>Ga0265297_10000313_pt1 | contig 157720 bp, 161 predicted proteins | sample Munlanlwell13791_FD_192502 | JGI IMG/M metagenome (GOLD analysis project Ga0265297, IMG submission 192502) | Leachate microbial communities from a municipal landfill in Southern Ontario, Canada - Leachate well 137-91 | ecosystem: Engineered > Solid waste > Landfill > Unclassified | place...
TCTTCGGCCAGAGCAAATACTACATAGATGCTCTTTCTGAGAATATTCGCAGAGGAATAAGGTTAAAGTTAAGCAAAGGTATCTGGCCGCAGTGGGCGCCCATCGGCTACCTTAACGACCGTAAGACACGCACGATAATATTAGATGCGGGCAAAGCTCCTTTCATCAAAAAAGTTTTTGAGCTCTATTCTAAAAGAAGTTACTCCCTCGCCGAAATACGCGAAAAGGCTAATGCTTTAGGTATGACTGGCAGAAAAGATAAGCCTTTGTCAGTTAGCGACTACCAATATATGTTGAGCAATCCCCTCTACTACGGCGTATTTCGGTATAAAGGTGAAATGTACGAAGGTACACACGAACCAATTATCACAAAGAAACTTTTTGATAAGTGTCAGGAAGTAATGCTCAAGCGCGGCAAGCCCAAGAAAGAAACTAACAAATTCATTCTTAGGGGTTGGATGCGCTGCGGTGAGTGCGGCCGGATGATTACCGCGGAGCTTCAGAAAAACCATGTTTATTACCGCTGTACTAAACGACTAACAAATTGTAAGCAAAAGTATGTCCGTGAGGAAGAGCTTGCCGCGCAAATCAAATCCTTCATTCAAAAAGTTTCTTTGTGCGATGATTGGACTAAGAAAATTTTAGAACAGTTAGAAAAAGACAATAATAGCAGTGTCCAATCATCGCTACCCCAGCAGCAAAATTTAGAAGTTAAAATTAAGGAAATTGACGCTAAAATTAGTAAGCTTATTGATGTTTACCTTGCAGAGTCTTTAACTCTAGAAGAATATCAGGCCAAGAAGGAAGCTTTTATCAATGAAAAGAGAAAACTACAGGATGACTTACGGGATTTTGCTGCTGGGGCAAATAATTGGTTCGAACCGGCGAGGGAATTCGTAACTTCTTTAAACTCAGCACATTACGCAGTGGAAGAGGAAAATTTAGAATCCCAGAAAGAATTTCTGGAAAAGATTGGTTCGAACTTTATTTTAAAAGAGCGCCGCCTCAATTTTTCGACGGAAGGAACCTTCCGTCCCTTGTTTGAAGCAGCGCCCTATCCCTACTGGCGGAGAGTGGAGGATTCGAACCTCCGGTCATCTTACGACGACAACGGTTTTCGAGACCGCCGCATTCAACCAGCTCTGCCAACTCTCCAAAATTATTCGGTGGGGCAGAGATTCGAACTCTGGGTGGACTTACGCCCACAACGGTTTTCAAGACCGCCGCTATCGACCACTCAGCCACCCCACCAGTTATCAATTAATTCTAACAGTAGCTTTCTTCCTTGGCCACTTTTAAGGAAATTTTCACGCTTCCTGGTTTCTGTTATCGAAGTATATTGTTCTTTATAAATAACATCCAAAGGTCTTCTTGATTGTGTAGACCTAACTTTTCCGCTATTATGATAAAATAAACGTTTTTCTAAATCAGAAGTACTGCCTATATACAATCTACCGTCCTGCTTGCTTTTTAATACATAAACCCAATACATCTTTTATCAACGGTTTTTCCGCCAGAGGCGGACCCGCCACGATTTGTGGCGGGCAAGACCGCCGCTATCGACCACTCAGCCACCCCACCAGGACCTAAAACACGAACAGCTGCTTAAAAACAGCATAAAATATATTTCTGGCTATATTAAAGGAGGTGTTGCAGAAATTAACGAATGAATACTCGTTAAAAATAAGGCTAAGCCCGAAAGCAAGCAGCGCAATGTTTAATATAAAAATAAAAGAAAACCCAAAAATATAATTCGCCTTTAGAAAATCTCCTTTTTTAGCGCGGATAGTTTTAGCCGAGAATGTCAGGTGCAAAATTGTGCTAAAACCTATCAGAAAAAGCGTGTATTCAAGAAGCCATCCGGCGCAAATTCCCAGGGATAATACGCCATAGATAACAAAAAACAGGATTGTGTATATCGGCAGTAAAAACGGGGCAACATTAATCATCGGCTTAAAGAAACTGAACACAACCTCTAAAAGCTTATGCCCTTTATTATAAATTACTACCGGTTCCCAAATAAACAGGTAAATCAGAAGAAAAGTAACCACCCCGTTCCAGAATATCTTCTGCAGGCCTGCGTCTATTTGAGAAAATTCATTAAAAAAAGACGCAGCGGATGAATAAACAAAAGGCAGGATAAGAACGGCCAAAATAATTTTGATTAATCCAAAAAGTTTGCTGGATAAACCGGAAACCTTGCTTGAGAAATCCCCGAAAAGCCCTCCGAAATCATTTTGCGCAAAATCATCCTTTCCTTTTGGGTGAAGTTTCTCAGAAAATTCTTTTTTGGCCATTTAAATACGGCTGCAGGGCTTTAGGAATTAAAACCGAGCCGTCCTCCTGTTGGTAATTTTCTAATATCGCCACAACCACTCTGGCTAAAGCAACGCCTGAACCATTTAAGGTATGCAAAAACTCTATTTTCTTGCTTTCCTTGCGGCGGAATCTTATATTTGCCCGGCGCGCCTGAAAACTTTCAAAGTTACTGCAGCTTGAGACTTCAAGCCATTTATCCGAGCCTGAAGCGTATACCTCAATGTCATAACATTTGCTGGCAGCAAAACTTAAATCCTGCGTAGCAAGCAACACCAACCGATAAGGAAGCTCTAAAAGCTGAAGGACTGCCTCGGCATTGGCCACAAGCTTCTCTAACTCATCAAAAGAATCTTCCGGTCTGACAAATTTAACCATTTCAACTTTGTCAAATTCATGCACGCGGACCAGTCCCCGCGTATCTTTACCATAAGAACCCGCCTCTCTTCTGAAACAGGCGGTATAAGCAGTATAATAAATCGGCAGCTTATCTTCTTCCAGTATTTCATCACGGAAAATATTAGTTACCGGGACTTCTGCGGTAGGAATCAAAAAAAGGTCGTCATCTTTTAGTTTGTACATATCTTCTTCTAGTTTCGGCAGCTGTCCTGTGCCAAGCATCGAGGCGCGGTTAACTAAAAATGGAGGGAAAATCTCAGTGTATCCGTGCTTATCGGTATGAAGATCGAGCATGAAATTTATCAGCGCGCGCTCAAGTTTCGCACCCCAGCCTTTAAAAAGGATAAAATTGGAACCGGTGATCTTGGTTGCGCGGTTAAAATCCACGATATCTAAATTCTGGCAAATCTCGATATGGTTAAGCGGCTTAAAATCGGGCTTCCTAACATCTCCCCAGCTGCGTACAATTTTATTACAAGCTGCATCACCCGTTGGTAAAGACGCATGCGCTACATTAGGGATATTTAACAACAGCTTGTTTAATTGCATGTCTTTATCTTTTATATCAGCATCTAACTCGCCGATACGCTTTGAGATCTCTTTCATCGAAGAGATCTTTGCCTTGGCGTCTTTTTTCTCTTTAAGCAAAATACTTATTTCATCGTTAGCTTTATTGCGTTTTGAAGCCAATTCTTCAAACTCCGCCAAAGCCTTACGGCGGGCATCATCGATAATAATAAGGCTGTCTATGTCAATCTTTAGGGCGCGCCTATTAATTGACTGTTTTACTAAATCCTGATTTTCCCTTATAAATTTTATGTCTAACATTTATCCCTTTATCACGCCCAAAGGCCGCATACGGCAGACTCTTTTGCCTATTCCGGCATTAGCCACTACATCTACCACTTGATTTACGTCTTTATAAGCCAAAGGCGCCTCTTCAGCAAGAGTGTTCCGGCCGGAGGCTTTCACTATTATACCTTTAGATTTTAATTCTTTCAACAATATATCTGAGCTAACGGATCTTAAAGCTGCTGTGCGCGATTTCAGGCGGCCTGCGCCATGACAGGTGCTGCCAAAAGTATCTTGCATTGCCTTATCTGTGCCCGTTAGCAAATATGAATTCCTTCCCATGTCTCCGGGGATAATTACCGGTTGCCCTATTTTTCTATACCTTTCAGGTATCTGGGCATGATCCGGGCCAAAGGCACGCGTTGCACCTTTACGGTGCACGCAGAGCGTCTTCTCCTGCCCGTTAACTGTGTGCTTTTCTATTTTTGCGATATTGTGGGCAACATCATAGATCAGAAACATCCCCAGTTTCTGCCATGATAAATTAAATATTTTCTCGAATGCCGCCCGCGTTAAATGCATCAGGCATTGGCGGTTTGCCCAGGCATAATTAGCTGCCGCGCGCATTGCCCCCAAATAAGCCTGGCCATCACTGGATTTAACCGGAGCGCAGGCAAGCTGCCTATCAGGCACATTGATCTTGTATTTTGCCAGGTTTTCTACCATTTTACGCGAATAATCCTCGCAAATCTGGTAGCCAAACCCGCGTGAACCCGAATGGATCATAACCATTACCTGGCCTAAATTTAAACCCAGCGCAGCGCATGCCTCAAGATCATAAAGCTGGTCAATTACCTGCACTTCCAGAAAATGATTTCCTGAACCAAGCGTGCCCGACTGGGATTTGCCGCGCTCAAAAGCCCTCTCTGAAACAGCCTGCGGGTCTGCCCCCGGCATTTGCCCGTTTTCCTCTGTGCACTCAAGGTCATCCTCTGTCCCAAATCCTTTTTCTACTGCCCAGCGCGCCCCCTTAATTAATATTTCCTTTTCTTCTTTTACCCCCACTCTTATATTACCGCTAGAGCCGACTCCTGCCGGGACATCGGAAAACAAACGATAAATCAAATCCTGAAGTTTATCGTTTATATCCTCCTGCGCTAAATTGGTTTTTAACAACCTAACCCCGCAGTTTATATCAAAACCCACTCCCCCGGGAGAAATAACCCCTCCATCATCAATATCCGTAGCCGCCACGCCTCCAATCGGAAAACCATAACCCCAGTGTATATCGGGCATGGCCAGAGAATTATTCACGATTCCCGGCAGAAACGCGACATTGGCTACCTGCTCCAATGCTTTATCCTGAAAGATACTTTCTAATAATTTTTCGCTGGCATAAATTAATCCGGGGACTAACATGCCCGGCTTATAACTTTTAGGTATCCGCCAGCGGTAATCGTCTATTTTTTCTAATTGCATTTTAGGTTCAGACATCAAAGATCACCTCTGCCTGCCAAAGAGAGCCGGTTTTTCCAACTTTAAGCCGGTGATATGTAGCCGCTTTAATTTCAATATTCGTCTTATAATTGCTGATATGCTCGCCGGTAATAACCGCATCGACTAACTGTTCATTAACCTGATTAATCTTAATATCTTTAAAAATTAACCCCTCTGCGGCAGACACTGACAATAATTCATTGAGCCAATTAACAAACAATTCCTCTAGGTTATCCGCTTTTTGCGTAACTACAATTTTATGTTTTTCGGGATTAATTATTTTTAACTTCTCTGTAGAAATATCCGCTATAGCAAGGCCTGCATTTTTAAACAAACCCTCAAGGGAAGATGCTTTAACTCTGATGCCGATATCTGCGGTATGCTCTAATACTTCGTAGTTTCTAAGCACGTTTGGTAGGATTTTAAATGGGCCATGTAGGAGTCGAACCTACGACCTTGACATTAAGAGTGTCCTGCTCTGCCAATTGAGCTAATGGCCCGAAATTAGTTTGTTTATTCTACCTCAAAAATTGTCACTATTCAATTACAAATATGCGCCTAGGTGGGCTCGAACCACCAATAACCAGTTCCGAAGACTGGTGCCTTATCCATTAGGCAATAGGCGCAGTTAAATTATCTCTGCCTTATCCCCAAGGATTCTTTTAATTTCTTTTAGCTTAGCTCTTTCCACGGGAAAAACATTCTTTTCGGCGGTTGAGCGAACAGGAGAATTCAACTGGATCTTATCAGGATTTATACGGTTGATTACTTTTGCTAATTCTTTGATGTGGCCGGGCGCATCATTCAACCCTGCAATAAGCATTACCTCAAGCCAGATTGCTCCGTTAAACTCTTTCCTTAAGGAAACAAGGCCTTCGATAATTTCATTTAGTTTTATTCCGGAATTCGGCCGGTCAATCTTGGCGAATATTTCGGGGTTAACCGCATCTAAGGAAGGTACGATTAAATCTACTTTTAAAAGCTCCTTGCGCACAAGAGGGTCGCCTAACAGCGTAGAATTTGTGATTACGGCAATTTTTGCGCCGGTTGCTTCTTTTACCCGCTCAATTAACTCTCCAATACGGGTATTTAAGGTCGGCTCACCCAGCCCGGAGAGAGTGACGAATTTCAGTTCTTTAGTTTGCTGCGGGTTTCCTTCCATCCAGGATTTTAATTCAGAAATTATTTCGCTGACCTTAGCGTATTCTTCTCTTTTAAATACGGTTTTACCGACACTGCCCCATTGGCAATAAATGCAATCCAAATCACACACCTTATTAGCAGATAGGCTTAAGCCTAATGAAAGGCCCAAGCGGCGTGATTTTATCGGTCCATAGATATATTTCATTAAACAAACCCTGGTAATATTTTAGTTAATAAAACACCTGACTTTAGCAGGCCTTATTCACCCCTAAACTATAGACTATAGTCTAATATAAGGGCGCTACCTAACTAAGCAGCGCCCTAAAGTTTATTCTTCTGATCTGCAAATCTTCCTAAATTATTTGACTTCAACCAGGCAATTATGCGATCCAAATGTGTTTGATACGCAAGAAGTACAGCGCGGGTCATTCATCCAATTATCATCGACGACAAACTTATATTCATGCCTGCCCGGTTTAAGGGCAACTTTAGCCACCCAATTACCCTTACTATCCTTCTTGGCAATTAATTTCTTAGTATTCCACTTGTTAAAACTTCCGGCAACCGTAACTTTTTTGGCTGTCGGTGCATATAACTTAAATTCCGTTGGTTTTGCTCCTGCTGTCCGTGGCATATACCCCTCCTTTTTTTATATTATCTTTACACTACAAACAACTGCTGTCAAGAAGTTTTATACTGCGACAATTGCGATACCTTTTCTATCCGCTAGGGCGACGCTTTCTTCTTTATCAATAAAAATGGTTTTTCCTGCTTCAAAAGCAAGGCATTTTGCGCCGGAGCGGACAAGGTTCTTTGCGGTATTTAAACCGATAACCGGTATATCAAAACGCATGTCCTGCTTAGGCTTACTTACCTTAACAATTATAGCCTTGCCTCGGGCAATTTTTCCTGCCCTGCGGATTAATTGATCCGTTCCTTCAAAAGCCTCAACCGCCACAATCGCCTTACTTTTTACAGCAACAGTCTGGCCTATATCTAAATCAGCAACTGCCTTGGCTAATTTTAAACCAAAATAAATATCCTCCCAGGCGTCAAAATCCGGCTGGGTCCTTGTAAGTATTCCTTTTTTAGGCAGGTATTCTTCTATAAAAATGGTAGAGTCTAAAAGAGGCAGGCCTGCTGCTTCAAGCATCCGGGCAACAGAACCAAACAAAGTGTCTGTTTTCTTATCTTTAAGGTTTTGTAAGATTTGCCTTAATTCTTTGCTTTTATTTATTTCCTTGCTAAATAACCTGCGCGGGCTGATTTGCCCAGCCATAACCACACCATCGACTTTTTCGGCTTTTAATATATCAAACATCCTGCCAAATTCAGAAAGCCCGATCCAGTAAGTTTTGTCGACGAGCTTATTTATCCTGGGAGAGGTATCGCCTTTAATGGCAAGAGCAATAATTTCACAGCCGTGTTTTTTGGCGCTTTCTGCAAAAAGGAGAGGGAATTTTCTGTTCCCGGCTATTAAACCGATGCGTTTCATAATTTAACGGCAGGAGCGTGTCAGTCCGCGCCCAGAGCTCTTAATAAAATTAATCAGATAAGCTACTTCCTCGCTTTTCTCTGATTCCTTTTCTAATTTCTCAATAGCGTGTTTTACGGATATCCCTGAATTAAATACCAGCTTAAAGGCCCGGTCAATTTGTTTAATCGACTCGCGCAAAACCCCTGTCCGCCTTAAGCCGATCAGATTTAAACCATAAACACGCGCAGGATGCCCATCGCATGTTGAAAACGGCGGGATATCCTGAACAACCTTGGAGCATCCGCCGGTAATTGAAAGCTTCCCGACACGTACAAATTGATGAATGGCAACAATGCCTCCGATTACCGCTCTATCCTCAATTACTACGTGCCCGGCAAGAGTACTATTATTTGCCAAAACACAGTTGTTCCCGACTATACAATCATGGGCGACATGCGAATAAGCCATAAGCAGGTTGTTATCCCCTATGGTTGTGCGGCCGAGCTCTCCTGTGCCCGGATTAAGCGTGCAATATTCGCGGATAATATTATTATCCCCTATTTCCAAGAACACTTTTTCGCCTTTAAATTTAAGGTCTTGCGGCCGGCTGCCGACTACCGCGCCGGTAAATATTTCGCAGGATTTGCCAATTGTTGTATTTCCTTCAAGCACGCAATGCGAGCCGATTTTAGTGTTTTCTCCGACGGTTACGCCGTCAGAGATTACGCTAAAAGGGCCGACAGTTACGCCTGAAGCTAATTTTGCTTTTGGAGAAACTATCGCTTGCGGATGTATTTGCATGTTTAGTCCTCAACAAGGGCAAACATTAAATCTGCTTCAGCCACAACTTTTCCCTCTACCTTAGCCTTACCGTGAACGGTCCCGATTTTTGAACGCATCTTTCCTGCTTCCACTTCAAAAACAAGCGTATCCCCCGGGACAACTGTTTTTCTAAATTTCGCATTATCAATGGCCATAAAAAAAGCGAGTTTCCCCCTGTTTTCTTCGCTGGCCAGCATCATCACTCCGCCGACTTGAGCCATTGCTTCAATAATAAGCACTCCGGGCATAACCGGACGATTCGGGAAATGCCCCCTGAAGAAATAATCATTCATTGTCACATTCTTAATGCCGACTGCGCGTTTGCCTTTCTCTAAGTGGGTTACGCGGTCCACAAATAAGAACGGCTCACGATGGGGAAGTATCTTCATAATTTCGTTGATATCCAAAACTTCTTTCATGGCGGCTGCTCCTTGAGTTTTAATTCTTTGTTCGTGGATCTTCTGGGTTATTTTTAAATTTAACGAATGCCCGCTTCTTAATGCGATAACATGCCCGCAGATTGAACATCCTGCAAGGTAAGATCGCCGATTAAATCCAAAATCTTATGCCTTACAAATTCGTCCTTAAATCTCAAGGTATTATTGATTACGCCGGTTTTACCGACTACTAACGTATTTTGATAACTGGCGCCCATGCCAAAACCCTGATTTTTTAACCGGTCTACTTCATCCTCAAGACAGAAAGTCCGTGCGGGCGCAATCTCTTTTTTAAAAGAACCAGCATTAACGGTTAGCTCTAGAAATTGTGACTCAAGAAGAGGATGGTCATAGTTTAAGGTGTAGGAAACCTTAAACTCTTTAGACGGTAAAACTGTAATTGAAGTCGAGCCTTCCTGAACAGTTATAGGTTCAACAACGGTATAAATATATTTTTGTTTTGCCTGCTCTCTTAGCCCTGCACTCTCAAGGGCCTCTACAAAACCTAAGGCGCTACCGTCTAATCCGGGCAGCTCATTGGCATCTATCTCAACATCGATATTATCTATTCCCAGGCTGGATAATGAAGCCATGAGATGTTCGATAGTCTGTACTTCAGCAAGGCTGTTTCCGATAGAGGATCTCCGGCTGGATTTATCCGCCAGCAAGGAATCTGCATTAGCTTTTATCCTGGGGGCATGCAGGATATCCGTGCGGATAAAAGTTACGCCGCAATCCGCTTCTGCGGGCTTAAAAACTACATTTACTTTTTTACCCGTATGTATTCCGAAACCATTAAGGAAAACTTCCTTGGCAATTGTCTTCTGTTTGTCCATTTATTTATTTAACTTGGCCTCAAGGCTATCGATCTTTTTCTTCAACTCCTTAACCAGATCAAATAACTTGGGTAAATTCTGCAGGCTGGCATTTACTCTTTGCGTAGTCATATATGGGCGGGCAGGATAGCCTGAAACCATAGTGTCTTTGGGGACAGACTTAGCTACTCCGGATTGCGCGGTAACTATGGCGTTATCTCCGATATTGATGTGCCCGACTAACCCGGCTTGTCCGCCTAAGGTCACACTGTTACCGATAATCGTACTGCCTGATATGCCCACTTGGGCGACAATTAAAGAATTCTCCCCGATAACTACATTGTGGGCAATCTGAACCAAGTTATCAATTTTAGTGCCGCGGCCGATTATAGTTTTATCAAAACGCGCCCGGTCAATAGTAACATTAGCGCCAATCTCCACATCATCTCCAATCTCAACAGTGCCAACTTGAGGGATCTTGTGATGTGCACCTTTGATGGTCGCAAACCCAAAACCATCGCTGCCTATAACGGAACCGGAATGAATAACTACACGATTTCCTATATTAATACGCTCCCGTATTGAAACGTGCGGATAAATAAGCGTATTATTCCCGATCTTTGTGTGATGGCCGATATAACAGCCTGCGTAGATTATGGTATTATCCCCGATTTCGACATCATCTGCGATAACCGAATACGCCCCGATAGCCACATCGCGCCCTAAAATAACATTTTTACCCACGACAGCAGTAAAATCTATTGCCTTAGGATGCCCGGCTTCCTCGGGCGTAAACATAGAGATAATTTTTACAAAGGCCAGCGAAGGATTATCGATAAGAATAACCGGTTTATTTATTTTTTGCGCGTCAATTTCAGCTGAAGTAACAATTGACGAAGCCCGTGTCTTATCCATTAGAGAGCTGTATTTAGGGTTAGATAAAAACGTAATATCCCCCTCGGTTGCCTCCCTAATCCCTGAAGCTCCGGTAATCAGCACGTCTCCGTCGCCGACAACACGCCCGCCGATAAGTTTAGCTATCTCTTTAAGTGTTTTCTGCATTTATTTCTTTTGCCCCTTATTTAAGATTTCAATGACTTTATCCGTAATATCCATACTTTTTGCCTGATAAACCAGCACCCTGTCATTAAACACAATGGTGTATCCTTCCTTCTCGGCATGTTTTTTGACTGCTTCCTGAATATCCCCGAGAAGCTCCTTCATTTTATCCTCCTGCTCTTTACGCAGGTCAGCCTGTTTCTGGCGGTCATAATCCTGGAATGCTTTTACTTTTGCCTGAAGGTCGTCTTTCTTTGCCTCTCTTTCTTTGTCATTAAGCAGGTTTAATTTATCCTGAAATGCTTTTAAATCTGCGACCTTCTTATCGCGTTCTTCCGTATAATTCTTTTCTTTATCGCTTAAAGTCTTATCATACCCTTTGGTTTTATTGTATTCGCTAAAAGCCCTGCTTAAATCAACATAACCGAGCTTATCCTCAGCCTGAGCATTCCCCACAAATAAAACTAAACTAAAAATTGCTACAGCTGCCCATATTGCTATTGTTGCTTTTCTCATCTTGCTTCCTCCTTGCAGTGTTATTTATTTTTTAATAACCTACGAGCTGACTAAAACCCATGGCTTGCGCTAAAGTGGAACCGGCCGGCCTTTTTATCGCTTTCCCCTGCCTCTTTATCCATAGGTATACCATAATCCAGCATTATCGGGCCGATAGGGGTTTTAATACGCAGGCCTAAACCGAAACTGGATTTAAAGCCTCCGGAATTCTCCACCCCATTAGCGTCTTTAGAAGAAAATATATCCCCTATTTTCTCCCAAACATTACCTACATCATAAAAAGCCGCAACTTTTAAGAAACTAAATAACGGATAAGTATATTCAATGTTACCTACTGCCATAGAAGCGCCGCCCAGCGGGTCCTTGGACAAAGGATCAACCGGGCCGACTTTTCTTTCTTCATACCCTCTAACAGTGTAAGCGCCGCCGGCAAAGAATCTTTCATAAATAGGGATTTTTTCCGTATTATCATAAGGCTCCGCTAAGCCGATTCTTCCTCTTAATTCAAGCACAGCGCCTTTAGGCAGGGGGAAATAATGTGATGCGCGGGTAAACAATTTCCAATAATCTTTGTCTCCGCTAAGCGGCCCTCCGGCAAAATCGAAAGCAACGGTGAACAAATTGCCTTTTCTGGTATCAAAAATATTGTCCCGCGTATCAAATGTTAAAGAAGGAGAAATAACGCTAATCACGTTTTTCCCTACTTCACCTAATAAATCACTGGATGCATCGCTTGAAGGATTACTGATTTTTATCTCATCAAGCCGGTAAGTGAGGCCTCCTTTTAAGTGTTCGGATATTTCTTTACCTAAGCGCAGGTCGCCTCCGGTAACCGCTTCATCATAACCGTATCCTACGTCAGTAGCCCGCTTATGTTTACGGCGGTATACATCAAAACCGAAGGAAACCGGGTAATCAAACATCCACGGCTCGGTAAAACTCAACTCATAGCCATCGCTCAAATTACCTATAGATGCGCGCAATTTTAAATTTTGCCCGCCGCCGGTAAAATACGGCCAGTTTCTCCAGTCAAAATTCTTTTGTTCAATCTCGACAAAACCAATAAACTGGTCCACCGTACTATAACCGCCGCCAAAACTAAATGCCCCGGTTTTGGTTTCCTTTACATCCACCATCAAATTCTTCTTATCCGCGCTCTGGGTTTCTTCTGTATCATAACTTATCTCATCAAAAAATCCTAAATTCTGCAGCCTTTCTTTGCTGCGGCGAAGTTTTTCTCCGTCAAATTTATCCCCGGGATGAATCCTCATCTCTCTGCGGATAACCAAATCCTTAGTTTTAATATTACCCCGGACTTTAATCTTATCTACATAAACAATCTGGTTTTCGGTAATTGCATAAGTTATATCCACACGGCCGGTTTCCGGATTGACTATTTCAGACTGCTCAACTATCGCAGAAATATACCCCCGGTCAAAATACAGCCCCTGAATATTGGTAATGTCTTGTCTCATTGCCTCGCTGCTAAAAACTTTACCCGGAATACAGTCGCTTAAGCGGGAGATGACTTCTTTTTCTGTAATATCATTATTGCCCTTAACAATAACTGAACCGACAATGTATTTTTTGCCTTCGGTGACCTTAATCATAATATATAAAAGATGGGCTTTCTTGGGGTCTTGCTTAACTTCATATTCTACCGCAACATCAGTAAAACCTTCCCGCTGATAAAATGATTTAATACGTTCTATGTCCTCTTTGATTACCTCATCCTTTAAGACCCCGGCATTAAAAAACCAGGCGCGTTTAGTCTTAAGCAGCTTAAGGATGCGGGCATCCGGGAAAGATGTATTGCCTTCAACATTAATGTTCTTAACCCGCACCTTTTTACCTTCAACAACGCTAAAATTTATATTAGCTTTATTTGTTTCAGAGTTTAAGTCCACTTTATAAGTAATATCCGCCTGGCTGTAGCCAATTTTTTCATACATCTTCTTTAATATCCGCACATCTTCAGCCAAAGAAGGATAATCTAAATATTGCGCCGACCGGGATTTTAACTGTTGTTTAATTTTATCCTCTTTCATGGTAATGACATTGATCCCGGATAATGAAATTTTATCAATTATCGGCCTTTCTACAACGGTAACCATAACCTTTAGGCCGTCCTTGTAAGCCTCCGTATTAATCTTAATATCGCTGAAAAACCCGAGCAGATAAAGCCTTTTTAAATCATCGCTGACAATATTCTCCTGATAGGGGCTGCCGACGCGCGTCTTCATTTTGGAAATAATAACATTGGTACTGATGGATTTATTGCCTGCTACTTCTATTGCGGTAACACTTTTTAGGGCTTCCGGCAGGGATTGCTCCGCAACAGCTGCTGCATTTTTTTCCTCCTGGGCAGCCAAAGGCATCGGGGCAGAAAAAAAAGATATTATGCTAAAGACAAGTAAGGCGGATAGAAACGCTGGAAGTGATTTACGCATTTTATTTATTATATAGGAATAGGCCTTCTAAATCAAATATTATTCAATACGCGCCAGATTATCAAATCTGGTAAACTCTTTGATAAATGCAAGCTTCAACGAGCCCACCGGGCCGTTACGCTGCTTGGCAATAATTGCTTCCGCTATTCCCTGATTTTCAGGAGAAGGATTATAATATTCCTCCCGCAAAATAAGCACAACCACATCAGCATCCTGTTCGATTGCGCCGGATTCTCTTAAATCCGAAAGCTGGGGGCGATGGTCGGTACGCGATTCAACTGCCCGGGATAGCTGGCTTATGGCGATAACCGGCACATTTAATTCCCTTGCCAAAGCTTTTAAGGAACGCGATATTTCGGAAATTTCCTGCTGCCTGCTCTCCATGTTCATCGCTGAACCGCGCATTAACTGCATATAATCCAATATAATTAATTTTATATCATGGTGCGATTTTAAACGCCGCGCCCTTGCGCGTAATTCCATTACGGAAATTGCCGGGGTATCGTCAATAAAAATAGGCGACTCGGAAAGCTTACCCGCAGCAGCGGTAAGGCGCGGCCAATCACTTGTAGCAAGATAGCCGGTCCTTACTTTATGCGCATCAACCCGGGCATGCGAACAAAGCATCCTTTGCACCAATTGCTCCTTAGACATCTCTAAACTAAAAATAGCAGTAGGTACTTTTTCAACTACGCCGGCATATTCGGCAATTCCAAGGGCAAAAGCACTTTTACCCATTGATGGACGGCCTGCAATAATAACTAAATCGGAAGGCTGCAGCCCGGCGGTCTTAATATCAAAATCTACGTAGCCTGTAGGCACGCCTGTAACATGCGCCTTATTTTGATAAAGTTTATCGATTGCTTCAATACTGTCTTTGATAATATCTTTAAGGTGCAGATAGCTGCCCTGATTTCTACGGTCGCTGACATCAAAAATAAGCTTCTCTGCCGTATCCACAACTTCTGCGATATTTCCTTCGCTTTCATGGCAAAGGGTAACAATTTTTGTAGAGTTATTAATTAAAGTGCGTAAAATATATTTTTCACGGACTATGCCGGCATAATGATTGATATTAGCGGCTGTGGGAACGGCATTTGCCAAAGAGGTCAAATAGCTCGCCCCGCCGATTTCATCAAGCGAACCGCTAATCCTTAAAGCATCGGTTAAAGTGATCAGGTCTACGGCTTTATTGGCATTATAGAGGTCAATTATCGCCTGAAATATTTTACGGTGGGTATCCTTATAAAAGCAGCTTGCATCCAGCTTCTCGGAAGAGGCAGAAACCGCCTCCTCATCTAAAAGCATACTGCCTAATACAGCCATCTCTGCTTCGAGATTCTGCGGGGGGAGCTTATCTAAAATTAAATCCTGCGGTGAATTTCTTATTTTTTTACTACCCAAAGCTTAACCGCGGCAGTTACCTCCGGATGCAGCTTTACGGGTACCTCATAAATTCCTAAAGATTTTATCGGTTCGGCTAATTCAATATTGCTCTTATCTACAGAAAATCCTTCTTCTTTCAATGCCTCGGATATTTCGCCGGCGTGGATACTGCCGTATAATTTTTCTTCTGCCTGGGTCAAAGCGGCAATTGTTAAAGATAATTCACTTAGGCGTTTCTTAATCTGGGTTGCTTCCTCTTTAGCTTTGGCAAACTGTGCAAGCCTTATTTGTTTCTCCTGCTCCAATTTCTTAAGGCTGTCTGCTGTTGCCGGTTTGGCTAAATTGTGAGGAAAAAGAAAATTCCTGGCAAATCCTTCTTTGACTTGGACTACCGTGCCTTTGCGCCCGATTTTTTCTACATCCTGGTTTAGAATTACTTCCATATCAATCTTTAGCGGGTATAAGGAAGCAAGGATAAAAATCTTGCTTTATTAATCAACTCCCGTATTCTCCTCTGATGTTTGGCGCAGTTTCCGGAAAAACGGCTGGCATTGATCTTGCCTTTCTCGGTAACAAATACTTCCAGCCTTTTTATATCTTTATAATCAATGCTGCCTAATTTATCAGCGCAAAACCGGCAGAATCTTTTTCTTACCGGGCCCAGGGAATCTTTCTTTTTCTTAATAATCTTTTTATCTTTGCCAAAACCTCTTGTTTTAACCTTCATGTGCTTCGTCCTCGCTTTCTGCTAACCATGTTGACTCGCTGCTTGGTTCTTCAGGTAATGTTTCCGTTAAATGCGCCTCGTTAGTAATGCTGGCGGCTTTAGGCTGGCCCGGCGCGCCCATAAATTGCACGCGTTCCGCCCTGACCTCAATAACCGAACGCTTAGCGCCGGTATTATCCTCCCAGCTGCGCGACTGCAGCCTGCCTTCGACAAAAACACTGCTTCCTTTATGTAAATACTGGTTGCATGTTTCTGCCTGCTTGTTCCAAACCACCGCGGTTATAAAACAGACCTCTTCTTTTAACTCTTGATCTTTAGAACGGTATTTACGATTGACCGCCATGCGCAAGTTAGCTACTGCTGTCCCTTGCGGAGTATAACGTAATTCCGGATCTTTAGTTAAATTCCCCATTAATAATACTTTATTATAACTAGCCATGTCATTTCTCCCTGGCTGCCTTTGGCAGCCCTGCCTGCGCCTGCCAGAGTTTTGGCAGGATAAGCAAGCTTAATTGTCCATACGAGTAAATAAAACTCTCAGGATATTTTCATTGAGTTTATAGATATTACGGAGTTCTTTTATTGCGACGGAAGGAGCAGTAAAAGCTGCCAGGTAATAAACACCTTCCATAAATTTCTTAATCGGGAAATATAATTTGCGCCTTTCTGCCCAGACCCCTGACTGGGTTATAGAACCGCCGCACTTGGTTACCGCATCATCAATCTGTTTAAACAATGTTTTTTTATCTTCATCGGATAAATCAGGTTTAACAATTATCATCGCTTCGTACTTATTCATTACTTTCCTCTCCTTCTGCCATGCGGCAGGCTTATGTTATATGTGTTCATGGTTTCGGTAATACCTTTTTCTGCCCAGCTCATACAGCAGCTGGCCGCTTCATCTTTAACTTTGGAAACTATTGCTTTTTCTCCGGACAAAAATCCCGAAAGAACATATTCTGCGGCATCCTCGGTATTTTTCGGCCTGCCGATTCCTATACGCAAACGGTTAAAATTCTGCGTGCCAAGATGCTCGATGATTGACTTGATGCCGCGTTGGCCGCCGCTTGAGCCATTCGGCCTGATCTTCATCCTGCCTAAATCCAGATCCAGATCATCACAAACCACCAGAACATTTTCCGCGGTAATGCGGAATTTCTTAAGTAAGGCTTTAACTGCTACGCCGCTTAAATTCATGTAAGTCTGCGGCAAGGCAAAGATTATTTCGTCTTGGGCGTGCTTTAATTTACCCACTAAAGCAAAGACGGAAATATCTTTCTTAAATTCAACCCTCAAAGAAGCTGCTAAAGATTTTAAAACCGTAAAACCTATATTGTGCCGGCTGGCCGCATAAATTAATCCGGGATTCCCCAAGCCAACAATTAGCTTCATTTTTTATCTTTTTCTTTTGTATCTTGCGCTGGAGCAGCTTCTCCGGGAACCTCTTTCTTCTCTTTAATTACTTCCGGCTCCTGCTTATCCTCTCCTTCAACAGCCTCCGCCGGCGCCTCTTCCTTCATCGGGGCAATAACATGTAAAACAATTGCCGCCGGGTCATTCAAAGGCTTAGTCCCCGCAGGAAAAACCATGTCCTTTATATGGATAGCCTCTCCCATTTTAAGCGCGGTAATATCCACCTCTATATTCTTAGGAATATTCGTAGGCAGACATTCCACCTCTACTTCCCAAAGCAAGTGCTCAAGCGAACCGCCTTCCTGTTTAACGCCGATAGCTTCGCCCTTGACCGCAACAGGAACATTGACTTTAATGGATTCAGTTAAAGAAATCTCATTAAAATCTACGTGGATAATATCTTCATGCACAGGATCGTGCTGCATTTCTTTGACTATACAGGGCCTTCCGCTGGCCTTTTTATCGCCCTTAATTTTTAAATTAATAATTGTATTCTCAAGGCGATATTGATGTACTAATTTTAAAAGTGCGCCGCGCGGAATTTTTACGGATAAGGCATCTTTCCCGTGAAAATAAACCACGCCGGGCAAATAACCATTATCCCTTAAGTCCTTTGCCTTGGCCCTGCCCGTTCCATCCCTTAATTCTGCTTCTAGAAATATCTCTTCCATTCCTACCTTTCTCTCCTAATCAAATAGGCAGCTGACTGATTCTTCGTTGTGTATTCTTTTTATTGCCTCGGCCAAAAGAGTGGCCACTGAAAGTACCTGAATTTTTGCATTATTTTTTTCCTGCGGCAAAGGCACGCTGTCAGAAATAAATAATTTTTCTAAGCCTTTACACTGCTCAATACGTTCTATCGCCGGGCCCGAAAGTATCCCGTGCGTAATAGCCGAATAAATAGTTTTTGCTCCTGCCTTCTTTAGGGCTTCTACTGCTTCAATTAGGGAACTGCCAGTGGCAATTAAATCATCGACGATAATAACATTTTTACCTTCTACCTCTCCCATAATATGCATTGCCTCGGCCCTCTCCGGAGAAACCCTGCGTTTATCGATAATAGCAAGCCCGGAAGAAACTCTTTTGGCATAGGCCCTTGCCATTTTGATGCTTCCGACATCCGGGGAAACGGCAACTAAATTTTTTAAATTCATTTTAGATATATGGTCAACAAAAACACCTACTGAAAACAGATGATCCACGGGGATATCAAAAAATCCCTGAATTTGGCCCGCATGCAGGTCCATAGTCAAAATCCGGCTTGCCCCGGCTACGGTTAAAAGATTAGCAACTAATTTTGCGGTAATCGGCACGCGCGGCTGGTCTTTCCTGTCCTGCCGGGCATAACCAAAATAAGGGATAACCGCGGTAATCCTGAGGGCGCTTGCGCGACGAAGCGCGTCGATCATAATCAATAATTCCATAAGATTGTCATTTGAAGGCGGGCATGTCGGCTGGATTATAAATACGTCTTTGCCGCGCACATTATCATTAATTTTAACGCGAATCTCTCCTTCGCTGAACTTCCCGACAAAGGCATCCTGCAACCTTACTTTTAAATCTTTACAGATAGCGCCAGCCAGCTGGAGGTTCGCGTTGCCGCTAAAAACCGCTAATTTATCCATCATGCACCTTCTTTCTTATTTATTTTGTCAATCCGCATGTTTTAATAATCAAATATTTATAAGGTGCGGCAACCTTACCTGCCCGCAGGAAAAACAGATTTTCTTAAAATTCTCGCCGGAACACCCGCAACAACTGTTTTATCCGGAATATTTTTAGTAACTACCGAACCCGCACCGGTAACTGCAAATTTGCCGATCTTTGCCGGAGCCACAATTATGGTATCCGAACCGATGTTAACATTATCTTTGATAATCGTATTATTTTTTCTGATACCGTCAAAATTAGCCGTAACCGTCCCTGCTCCGATATTTACATTTGAGCCGAGAGTGCTGTCTCCAATATAAGAAAAATGTTTTACTAATGTTTTGGAACCGATCTTGGCGCGCACCATTTCAATGAAGTTGCCTGCCGTAACATCATCCTTAAGCTCGACATTTTCACGCAGGTGCGCAAAGGGGCCCACTGAACAACGTTTACCAATTTTAACACCTCTTTCTATCACTGTAAAGGGATAAATCTTTGTATCCGAGCCGATTTTTGTGCCAAAATTAATAAAGGTAGACTTCGGGTCCATTATAGTAACGCCTGCCTGCATAAATTTATCATTAATTCTTGTTTGCATAAGAGAACCGGCCTGGGCAAGTTCCTTCCGGGTATTAATCCCAAGCGCTTCCTGGGCATCTTCAACCTTGATACCGTCAACCAGATAACCCTTCTTGGCCAGAATTTCAACTATATCTGTCAGATAATATTCTTTTTTAAGGTTATTCGGACGGATATATTTTAAATTCTCCTCCAATTTATCCTTTTTAAAAACCATAATCCCGGTATTAATTTCTTTGATATCTTTTTGCACCTCATCGGCGTCTTTTTCTTCGACTATACCGCAAATATTAAAACATTTATCGCGCATGATCCTGCCATAACCGGCAGGTTTTTTTAAATGCGCGGTTAATAACGTGGCATCGACATTATTTTTCAGGTGGTAATCAATAAGTTTTTTGAGCGTCTTATCCTTTAACAGGGGATTGTCCCCATAAAGCAGGAGCACGGTACCCTTAAAACCTTTTAAAGCTGATAACCCCGCTTTTACCGCATCGGCGGTCCCGATAAGATTTTTCTGGATGGCAATTTTAACGCTTTTGGGCAGAATTTTACGCACAAGTTCCTGCTTATGCCCTAAGACTGCAACTACGTGCCTGGATTTTAAACTCGCTACCAAATCCAAAACATAGCCAAGCATCGGCCTGCCGCAGATGGAATGCAATACTTTTGGCACCTCGGATTTCATTCTCGTACTTTTACCTGCGGCTAAAATTATTACGGCGATGTCTTTTTTCATATTTAGTTAGTCTATGGTTGCCCGGCAAGGATTCGAACCTTGACAGTCAGACCCAAATTCTGATGTGCTACCATTACACTACCGGGCAAAGGGGCTCAAACTTTAATTTTATCTTTCTCTTTGGCGTAAACCTCAAGAACTTTCTTCTGCAAACTTTCCCTAAACTGCTGCGTTATAGGGTGGGCAATGTCCTTATGCTCGGTCTGGCTGACTGACACGTCTTCTGGACGCTGAGTGCTAGCCTCAACTGGTAAAGGCGCAGCACACTGGTTGCAGTATTTACTGCGCAATTCATTCTTATAAGCACATTTCGGGCAAGCATGTTTTACTTTTCGGGAAGGCATGGCAATAAACAGGCCCGATGCTCCTTCGATCACCTTTATGTCCCTGACCACAAAAACATTATCAAAAGTAACCGTGGCATATGCCTTTAACTTCTTATCCGAAGAATCCTTTAATATTACCCTGACTTCGGTTATCTCCATGACCGCGCCTTTCGCCTAATGTTACGGTAACTAAATCGCAGAAGTTACAAAAACCTGCCAAGATTTATGTTTTCTGGCTAACCTGCCGCTTAAATCTTTAGCTTGTTTGTAAGAGCTGCAGACCGCAAAAACCGCCGGCCCGCTGCCGGACATCATTATTTTTTCTAACCCTATGTTAGAAAGCGATTTCTTAACCTGCTTAACTACAGGATAAAGGCTGCTGGTGATAACCTCTAAATCATTAACAAGATAGCTGGCTTTAAATCCCTGGCCATTTTTCAGCAACTCGGAAGCAAATATTTTAACACTAGGCCTTGGTATTGTCAACCCCGCACCTTGATTTTTATCTTGCTTTTTAACTTCTTTAGTTTGCCCAAAATCCGGGTTTCTTTGAGAAAATTTGTCGAATTTGCGGTAAATTAAAGGAGTAGAAACTTTAACATGGGGATAAACCAGGATAAACCAAAGCTTAAGCTTGGCCAAAGAAGATAGGGGATTGATTTTCTCACCCCGGCCACGCGCTTCGGCGAATTTAGCATTATAGATAAAAAACGCAATGTCGCTACCGATAGCCGCCCCTAAACTCGCTAATTTTTTTTTAGGTAAGTTTAAATGCCAGTATTTATTTAATCCTAAAATGACACTGGCGGCATTACTCGAACCGCCGCCTAAGCCCGCACCAACCGGTATACGCTTTTTAATCTCTATAGTAAGCCCGGTTTTCAAATTAAACTTGCGCCTTAACAGCCAAGCCGCACGCCAGCAAAGATTGGCTGGACCGCTTGGGACATGCCGGCTGTCGCATTTAATTTTGATCAAATTATCTTTACGTTTCTTAAGAATGATTGTGTCCGCCAAATCAATCCGGCAGAAAAGAGTGTTTAAATTATGGAATTGATCCTTGCGTTTATTTAAAACTTGCAGGTAAAGGTTTAATTTAGCAAAAGATTTAATAACTAAAGGCGGGCAAGGCTGCTTCATGAACTTACGCTCTGTTTAAGAAATATTAGATAAAACTGCCTTCTCGATATCCGAACTGGTTAGATTATATTCTTTTAGAAGCTCCTGCGGAGTACCTGACTGGCCGAAACGATTACGCACGCCGACACGGACCACTTTTACCGGGAAGCTCTCGGCAACCACTTCATCAATACTGGAAGCCAAGCCCCCGATAGTATTATGTTCTTCGCAAACAATAATAAGTTTAGTTTCGCGCGCGGCCTTAAGAATAGTTTCATTATCAAGCGGCCGGATTGTGTGAATATTAATCAGGCGCGCCTTTATGCCTTTCTGCGCCAAATTCTTTACTGCGGAATGCGCCTCAGAAACCATGATCCCGCAGGCAGCAATGGTTACATCATCGCCGTCAGTCAATTGTTGGGCTTCTCCAAACTTAAAGGCACCCTTATTTTCAATGGTAGAAACTTTTGGCCTGCCTAGCCGCACATAAAAAGGCCCCGGCAAACTTGCTGCTGCCATTATCGCATCGGCTGTCTGCGGTCCGTCGCAGGGAACAACGATATTCATGTTGGCAAGCACGCGCATAAGCGCAATATCCTCGAGAGCCTGATGGCTTGCGCCATCCGGGCCGACGGTAATGCCGGCATGGGTGGCAACTATTTTTACATTGAAATTATTATAGCTTACGGCAAGCCTAACCTGGTCCCAGGCGCGGCCTGAAGCAAATACGGCGAATGTTGAAACAAAAACCGTCTTACCGCAGCTGGCGAGTCCGGCGGCGGTAGCCACCATATTCTGCTCTGCCACCCCAAAATTATAGAATCTATCCGGGAATTTCTGTGCAAAAAGATTGGTGCGCGTTGAGCTTGAAAGATCCGCGTCTAACACAACAACATTCTTGTCTAATGCGCCCAGCTTAACCAATGTTTCCCCATAAACATCCCTTTGGTAATATTGCTCTGCCATTATTCTAGTTCCTTTAGGGCCCTCTGTGCTTCTTCAGCAGTCGGAGCCTTGCCATGAAAACCGATTACCCCTTCCATAAAAGATACGCCTTTACCTTTTACCGTACGGGCAATAATTATTGTGGGCTTATTCTTAATTTTACGGGACTCTTCGTAAGCAGATAAAATCTGCTGCATGTCGTGCCCGTTAATTTCAATAACATGCCAGCCGAAAGCCTGCCATTTAGCAGAGAGAGGCTCTAACCCCATCACGTCCTCGCATTTTCCGTCGATCTGGCATCCGTTAGAGTCAAGGATAGCGCATAGATTATCGCACCTAAAATGCGCTGAGGCCATAGCTGCCTCCCAAATATTACCCTCCTGGGACTCTCCGTCCCCCAGTAAAACATAAACCCGATAATCTTTTTTATCTATCCTTGCGGCCAAACTCATCCCCATGGCAACAGAAAGCCCCTGGCCAAGGGAACCTGAAGCCACTTCTACTCCCGGAGTCTTACGGTCAGGGTGGCCTTGAAGGATAGAACCTAATTGCCGCAAAGTGAATAATTGCTCTTTGGGGAAATACCCTGACTCCGCCAACACCGCATACCAAAGGGGGCAGCAATGCCCTTTAGACATATGAAAACGGTCGCGCTCCGGCCATTCCGGGTTCTTTGGGTCAAAACGTAAAATATTAAAATATAGCGCTGTAATTAAATCCGCCGCGGAAAGGCTTCCTCCGGGATGGCCCGAACCTGCGGCAGCCAGCATTTGTATAATTAAACGCCGGACAATCCGGGCCCTGGCTTCCAGCTCTTTTACCGTTAGTTGGTTATTTCCCATTATTGGTGAGTTTTTGCAGTTTTTCTTTTATCTTATCTTGCGCAGGATTTAATTTAAGGGATTTCTCCCAGTTTATTTTTGCCTCTGGTTTATTGCCTAATTTTAGAAAGACTTCCCCTAAGTGGTCGTATATTTCCGGGTCGCTCAAAAGAGAGGCTGCTTTCTCTAATTCTATTAATGCCTCTTTAAACTTTCCTTTTTTAAAATAATACCAGCCTAAGCTGTCAATATAAGCGCCGTTAGAAGGCTCAAATTTCAAAGCCTTTTTTATCAAGGCACCCGCCTGATTAATATTTTTATCCTGCAATAGATAAAAATATCCCAAAAAATTCAGGGCCTCGGGATAATCAGGTTTTAATTTTAGCGCAGTTTTGAGTTCTTTTTCTACCGAAAGATAATCTTTTAAATCAAAATAAATACTGCTCAGATAAAAATGCGCCTCCGGGTCTTTCGGGGACAAGCCGATAATCAGTTTAAAAATGCCTTCTGCTTCTTTTAGTTTCTTCTGCTGCAGGTAAATCGCGCCTAAACTTTTATATATCTCTATATTTTTCGGCTGGAACCGGACGGCATTCTTGAGAGCGACGGAATATTCCTGCACTGCTAAATCTTCTTTGTTTTGGGCCGAGTAGAGAATCGCTAATGTAACATGCGGTTCTACAGACAAAGGATCCAAGCCTATAGACGATTTAAGATGTTCAATTGCGGAAGCCAAATCATCTTTTTGAATAAAAACGGATGCCAGTTTTAAATGCAATAACGAGCTGTCGGGGTCAAACTTAAGCGCCAGTTGATATTCGGCAATAGCCCTATCAAGATCCCCCAGATCATCAGAATAAACCCCGATGATATAATGGCTTAAACCTTGGCTCTTTAAGTTACCGGAGTCTACGGCCTGCGCAGAAGGAACAATCAAGGCCAATGTAAGGCAAAAACAAATTACACTGATGAAATATTTAAAATTCATAAGTAAAGGCTTAACCTTTACCGCCCCAAGCTCTTTTTTTCAGGTGACGAAGACGGCGGCGCATTTTTTTGCGCTTATGGGTTTTAATCTTCTGTCTTTTTCTTTTCTTTCCGCAAGGCATTACTTATTTCTCCTGGTTATTAATAAATAACTTTATTCAACGGATATTCAATGATACCCTGAGCGCCCGCCGACTTTAACTCAGGAATAAGCACTCTAACCACCTTCTCGTCTATAATCGTTTCAATGGCAAACCATCCATCGTTGCTTAAGCCGGAAATTGTAGGATTTTTTAACGCCGGCAGCTTTTCCAAGACTGCTTTCAGATTTTCTTTTTTTACATTCATTTTCAGCCCTACTTTTTCCTCGGCGGCAATTGCTCCTTTTAAAAGGATGGCAATCTGCTCCATCTTGGATTTCTTCCAACTGTCTTTATAAGCATTTTTATTGGCGATAAACTGGGTTACCGACTCGCAAAGCGTGGCGATTTCAACTAACTTATTCGCCCTTAAAGAACTACCGGTTTCAGTAAGCTCGACAATCGCATCGACTAACCCCGCGCTTACCTTTACCTCTGTTGCCCCCCAGCTAAATTCCACCTCAGCCTTAATCTTATTTTTCTGAAAATAATCTTTTGCCACATTGACTAATTCGGTTGCGATCCGCTTGCCATTCAAATCTTTAACACTCTTTATACCGGAGGCCTGGGGAACAGCCAAAACCCACCTTACCTTATTCAAACTCTGCTTGGAATAAGCCAGGTCGGTGATCCTGACCACTTCGGATTTATTTTCGAGGATCCAGTCATTTCCGGTAATGCCGCAATCAAGGGCACCATCCTGGACATAACGCGACATCTCCTGAGCACGCAGGAGCGTTGCTTGAATTTCTACATCATCTATCGACGGAAAATAAGAACGGGAATTAGGAAGGTTTACGTTAAACCCGGCCTTTCTAAGCATCTTAAAAGTGGATTCCTGAAGGCTGCCCTTAGGAAGCCCTAATTTCAGAATTTTATCTTTCATTTGATTTCCCTTTTTAATTAAACAAACAGAGGGATTTATTATAACGGCATTAATATATATTGTAAAGAAAAAAATAGGCGTTTTAGTTCTTAGATTGCAGCTCTTAGCTCATAGTAAATCCGATAAAAAGATGCCTAAATACTAAGAGCTAATGACTAAGAGCCAAAAACAATATTATCCCAAATGTACTTCTATTGCGTTGAGCTTATTTTTAGGCAGGCTGAGGATAACTTCCCTGGAAACAACAACTTGAGGGGCTTGGTCTATTGGGAGGCATTTTGAATTAAGCTTAAGATTAATAATACGGTATTTACCAAATGCCAAGCGCTTAGAATTAATATAAATAATTTTTAACGGCCTTTCGGCAAACACGCGGCTGATACTTATTTTATCCGTAGACTTAAATTGTTCACTTGATAACTTAGGCTCAATAAGCAAATCCCCCTGCCTACCCTTAACCCCAAAGGCCTGAGTTAACAAAGTAAGCATAAACCAGCTTGCTGAACCAGTTAGGTATGAATACATCCCTTTACCGCTAATATCAAAATATTCCGGCAGGCATGGATACATTTTGCTTCTTTCGGTGTTGGCTGCCATCTTGTACAATGAACTTAAAGCCCTCCAGCCTTCCTGCACATAACCTTGCTTGTATAATGCATACGCAAACATTACTACCATATGGCTAAACACCGCCCCATTTTCCTTGTCTCCGTAAGAAAAAGAAAATGCCCTGCCGAAATTATGCTGTTCTGTTTTAAAATCAGTATTAAGGCGTATGCCTCCGACAGACTTGTCATATAAATAGCGATAAACATTCGGTATTATTCTCTTTATCTGGCCGGGGCTTGCTACACCGCTCATAATCGGGAATGTTTGAGATGATAAAGTCATCCTCAAAAATTTGCCTGTTTTGCCATCTATTCTATGCTTACAGTTATCATAATAACCGTTAAAGAACCCCTCATTCAACCACTCCTTTTTTTGAATATGCTCTTTCATCCAAAGAGATTTTTTTTCCAAGGAGCGGCAAAGCAGAGCGGCATCCATGCGGATCTTCCTGCCGGTAAGATGTTTTCCGGTTTTAGAAAAATACTCCTCTAAAACTTTACGCTTCTTGGCAATATCCGAATAGTCAAAATCGACGAGTAAAACCTTTAATTCTTGCGCTAACTCTAAATATGGCAAGCCTGTTTTAAGCAACAGGTTTGCCAAAGTAGAAAGATTCGCTGCATACATCGACGAAAACGCAACGCTTTCCCCGTTCTCTTTTGCCATATCCAATCCGTCATTCCAATCCGCTCCTTCAAGGAGAATATGGTTGTGGCTGCCAACATTAAAAAACTGGACCAGATTCTGCACAAGCAAATGCTCTGCAATTGTACCCTTATAAATTAACCCGGATTTTGTTTTAAGCGTATTCCCCAAGGCTTCATTCCAATTACAGTCAATATTTCTTGAGCGGTTAATTTGATGGTTTTTAAAATACGCGGCCTGCTCAAATAAAATATTTAAATCTCCGGTTTCATGGATATACAGCTCTAAAGTAACCATTGGCCAGACACCATGATCCATCCACACCCGGCTGATATTATTGCGATCGGCAATAAATTCACCCGGATTTTTTCCGATAATCGTCGCATTTGAGCCGTCAATCTTTACCCCGGAGAAATTATTAATTAAAATCCTGCGCACAATTTTGGGGTTACTTAGGATAAGGCCGAGGCAGTCCTGCCAAAGATCGCGCCACCCCTTGCCGCCGCGGCCATAATCAAAATCCGGCAGGAAGGAACAACCGAATATCTTTCTTAAAACCGGCTGGACATTTACCCAGCGCAGCCAATTATCAAAATGGCTGTTTCCGCTTAAGACATTTACCGACCCGGACTGCGCCTGCCAGAATTTTTTGGCCTCTTCAAGAAATGCTTCTACTTTTATATGGTTATTAAACTTATTCATTAGAGAGGCTAAATTACAATCCTTTTGGCCTATGCCCATAATAACTATATAGCTCGCCTGCGATCCGGGCTTAAGCGCGGCTTGCGAAAAACGCATTGCTGCCATTGGCTCTTTACCCTGCAATTGCGTTTTAGGAGGAAGTTTGTTTTCAAAAACCGCCTCGGGGGCTTCAAGGTCCCCGGAATCTCCGCAGAAGGATTCCTGCGTCGGATAAATATACTGCGCAGGCCTTCCCAAATTACCGCAGGCGGCCGCAAAATAAACGGTATTATTCGCATTATGCCCGGCCTCATCAAAAAGCAGGGTCGGTTTAACTTTAATGCCATACTTTTCTTTTTTAATCCTGGTTAAAAGTGAAGTCACATGGCGGTGGTCGCGTAAATTATCCGCGCCGCGGCAATATAAGGGTATCGCCGCATAAGGAATAAAACTTATTTTCTTTCTGCTTATGTTGGTTATAGTAACCTGCATAATTTCTAAGGCACCGCGGTAAGGGACAAACGAAAGGATCTCGGATTTTAAGCCGATTGATTTATTTTCCCGGCTTACGCGCTGCCAAAGCTGGCCAGCTTCTAATAGAAACTTATCTTCCCGGAGCTGTTTTAAATTCTTGGAAACACCTGCCGCCGACCAGATATTGTCCCGGTCTATATAAATCCAGAAATTTCTTGAAGCCCTGGATAAAGACAGGTCAACCCGAGAGACCGGTTCAAGCAAAAAGTTTTTCTGGCTGCTTTTTATGTCGCCATGCAAATCAGGCGATATGGAAGACATGATGAATTCATTACAAAGCGGCAGATACAGGGAAGTGATCTTATTGGCGGTAGAAGACTTAAAGTTGCCCGCATGATCGGTAAAATTATATAAATTATCAGTCATAAATAACCTTGATGTTTGCTAGCCGTTACTGCAGTAATATTGTAAGCCTTAGCCTGTCTTCATCGGTTATAAAGTTAAAAAAACCGGCTATGCTATATTTAGGAGGGGTTTCGGATAATTTCTCCACCCTGATAACCTGAACTACTGCACTAATAGTTACATCCTGCAATAAAATCTTACAAACGATGTTTGTGTATATATTTTTCTCAACCGGTATAAATAACTCCGAAATAAACATAAGGCCGCCGTAGCTTATGTTTTTTATTCTGGCCTTACAGCTTTTATCCTGCAGAAAATAAAGCATTTCTAAATCCACTTCTTTTCTCTTATACCTTCTCTTTTCTTTGCCGTCGCCATAACCTTTAACCTGGATAAACGATTTAAGCATTTCCCCTTTAACCAAACCCCCGGCATCAATTTCACCCTTATTGGCATTACGCATCTCTTCGGGAAAATATTTATTTATTTCTTTTCTTATTTCACTGTATGTACTGATAAAAACTTCAATCTCGCAGCCGGTGACCTGCCTGAGCATATCTATAACGCCCTCATTCAGAGGATCCGCCATAACTACCTCAAGAGAATTCCCGGATTTTTCTAAAGGAAGCAGAGAATAAATATTAATTAATTTAAAGGGCATGATTTTTAAGATTTCGGGGGATACTTCATATCTCTCAAGGGGCAGGTACGCAAAGCCGTATTGGCTTGCAAGGCACTCCGCTATGTTTATCTCACTAACATAACCTAATGATATAAGATGCTGGCTTATATAGCCTCCTTTTTCTTTCTGTTCTTCTAAGGCCTTATCCAGCTGCTTTTGAGATATCAAGTTGCGCTCCAACAACAATTCTCCTATCTTTGCTTTTAAAATTCTTTTTGGGCTCATATACTATTGGTCCTTTTTTAAGTTTTAGAAGCCAGATATAACCATTCCCGATATTCTCTTATACTCGACAGGCACATTGTGCGGTATCCCGAATCCCGCTTATTTTTTCTTATTATATCCTAACCTTGCGCCAAAACAACAAAAAACCTCCGGGGGGCTCCAGAGGGCTCAAATGACAATAAAATATTTATAATAGCTGCTCCTGTAAATATTGATTCCTTTTTAAAGTTATTTCTTAAATACCCCGATAATAACAAATATTGTTACTGCTATCGCTAAAGAAGACAGCAGCAATAACGGGATAAACAGCGGTAGGCCTTTCTCCCGGGTGCCGCTCTTATCAAGCAGGCTTGACAAATAGGCCTCCTCGGGTGACTCCTTTCTTGCCTTAGACGCCTTGGCCTTTACCCCTAAGTCTTTAATCCCGGTTCGATAGTCATGCGGTTCTTCTATATTGGCAAAGTTTGTATTCTGCACAGAAAATTGATTATTTACACTGTAAGGGCTGCTCAATGTTTTCGGGGAATACTGGGTTTCATACTGGCTGTAAGGATTATTTAAATTGCTGGGCGAGTATTGATCAAACCGGCTGTTTGTTAAAGTAGAATCGTATTTTTCGGCATATGCGCCGGAAAAAAATGACGCCGATATTATTACTGTGGCAAAAATAAGATTTCTCATCCTAAATCCTGTTGCTTATTTATTGAGAAACACAGTTGTTGCCTTCGTGGTGCCAGCTTTCAACCATGCCTTTGGTATTTAATATAAAGCTTGTTTTGCAAAACAATTTATACTTCTGTGCCGGCTCTGTTTGTACTGTATACTGGATGGATTTACCGCTGTAGGGCTTATCCCCTATAGTGCCGGAATGATATACTGTTTGCGGAGTTGTGTATGTATAGCCGCCGGTTCTTATGGTATCTTTACGTACATACTCAACAGCCTTCTTCCCGTCATTTAAATTATATTGCCTGTCGGGAACCCCCCAGGATGCAATCAAAGAATCTTCGCTTGCTCCGATCCATTCATTCAATTTAGCCTCGTATTTCAGGGTAGTGGCGCATCCAAATATCCCCAAAGACAACAACAGAATCAATAATTTTCCAGTTTTGGCCACGATTCAATTATACCCTTATAATAATGCTAAAACAACAAAAAACCCGTTAGATTTCTTATTTGACGGATTCAAAAAAACGTAGAAATATTTCTAAGATTGCTTAAGGGCAATTTATCCTTAAAAAGGCATAATTATTTTACCGGCACCTTAATGGTCTTCTCGCCCATGGATTGCGCGGATTTTTCTCTGGGAACCGTTATAGTTAAAATACCGTTTTTATAATCTGATTTTATTTGGTCTATTTTTGCGTCATCAGGGAGCATAAAACTGCTTAAAAATTGGCCATAATTTGAGCTTTGGCTGTAATAATCTTTATCTTGTTTAGATTTGACTTGTTTTTGGCCGCCTGAAATTACCAACTGCCTGCCTTTAACCTGAACTTGAATTTTATCTTTTTCTAAGCCCGGCAAACTGGCTTTTATAGTATATGCGGACTCCGTATCATTAACATTAAGACTTATGCCGGACTCAACAAGCGCATCTGCGCCAAAAGGATGCCCCTGATTTAACCCTTCGGGAAAACTTTTTCTAAACATCTGCGCCATTCTTGCCTGAACTTTATTCATCTCCTCAAGGGGGTCCCAAGTATTCATTTGGCGAAACGCTGAGAAATCATTTGCGGATAATGCCTTAGCGGGCAGCGCTTCATACCGCATGGGGATATTCCTCCTAAAACCTTCTCTGCTATGCCTCCGGCCCAGCAAATAAGCATTCTCAAAAATAAAAGCTGCCGCCAACACGATCACAGCACCAATAAGAATTTTGTTTTTCATAGACACCTCCTTTAGAAAATTAATTGTGCCTTTTTACGCAGCCTTGACTTTGCGGCGCATATACTGCTTACTCATTAAGGATCCTCTATGCCTATGTGAATATTTTAATATAAAGAAAAACCCTCTGTCAACATTTTTTAGACAAAGGGTAAGAAATCTGCCGCGCCCCGCTAAAGGGAAACCAAGGCAATTAAGCTTTACTTTTGAGAAGTTTGCGTAAATGGCGCTATGAGATTGGCAGCCGGCCTGGCCACTACCCCAGCCGTAATAATCGCAACAAGCACTACAGCTAAAATAATTACATATTCCAGCGTGCTCTGCCCTTTTTCAATTTTATCCATCTTTCAATCCCTCTCTAAAATTACACTTTCCATTGTTCTTGCGCTTACACTATAAGTATAACCTCAAAATCCCCCTAAAACAATAAATAAACTTACCCTGATTTTTCTGTTGCCTGCTTAAGCGCATTGAGTAATTCAGGGCTAACAATATACCCTAATGCCTTTGCCTTATGCACATCCGCCTGCGCCTTATCATATTCTTTCATCCCATAATACGTAAGCCCCCGGTTGAAATAAGCCTCGGCATAATTGGGGTTAATTTCAATGGCTTTGGTGTAGTCAGATATGGCTTGAATGAAACCACCTTGCTGCGTGTAAACAAACCCACGGTAGTAATAAGCATCCGCGTAGCCTGGGTATATTTCAATGGCCTTAGTGCAATCGGATAAGGCTTGAGGTAAATTACCTTCAATAGCATAGGCAAGCCCGCGGTTATTATAAGCCACTGTAAATTTAGGATTAATTTCAATGGCTTTGGTATAATCAGATATGGCTTGAATGAAGTTACCCTGTTGAGCATAGGCAATAGCTCGGCTGCAGTATGTCTCGGCATCTTTAGGGTTAGCTTCAATGGAACTGGTAAAATCAGCTATTGCCTGCAATAAATTACCCTGCTTATATGAAACAACCCCGCTTCTCCGGGACTCTTCCGCAGTTTTAGGGCGTAAGGGGAAAAAATTCTTTTCCTTAGGCAATGGCTCTTCTTTTGCTAAAGGCAATTCTTTTGTTAGAGGCGTCTCTTGCCTTACTCCATCAATACTCTCAATTTCATCAATAAAATATATCAGAGTAATCCCTTCAAAATCTATTTTTACATGCTTATCAGTTTTCTCGATTAACTTACCCTCTATGGTTTTACCGGACTTAAAAACAATAGTCTCCGCAAAAGCGGGAACCAGAAAAGATAAACATATTATTAATGCTAAAACACTTAACCTTTTTTCCGCCATAATTTATCCTTGGTTATTTATTTAATTATAACCTTAAAATAGCCCCATAACAACAAAAAACCCGCTAAGTTTCCCTAGCGGGCAATGGTTGCGGGGGCCCGATTTGAACGGACGACCTCAAGGTTATGAGCCTTGCGAGCTACCAGGCTGCTCCACCCCGCGAAATTTATTTATCGTTTCTTTTCAGAGAAAATCTTAATCGGGATCTCGCCTTTCCTTACCACTCCCATCTTGTCCCGGGCGAGCTTCTCCTGATAAACCGGGTCATTTTCAACCCGCTTAAGCTCTTCCTGTAAAAGATAATTTTCAATAGCTATCTTGCGGAATTTCTCTTCAAGCTGGCGAATCTTGACTCGGGATTCCTGCAGCTTAGTATAGCCCGGCAGGAATAAAATCAAAAGTAAAACTGAAAATCCAAAAAGCCATAATGCTTTTCTTAACGTGGAGAGCATTTATCTCTTCTGGTTTTGGCTAATAGGAAACCAAACCACCGCCTTTTGGTTTGTGGCTTTGCCTAGAGGACGGCAAACCACTGCCCTCTGGCTTGCAAGTTTTACCCGCATAAACAGCATTTTTACCTAATTCTTCTTCGATCCTTAAAAGTTCGTTATACTTACAAATCCTGTCGGTGCGGGACAAGGAACCGGTTTTAATCTGGCCTACTCCGGTTGCTACAGCCAAATGCGCGATAGTTGTATCTTCAGTCTCACCGGAACGGTGAGAAATTATAGCGTTATATTTATTCTTTTTAGCGATAGAAATAGCTTCGAGTGTCTCAGAGAGCGAACCTATCTGATTGACCTTTATCAGTATAGCATTGCCTATTTTTTCTGCAATTCCTTTTTTAAATATTTTAGGGTTGGTAACAAAAATGTCATCTCCTACCAACTGCACTTTACCGCCGATCCTTCTGGTCATCTCCTGCCAACCGCTCCAATCGTGCTCGGAAAGCCCGTCTTCAATCGACAAAATAGGGTATTTCTCAAGCCAGTTTTCGTAGATAGCGATCATCTCTTGGGAGGTCTTTTGCGAACCATCAAAAGTATATTTACCGTCTTTATAAAAAGAGCTTGCTGCAGAATCTAACGCCAGAGAAATATCCCGGCCCGGAGCATACCCTGCCTTTTTTATTGACTCAATAATCAGGGCCAGAGCCTCCTCGTTAGAATTAAGGTTTGGCGCAAAACCACCCTCATCTCCTACGGATGTAGAAAGTTTCTTAGATTTAAGAATTGATTTTAAGTTATGAAAAACCTCGCCTGCCATACGCAATGCTTGCGAGAATGTTGCGGCGCCTTGAGGCATAATCATAAACTCCTGAATATCAAGGTTATTATCTGCGTGCATGCCGCCGTTTAGAATATTCATCAGCGGGATAGGCAGGATTTTGGCTTTATCCTGTCCCAAGAATTTATAAAGCGGTTTTTTGGCATAAAGCGCGGACGCCTTGGCCACCGCCATAGAAACCCCTAATATAGCGTTTGCTCCAAGTTTAGATTTAAATTCAGTGCCATCCAGCTCAATCAAAAGCCGGTCGATCTTAGTAAAATCTGCCTGCTTGCCTTTGACTGCATTATTTATTATGGTGTTAACATTGCTAACCGCCTTTAATACCCCTTTGCCTAAAAAGCGGGCCTTATCATTATCCCTTAATTCTAAAGCCTCGTTATCCCCGGTAGAAGCACCGGAAGGAACTGCGGCACGCCCTAAAATACCGCCTACCAGTAAACAATCTACCTCAACCGTCGGATTACCGCGCGAATCAAGAATTTCCCGTGCAAAAACTTTCTTAATTTTTACCATTTTACATTCTCCTTAAAGTTTAAAAATTTAAGCAACTTAATAATTATACATTCAATAAACCTTAAGTCAAGAAAAGGTTTGACTTGGGCTGATAGATATGTTATTTTCTAAGTAATTATATCGAGAAAATCAAAAGAGTTTAGGAGAACTTATGAACTGGAAAAAGATTAAATTCTACGCAAAACTGCATTGGGTAAAAATAACCCTCTTTATCTTTGTAGGCGCATTAGCCATATCCCTGATGATCCTTGTAGTTATCGGCGTACGCGCCTGGAACGAATCAGAATCATACCTGCGGCAATCGCAGCTTGCGATGATACCTCTGCAATTATACCTGCAGATCATCATGGCCCTTATTTTCGGCTTTGTATACACATTCTTAATGTATTGGCTTTATTTTAAACGCGGGGCCTCATCATTTTCTCAAACTACTAAAAAATCCGTAGCCGGAGCTGACGTCGGGGTAACCTGGCGCGATGTTATCGGTATGGACGAAGCAAAAGAAGAAGCCTTGGAGATAGTTAAATTAATTACGGACCGCGCCAGCCTGCAGCGTATCGGCGGAAAGATTTTAAAAGGCATCCTTATGCTAGGGCCGCCGGGCTGCGGCAAAACTTACCTAGCCAAAGCAATCGCCACAGAAACCAAGCTCCCCTTCATTTCCATGTCGGGTTCGGAATTTGTGGAAATGTTTGTCGGAGTCGGAGCCGGACGCGTACGCTCACTTTTTAAAAGGGCGCAACAGCTGGCTGAACTTGAAGGCGGATGCATAATATTCATTGATGAAATTGATGCGGTAGGCGCGCAGCGTTCTATGGACCGCGGGTTCGGAGGAGGAGGCACCGAACATAATACTACCTTAAACCAGCTCTTGGTTGAAATGGACGGCTTAAAAGACAAAGATTATAATATTGTCTTAATCGGAGCTACCAATGCCCCAGAAACCTATCTTGACCCTGCCTTACTTAGGCCGGGAAGGTTTGACCGCAAAATCATTGTAGATAAACCAAACCTTGGGGACCGGCAGAAACTTTTTGCTTACTATCTGGAAAAGGTCAGATATAACCCGGCGGATGTAAAAATTGACCGCCTGGCACGCATCACTGTAGGCCAAACCCCTGCAGATATCGCTAATATCGTACGGGAAGCCGCGCTGATCACCGTACGCAATCAAAATTCGTCGATTTCCATGAAAGAAATCGACGAAGCCAGAGAAAGAATCGCCCTCGGTATAAAACGCAGAATTAGATTAAGCGAAAAGGAAAAATGGCAGACTGCTTACCATGAAGCAGGGCATGCCATCACCACCTATCTCCTGGCACCGTCTAAAGATGTCTTTAAAATAACTATAACGCCCCGCGGCCCTACAGGAGGAGCAACTTGGATCCCGGAAAGAGAAGACACTTTCATCGAAGACTCCAATGAAATATTGAGTAAAATTAAAATCAGCCTTGGTTCTTACGCCGCCGAAAAGATAAAATACAATGCTACAACCAGTGGCGTATACGGGGACTTTTCAAGCGCTATGCATAATGCCCACAACATGGTCTGGGTCTGCGGCATGGGTAAAAGCGGGTTACTGGGCAACTGGGAAATCGTAAAACAAATCTCCGAAGATACCAAAGCAAAACTTGACGCTGACGTGCAGGATATATTGAATTCCTGCCTTAACGAAGTAACTACTCTGCTTAAAAAAGAAGAACCGCTTATGGACCGCTTAGCCAAAGAACTGGTAGCAAAAAGCGAACTTAATTATGATGAAATTGAAGCCATTTTCAAAGAGTTTGGCAGGAGCCGTCCTTAAAATTTTACCGTTTGTTTTGTTTTTATCCGCCTGTTCCTCTTCCACATCTCCGTCATTCTTAAAAGAAGACATAGCCCAAGCAGTTAAAGATATCTCTAAAAAAGAATACAATCTTGATATTGTAACCCGCCTCGTAGGTAACACGCTTTGGGCATATATGCCGCTTGAAGATATTTTAACTAAACCTGCCAAGCCGGAAAAGTACATTGAAAGATTCTTATTGGAGGAAAGAGAAAATTCCCTGCAAGAAAAAATATTAAAAGTCAGCTACCTTATCAGGCCTACCGTAGAAAATGAAAAACACCAGGAAATGGAGATAAACAAGGCTAGCAGAGAAAAGATTTTTAACTTGCTGCGGGTTATAAGCAGAGTACTCATGAGCACAAAACTCTCCAAAGAAGAAAAACCCGTATTTTTCTGCATTGTTACCGCCGATATCAAAAACGGCATAGAGATAAAACAGACCTTCCATTTATTGGACTTTAAAAAACTGTCCTATAATATTATCTCCCAAACCGAATACCAGCACCGCATTGTCCAGGACACGGGAGTATCATTACAGGTTGTCGGGGATAAAGAAGGCAGCCACTTGAACTATTATGAGATAACTTTGGAAGAGTTTATCGCTGATCAAATCCAGGGGCGCATAAGGTTAAAATTTCAGAAGCCGGAAGTCGAAAGTAACGCGGATATAGATAAAGAGGTTTTAAAAATAATTACTTATACCTTAAGCACCTACGGATTTAAAGATTTTACGCTGGTGGAATTAATGAATGAGGCAACCGGAAAGAAAGTAATTCTTAATCAGACAGCAATTTTTGCCAATCCTAAAGAGTAGAAACGGACACCCTCCTGCGCCTTATCCTAACTTTACCTTGAAGAAATAACTTTATTGCCTGCGGATAAAGTTTATGTTCTACGGCGTGTATCTTTTTTTCAAGCGAGGTCAAGGTATCGCTGCGTCTGATCTCTATCTCTTCCTGCAAAATAATCGGCCCGTGGTCTACTTTTTCATCAATAAAATGTACGGTGACTCCCGTAGAACTGGATTTTCGGTTAAAAGCATCCTCTATCGCATGGGCGCCTTTAAATGCGGGAAGCAGCGAAGGATGAATATTCATAATGCGGTTGCGGTATTGCCTGACAAAAGCGGGGCTGAGTAAACGCATAAACCCGGCTAATGCAATTAAATCAATCTTATAGCATTCTAACCTTTGGATTATTGCTGTTTCAAAATCGGCCCTGCTTTTAAAATCCCTGCGGTTAACCAGAATTACTTTGACCTTAGCCCTAAGCGCACGCTTTATTACATACGCCTCTGGATTATCGCAAACAAGGATCACCAGTTTTACCTTAATTTCTCCCTGTTTAATTTCTTTGGCGATTGCCGAAAAATTACTTCCCCGCCCGGAGGCAAATATGGCTAAGTTCATTCTCTTATCCTTATTGTTTTAGCAGGACAAACCTTTACGCATTCCTTGCAAGAAGTGCACTTATGGTAGTCGATAACCGCAAGGTTGTCTATTACATGGATGGCGTCAAATTTACAGGCCTTTTCGCATAATTTACAGGCAATACATCCGACGGAGCATACATTCTTTACGTCGCGGGCGGAGTCATGCGAACTACATGCCACATATACGGGATAAGTTACGGATACAAGTGAAAATAATTTTTTTGGACAGGCTAACACGCATTTACTACAAGAACGGCATTTTATTTTATCGACTACCGGCAACCCTTCTTTGGACATAGAGATTGCGCCAAAAGGACAGGCCTTTACGCATGTTCCAAAGCCAAGGCAGGCAAAGACGCATTCTTTTTGCCCGCCCAAGACCAAATTAGCGCTAACGCAGTCACTAACGCCATTATATAAATACTTATCCTTAACCCTTATGCCTCCGTTACAATGCAAAGTAGCTACTTTCTTAGTTTGTTTCTCAAGAGATGCCCCCATGATCTTGGCGATTTTCTCTTTAATCTCCTGGCTGCAAACCCGGCAGCCGTTTATATCGCTTTTGCCGCTGACTAAGTTTTCGGCAAAACCAAAACAACCCGGATTACCGCAGGCGCCGCAGTTTGACCCGGGAAGCAAATGCTGCACCTCTTCTAATTTCGGGTCAACCTGAACAGCAAATTTCTTTGAGGCAACGGCTAACCCTACCCCAAAAAGCAGCCCTAAAAAACCTAAGGTTAAAATAGCAATTAAAATTTCCATATGATTAGAATTTAAACCCGCTAAAACCCATAAAACTTAAACTTAAGACCGCAGCAATTATAAAAGCCAAGGGAAAATCTTTAAAAGCCCTTGGAACATTGCAAAGTTCAAGCCTCTCTCTTATCCCGCTCATTATAAGCATGGCTAGAGTATAGCCTAAACCCATGCAAAAACCCTGGAAAACTGCATAATAAAAACCCCCCGCAACCGCATAACCGTCTATAAAAAACATATCGACATTTAATACTGCCGCACCCAATACAGCGCAATTTGTAGTTATTAAAGTAAGGTATATTCCGAAAGCCCGGTACAAAACAGGGCTTGTCTTTCTAATCACCATTTCAATCAACTGCACCAGTGCGGCAATTATTAGCACGAATGAAATGGTGCGTAAATACGCCAGGTTAAAAGGAAGCAGGATAAACCGGTAGATAAGCCAGGTTACAACGCTTGATGCCGTAATCACAAAGGTAACTGCCGCGCTCATAGCAAAGGCCTGTTTCGTATCTTTTGAAATAGCCACAAACGGACATAAGCCTAAGAAACGCGACAATATAACGTTATAAATAAATACCGAAGAAATAAAAATAGTTAGAAATTGTTGAATACTCATGATTTCATATTTTTCAAGACATTAAATAACCCAAGCAATAAACCGATTACCAATAAGGCCCCTGAGGGCATACCAAAAACAAATACCGGCTCAAATCCTTTAATTAAGGTATGCCCCAATATCTGGCCTGAACCTAGAAATTCCCTTATCCCTGAAATCATGATAAGGGCAATGGTAAAACCTACCCCCATGCCTAAACCATCAAGCAACGAACTAAGTACACTATTCTTGCAAGCAAATGCTTCTGCGCGGCCCAAGACTATGCAGTTAACAACAATCAGCGGGACATATATACCTAGAGCCCGATTTAACACCGGGCTATAGGCCTTCAAACATAATTCGGTTATTGTAACAAAGGTAGCTATAATTACGATAAAACAAGGTATGCGTATCTTGCCGGGGATAAAATTACGGACTAAAGAGATAATTACGCTTGAACCCAATAATACAAAAGTCGCAGCCAAACCCATACCTATGCCGTTAGCAACCGTAACAGATACTGCCAGTGTCGGGCATAACCCTAAAGCTAATACAAATGTGGGGTTCTCTTTAAAGATACCCTTAGTAAATTCTCTAACAAGATCTTTCATTTTGTCCCGTAAACCCTGTTCTTGGTATAGCGGTCAATAAACGGCGTTGCGCCATTCATCATTAATATGGCGTATGAAACTCCTTCGGGGTATCCTCCCCAAATACGGATAACCGCGGTAAGCAGGCCGCACCCCAGGCCAAAGATTAACTGCCCCCTAATCGTTAAAGGAGTCGCTACATAATCAGTGGCCATAAAAAAAGCTCCTAGGACCAGGCCGCCGCTTAATATATGGAACAACCAGTCCCCGCTGAAAAGCTGGGCACCGCCGAAAATATAAGTAAATGCTGCGGTAGTAAAAATATAAACTGCCGGTATATGCCAAGTAATATAGCCTTTTATCAAAAGAAACGCCGCGCCAATCAATAACGCAAGAATGCATGTTTCACCAATACAGCCTCCGCGGTTGCCCAGAAATAAATCCAGATATGAAATATGTTCTAAAACTTTGCCTTCTTTAAGCGCTGCTAACGGAGTAGCGCTTGTTACGGCATCATAATTAAAAGGCTTAACAAAAGTGGTCATATATTTCGGCCAGCTTGCCATAAGGAACACCCTGCCTACTAAAGCAGGATTAAAAATATTCTGGCCTATGCCGCCAAAAATCTGTTTACCGACAGCAATGGAAAATACCGCACCGATAACCGGAAGCCACAACGGTACATTTGAGGGAAGATTAAATGCCAACAATATGCCTGTAATTACGGCCGAGCCGTCTAGAACGGTAATCTTTTTCTTGGTTAATACCTGCAGTATTAATTCTGTCAGTACCGCGGCAATTACCGCAGAGAGCGTTACCCATAAAGCATCCAGCCCAAAGATAATTATACCGGCGATACCTGCGGGGACGGTGCTGATTACAACCGCCCACATAATCCGGGAAATTGAGTTTTTTTTATGTATGTGCGGCGAACCCGAAACTATAAACTCATCTTTCATTTTTTATCAACTCTCTTATTTGCCGTGCTTTTTTCTCTACCGAGCTGATTACCGCATGGCTTGAGATCGTTGCCCCGGTAATTGCCTCTACGCCGGATAAATCTAAGCTGCTCCGGTTTTTAAACTGTTCACTAAACTTATCTTCAGTTATCTTGGCTCCTAATCCCGGAGTTTCGTTTTGAGAAATTACTTTTACAGCGCTGATTTTTTGATCAAGGAAAACTCCCGCCAAAGTTTGGATCTGGCTGGAATAGCCTTTACTGCTGGCTTTAAAAACAAAACCGACCAACTTATCCTGATTATTGAATGCTTTATAATACAACGCTTCCTTATCTTTATCGGATTTGACTTCGGCAAATTTTGAGGCAAGCGGCATAACTTCTTTAAGCGCTGCCTGCTCCTCGGCTTGGGTCTGGGCTATAATTTTAGGATGAGTAAGCGAATTCACCGCAGCCAACAACCCTGCGGCAACTACACAAATCAGCGCCAGTATAAAACCATAACGCATCATTTCTTTCATTTAACCGACTCCAGTTTTGCCCTTTTAATCGTCTCTAATAATCTACGGTTAGAGGGACAGACATAATTGCATATGCCGCATTCAATACAATCAGTAGCCCCATATTCTTTGGTTAAATTCCACAGCTCTCTTTCTGAAGCTAAATTAATCTGGCAAGGCATGAGCCCCACGGGACATCCCCGGACACATGCCGCGCAGCGGATACAAGGATCTTCATCTAGAACTTTTGCCTCTTTCTCGTTCATCAGTAATATGCCGCCGCTGGATTTTATTATCGGAACATCCTGCGTATACTGGGCAATACCCATCATCGGGCCTCCGATAATAATTTTCGCCGGCATTTCTTTAAGCGGAGAACAGAATTCAATCAAATTTCTTATCGGTGTGCCTATCGGCACTAATAAATTCTTTGGGTTGCTCAAACAACTCCCCGTAACCGTAACTACCCGCTCAATTAAGGGCTTGCCTTTATAGGCTGCCTCATAAACCGCATAGATCGTGGCTACATTCTGCACCAGTACTCCGATATCAAAGGGCAATTTTCCTCTGGGGATTTCTTTCCCCAATATATTCTGAATCAACTGCTTTTCTCCGCCTTGAGGATAATCTGATTTTAAAACCTTAACCTTAATACCGGAAGACTTAGAGAAAGCTTTTATCGCCTCCGGCTTATTGTCCTCAATGCCGATGTAAACATTTTTTATGCCTAAACACCGAGCAACCAACTCTATACCTAAAGATATCTCGACAGTTTTCTCTACCATCAGGCGGGCATCTGAAGTTAAATACGGCTCGCATTCCGCCCCGTTAACAATCAAAGTCTCCAGCGGCTTAGGAGGATTTAATTTTATATGCGTGGGGAAACTCGCTCCTCCCATTCCGACTATTCCGGCATTTAAAATAATTTCTCTTAAGCTTTGCGCCGTAAGTTTATCTATCTCCTGCCGGCTTTTTAAGCTGAATCCCGGCTGATTAACCCGGGCATCACTCTCTATTACTATTGCTATTGCCCTGCCTAAAACAGGATGCGGCCAATTCTGAATAGCAATTACTTTACCGGATATTGAAGCATGTATAGGCGCATAAACATTGGCTTCAATATCGGCGATCTTCTGGCCAAAAATCACGCTATCTCCGATTTTTACCAGCGGATTGCAGACCTTTCCTAAATGCTGAATCAGGGGAAGATATACTTTCGGAGGGTTAGGCAATTCTTCAATCGGCTTGTCTTCTGAATAATGCTTATTTTCCGTTAACCTAACCATGCTACCTTTCGGTTTAGAAATAAACTGACTACGCCCAGCAAGCTAAGCAAGACGCCAACAACGACTAAAATTAACAAATGCGAGAATCTTTCGGCAAGGATACTGCTGATAAACATGAACAAAAGAAAACCAAAATGCATAACTATTTCCAGAGAGCTAAAAATCTTTCCCAGCATTTCATTATCACTAACATTGTGGATTATGGTATTAGAGGCAATCATAATCGGGGCAATAATTAAGCCAAGAAATAAAGCTAAAAGCGCAGCCAAGATAAAATTGGGATAATAATATATTGCCAGGGCAAAAATGTCAAGCATTATGCCGCTTAAAACGAGCGAAACAAAAATAATTTTGTAATGCGAGATGCGTTGGCCGAATTTACCATAAACAAGAGAACCCAGGAATAAACCGATGCCTAAAAACATAACCAAAAGCCCGAGATCCTTGGTTGCCGAATGCAGAGTCTTCTGCACAAAAACAATAATCACTACATAAACCGAGCCTAACGCCGACCAAAGAGCAAAGATTATGCCTGCCGTAAAACGGATATCCTTTTTACGAATAAAATAAAAAATCCCTTCTTTTATCTCCTGAAAAACAGATTTTCTAATTACCTCAACGATCTCTTTGCCTACCTCTTCAAAGCTGACCTTTGCAACAAACTTTTTTGAAATTAGAAAAATAAAAATAGCCGAGATCAAAAAGGTCAGAGAATTCAGGTAAAAGCCGCTTTTAGCCCCCAAGTGCTCTACAAGTATGCCACTTATTCCAAACCCCAAGACTGCTGCGATCATTCCGGAGGTATTAATCAGGGAATTGGCTAAAAGCAGTTCTTTATTATCTACTAAATCCGGAATAATTGATAGTTTTGCCGGTACAAAGAACCTACCGATAGAAAAGGCAATAAATATTATTAAATATATCGGAGCCAGATTTTTAGTGTAAAACAAAAAAAGCGGAATAGCCAATACTAATAAGCTGCGCATAAAATCACATACATACATCGTCCTGCGCCTGTTCCAACGGTCAACATAAACCCCGGCTAAGGGGCCAATAAGAAATACAGGAATAATAGTAAAAGACAGTATCTTAGCTATTTGCAGGGTTGAACCCGGGGCGCGCATATAGACAAAGGCAATTAAAGCCATCTGCCCAAGCCTGTCCCCCAACTGGGATATAATCTGCCCCATCCATAACAGGAAAAAGTCTCGATTTCTGAGTATTTTACGCAATCTGGCCATATGACGAATAAAAGCTGGCGAGAGGGATCGAACCTCCGGCCCGCGCTTTACGAAAGCGCTGCTCTACCAACTGAGCTACGCCAGCAAAGAAAATAAATATCATCCTGCTTTCTGCCTTACCCTAAACTACCGTCAGGCAGGCTCAAGGCAGGCACAAACCGAGCTGCATCGGCAAATTACTAAATATTATATCAATTCCTAACTAATAGTCAATCACTCACTTAGAGCTATAAAACATGTTGACAAACCGATAATTCATGATATATTGGAAAAAATGGCTTTTTGGAGGAGAAGTAAAGAAATTGATCAGCAACACGTACAAACCGCAAAGCAAAAATAGAAATTAACTATGCTTTGCGGATTTTTTTATTCTTGGAGGAGGTGAGAAACAGAAATGGCAAGAGGTAAAGTGAAATGGTTCAGCAATCAAAAGGGTTACGGCTTTGTTACTTCTGAAGATGGTAAGGATGTATTCATTCACTTCAGCGCTATCGTTGGAGAAGGATACAAAACTCTAGCAGAAGGCGATGAAGTTGAGTTTGAAGTTACCCAAGGCCCAAAAGGCGATCAAGCAACCAATGTAAAAAAAGTGTAAGTTTACGTATAGAAAAAGCCAGTTCTGGAAACGGAACTGGCTTTTTGTTTTTATCTGCCATGAAAAAGAAAACCCGCAAATTGCGGGTTCTAAAAAAATGCCGAGAGAGGGAATCGGACCCCCCACGCCGGCCTTTTCAGGGCCGCGCTCTACCACTGAGCTATCTCGGCAAACTTTTGCGTCTTAGCGAATCCGCCAATGCTTTGTGGCGGAGAGCTATCTCGGCTAAATATATTACTCTTAGCTTTTGATATATTGTACACAAATTCCAAGAAAAGAAAAGAGAAAAATACCGGTACCTTACTTTACTCCGGTAATAATCTTAACAAAGACATCCTGCGCAAGCTCCATATTCGGAAAATGATATTTACGCGCAGAGACTTTTACTCTCGTCGTCGCCTGTGTCAGGCGGGTTAACTTTATCCAAACCTTGCTGGACTCAACCCCTGCTTCAATATAGCCTGCTGCAAAATCTTCCTCTTGTATTAAACCGCGTGTCCGAATAACGTTTAGAGCCGAATCCCAAAGCGCCTCATATCTCTTATCAGTATTCCCCTGCACAGTGTCCTTACTTACCGCATACGCACCAAGGCCTCCTGCGGCTGCTCCGATAATTAAAGGCGCGCATCCGCAAATTGATAATAGATAACATAACAATAGGGCTAGTGAAGAAAACTTTTTCATTTTATCTCCTTTTTTTCAAGATTTTCATAAAACAAAAAGCGGCAATACTTAAAATTGATCCCCAGGAAAGAATTAAAAAGGCCCATCCCTCTAATTTCACTTTTTCTCCTCTTTGCTTGCAGAAAACTTCCTGCGCTTCCAGGCAATTTTAACCAAAACCGCTAAAACTGCAAATATAATCAATAAAACAAGGCGGGTAGCAAAAATAAACGGCTTATCTGCCACAGCGGTATTCTTCATCGTAATTATCGGCAGCCACTCCTGCATAAGCCACGTCCCTAATATAACAAATAAAAATAAAGGAGTAATATATTTAATGATAAACTTATAAACCCCTGGTATAGACATGTCCGCGCCTTTATGTATCTCCTCCCATGCCTTATTCATACCAAACACCCAGGCAAACAATACTGTTTCAATCGTAGCAAAAACCACAAGAAAAAAAGTCCCTCCCCAAAAATCCAATTCATCGACTACTCCCCGCCCCAAGAAAAATATTGCAGGCTGGACCAGTATGAATGAAACTACCGCAAATATAGAAGCCGCGCGTTTCCGGTTAATATTAAATTCATCTTCTAAAAAAGCGACTGCCGGCTGCGCAAGTGAAACTGAAGAGGTTATTCCAGCTAAAAATAACAAGAAAAACCAGAAAAACCCTAACAGTTCAGGCAAAGGCAGCTTATTTAGAATAAGCGGCATAGTTACAAATCCTAAGTTAAATACCCCCGATTGAGCAATGGATTTAATATCCTGCGGGCCAAAAAATACAAATGCCGCAGGGATAATAATGCTTGCCCCGAGAATAACCTCGGCAATTTCATTAGTAGTTGCGGCAGTAAGCCCGGAAAGGACGACATCGTCGGCTTTTTTTAAATAACTGGCATAAGTAAGGATAACCCCGATGCCGACGCTAAAAGTAAAAAATATCTGGCCTGCGGCTTCCAGCCATACCCTGGCGGATTTAAGCGCAGAAAAATCCGGGTTCCATAAAAAACCAAGCCCCCCGGAGACATTCCAGGCAGGCTTACTTAAATCCGGAGTGCCTAATGTTAAAACCCTGATCATAAGCAAAAGTCCGAAAATAAATAAAAGCGGCATTGCCCATTTACAGAGTTTTTCTATTCCTCCTTTTATCCCATAATAAATTACCCAAATATTCAATAAGAAAGTAATCAAGAAAAATGAATAGGCGGTTCCTATGCCGTTAAAATACTGGTTTTTCTCCAGCCCTTGGAAACCTGCCAAAAAACTGCGCAGAGAACTTTGATCCGAAAGAACGGTATATTTTCCGGTTAAAGCAAAAAAACTGTAGGCTAAGGTCCAGGATTCAATAAAAACATAATAGATAAAAATAACCAGCGGGCCGAATATTCCAATTACTCCGAAATATTTAATAAAGCGGTTTTTCTGCCAAACGCTGTGGAATATCCCGGGAGCGGTGCCATGCCCAAAACCTCCCCCGTAACGGCCCAAGGTCCATTCTATCCACATAAGCGGAATTCCCAGAAGAAGCAAGGAAATAAAATACGGGATCATAAAAGCTCCCCCGCCGTTTGCAGCAGCTTTAGCCGGAAAACGAAGAAAATTACCAAGGCCTATAGCAGAACCTGCCACAGCCATAATAATCCCCAGCCGCGAGCCCCAACTATCCCTTTTTTTCTTCTCCGTCATAATCCTACATATTTTTTAACGCATCCTGAATTAAAGGCACTACCCCTAGGGCTTCATCCTTTGTCAGGCGGCCGAGTTTTGCAAAAGCATACTCGCCATTTTTGTCTTTTATCTCTCTAACGATCTGAATTTTCTTAGGGCCGTTATTATATGAATAAACACTTACCACAATTTTCCCGGAATCATTTTCCCAAAAACGGCTGAATTGCTGCGCGTCCAAACTGCTGTCGTATGGCATTGTTCCCCCTTTTCATGTTAGAACTTCTTTCCGTGCCGATAAGGACGGGTCTTGTTATATTCAATCTTTTTAAGCAATGCTTTCTCCAAATTTATCTTGCGTGAACCGCAATAATCAAATATACGGATACAACAGTCTGCAAGCTCTTCGGCCAAAGCATCTTTCCCCGCGTGATTACGCATTGCCTCCAGCGCCTCTGACAGCTCAGAATGCATAAGCGCGATTAACTCTCCGTCATTACGCGTATCAATCCACCAGCCCTTGCTTTTAGCAACCCGGTGGCATTCTTTAATTAAATTATTAATTTGCGGATTCTTATTTAACATCGGATATCTTCTCCTGGCTCACCTTGGGTTTAATTAATTCGCCTATCCCGCTAAAAATCCTGTTTGCAATTTCCTCTTTGGCATAAGTACTCGGGCTGGATATTTCAATTAAAGTATTGGACCCTGCCTCTTCAGTAAAAAATATCCCCACGGGCGTAGTATCCGTCAAAGAAAGATAGACAGCAATCATTTTCTTATTCTGGTCTATAGCGTATATAACAGATTCCTGGCCTTGCTTGCTTAAAATGTCCTTAACCTGAAGGTAGCAGTCATTATAACTTAAGGCAAAAGACTTCTTTATGGCATCCTTGCGTTTATCCTCCAGTACCTGGGTAGATACGCCAATAAAACCTTTTCCTGCTTCTTTAATAGTTGCGCACCCCGAAACAATAGCAACCAAGAGATATAATATACCGGACAAAACAAATCGCATCTTCATTTTGAAATCTCCCTCCGTTTTATTATTCATTAATCAACTGCCAAATCTTATCTAAATGTTTACGCGCCTCTTCTTCTCCGCGTCGGGCGAATTCAACGGACTTATGCAGCTCCAGCCAAAATAATCCTGATGTGTCAGGATGCAAAACAATATCAGCTAACTCACCTTCCTTGCGGGCTACTTCAGACTGCAAAATCTCCACGCTGCTAAAAATAATATTAATAATATTAAAATTAAAAATATTTTTTAACCTGCCGAGTAGGCCTGGCGGCTTATTTTCTTCCCTTTTGCCCGTAGGATCTAAAGAAGCCCCCTCTTTAAGTTTTGCCAACTGTTTTAGAATATCCTCGCGGGAAGGTGTAACATTTACCGCGATTATCTTTTTAACGCCCATTTGCATAAGCGGCTCGCAAGGCAAAGGGTATGTAACTCCCCCGTCAAAAAGAAACTCTTCCCTGAACTTAAAAGGGGCAAATACCCCCGGCATGGAACAACTTGCCATTATAGCATCAACTAATAAACCTTTATCTAAAATTTTCGGTTCTTTTTTGCCTACATCGCTGGCAATTATCTTTAAAGGAAGCTTTACGTCATAAAAAGTCTTATCCCCAAGGTGTTTTTTAAGAAAGCGGTACAATTTATTGCCTTTAATAAAACCAAAACGCGGAAAAGTTATATCAACTAACCCCCAGATATGTTTTGGTTCCCTGAACTCCCGGGCGATCTCTAAAATCTCACTGCTGCTTTTTCCGATAGCCCAAAGGCTTGCAATAAATGAGCCGATACTAGAGCCTACAATAATATCAACTGGAACATGCTCTTCTTCGATAACCTTTAACACCCCCACATGGCAAAAACCGTATCCCACGCCTACCCCCAAGACTAATCCTACCAGGCAATCGCCGAGCTGGCGGGCAATGCGCCTGACTACTTTAGAATATTCGCACTCCGGGTCATCAATAATCAACCGCTCGAGCGCATCAAATTTTATTTTAGGAACGGTTGCAAAAATATCCTGCCCCAAAATATCAATTTGACTGGAATAATTAATCTTGGCCAGCTTATATTCGTTAACAATGGTTTTAATCTTCTGAGAGTCAAAATTGAAATCTGTTTTAAGCCGGTAAACAAGATTGCTGGTACGTTTTAAATCTGTGGGGTCAGGGCTGCTTAATATATGGATAAGGTCAGACTGGTTAAGCATACTGATAATCGAGCGGTCCATGGCCGCAGGCAGGTCCAAAAGGATATAATGATAATCATTGACCAATAGGCTTAAAATCTCAATCAGCCTTTTCAGGCATACATCATTATCTTCTTCGTAATAAAAACAGCTCAAATCTATGCCAAAATTACTTTTTAAAATGAAGTCTTTCGGCAAAACATATATATCCGGAACAGAAGACAAATCCAATATAGGCGGATCCTGGATATCTAATTTGCGCGGCAATGTTGGCGTTTTATCCTTGGATAAAATATCCAGGACAATTACGGATTTATGCGTTTCGCGATTTAAACTAAGGGCAAGGTTTAAAGCATAAACGGTTTTGCCTGCCTGGGCATAAGAGCTAAAAACAGAAATAACCGTACTTTCAAAGATTTTCTTCTGATGTATGTCTTTGCGCTTAAGGCGCCGGCTTAATGTCCGGCTTAAATCAATAGCCAAATGCGGAATACTTTCTAAAACAGAATCAAAATCTTCCTTATTAATCACTAAAATGTGGCAATCATTAATCGCTTCGCTTGAAACCGAATGCGGCTCGTTAGTAAGCAAAGAAATGATGCCGAAATATTTGCCGCGGTGGAGATATTCTAAGATTAACCGTCCGCCGTTTTTGTCTTTAGTATAGATCTGCACCCTGCCTGAAATAATACAATAAAAAGCGCTTGGGCCGGAACCCTCTTCATAGATATTCTGCCCCTTGCAATATTCAACAATCTGGCTTTTTGCATGTATTATCGCAAGATCTGCCTTACTTAAGCCGGCAAAAAATGGAATCTCTTTTATTATAAATTCTTTATCCCTGATGTTCATTTAAATTTCACCGCTTTGTGCGACTTGGGCAAGTTTCCTTGCGCTGGGCTTGATTGTGCGCTTTTGATTCCGGTAATCTATATGAACAAGCCCAAACCGCGGGCCAAAACCTTTGTCCCATTCAAAATTATCCATCAGCGACCAATAGATATAACCTAAAACCTCAACCCCCTCTTCCATCGCCTTAAATAATTCCTCCAGATGTTCCCGTATATAATCCCACCTTAGATTATCATCTTCGGTGCATACGCCATTTTCGGTAATCAGTATAGGAAGGTTATATTTCTTAAGGGCAATCATAAGTTTATATAGCCCCTGCGGATAGATATCCCAGCCCAAAGAATTTTTGCGTAACGGATGGTGATTATAGGGGCAGGTATCTAATAATAAATGCTTGATTCCCCATTTTTCTACATCCGCAAGATTCCTGCCATAATAATTAACCCCGATGTAATCCAGAGTTCTTTTGCGTTTAAGCTCATCTATAAAATAAAGATTGTATAGTTTATGCCGCAGGTATACGGCCAATCTATTCTTTAATGTCGGCCGGCAAATCTCAAATGCCTGCAAATTAGCCGAGATACTGACCATGGGCCTGTTTAATGATTTATCCCGGTAAATTTTATGTATGATGCGGTAGGCCTTAATATGTGCATTGGCCAAATTAAGGGTAACCTTGGCTGTCTTAAATAAAGAATGCTCTTTAGGCGGCCAGGCGCCTAAAAGAAAGGAATGCGAAGAATAAACCAGCGGCTCGTTTATAGTTATCCAGAATTTTACCTCGCCCGCGAATTCCCCGACTATTTTATTTACAAAACGCAGGAAATATTTTTGGAGTTTAAATTTAGCCCATCCGCCTTTTTGGCTAAACCAAACAGGATTAGTAAAATGAAGCAGGGTAACAACTGGTTCAATGCCTTGGTCTTTTAAATTTGCAATAACATGCCTGTAGTGTTCTATCGCTGAAAAATCGAATTTTCCGTCTTCAGGCTCAACACGGCTCCATTCTATCGAAAAACGGTGGCAATTGTGGTTCAACTCTTTGGCTATTTGGAAATCCTGGGCATAAAGTTCATAATGCCTGCAGGCTTGGCCTGATGCCTCTCTTAAAGCATGGTTCTGCTCTGCAAGCCACCAATCATTATGAAAATTGTCCCCTTCAACCTGATGCGCGCTGGTAGCTGCGCCCCAAAGAAAGTTATGCGGGAATTGTTTCATATAGAACTTATTATAGCACCGTAAAAAAGAAAATCCCAACATAAAATGTCGGGATCCTCTTTAAAGATACCTATATCAACAATATTTAATCTTTTTCCTGATACTGCTCCGCGCCGGCCTATATAACAAACCAATATAGGCTCTATTTATCTTTTAGCGGGCTCTAAAGCCGTAATCAAATATTTACCCAGCGCTTCCCAGGTTTTCGGGCCGACTTTTCCATCAACCTTTAAACCGTTGGCGTTTTGGAAATCCTCAATCGCCTTTTTGCTTTTTGGGCCAATTTTTCCGTCAATACTGCCGCTATAAAATCCTGCCTGTTTTAAAGCAGTTTGAATCTCGGTAGCTGTTGGCTTATAAGGCCCTTGCGGAGGCAAAGGCAATGCTTCTTTGACTTGCGTAACTGCTTCAACAACCGCGCCTGACGACTGTACTTTAATTTCCGTAGCAGCAGGGACCGAAGTGCTAATTGCCCCTAAAGACTCCATAGTAATCGGCTGTAAATCATCTGCTTCCTCTTTTTTCCCGCAGCCGGATAATACCACAAGCGCTAAAACCACAACCGCTAAGCTTAATAACCTCTTCATACTTACTCTCCTCTCTAAAATTAATTATATATGACAGCCTGCTTATTTTAACTGACGGGACCTAGCCATCTCCTTAGACTAACGCCTGCCTAACGGCAGTCAGGTTCAATAACAATAATCTTATCAAAATTTATTAAGAAATCAAATGATATTTATTAGAGCCTTCTTAATTTGCTAAAAGAAAGATTGATCATCGCAAATAAGACTAAGCAGGTCATACCGCAGAAGAACAGGGCCCTTGACACGCCTAAGGCCTGCGCAAGACTGCCGGAAATAAGGTTGCCAAAAGGCATAACCCCGGCAAAAGTAATCATAAAAATACTCATTATTCTGCCCCGGAATTTATCCGGGACATTGATCTGCAACAGGGTATTAATCAGGGCGATTGGAACAACGCTGGTGCAACCTATAAAAACCAGGATAAAAACGGATAAAAGATAATTTTTGGATAAGGAAAAAAATATAAGCGAGATAGAAAACAAAAATACCGAGCTTATTAACAATCTTCCTTTATATTTAAAATCCCCCAGGCGGGCTAGCGCCAAGGCCCCGATGAGAGCGCCAATACCGGTGCTAGACATCAACCCTCCCAACCCTCTTATCCCTGCGCCGAGCACATTCTCGGCAAAAACCGGCATAAGTATAACATAAGATGTACCAAAAAGGCTCATTGCGGCCACTATGCTTACCAAAGCCAAAATAAGGTGGTTACGGCTGATAAAAATCAAACCTTCTTTAATGTCCTTTAAGGCTGAATTATTATTCTTTTCTATACCCGGGCCGAGCTTAATATATAAGAGCGCGATAATTACCGCAAGGAAACTTACTCCGTTTAAATAAAAACACCCACTCATCCCAATTACCGAAATTAATACCCCTGCAACCGTAGGCCCGATAATCCGCGAAGAGTTAAAGGCTACTGAATTGAGGGTAATTGCATTAAAAAGATGCTCTTTACCCACCAACTCCACCACTATAGACTGCCTTGCCGGGGCGTCAAACGCCATAATCGCTCCATTAAACAGTGCTATAACCATGATCTGCCAAGGAGTGATAATTTTAAATTGGGTCAGGACCGCCAATAGAAAAGCCAGAAACATAAAAGAAACTTGGGTAAAAATCAGTATATTCCTTTTGTTTATCCTGTCGGCAAGAACTCCGCCGAACAAAGAAAATACAAATATAGGTATTGAACCAAGAAAGCCCACCACCCCCAAAAGAAAAGCGGAATTAGTCAGCTGGAATACTAACCAACTCTGGGCTACACTTTGTATCCATGTGCCTACCAAAGATACAGACATGCCTATCCAATATATACGAAAATACCTGATTTTTAATGAAGCAAACATTGCAGGCTTTCTTTTTAGGAAGGAGTATTTAACCTTGCACGAACTAAATCACTGACCAATTTGCCGTCTGCTTTACCCGCTGTCTTTGCGGTAAGCTCTTTCATTAACTTGCCCATATCCTTAATCCCGCTTGCGCCGGTTAAGGCAACCGCTTCTTCAATTAAACATTTGATTTGCTCAACTGGCATTTCTTCGGGTAAATATCTTTTTAATATCTCCAGCTCTTTTTTCTCTTTTTCCGCAGCATCCACCCTGCCGCCGAGCGTAAATTGTTCGATAGAATCCTGATGCTGTTTTATCTGTTTTTTTATCACCGTAAATATTTCTGTGTCATCAAGCTTATCTTTTTTCTTTGCCGTGGCCTGATTAAGCATATCTGCGCGCAGAAAACTTAAAACAGAGCTTTTTAAGGCATCCCTGGATTTCATTGCCTCTTTATAATCATTAAAAATATCATCCGCTAACATAATGCCCTCCCTTTAAAATGAAAAGCAATCTCTAAATTTAACCAGGCGCCTTTCCAAATCTTGTGGCGTAAGTTTACTGGTCTTAGATAAACCAAAATCTTCCACATTAAAAGATGCGGCCACTGTCCCATAAGCCAGCGCTTTCTTAATCGCCAGAGAATTAACTTTAGCGCTTTTTGCCAGGTATCCCATGAACCCTCCGGCAAAAGTATCCCCTGCGCCCGTAGGGTCAATTACTTTCTCAACCGGATATGCAGGAAGAGAAAAAATAAATCCGGAGGACTTTGCATAGAAGAGAACCCCATGCTCGCCTTTTTTAATAAGCACCATTTTAGGCCCGAAAGAACACAGGCGTTTTGCTGCTTTTATCAAATTGCCTTCTTGCGATAAATCTTTTGCTTCCTGATCATTGGCCACATAAATATCAATATACTTAAGCAGCTTAATCAATTCTTTGCGTTTAGTATTTATCCAATAGTTCATGCTGTCTAAGCCGACTAATGTAGGGGAATGCATTTTACGCAGCAAGTGCTCCTGGATATCCGGGTCAACGTTTGCCAGAAATATATTCTCTATCCTGCGCTGCTGCTCGGATACCTGCGGTTTAAATACCGAAAGCACCCCCAATTCGGTATTAAGAGTCAACGCTGAATTCAGGTCCCCCTTATATTCGCCTTCCCATCTAAAAGTCTTTCCTTTATCCATGGTCAAAGAGCTTAAGTTTAACCCTTTATTTCTTAAAAAAGCAATATGCTTTCTCGGGAAATCACTTCCTACAATAGCTACAAGATTAACCCTTGTAAAAAGCCGGGCAGCCATGGAAAAATGTGCAGCTGAACCTCCTAATAGCGCTTTACGTCTGCCAAAAGGAGTTTTTACGCTGTCTAATGCTACTGTGCCCAATACTATAATACTCATAACTTCCCTCCGTTTACTTCAGAATAAACCAAAATACTAAAGAAATAATTATGCGGTATATCCCAAAAGGTATAAAACTGTGGCGCTTGATAAAAGCAAGCAAAAATTTAATCGCGATAATTGCAACTAAGAATGAAATAATAAAACCTGCCCCAAGAAAGACAAACTGATCCGGAGTAAATATTTGTGCGCTCTTAAAAAGGTCCAGGGTTGTTGCCGCAAGCATGGTAGGAACGGCCAAAAGGAAGGAAAATTCTACGATAGTCTTTCTTTTTAACCCCACAGCCAAACCTCCGATAATCGTAGCTGCAGCCCGGGAAACACCGGGGATAATCGCCACTGATTGAAACAAACCAATAATCAATGCCTGTAAATAAGAGATGCCGGACAACTCTTCTGTGGCATCCTCTTTCTCATGATGAAACAACTCAAATACAATCAAAAATAACCCGCCGGCCAGCAAGGACCAAAGCACTACCTCGTTATTTCCTAAGAGATACCTTTTAATAGTTGTATACAACAATCCGCCGATGAAAGCCGCGGGCAAAAACGCAATTAATAACCGCTTCCATATTCTACGGCTTTCTATAAGCTTATTCCAATACAGGATAACTACCGAAAGCACCGCTCCAAGCTGAATAGCGATTTGAAAACTTTTAATAAATTCTGACTGGCTTATTTTGAGGAGTTTTGCGGTTAGCATTAAGTGCCCGGTCGAAGAAACAGGCAGAAACTCGGTAATTCCTTCGACGACACCAAATATCAAAACATCCAAGAAATGCATTATCTTCTCCTAAAAATTAATGGCCTTCTAAAAACTTCTGCATATCTTCCGGTAAAGATGAGTCAACAGCCACAATATTGCCGGTCTCTGGATGCCTAAATTCCAGATGCTTGGCATGTAAGCAAACCCGCTTAAAACGCAAAGCAAAATCTTTGCGGAAAGCAAATTTATCCTCTCCGACTAAGGGGTGCTGGATACTTTTAAAATGGATACGGATCTGATTGGTCCTGCCGGTAACAGGAGAAATTTCCACCACGCTATAATTGCTTCTGGCCTCTAAAACCCTGTATTTTGTAAGAGCGCTTTTGCCTTCAATGCTCGAGCTGATTTGCCCGATGTTTTTCGGTAATTTTCCATGCACAAAAGCAACGTATTTCTTACTTACTGCTCTGTCTCTAAAGGCATCCGCCAGTTTGGCTTCTACGCTTTTACTTTTGGCATAAATCAATAACCCTGAAGTTTGGCGATCAATACGATGGCAAGGATATAAGCGGTATTTTAAATTCCTTTCCTCTGCATCCTTGTTTAAAATACTTGTCAGGGTGCGCGATTCATTTTTTGGCGTCGGGACAGTTAATAGCCCGGCCGGCTTATTAACCACAAGCAGCCAATCATCTTCAAATACTATGGGGATATTCACGGGAGCTCTTCCTTAAACAATTGCCAGCATGCGATCAATTGCCAGGCGCGCTTTCTTTCTTATATGATCAGGCACCTTGACTTCATTCTTAAGCTCCTGGAGCACCCAGAGGACTTTTTCCTGCGTAGTACGCTTCATGTTCGGGCACACCGCGCGTTCACTGGCTAAATAAAATTCTTTATCCGGATTATCCTGTTTTAGGCGGTACAATAGTCCTGCTTCCGTACCAACGATGAATTCTTTCGCCGGGCTTTCTTTTGCATATTTAGCCATCTGGCTGGTAGATAATACGGCATCGGCTAATTCCACTACGTTTGGCAGGCACTCCGGATGGACCATAACCTTCGCTTTTGGATGAAATTTCTTCTCTCTTTTTAAGTCCTCGGGCAATATTTTAACGTGTGTGGGGCAAAAACCGTGCCAGGTAATCAACTTCCTGCCGGTTTTCTTAGAAACATAATCGGCCAGGTATTTATCCGGGACAAAAATTATTTCTTTCTTATCGCCTAAGGCGTTAATTACGGCGATTGCGTTAGTAGACGTACAACAATAATCTAATTCAGCTTTTACCTCTGCTGAAGTATTTACATAGCCTAAGGCCACAGCGTCCGGGTGCTGTGCTTTAAGTTTCTTTAAATCATTTGCATTCATCATATTTGCCATGGGGCAGCCGGCAGATGTATCCGGCATAACCACTAATTTATCCGGAGAAAGAATAGAAGCGGTCTCAGCCATAAAATAAACCCCGCAGAAAACAATCACCTTTGCGTCGGTTTTTGCGGCCATTCGCGAAAGTTCAAGCGAATCACCGCGGAAATCTGCTATATCCTGCACCTCAGGCAACTGATAATTATGCACTAAGATGATGGCGTTGCGTTTTTTCTTTAATTCCTTGATCTTAGAAATTAATTCTTTGTCTTCCTTAATCATTTTAACTAATCGCTTTCTCGATTATTCCGCCGCCTAAGACTGTGTCTTTAGAATAAAAAACTGCGGATTGTCCGGGCGTTATAGCAAACTGCGGTTTCTTAAAAATTACTTTAAGCTTGTCTTTAACAGGATAAACAGCAGCCGGCATTTCTTTATGATTATAGCGTATCCTCACCTTAATCTCAACTTTCTTTTTAAAAGGTTTTGATATAAAATGTTTGTTTTTTATTAAAAAACATATTTTACAGGCATCCTGGCGCCTGCCTACAATAATCCGGTTATTTTTAGCATTAATCTCCGTAACAAACAGGGGATAACCTGTAGTTATCCCCAAGCCATGGCGTTGGCCTATAGTATAATTCACTATCCCCTGATGCATACCAAGGATATTCCCTTCTTTATCCACCAAGTGGCCCGGCTTGATAGAATCCGGCCTTTTACCTTTGATTAAATCCCTGTATTTACCATTGGGCAGAAAACAGATTTCTTGGCTGTCTTGTTTTTCTGCCACACAAAGCTTAAAACCGGAAGCAATTCGCCTGACCTGCTGCTTAGTAAAATTTCCTAACGGAAAGATAATCCTCTTAAGCTGAGCCTTGTTTAAACGATATAAAAAATACGACTGGTCTTTTTTAAGGTCCCTGGCCTTCTTAAGCAGGTAACCCTCTTTTGACTCTACAATCCTGGCGTAATGCCCGGTAGCTAAAAATTGCGCGCCTAAGTTAATTGCTTTTTTAAATAAAATGTTAAATTTTATAAATTGATTGCATCTTACGCAAGGGTTCGGGGTCTTGCCGGAAAGGTATTCTTGATAAAAATCCAGAATTACTTGACGGTAGAAATCTTTATCCAGGTTTATAACATAATGCCGGATGCCTAATTTGTGGCATACCCGGCGGGCATCTTCAATGCCGTCTAACCCGCAGCAGGATGGCTTTACACCGGCATTGGCTGCAAGATTAAAACACATAGTTATTCCGATTACTTCATACCCCTGCTTCTTTAATAAAGCCGCGGCGACCGAAGAATCTACCCCCCCGCTCATCGCGACAACCACAGTTTTTTTCATATGTATTGTTATAAAAAAGGCCCAGCATCTTATGCCGGGCCTTTTTTCTTTGTTCCAAATGAGGTTATAACTTCACTACTTTAGTAGCTTGTTCACCTTTGGGACCTTTTTCGATTTCAAACTCAACCTCTTGGCCCTCCTCTAAAGTCTTATAGCCTTCACCCTGAATTGCAGTATGATGCACAAATACATCAGCACCATTCTCAGGAGTAATAAAACCATATCCTTTTTGATTGGAAAACCATTTTACTTTGCCTTTTGCCATTTTCTTTGCTTCCTCCTTTCCACTAAAATTATAGCTACTTCTAAGAAGTATGAAAACAAAAAAACCGTAAGGCGTGTCATTCTTTCTCCTTACGGTTCAAGACTTCTACTCCCTTGTTCACTACAATAATAATTTTATAATATTTCCCTGATTTGTCAATATATTTTAAGTTTAATTATAGTTTTGACTTTAGAAAACATCTGTGGTCTATAGACGATGGGCTATGGACGATAAAAGATTCAATCTAAGAAGGCTTCATCGACAATAGCCTATTGACTGTTTTTTAAACTTTCATCCTTCATCCTTCGGCCATGCCGGGTTTTCTACGAGCTAAGAGCTAAATCAGGATAATTTGTCGATAGCCTTAAGATTATAGTAACCCAGAACTTTAACTTTAGCGCGGGATTTAGCAACTAACCAGTCGTGGTATTTACGCATAAAACGGTCATGGCTGACCTTTTTATCCCATTGGTATAACGAAATATACTGATTCCCAAACCCATAACGCTTCATAGTATGGTAAGCAACAAAACCGGCGGATTTCTTGGTATGGCTGGCCCAGATTAAGCTGTCCTTGCGGTATTTAGCAACTTCGCCGGGCTTTATTTCAAATAAAACTGCGTGTACAAACATTGGCCTTTTCCTTTTTGGTTAATAAATTAAATTATTATACGATATTTTACGGTTAAAAGAAAATTTATTTTTACCACTCCACCCTTAAGCCTGCCTCGGCATAACGGCCGGGTTGAGGTACGCCGGCGATATCCTGATATTCAACATTTAAAATATTGGTCGAGTTTAAGAAGATTTTTAATTTTTTATTGAACTCGTAATTAAATCCCACATTTACCAATAGCCACCCGCGCCTTTGGGGGCGCTGTTTATAACTAAAGCCTACCTCCTGGCGCCCAAAAAGAAGATCAAAATTAAAAACCGTGTTAACCAGGTGCCGGGCATAATTCGCGCCGTATTTATAGAGAAACCCCTGGTTATCGATAATTTTATCTGTGTAAGTATAGTTAGCATCTAAACTAAGCAAGCTGTTAATTTCTTTATGTATAGAATATTCGGCTCCAAATACATTATCGCGCGTAAAATTTCTTGCCTGCCATTTTTGGCCGCTATCAGGCCTGACCCAATCGATCATCTGGCGTTCATGGCGTAAAAATAAAACAAATGCGGACGAAAAGCTTCCCTGCTTGTACTCAATACCTGCCTGATAGTTCCATGCTTTTTCAGGTGCCAGATCATTGTTTCCAACCGTCGTTTGATCGCTGTAATAAAGCTCTGTAAATGAGGGAATGCGCATGTTTCTTGAAACCCCCAAACTCAACGCTGTTTTATCAGTCAACCTGAATTTAGCGCTCGCAGAGCCGGTATACACTCTATCAAAATCGGAGAAATCATCCATGCGCAAAGAAAAACCTAAATCTAGCCACGGAGCGGCCTTAAAGCTATCATCCAGGAATATGCTGCTGCGATCGCGATTATGCCTGCCTAAATTAGTCGAAGTAATCCTCTCCTGGTTCCATTCCAAACCCAAACCCAGATTACCCAAAACCGTAGCCTCTTTTTGCAAATAGAGCCCAGGAGTATAGCTATCGGTACGATGGTCATTAAAACTAGCCGCCGTCCTTATTAAGGCAAATTTATCAAAATGCCTGCGCCAGAGAAAACTCGGCTTGATCAAAAACCCATCGTCTTTTAAAGTAAGCGCGCTAGCAGCCAAATATGTCCGGGTTTTCTCCCAAGAAGGATAGCCTAATCCCGGGGTATAAAAGTCATAGGCCCCAAACTCTTTTTCCTGATAACCAAAGTTAGTATCCCAACTGCCGGCGGCTAAAGCTAAGGAAGCGCTAAAGGAAGTAGTAAACTTTTTAAAATCAGTATCATAACGGAACCCTGCGGATTGCGCATCTTCTATAGATACCCTAAATCCTAAATCTCTAAATTTATCGCTTACGCTAATTAAACCATAGCCATTGCGCATACTGCCTAAGGCTGATTCTAAAATCATTTCTTTTGCCCCCGCCTCTTTTAGCTTAAAATTTATTGCCCCCCCGATTGCATCCGGGCCGAACAAAGAAGAGCTTGCATGCGGAATTACATCTATGCTTTCAATATCTTCTTTGGTAAAAGGAATGTCGGCATTGTGATGAGCGGTCTGAGGGTCATTTATCCTGGAGCCGTTAAGCAAAATCAAAACCTGTGAAAAACTAGACCCGCGCAGCGAAAAATCCGTCTGTACCGCACTTCTTAAAGAACGGCTCTGCAAATCCACAGGCAAATACATAAGGTTTTCTAGGTCAGTTTCATAATTAAAAACCTTGCTTTGGTTTGGGCTGATGCTATAGGTATTTAGAAGAAACTGCCTCTTTTTGGCAATAACCAGTGTTTCTAAATCCAGGGGGCGATCTTCAGAGGAGAAAGTTTGTTGGGGAAGAAGCAAAAAAATAACAACAAGAAAACCGCTTAGCTTTATCTTAAACATATGATAATTATAAAGCGAGCGGCTTAATTGTCAACCAATTATTATTATTTGGTTTACGGTTAACGGCAGTGCATAACGTCTCCACTTGAAACCTTTTGAATTAACCCAGAGTCTTTACGTATAAGCAGGCTTCCGTCATTATCAATATCTACGGCGCATCCTTCAATATGCTTGTTCTGGCAATACACTTTAACGCGTTTGCCTAAAGTAAGGCTAAAACTCCGCCATTTATCAATTATAGGCCCGGCCCCTTTGTTTTCTAATAAAAAATAATTATTCTCTATCCGCCTTAAAAGTTCCTGCAATAATGCAATCCGGTTTACCATACGGCCACAAGACTCTTTTAAAGAAGCGGACTGGGCAATTAATGATTTCTTATCGTTATTAACATTTAGGCCGATCCCTATAACCACAAAGTTAATTTTGTCTATTTCAGCGTTCATTTCGGTAAGGATGCCGGTAAATTTCTTGTTATTAATAAAAACGTCGTTCGGCCACTTAATCTGTACATCCAAATTTAACATTTTTTTAACCGCCTCGCAAATACTCACTGCGGCCAGGAGCGTAAGCACGGGAGAGATTGCAGGTGCAATGGCTGGCCTTAAGATTAACGACAAATAAATTCCTTTGTATTTCGGAGAAAACCAGTTCCTCCCTAATCTTCCGCGGCCCTTAGTCTGGGATTCGGCTAATACAAGAGATCCACTTGGGACCGATTTCATCCCCAGCTGCATGGCCATGTTCATTGTCGAATCAAGATATTCAAAATAATGTATATCTTTGGCGATAAATTTGGTATTAAGCTGGCGGGAAATTTCAAAAGGGAAAAGCCTGTCGGGGACCGACTCCAAGCGGTACCCCAAATGCGGAACAGCGACTATCTCATAACCGGAATCTTTAAGCTCCTGAATATGTTTCCATAAACCTTGCCGGCTGATGCCGAGGTGTTTACTGATCTGGTCCCCTGAAATATAGTCATGTTCTTTATTTAAATAATCGAGTATTTTTTCCTTCATGCTCCCGCCCCTTTCTTATGAAGAAGATTTCTTGGAATGACCGGGTTCATAAAGCGGGCTCATCGCACGTAATTTCTGCACAACCCGAGGAAGCTTATCTAGCAGATAATCAATATCGCTCTCTTTTGTCCAGCGGCCAAGAGTTATTCTAAGCGAACCATGCGCGGTAGCATGATCTAAGCCAATAGCCAGGAGCACATGCGATGGCTCAAGAGAACTGGAGGTACAAGCACTGCCTGTCGAAACTGAGATCCCCAGCATATCCAGGCTTAAAAGCATCGATTCCCCTTCTATATAAGAAATAGAAAAGTTTACATTATTCGGCAATCTCTCCGTGGGGTGGCCATTAAGCCTAACCTCGCCGATCTTAGCAGGAATTTCTTTAATAAGCCTGTCCCGCAAGGCGCTCTGAAAACCTATCTCTTTCTTCATATTTTTTTGGCAAAGCTGGACTGCCTTGGCGCAACCGACTATTCCGGCAATGTTATGCGTGGATGCGCGCCGGGACCTTTCCTGATCTCCTCCGCGCATAAATGTTTCTATGCGCGTGCCTTTTCTGATGTATATTGCGCCTACCCCTTTGGGGCCATAAAACTTATGGGAGGAAATAGACAAAAGGTCTACATTTTGCTCATTTACATTTATAGGGATATGGCCGAATGTCTGTACGGCATCAGTATGAAAGTAGACGCCTTTTGCTTTTGCGATCTCCGCTAAGGCGGCAATTGGCTGCAAGGTGCCGATTTCATTATTAGCATGCATAATACTGACAAGGATTGTTTCTTTAGTAATCGCTTTTTTCAGGTCTTCACACAAAACCATCCCATTCTTATCTACAGGCAGGTAAGTAACCTTAAAACCTCTTTTCTCCAGGAATTTCGCCGGCTCGCTGATAGCGTGGTGTTCGATAACCGAAGTAATAATATGATTGCCTTTTTTTTCTAACGCATAAGCTACGCCTAAAAGTGCAAAATTATCTGATTCTGTCCCCCCGGAAGTAAAAACAACCTCTTCGGGCTTAGCTCCAATAGATTCCGCAACTATCTGGCGGCTGTCTTCAAGAGCCTTCTTAGCTTCCTGGCCGTAGCTATGAAGACTGGAGGCGTTCCCGAATTTGTCAAAAAAATAAGGCTCCATCGCAGTTAAAACTTCCGGATCAGTCGGCGTAGTTGCCGCATAATCTAAATATATTTTTTTCATCACGCACCTTCTTGTTTATTCAACACTATTTCTGCTCTATCCCCTTAATCCCTGCCCTCTTAAAAAGATATTTTTATTTAGAAGGTGCGGGATTCATTTATTAATTGCCTCATTTAAGCTGCCTGTTCGATAACCTTCTAAGTCTACCGTAACATAATTATAGCCTAATCCTTTTAATCTCTCGACTATAGGTTGACGATTATTTAATAGTTTAGGCAAATCTCCTTTTTCTACTTCAATACGGCAAAGCCCGTTATAATGGCGTAGGCGTACCTGCTTAAAACCAAAGCTCGAAAGATACAGCTCTGCGCGGTCAATGCGCTTTAACAGTCGGCCCGTAATCTTTAGTCCGTAAGGTATCCTCGAAGCAAGGCAGGCTAAACTGGGCTTATTCCAGCTGGATAAACCAAACTTCTTACTTAATTTACGGATATCTTCCTTGCTAAATCCGGCCTTAAGCAAAGGAGATCCTATCTTTAGCTCTTTTTTGGCTATATTTCCCGGCCGGTAATCTTTTTCATCCGTTAGGTTGCTTGCCTCCAATACAAAATTAAATTTATTTTTTCTAGCAATGGTAAGCAGCCTTGTAAAAAGTTCTTTTTTACAAAAATAACAGCGTTTAGTTGAATTAGCGGTAAATTTTCTATTGCTTAATTCTTTAGTCCTAATTACTTTGAGCCTTACCCCTATATCTTTTGCCAATACTTTTGCCTTGGACAATTCTGCTTCAGGATAAGTAGCAGAAACAGCCGTGACTGCCAGAATTTTATCTGCTGGAAGCGCCATTGAACAAACTTTGAGCAAGAAAGCACTATCCAGGCCGCCTGAAAATGCCACTACGCATGATTTATATCCGGAAATTAAACGCTTAAGACGAACTAGTTTATCTTGAAGGGACATTACTAAAATGTTTATAGCGCTATAACTTCCTTGATCTCAGGGACTTCCTGCCTAAGAATTCTTTCAATCCCGTTCTTTAAGGTCATTGAGCTCATTGGGCAACATCCGCAGCTTCCTTTTAGTTTTAATTTAACCACACCGTCAGAGGTAACATCAACTAATTCCACATTGCCGCCGTCGGCAGCCAGCATCGGCCTTACTTTATCTAAAGCTTTCTCAATTCTATCTCTCATTTTCTTTCCTCCCTTTTTGGGTTATTTTACCATCTTAAAGATTACCCGCAACTTATTTATTTAAGATTCCTTTTTTAAAGCCAGATAACGAAAAGCGCTCAGCGCAGCTTTTGAGCCTTCGCCGGCTGCAATAATAATCTGTTTTTCCGGAACATCCGTAACATCTCCTGCGGCAAAAATCCCCGGGATATTAGTCCGGTTATCTACCGTAACTTTTATCTCTTTGTTTTGGTTCATTTGCAATCCTTCCGCAAACGCGGAATTAGGAATAAGTCCGATCTCCACAAATACCCCGCCAACGGTTAATTGTTTTTCCTTGCCCTTGTCTTTTATTATAATGGCATTAACAAATTTATCTCCGAGAATAGCCAAAACTTGAGAATTATTGTAAATTGTAACATTATCCGCCTCCTCGACCTTCTGACGCGCTACTTTGTCTCCCCCTAAACGGTCCGTATTATTTATAATATAAATATGCCCGGCAATTTTGACTAACTGCATAGCTGCGTCTAGCGCAGAGTTACCTCCTCCGATAACCGCTACTTCTTTACCTGCAAACAGCGGGCCGTCGCATGTCGCACAATATGTCAGGCCTCGGTTCTTAAACTCTACTTCCCCTCTTACCCCCAGCTCTTTTGATTTCTTACCCGAGGCAATAATTACGCTTCTTGCCCGGTAATCTGCCTTGTTGGTTTCAATCAGAATAATCTCACCGGATTTCTTAAGCCTGATGACATTTTCGTTTTCTTTAAGTACAATATCATACTTGCTCATATGTTCCTGGAACTTCTTCGCAAGTTCCGGCCCGGTAATAAACTGATACCCGGTATAATTTTCAATGTCTCCGCTCCATGCTGCCTGGCCCCCGATATCAAGGCTAATGACCAAAAAATTTAATTTTTGCCTTGCCGCATAGACGCTGGCGGTAATTCCCGCAGGCCCTGCCCCAACAATAATTAAATCATAAATTTGCATAGTCATTTATGCTGCAGCAGAAAGATTTTATATCCCCAATGCGAGCTTAATCTTTTCCTTATCAAAACCGACGATAATCTGGCCATCAATATCTAAAACCGGAACCCCCATCTGGTTGCTTTTTTTTACCATCTCATCCGCAGCCAATTGGTCGGCTGCAACATCAAGATTCTGAAACTCAATCTTATTTTCTTTTAAAAAATCTTTAACCCTAATGCACCAAGGGCAAGTGGGGGTACTGTAAACTTTTACATATTTAGCCATATTATATTTCCTTTCTTAAATGTCCCGGAGCAAGGTTAACTATCTGCTCTGCCTTAAAAGCAATAAGATGCTTCGGGCCGGGGAGGCTTGCTTCGGGATGATGGGGGTGGATTTTATCTCTGGACAAATTTGCCAATAGCCTCTTTGCAATCCGGGAGGTTATATTATCCTCCCATTTTTTAATTATCTCCTGGCTGATATCATCATTAGGCACAATACTTGCTTTACCTTTAAGGCAATAACCTGTAAATTTATACTCATCAACCGCACTAATGCTCACCAAAGGATTGCGTGTTATGTTCTCACAAGTCACTCCATGATAGACATCAACAAGATAAATCCTTCCTTCAGAATCAGCCTTAACTATAGCCTTGCATGAACTGTGGGGAAAGCCGTTTTTGTCTATAGAGGCAACTATCACAAATCCCTGGGCATAAAGAAAATCGATTATTTCCTGGGTAAGTTGTTTCATTTTAAAAGTTTGGAAAACTTACTGCCGAATTTAAAACAATCCTCTAGTTCGGTTTTATCAGGCAGGTACTTAAAAGATACGCCGGCAGCCGTAAAATCAGCACCACAATTCTTAAGCATTTCCTGCATCTCCGCAATTGCTCCGCCGGCCCATCCGTATGAGCCGAAAAAACCTATCTGCCTGCCTTTTGGCTTAAGCCCCTTGACAATCTCTAGGAACGCGGCAATATTCGGCAGCATATCATTATCATGAGTAGAGGAACCAAAAATAAACCCCTTAGCAGATAACATCTGCGTAATCACCTCTGTCCGGTCGCTGGTGGCTATGTCATAAAGCTTAACTTCTGACCCCTCGGCTTCAACGCCTGAGGCAATTTTTCTGGCCATCTTCTCGGTTGCGCCCCACATCGTCTCATAAACTATTACTACTTTATCCTTAGTTTCCCCTTTAGCCCAGGAAAGATAGGAATTTATTATTTTACCCGGATCCTTGCGCCAAATGACCCCATGGCTGGGAGCAATCATTTTAATAGGTATGTTTAACTTTTGGAGTTCCTGGATTTTCTTTAAAATTACCGCGCCAAGCGGCCAAAGAATGTTGGCATAATATTTTTCAGCCTCATCCATTAGCGCACATTGGTCAACCCGATCATCAAAACGCTCGGATGTAGCAAAATGCTGGCCAAAGGCATCGTTGGGCATAAGCAGGGAATCGCTCGGGCAGTATGTAAACATACTATCCGGCCAGTGGATCATCGGCGCCTCAATAAAAGAAAGCCTGCGCTTACCTAATTTTAACTCATCACCGGTTTTAACAACCTGGAAATCCCAGTCTTTATAATAATGTTTATAGAGACCTTCTTTACACTTAAGAGTACCCAATATTTTGGCTTTTGGGCAATGCTGCATGACAGAGGGTAGCGCTCCGGAATGATCAGCCTCAACATGATTAGCAATTACATAATCAATTTTCTCCGGCGGGATAATCTCCTTGATGTTGTCGATTAATTCCTGGGCAAATGGGCCATAAACAGTATCAATAAGGCAGACATTCTCATCTATAACAAGATAGGCGTTATAACTTGTGCCCCTTTGCGTAGTATATGTATGCCCATGAAAATTACGCACATTCCAATCCACCACCCCTACGGAATATATATTCGGCAATATTTCTATGGCAGCCATGGGCCCTCCTGTTTATCTTGCACCGGTAAATAACAACTTCTAACCTAATACCCTTGGAAGTTCTCCCTGACTATTCTTTCTTCCCCCAGCTGTAAATCTTCGACCAATATTTTATGCATTGCCTCGACCATCTGCGGCGGGCCGCAAAGATAAAACTTTCTTTCCAGATAATCCGGGATTTCGTTCTTTACAATTTTCTTGTCAATTAAACCTACTGTGCACTTAAATCCCGGTTCAGTCTCGCAAAGGACATGCGCCACCCTTAAAAGAGGATAATTCTTTTGCATTGCTTCAAAATCATCCTTAAAAACGATATCACGCACCGAACGGTTTGAATACACTAACACCGCATCCGTGCTTAAGGATTTATCGACTATATACTTACAGATACTGCGGATGGGAGTAATTCCTATCCCGCCGGATAAAAAAGCTATCTTTTTCGAAACCTCGTCTAAAACAAACTTCCCGAAAGGATATTGGATAGTCAGCTTATCGCCGGCCTTTAAATTATTTAGGGCTTTAGAGAAATTGCTTTCGCTTAATTTCTTGGTAAACTCTAAATAGCATTTTTCGGTGGGAGAACTGGAAATAGAAAGATACTTTTTAAGTCCCGGGTCTCTCCCCACAGATACAGACATAAACTGGCCGGCCTTAAAATCAGCAATATCGCTCAATTCAAGCCGGAAACTTTTTACGTTATAATTACGCTGGATAATTTCTTTTACTCTAGCTTCAGTCTCAACGGGCATTTGAACTCTGTGGCATTTAAATATCAGACTATTTTTTCAAATTGGTCCTTACCTACTCCGCATTCAGGACACACCCAGGTATCCGGTAAATCTTCGAAACTCGTTCCGGGGGTAATGCCGTTATCCGGGTCACCTATATTGGGGTCGTAAATATAACCGCAAACTAAACATTTGTACTTATTCATTTTCCCTCCAAGGTTAAAGATTATAATCGAATATCTTCTTCAGCTTTATAGATAATTCCTTTATTGCCTTGGTAGCTAGATATTTTAGGAATCTTTTCATCTTTAACAGGCATGCCTTTATCAGGCAAGAGCATCCCGGGCATTTTATCTTTCCTGGCCGCTTGCCCCAAGCAGGAAGTTTTCATCTTCTGTTGCGCCATGGGTTTCATCGCAACAGCATCACCTTGCATATTATAGATTGCTCCTGAAAAAACCACTAAAGCTGCCAGCCAAAGCAGGCTTGCTACAACATAACCGAAAATCTTTAATCCCTTCTCCTCTACCTTACGCACGGCAAAAAGCACAAAAAAACTTATTGTCAATAAAATCGCCAGCGGTACAACGGCTGTTAAGCTCGATAATCTCGGCATGAACATACACATACTACCCTCCTTTTTAGCCGCTCAGCTTACCTGTCAAGCGACAGATAAGCTGCTTTTACTCTACTTCGATTTCTTTTTCGCTTTTCCAAATACCATGGATATTACAATAAGAGGCGGCCATAATCGTGCCGCTTTTTTCAGTCTTGAAAGAAGCGCTGGCTTTGGGCTCGGAAAATATTGTGCTGGTATTCGGGCCCTGCGTAGATTCACCATGTGCAATGAATTCAAACCGCGCCAGATGATATGGGAACTTTTCTCCTGCGGCCAAAAAATACAGGTCAATAGATTTGATATGATGCTCTGTAGTATTGGGGTGCGCTATTGAACTTCCTACGCTGACATTTATATCTAAAATACCGCCTTTTTTTATCTTTGCGGGACATTCGATAACCGGAACATGTTTCTCGGTTTTCCAGTCCGCACTCTGCAGTAAATCCTTTAAATCTGCCATAAACGCCTCCTTATTATTTTTTCAATATTCTATTTAAATCTTCTTCCGGAGTGCTGATTAATTTTAGTTCAAATTTTTCCTGTAAGACTGCAAAAACATTCTTGCTGATGAACGCTGGAGGGGTTGGCCCGATATAGATTCCTTTGACATTAAGATACAACAAAGAGAGTAAAATGGCAACTGCTTTTTGCTCAAACCACGAAAGGACCAAAGTCAAAGGAAGCTGATTAACCGTACAGTTAAACGCGCCGGCTAACGCCAAAGCTACCTGAATGGCAGAATAAGCATTATTACATTGGCCAACATCAATTAACCTGGGTACTCCTTCGATATCCCCAAAATCCAGTTTGTTAAAACGGTATTTTCCGCAAGCCAGCGTAAGTATTACGCAATCCTTAGGCACGCTCTCGGCAAATTCCGTATAGTAGTTGCGACCGGGCTTAGACCCATCGCAGCCGCCGATGAGGAAAAAATGCTTAATTTTACCTTCCTTAACTAATTTTACAATCTTATCTTTCAGCCCTAAGATAGCCGTATGGTGAAAACCTGTCCAGATTTTCTTCCCGGGGTTTTCAGGTAACGGCGGAAGGGATTTGGCTTTTTCAATCAAGGGCTTAAAATTGCGCTCTTTTAAATGCGTTGCCTGCGGAACACCGGTAATGCCTATAGTGAATAATCTATCCAAATAGGTATTCTCCGGAGGTATTAATACGCAGTTTGTAGTTGCAAGAATAGCCCCGCTAAAAGCATTGAATTCTTTCTTTTGCTCCTGCCAGGCTCCGCCGTAATTACCCGCCAGATGTTTAAACTTCTTTAACTCAGGGTAACCATGCGCCGGGAGCATTTCACTGTGTGTATAGATATTTATTCCTGTACCTTCGGTCTGCTTTAACAGTTCATAAAGGTCAAGCAGGTCATGGCCGGTAATCAAAATCCCTGGCCCGGATGCTGTTTTTGTTTCAACCTGCGTAGGCACGGGATTACCGAATCTTGACGTATGCGCTTTATCAAGCATCTCCATTGTCTTTAAATTTATTTCTCCGCATTTCAAAACTAACTCTAGGTGTTGATTAAGATCAAAACTAACATTGGTTATAGTTTTAAAAAGCGCTTCATGCATAAAAGCATCCACCTGTTCATCGCGAGCGCCTAACTGGCGGGCATGATAGGCATAAGCTGCAATGCCTTTTAATCCGTATAAAAGCGTATCCTGCAAACTCTGGATATCTTCATTCTTGCCGCACACCCCGAGCTTTGTGCACCCTGTCGAGCCTGCTGTTTGTTCACATTGATAGCAAAACATAGCCTACCCCCCTTTTAATTGTTTCCATTTCTCTTCTCCTATACAATTTCTCGCTGCCTTACACCAATCTACGCAAGAAGGCAGTTTATCCCTACAGATTAAACCGTTACACTTAGGACATCTTACTTTAATTTCATCGGTAAAGATCTCCGCCGCATAGGCGCATTTTGAACAAATTATATTTTCTATGCCAGCCTTGCGAAAATCCTGGCCGGGGCATTTATCAATCACGAGAGTTTTTCTCCTTTAATACTAATAGTAACTTCTTCAAAAGGTATTTCCCTGCCTGAACTGCTTATAGCCTCTTTAATTGGAGCGATTAAACCAAAACAGCAAGGAACCTCCATATGAGCATAAGTCACGGACTTGATATTATTATCCGTGAAAATCTGTTTGAGCTTATCCTTATACAAAGAGATATCATCTAACTTTGGACAACCTACCAGAAGAATTCTGCCTTTTAACAAATCTTGATGAAAGTTTGCATACGCAAAAGGCAGGCAATCTGCAGCGATTAGAATATCCGCGCCTTCAAAATACGGGGCATGGACCGGAACAAGACGCAACTGTACAGGCCACTGCGCAAGAAAAGATTCTATGCCTGATTGATCCGAATTTGCCTTAACATCCTTTTTTCTAAAATCCATCGCCTTTGAACCCGGACAGCTAAAACAGGGCTGATTGATATTACAGGCATCTTCTAACTTAATCTCAATATTCTTTTCCTTTAAAAAATCCAAGGCCTGTTTCAAATAACCTGCCTCATTATGATCTTTCAGGTGAAACAAGTGCGCCTTGATTACATTAACCCCTTGCTTAATAATATTTTCCATAACCCTTCTTTCATCATAGGCCACGGCTTCTCTTTCTTCTATGCTAATAGCGCCTTTAGGGCAATGGCCGATACAAGCACCTAACCCATCGCAAAATAAATCGCTGACTAAACGCGCCTTCTGATCAATAATCTGGATTGCGCCTTCGGGGCAATTAGGTATACACAAAGCGCAACCATTACATTTATCAGGATCAATATTAATAATCTTTCTTAACGACATGACCTACCCCTCTATCAAAGATGATATTGTTATCTTTTTAAGTTCCCTAAGCGCCTGTCCTTCAATAAAACGGATTTTCTTTCTTAAAACACATTTACCTTTATTAGGACAGGCGTCTTTTTTAAGAAAGCACCCGTTTAACCCCAGGGGCCCCTGAAAAATACGCATTATATCGGTTATATAAATCTTATCCGCGCCCCTCTTAAGCCTGAAACCTCCGCCTTGTCCTTTATAAGAGCCTAATATCTTCTCTTTTGTCAACTGCTGCAGAATTTTTCGCATAAACGGCTTTGGAACACCGAGCTTATTAACCAGTTCAGCAACAGCTACAAGATCATTTATTTTAGAAATATAACAAATTGCGCGTAACGCATAATCGGTATTTCTAGTAATAAGTTTCACAAAAACCTCCGATAATAAAATTGGGCAGTTTAACGTCTTACCCGGGACAACCTACTACAGCCCTCTTTACAGTGGGCCACCGGCCTTAACATATACTTGACTGAAACACCCATGCTTAATCACCCCCTTCTTTTAAACTTACATTAATGATACCATATTAGTATCATTTGTCAAGAAAAATTTTTCTATTTTATTAATAAGTTAAATATATACCCTATCCCTATAACCTGCGGTACGGCAACCGCCGGCATCCACAATGCCACTTTTCTGCCGACATTACTCCAAAGCAAACCAATCTCGGTATAATCCGTAACTACCCCGGCCATTAAAAACACAAAACTATTTCCTAATGCTCCAGTCTGCCGGTAAATCTCAAAAGCCAGTGGGCTTGAGCCTTCCGAACAGACCTCAATTACCGTAGCCAGAGCTAAAGTAACAATTAACCCGAATAAATTCGGGCCCATGAACCTATGAAATAAGTGCGCAGGAATCATCGCTCCGGCAAGCGAGGCAATAAGCATGCCCAAGAGTATCCACCAGAGGACCATCTGAGACAGCATAATTAAACCGTTCATCACTCCCTCTAAATCCTTGCGCAAAGAACTTAAGTTAAATTTATAATTTCTAAGGCGGCCATAGAAATCTTTTTTAATTGAGTAGTTTAAGGGCACCTCTACAATGTTCATATTCTTCTCAATTAATCCTTTTTTTTCTAAAAACATAAAAATAAAACCCGTGTTTATCGCGACAATTATAGCGGCAATAATAACAAGAACTCCCTTTAACCCAAAGAGGCTAACCAGCATCATAGATACTGCGATGTTGGCCCAAGGGCTTGCCAGAAGAAAACTTACTACAGCGGGGTTACTTGCCCCCTTCTTATGCAGCTGGATGGATAAAGCCAATATCCCATGGCTGCATGCGCTCATTAAGAACCCCAAAAACACTGCATTAACAATGGTCAGCGCTGACCTTTTGGACAAAACCTTCGAGATATATTCCCTTGGGATATAATAATCAATAACTCCGCCTAAAAATAAACCCAAAGCTACTGCCCACCAAATTGACTTGAAATATTGGAATAAAACCTTACGAAAGGCTTCAAAGGCAGGGAAAATATATGAAAAGGCCACCAAGATAAAGATAAGCGCGGTAACCACAAATAACTTATTCTGCCACCAGTTTTTGTTTTTATTTCGGCAACAGGTTTGTGCTCCGGGCATTTTACCTCCAAATAAACCAAACAAACAAATACGCAGCGGTTACCGCAACGATGGTAAAAGGAAAGCCTATCCTCATAAAATGCGCGAATTTAACCGGATACCCTTCCTTTTTAAGCAGTCCGCAGGCAACGATATTGGCTGATGCCCCGATAGGCGTAATATTGCCCCCTAGGCTTGCTCCAATAAGTAAGCCAAAAAGGAACAAGGAAGGGTTAACCTGTAATTTATCCGCCATAATCATAGCTACAGGAAGCATCGCGGCTAAAAAAGGGACATTATCGATAAATGCCGAAAGGATGACCGAAAAAAATACTATCACCGTATAACCCAGGAAAATATTGCTGCCAACCAGACTAGCCAGATAATCCGCCAGCACCTGGATCCACCCGGTGAGCGAAACCCCCCCTACAATAATAAAAATACCTATCAAGAAAAATGTCGTATCCCAATCCAATTTCTTAAGCCCAGAGGCAATCGAGGCCTTATTAGCCAGTTTCTCCCAAATTAAAGCAATAATACCAAAAGCCATACAGATTTTCCCGGCAAGAGAACTAAAGCCGGTATCAAAAAATGAGGAAACCGCTAATAAAACAATTAGGCTCACCAATAAAACAGTAGGCACCCAGCTTTTCACTTTCTCTACAGGGATAAGACGTACCTTCAGCTTGTGTTTTCTGAATATAAAATAAAGCACGAACAGAGAAACTAGCGCACCTAGCTCTACGGCAAAAAATATACTGGGTTTTCCTTTGTAAAAGAAAAAGTCCCCAAAATTCATCTTAGCAAACCCTCCCAAAAGCATGCTTGGCGGATCCCCGATCAGGGTGGCTGCCCCCTGCAAGTTGCTAGAAACAGCAATGGCAATCATCATGTTCGTAGGATTGATCTTTAACTTTTTAGCTAAAGCCAGGGAGATGGGCGCTACGATTAATACCGTAGCCACATTCTCCACAAAGGCAGAAATAAAACCGCTTAAAGCACAAATAAATAAAATCGCCCAGGCTGTATTCTTAGCCTTATCTACAACTGCCTCGGCAATATAAGCAGGAACACGGCTCTGCATAAAAACATCGGCAATAATCAGGGTGCCCACAAATATACCCATAACGTTCCAGTTAACCGCAAAAAAAGCCTCTTTTAGAGATACTGCTTGAGTCAAAACCAGTAAAATGCTCCCGGACAATGCCACAAGCGTGCGCCTATGCGGCAGGAGTATAAATAATAAATAGGCAAGCAAAAATACGGCTAAAGATACCGCCTTAGGGCTCATATAATCTCCGAGATTTTAAGTAAAACTAATGATAATAATTCCCAAAACAATTAATCCAGTGCCCAGCCAACGCAAAGAACTAAATTTTTCTTTTAAAATCAACCTGGATGCCAGAGCAATAAAAATATAATGCATGCTGTCTGCGGAAAAAGCAAAATTAAGGTCCGCCTTAGAAAGCACGACCAGCCAAATACATAGAGATACCGCGCTAAAAACAAAACCCAACCAAAGCCGGGGCTTAAGGATCAATTGGAAAATAAACTTAAAAATATTTGTAATACTAAAAGTTGGCGTAAAATTTAAAGAATTTATCGCGGATTTTAAAAATAGCTGGTTTATAGTATCACAGAGGCTGGTCAAAGCAATCAGGAAAAGAACTACTAACAGGCCCTCTTTCATTTTACCGGAACAATCCTTTCTTTACTGCTTATAGAAACCAATATAACTCCGGCAAGAATAAGCAATATTCCGCCCCACCTTAAGATAGTAATATGTTCATGTAGAAAAATAACGGAAACTACCGGGACCAGGATATAGCTAAAACTTGCGATAGGCACGGCTACGCTTAGGTCTATTTTTGCAAGCACCGTAGACCAGATAATAAATATTAGGACAACAGTGAATAAAGCCGCCCAAAGAAACGGCGAAGCAAGAACTCCTTTTAAAAATACCAGGGCCGAGGCTAAATCCAATACAGAAGAGCTGCCTTGAGACAAGGCGCTTTTCTTAAAAAAGAAGTGGACCGTTGTTTCAAGCAAATCGCTAGCAATGAGCAATACCAATATTTTAAGCGTGACCTTTTTTTTAAACATATGGCTTATTTCCTGATCTCCTTATCAAAATTATCCGGCTTGAGGAAAGGAATGAGCAACTTAATAAAAAAATTGAAAAATATATTTCTATGCCTTAAATAAGCATAAAGCGGAATAAGCTTTCCGCCAAGCCTAATCTTCGGTTGATAATCAGTTTGCCCCGGGTAATAATAGCGCAAAGAATTGTCTATGCACCATTTAATATTATAGGCCCAGCTGACAAAATACAAATTATATCTGTTAGATATATCATAATCGAAACCGACGAACTTATCAATGAGCAAATCATCATAAACAAAACAAAGATTAAAAGCGGCCAGCCTGCCCTCTACGTAAAAAAGGAAAAAGCGGGCATGCTGGCTTAAATCATGAGAAACCTGTAAGAAGAATTTCTTGGTTAAGCGCTCAAACTTAGTTTGACCGCTTTGGTAAGTATTTTCGTAAAGTTTAAATATTTGGTCAATCTGGTTTCCCGCATCGCAGGCAACTTTGACCTCTATATTTCCCCGCTCGTTCGCCAGTCTTATTTTTTTATTTAAATTCTTGCGGGTAGAACTGCCCAGGCTTTTAATATAGCTTTCAAAAGAAGAAAAATTAAGTTCAAGAACCACGCCGGGGAAGCTTTCTACCCTCGAAAACCCCTCCTGCACCAAAGCATCGAGAAAATGCCTGTCTTGTTTTAGAAAATCCTTAAAGATTATAAGTGGAGCTTTGATTTTCCTGCTAAAACCCATTATGCCTTCCGACAAAAACGGGATAAGCTGCGGGATTTCTTTATAATCCCGGCTAACCCCCAAAACCCCATGCTCTCCAAAAGGTGACCCGCAGAAGAGTGTATTTATAATTAAAAACCGGGGAAAAATCCTGCGGATAGGTTTAATAATTTTGGAAAGCCAGCCCTCCACAGCGATATCCAGGTTAAAATCAGCTAAAAAAAGCGGAGCAATAAGCACGACTTCGCTATCACACTCCATAACCAGATAATAAAATCTAAAACCGATAAGCTCAGAGTTTTCTAATGCCCTATAAAAAGAATAGCTCTCCGGGATACCCCCAAAAACAGCATCCCATTTCTCTCGGCCTATCTGGTCTATATTATCTAGTATCTTAGAGTTAACTTGCATTTGCGGTTATTTTAGCATAAAATGAATAAATAGAATAACAGAAAAGGAACTATAAGTTGAGCTTGATACGAGAAATCCCTCCAACCGCAGGTTGGCCGCTTTCAATAATAACCCTAATCGCATCCTGCCTTAAGAAACATACCCAAGGGCTACTGGAAGAAGATTTCAAAAAACACCTAGGCTCTCCAAGCGCCTTACTTACCTATTCAGGTACCGCTGCATTTTACTTGATCCTGGAGGCTATAAAAAAACTTTCCAATAAAAAAACCATAATTATCCCGGCTATTATCTGCCCGCTAATACCATTGGCAATAAAAAAATCCGGCTTAAAAATAAAGGTATGCGATACAAACGCGAATAATTTTGATTTTGATTTAATCAAGCTTAAGAATATCTGCTCTTCCGATAATGATATTCTTGCCATACTCGCCGTGCATTTAGGCGGCCTGCCTATAGATTTCCTTGCGCTTAAAGAAACCGCCCGTTCTTCTAATGCCTTTATCATTGAGGATTGCGCACAGAGCTTGGGCGCTAAATACCATAACAAAGAAACCGGTTCCCTTGGCCAGTTTTCATTTTTTAGCCTTTGCCGCGGCAAAGGCCTTTCAATTTATGAGGGGGGGATCGCAGTAACGAATGACCCTAAATTCTCCGGGGCCCTAAATGATACTGCTAGAGAAATAATACACCGGGATACCTTATCTGAATCTTTAAAGATCACCGAGCTTTTTGCTTACAGTATTTTCTACCGGCCCGGCTTGTTTTGGTTTGCTTTTAGGCTTCCACAGTTATTCTGGCAATTACGCAATAACCCGGAAAAAGCAATGGGTGAATATTTTAAACCTGATTTTCCGGTACATAAGATCTCTGCTTTTAGAGAGTATGTCGGGCATATTAATTTCCCTAGCTTAAAGGAAAGGATCAATGAACAGCGCAAGAAAATAGAAATCTATTTAAGCGGGTTAAGGAATATCCCCGGAATAAAACCTATTGTTGAACTGGAACAAACAAAAGCAAGTTATCCCTATCTTGCTGTTTTGTTTGAAAATACTAAAAAGCGCGACTCTGCCCTAAGTTTATTTAGGAATTCCGGGCTAGGTATTTCACAGATATACCTAAAAGCAATCACGGATTATGCTTATTTAAAAGATATTGTTCCTAATACAGAATGCAGCAATAGCCGCACGCTTTCTGAAAGGACAATCTCTTTAAGTACAAGCAGCTTTTTAAATGAGTCCGACTTGAAAAATATACTTAAGGCTTTGAGTAAAATCTAAAGAAAAATATGATAGTTTTCTCGTTAAAGGAAGACAGGCGTTTAGTCACCGAAATACCCAATACCGGCTTTTTTCTTAAAGGAGATAAAAATCTTTGTTTTTTGATCCATGGGCTCACCGGCACAGCCAAAGAAATGGGCTCTATCGCCAAACATTTAAATAAGCAGGGGTTTTCCGTTATAGCCCCCTTAATGGCTAACCACGACAAATCCATCTCCTGTCTAAAAAGGACATCCTGGCAGACTCTTTACGATTCAATACGCAGCGAATTCATCAAATACGCCAATGACTATGAAAATATTTTTGTAGCGGGCCTGTCTTTCGGCGCTTTAATCGGTATCATGTTGGCTCATGAATTTCCTCATAAGGTAAGAGCGCTAAACTGCTTCTCCCCTACCCTTTTTTTTGACGGTTGGGGTAACCCTAAATCCAGGGTATTTCTCCCTCTGGCTTATAAAACTCAACTGAAATATTGGATATATTTTAAAGAAGAATACCCATACGGAATAAAAAACGAGCGGCTAAGGGCAAAAATCGAAGGTTTTTATAAAGAGGCTAAGCTTTTTGATTACAGTAAAGTGCACCTTTACGGATATCCGGTCATCCCGGTATCCTGTATGTACCAAAATGAACTTTTGGCAAAAAAAGTAATCTCAGTGCTTAAAGAAATAAAAACACCGATACAGCTGATGCAGGCAGAAGATGACGATGTTACCAGCCCAAAGAATTCCTATTATATTTATAATCGCATCAGCTCAAAAGAAAAAAGGATTGTGTTTCTGAAAAACTCTTACCACATTATCACAGCGGATCAAGAACGGGATAAAGTCGCCCAAGCTACTGAAGAGTTTTTTAAAAAATATAGGGGCTAAGAAAACACTTCCTGAAGCAACTGCAAGTTAACCCGCTCATTTACAGAAGTAATTAAACTAGGCAAACAATTATCCGCGCTTGGGTGCTTAGGATGGTCGAACTTAGATATGGCTGCTTTAATTCTTCCCGCTATCCGGGGCGGCGAATAATCTCCTGTCACATCTAAACCAACTATATCCAGGTTGTGCCGTATCAGCCTTAATGTAGCCAGAAGCTGCTCTAAACTCAAAAATCCTTCTTCCCAATTAGTAAGCGCGTAATCGGCCCGCAAGCAATCCTTATCAATTGACACATAAACCTTGTTCGTAGGCAGGCGCCTGATTAGCTGGAGGAAAAAACCGGCTAAATCTTTATTTTCTAACTGGTCCCAAATGATTTGATCCGAAAAAATACCTTTCCTGACGACAATGGACTGACTTTGCCTAAGGCCCCTGAAATAAACACGGCTGGGTTTTTTCCTGTAAGGATAAATCTCAAGGCGGCCGCTGGATAAAGCTCCGAGATTAGCTGTCTGCAGCGCAGGGAAAGATAAATCTTCTGAACCCGGCCCGATAAGCACGCACTTGACGATAAACTTATTCTTGAGCGCCTGATTAACCCAGGAACCGCAGGCAAAACGAGGCGAGAATAAATCCCAATCCGGATGAAAATCAAAAACAATCAGGCAGGCTTCTTCATTAATGCGGCTGGTCAGCACTTCGCTGATATGGTGAAAATCTCCGGAGCCCAAGAAACAGGGGTAATTTTTACCGTCATCTCCTAAATCCCTAAGAATCTTACTGCGTACTCCGGAAGGCATAAAAAGCCTGGCGCAGTTAGCCAGGCCGGTAAAATCGACAACTTTGGTTAAATATTCAGAAAAAAGTTTACGCTGGGCAACGATACTATTATCAAAATTCAAAATACGTAAGCCCTTATCCAGCATAAGAAAATTTTATGATTTCTCAAGCGCCCTCTTTAACGCATCTTTAAAAAACGGCCCTTAAGCCAGTTTCACTCCCGTATTAATTTCCTTTTCAAATAAACAAAAACATCTTTCAGGTTATAAAAAGCCATATAATCCTTCTTACTGTCCTTAAGATGCCTGAGGAGATGGTCTTTTGCGAATACAACCTGTGCATGTTTTGCCGGACAGGCATCTGACTGGCCGTCACCAACATAAATTATTGTCGAGCCCTTCAGAGACCTTGCCAGGAGGTTTTTTGTCTTACAATGCGCGCAAACTTGACAATCTTTATTTTTAAAAGGGTAATCCGTAACTACTTTTCCTTTAAGAAAACTTAACTTATTGGCATAAACTTTAAGTTTATTTATTCCGTTGATCTTTAGGACACGATTAATTATATAATCGTAATTATCGCTTAAAACAAAGGTTTTAATTTTTTTGGCCTGCAAAAACCTGTAAAGCCGTTTAAAGTAAGAGTCTAGCTTAATTTTTGGTAAATAGGCATCGAGATTTCTTTTATTTAGCTCCATCCCCCTAAGCTGGCCTTCCAAGCAGGTCTTTGAACCTATCCTGCCGCTCTTCCATCTTTTCTCAAGCTCTACCCAGCGGTCATCCTTGGAAAAAAGCAAAAGCATATTATCAAAAACATCGCAGGTAGCAATTGTATTGTCAAAATCAAAGAAAATAATGCATTTTTTAGGTAAAAGCTCTATATTTTCCATCATTCTCAGGGTTGTAAAAAATATACCCCTATCTATTTTAGGGGCAGTATTTGAACTAAAACTAGCTTCCTTTATTATTTTAACCCTAACCCCAAAAACTGTCAATCTCTAACTTTTGGCGCAAAAATCTGCCTAAACATATACTCCGGGAAGGGGCGCCTGACAAAACAAGCACTTGCCTGCGGAAAGATTGAACTCGGCGATATCAAAACCCACTCTTCTTATTAAAAGCTTCTTGCATCGGCTGCAAAAAGTATCCTGGCCCCATCCTGTGGTATTGCCTGCGTATATATAATGTAGCCCCCGGGTTTTGCCTAATTCATAAGCAGCCTTAAGCGCGGCTTCGGAGGTACTCGCATAATTATCAAACCTGTAGTCTGCATGAAACCGGGAAATATGCCAAGGGATATTTGCGTCCAGCGCAGCGATAAAGTTCGCTATACCTGACAATTCTTCCGGGGTGTCATTTTCACCGGGGATTATCAAAGTAGTGACCTCAACCCAGGCCCCCAGATCATGCAATAGGTTAATAGAATCAAGAACGGGTTTTAGTTTAGCGAAACATATTTTTTGGTAAGAGCTTTCTTTAAAGAACTTTAAATCTATATTAGCCGCATCCAGATACGGACCAAGCAGGAGCGAGGCTTCTTTGGTCATGTAACCATTCGTAACGAATACATTAAACAAGCCTGCTTCCTTTGCCAGCTTCATTACTTCTAAAGCAAACTCAAAATAAATCGTCGGTTCGGTATAAGTATAGGCTATTGATTTACAATTGTTCTGTTTAGCCAGCTTTATGACATTCTCGGCGCTAAAATCTTCACCCGGGCTCTGGTTAATAAAATTGGCCTGGGAGATCTGCCAGTTTTGGCAAAATCCGCAGCGAAAATTACAGCCGGCACAGGCAATAGAAAATGCGTCTGAGCCGGGTAAAAAATGATACAGTGGTTTTTTTTCAACAGGATCCGGGTTTGAGGCAACCAGCTTTCCATAATTATGGGTATAAAGGATCCCCCCGACGTTTTGCCTAACTGCGCAAAAACCAAACTGGCCGTCATTTATCCTGCATCTATGCGCGCAAAGCTGGCAGTCTGTTTCCTGTGCTTCTGATCGAGTATAAAGCGCGGCTTCTTTCATTTTCATATTAACAAGTGCGCAAAATCCTTTTTGGCTGCGCAAGCCACCTTTTGCAGAGTATCTTTTGTCTCCGGAACCTTCCTATAAAAAACTTTTATCTCTTTTAAGCTGTGGACGTCGGTATAAGCGGAAGTTATTTGAGAAGACAAAAGTACCTGCTTTCTGGTAACTGCCCCCCTGATTAAACATGTTGGTCCGGCAAGATCGCTTTGCGGAAACATTAAATAATCTTTGCGTACTGCGAATTTAAGAATAAGATTATTTTCTTTCTCATCCCTGCCTACAACAAGCCGGGTTTTTTCTCCTATACGGAAATGCCTGCCTATTTTTAAAAGCTCTAAATTATCCGAATTTAGTTCATTGTGAAGTAAAAGCTCTCTTAGTTTCTTGGAAAAACAGGGATCTGTCAAAAGGCACCCTCCGGCAGGAGTCAGGTAGTTTAAAACACCCAAGCTTTCAGCCAATTTAACCTGCGGGGTACGCGAGCGCCCGTTAAGATTAAGGAGCTTTTCTCTTTTTACCCACCCTTCTTTTTCCGCTAAGCTTGGGGGAAAAAACTGCGCAGATAGCGGACGCAGCAAAAAATCCCCGAGCCCGCTTCTTTCCTGAATCAACTTTAAAGCCTGCTTGTTCTGGGACATCGGCCGCTGGCCAAGAACCTCTCCTGAAACAATAAATCTGGCTCCTAAGCCGGGCATTAATCCTTTAGCTTTACTAAACATTAAAATCTTGCAGTCAATACAAGGGTTCATATTCGAGCCGAATCCGTAACGCGGTTTACGGATAAGGCAGAGAAAATCTTTGCCTAAATCAACTTCGATTATTTTCATCCCGATCTCGGGGTATTTTTCTTTGAAATTTAATTTACAAAAAGGGATTTTAAAATGTATGCCGGTTATCTCTATGCCCTGGTTTTGAATAAGTTTTGCTGCCAACAGACTATCCAGTCCGCCGGAGATTAAAGCCAATGCTCTTATTTTCATCTATCAATTTAGTTAAATTAGGGTTACTCTGGTAAGAAATTTTTTGCCAGCGCCATAAAAATTATCCCCAGCAAAAAAGCAATAAAAGAGGCGGTTGCGCGCTTGAGGCCGTTTTCTTTGTGGAGTTCCGGAATCAAATCGCTTGCCGCTATATAAATGAAGCCTCCGGCAGTAAACGGCAATATAAAATTTGAAAAGTTCCTGCTTATATCGGTTATAAAATGCCCCGCGACTGCTCCGATTACGGCCATGGTTGCAGAGGCGAAATTAAATAAAAGCACCTTCTGCGATTACCATTCCGTCAATACAATTATGAAATCCATCCCACCAGGTTCAGATAAGTAAAGACATGCGTCCTACATCCGCCATCCTCATGACAGTGCCGCCAATGCAAATACCTTTCCATGAGGAAGAAGGCTATAATTCCGGGTACTATATAAAAAAATACAGTTTCACTTTTATTGTTTTCCAGAGATTCCGGAAGGATGTGTAAAAATGCGGTACCGAAGAGTGCGCCCGCAGAAAAACCTATCAGGCAAAAAAGTATCTTGTGCACCAGATTATCCTTTATGGACAAAGTAATAATACCCACTAAGGATATAATACTGACCAAAAATATACTGGCTAAAATACACAATAAAACCATATGCAGGAATCTAACCTAAATTAGGTTTTCTGCCCTTATTGGCTTTCTTAGAACGCCAGTTAAGCTTTCCTCTTCGTTTTCTTTTTCCCATAGTTAGTTTTTGTAATAGCTTAGCGGGACACTTTGCGCGATAAAACGGCCGGCTTCAATCAAACAGTCATAAATGACCTTGCTCATCGGAGTCCCGACATATTCGCTTAAACCTGTCTTAAATATTTTATCATGCGGGGTCATTATTTTTTTATTTCCCTCGTTTTCCACTGCCTGACTCTGAATATCCCGGCTGCTTATTATGCTCGAGGTCGCCCTGTCAATAATACGCAGGCGCAACTGCATATTTGCTTTGTTTAAGGGCTCCCCTAATAAACCACCCATAAAACTGCTGGCGCTGCTTCCGCCTCCGGCTAAACCGCTCTTACCCCCTGAACTCTCCGGGATAAATTCAATGACTTCAACGCTAACAGCCAGATCTGCTTCTTGAGGGGAAACTATAATAAAACGCTTTGTGTCGTTTAAAATGCTAATGAAATATTCTTTCAAGGCAAGCCCAACTTGCGCATAAATACCGGAGGTTTTTAATTCAAAATCGTTGACCGTAATCTTAACCTTGGGTCCGGAATAAGGGTTTAACGGCTCTCCGGTCAAAGATTTCTCCAAAACAGAATGCGGCTTTGTTGAAAAACACCCTGCCAAAAATAATAGAATAAGTGCGAAACTAAAGATTTTAAAGCTTTTTTTCATGCTTACTTTTAATATATTACCGATTAATCCGGCTGTCAAGGGAAACCTAACCGCTTAAGGCTTACATATATCCATAAGCTGTCTAAGCTTGGTAATTATCTTAAACGGCCGTTCTTTTTTAATCTCAATGGTGCTGCTTGAGCCGCCGGTAACAATTATTGTGTCAATTTTTGCCCGCCTCCCTGCTTCGGCGTCAATAACCATATCCCCCACATATAAAACCTGCGGCTTTTTAAAGGATAATTCTTTGATTATCTTGTTCAATATCTCGGGATTAGGTTTACCCTGTTTTAATTTATCGGCGCAAAGCACATAATCAAAATAATCAAATATACGTAAATGCTTTAATAGTATAAGAGAAAATTTCGTCGGGCGGTTTGTGGCCACTGCCAATTTATAGCCTCTTGCCTGAAGGCGCCCCAAAAGAAGGCGGACATACGGATAAAGGCGGGAATACTTAAGCAAGCTGTGCTTATGATGCTTCCGATATAAACTTAAGGCTCGGCCTAAATCCTGCCTCAACACAAAGGGCTTAAGCAAATTAAGGTCTCCCCAGCCGACTGCCCGGCGGATGGACTTGGCGCTTTTTTCCTTTAACCCCAACTTGCGCATTACATAATTAAAGCTGGCTTCTATTGCTGCGTAAGCATCCACTAAAGTGCCGTCTAAATCAAAAATAATTAATTTTATATCTTTCATATAAAATATAGGCAGGGTTTTAAGCCCTGCCTATTTATAATAATTTGCTATATAAATAATTATTGTGCTTGACTGCTGGTTTCCGCTGGCAATTCAGATACCGGTGCTACCGAAGGTAGTTCCGTTTCTATGGCTCTAGGCGCTGGCTCTGTTGTAGGCGCAATAACCGGCGCCATCGCTTCCGGGCTCACCAACACAGGCGACCCCGGTACAGTTACCGGCCCTAAAATAGGCTCGGCCGATTTAACCTCTTCTTTAACAGGCGTTTCAGGGATAAGCACAGGAGCAGCATCCAGTGCTTCCAAACTTATGTTTTTGGCTACATTTTTATTATCAGCTCCGGCCGCATAATCTATGCTTAAAGTGTCTTTTAATTTCAACTCATCAAGGCCTTTTACGTTCTCAAAGGTAGTTTTATCGTCAGCAACCAAAACAAGTTCTTTCTCCTGATCAGTTTCATAATCAAGGTACTTGATGGTAAAAGACTTTGCCGGAATATCCAGATTCATCACTTCCCCCCAAGCCCATTGCGTATCGCTCTTTTCCTGCTCCGGGATAGGTTGACTGGAAGCAATCACGACAGATTCTACGCCGGCGCGCGGGGCTTCCTCGGCAAACACAACAAAGCTAACAGCTATAATTGAAATGAAAAATATGGATAAAAACACAATTTTCTTGAACTCCATCTTGGCCTCCTTTAAGGGTGAATTCAAATTATCACAGAATTTCTTGTTTGTCAAGTTATCTGTAAAATGGCAGAAAAACAAGCGCAAACATAACAATGAACGTAGTAATTAAGCCCACGGTTAAACCCACCCAGAGCCAGTTAAAGAAATTTATTTTAATCCGGCCTTCTTTTTCAAGGATTCCTATTGCTACAATATTTGCGGTAGAGCCGATCAAGGTGATATTCCCGCCCAGGCACCCGCCAAAAAGCAATGCCCACCACAATGGCTGCAGGTTCATATTCAAACTATGAAAACCCTGGACAACCGGCACAAAAGCTGCTACCAAAACCACGTTATCCAAAACGCTTGAGCCTATCGCGCTTATCCATAACACAATACCGGTCAATAAATTGAGGTTGTTGCCGGTAACTGCTAATAAGTTTTTGGCGATAAAAACAGTTGCACCGGTATACTTCAACGTCCCTGCCTGCACAAATAAAAGCAAAAAAAAGAGCAAAGTCCACCATTCGACATCTTTTTCGATATATTTCCTGGCCTTACGATGTTTCCAAATCATCACAAAACCGCTTGTAACCAAGGGGACGACCAGCAATACGGTATTAACGGGCAGCCCCAAAGCCAATTCCATACGGTGATGCAAAGAGATCAAAACCAACATTATCCCAAATATACCTAAGCTTACTTTGAGGTCCTTCTCCGGAGGCACAGAAATCAACCTGATTAATATATCGTTAGCCCCCAGCCTCTGTATCTGCTCATCAAGAAGTTTTATCGATTTCCTATACCAGAATAAGAGGATGAAAATAGCAACAATTAAACAAACTACCGCCAAAGGAAGGGCTTTTGCGATAAAATCTTCAAAGGTTAATCCTGATTTTGAAGCAATAAGTATGCCGATTGGATTTCCCAGGACCGTAGCCGCGGAGCCGATATTGGTAGTTAAAACAGAGATTATAACAAACGGAACGGGATTAATTTCAAAGTAATCACAAATCTCTAAAACCGCAACCACAATAAAGATAATAGAAGTCACTTCATCAACCGTGCAAGCAAGTAAAGCGGAAATAATCCCGACAAAAAGAACAAACTTCTTGCCGGTTAATTTGGGAACCCGTAAAATAAGGCTGACAATCCAGGCAAAAACTCCGGAGTCTTTAAGCAATCCGATAACCACCATCATTCCAATTAAGAAGAGAATGACCTCAAGCGATGAGAACTCAATGACATGTTCCAAATCAACAGTCCTGGTCAATAACAATACGGATGTGCCGATAAAAGCAAAGCTGAGGCGGAAATCCCAAAAGAAAAGAGTCCCTAAGATTGACGCGGAGAATATGCCAACGGAGAGCGCCTGGTGGGCCGTCATGCCGGAAAAATTAGCGCAGGCGCCAATAGAAAAAGCCAATAAAAATAAAGAGAGCAGTTTTAAAGACAGACTTTTCATTTATCAAAGACAAACTTTTAATAACCTTAGTAGCTAATAAAGAATTGCCTTGATGCGCGAATGCATTGATCTGTAAACAATCACTGCAAGAATAATTTTAAATACATTCCCCAATAAAAACGGGAAGAATCCGATCAAAAAAGCCTGACTTAACGAACAGGATAAACTAACCTTTAGCCAAAGCATGCCGCTAGCCAAGATTATAATATCCGCGGATAAAAATCTTAGAAAAATAATCAAATGGTTTTTCTCTTCTTTTTCGAATAATCTGGCGGCTAAAAAAGAGGAAAAGATAAAACCAACTATATAACCCCCTGTAGGCCCGAGCAAATAAAGTGCTCCGCTACCAGAACCCGTAAAGACTGAAAGCCCGGTCAAACCTAAAAACATGTAAGAGCATTGCGTAAATACCCCCAGTTTCCTGCCAAGCAAGGCGCCGGAAAGTAAAACAAAAAATGTCTGCAATGTAAACGGAACGGGGGTAAAAGGCAAAGGTATGCGCACAAATGCGGATAAAGTAGTAAAAATAATAAAAACCCCTGCTGCAAAGATCCGGCAAATTCTTTTATCCGTAATTAACTCTCTTCTGATAACTGTTTCCATATTGCTCTCCTAATTATATTTTTAATCGAGGTATACAATTTTTATATATTATATACGAAAAACGGATAATAGCAAAAAGAAAATAAGCTGTATTATCCAAATGGCCGTTTTCCTTTCAAAAAGAAAACGGCCATTTTTATCCTTACCTGCCTTGATTACCTTAATTATTCTTTAGCTATAGCTAAAGTAATTACTCCGGCTAAAATCAAAAATAAACCTATACCGCCCTTAATAATCATGAGAAGTGATTCCCAGAACGTTAGGGTCAGCCAGCCTCCTAAAACTAAAAGCGCTAAACCCAAGATAACCTTAAAAATCATAGACATTGTTTTTTTTGCATCACAACATTTATCCTCTGTGCCGCAACACTTCTTCTCTTCCTGCCCCATAGATACACCTCCTTTTTTAACTAGGCTTGCTTTTCCACCTGCGATGAATCCACCCCCACTCCGCGGGATACTTACGTATATAAGATTCGATGATACCGGTGAGCATCTGGATATTTATCAATATAGTATCCTTAGGGTCTTTGCCTTCAGCCAGCTGTAACTGCGCTTCAAAAATTATCTTATGTTTATCATCTGGCTGCCTGGTGATAAAACACGGGACAATGGCGGCTTGAGTCCTCTGCGCCAAAATAACAGGGCCTGTGGCAGTTGCCGCTTTCTGGCCGAAAAAGTCTACGAATACTCCCCCTGTACCGAAATTTTGGTCAATGGGAATAAAAATCAACTCATTGTTGCGTAAAGCGGTAATGGTATTATTTACGCATTCATTGCGCGGCTGGCTATAGATCGTCTTGACTCCGAACTTAGCCCTTTTCTCAAGAAAAATCTTTTCTACTCTTGAATCGCGCATCGGCCGCATAATCCCGCCAACATTATACCCTTCAACCGCAAGTCGCCCTAAAAGCAGCGGAAAATTACCAAAATGCGCACTGACTAGAATTACCCCCCGGCCGCCCCTTAATGCCTCATCCAGATTCTGCTGGCCGACAATTTCAACCAGCTCTTTTAGAACATGGGGTTTATCAAAGAAGAACATGAGCTCAACAGCGCTTTTGGCCATATATGTAAAACAGTCTTTGGCTATTTTCTCAATCTCCTTGGGGAGCTTTTCCTGCCCAAAAGCAATATTCAAGCTATCCAAAGCAATTTTCCTCTGTTTCCCGGCAAATATATAAGCTAAAGCGGCAATGCTTCTGGCAAAAGCGTAAAGAAACCCGGCGGGAATCACCTTAACTATCAAAGAACATAGACTTAACCCGAACCAAGCCGCAAAATGGCTGAAGGATTTACGAATCTTTTTAAAATCCATATAGATATTAATTTAAGTTATTAAAATTATAGCAAATCATCCCTAGATTACAAGAAAATTTGAGCAGATAATCTTTTATCCGGTAAAATCCTGCCGGTTTGCAATACAAGTCAGAGTTTATAGCCCATTTTACGCAATAAATGTTTACGCCAGGTAATATCGGCCGCATCCTCTATGCCCTTAGGAAGCAGGCCGTCAATTACCCCCATTATCCCCCTGCCAGCAGGGCTTTCGGCAATAACTACCTCCGTCGGGTTAGCCGTAGCGCAATAGATATTGCATACTTCGGGAATATCTTTTATGGCATTTAGAATATTAATAGGATACGCTTCTTTTATAAAAATAATAAAGCTGTGCCCGCAGGAAAGCTTAAGTGAATTCTTAGAGGCCAATTCCTTAAGCGCTTCATCGTTGCCCTCGCATCTTATTTTGCATGCCCCGGAGGCTTCAGTAAACGCCAAACCAAATTTTATACCCGGCACGCTGCTAACTAATACCTCATACAAGTCTTCGGTTGTTTTAATAAAATGGCTCTGACCCAGGATAAAATTAAGATCAGGCGGTTTATCAATCATAATTGCCTTAAACTCTAACATATCTCCTCCTATTTGATCCTGATTTTCCGAAAACCCACAACATCAATAGGCAAATTGCCATGATAAGCTTTAATCGAAGTCAGTATATAATCTGGTTTTCCCAGAAGTTCAAGCGGGATTTTCAAAATTAGGCTCTGCCTGGCAAACTCTAAAATCACCCCATGGTTAGCAATCCTCTTCTTAGCATTAAATACTTTACATTTTCTCCCCGAAGTAATTATACGGATTTTCGGCATTTGGGCGAAGGCCTTGTTTTTGCTATACCCGAAGGCATAAAGCAGCGTGCCAAACCTGCTACTAAGCCGCTTTGGCTTATCTAGTCGTACGACAAAATAATTATCCTGAACGGCATAACTAACAGAGCCTTTTTCTTCCATTACTTCTACTTCCTTGCCCTCTTGAGGGTATTCCGTTTCCTTAAACATCTCCTGGGCGCCAAAATAAGAAATAATTTTATCCTTCAGCGTCGATTGAACGCTTAATTCTAAAGGCGGATAATCGCCAAAAAGCTCATTTTCTCTGGCAAAGGAAAATAAATAGAAGGCGCTAGACTGTGTCTGGCTTTTATAAAAAAGTATGGACTGGTGTTTCTTATCTAATTCCTCAAAACTTAAATTCAAACGATACCAGTTAATTTTAGAATTAATGAATTTACCCGGAGGATACAAATCTAATTCCGGATGGTAATGCCTTGGCTTGGGCCATCCGACAAAATGCACAAGATAGGGATAAACACGGGGAGCGGTAATCAACCCCTCTAAATCGCTCAAAGCCACCTGAAGGAATAAATATAATGTTTTGTGGTCAACATTGACATCCGCCGGATGCGAAACAAATATTTTATCCGGTTTGTAATCTAATATTTGATTGACCAAATCCCTTAATATGCTCTCCCCGCAATATGGGGCACCGTAAGAAAGGTTATCTTTATACGGCACACTGGATATTCTTGTCAGGCGGTCGCGAAATGGTTTCTTGGTCTGCCAATATTTACAGAATATTTCAAATGTCCCATAATCAGGGTATCCTAAAAACACAAGGTCGTTTTCGGTTAAACCAAGAAATTTCATCGCCTCACGTGATTCTTTCTGGCGTATTTTTCCCATATAGATAAACGCACCCTGGCGCATAATAATTCTTTTTTTATAAACAATAAAAGCCAGTTCATTGTGGTCCCCATTGGTCAGATAAACCACCTTTACTTTAGCCCCTGCATTAACCGCCTGCTGGATAACTCCGGCACAGGCAATAGACTCATCATCCGGATGCGGAGCTAAAATCAAAATACGTTCACCCTTCTTAAAAGACTCAAGTTCCGGTATAGGACCCCAGAGGTCTATATCCGATTTTTGCACTCTTGCGCATCCGCCAAGCAGTAAAATCATTAAGAAAAGTATAAAGTTTCTTTTATGCATATTTATATCCTATCATTTAACTAATTCGGAGTCGAGAAAATAAATTATATATATTCAAGAGGATCTTGGGGAATGCCATTTTTTCTAACTTCAAAATGCAGGTGGGACAATATACTCCGGTATCTGGCATTTCCTGTCCTGCCGACTTTGCCGATAACCTGGCCTTGGCCGACATAGTCATTTTTTCGCACAAGGATTTCTGATAAATGGCCATATACAGTAATGACATCATTTTTGTGCTGGACGATCACATATTTACCCATACCGAAATTCTGGGCAGCGCTGATTATTTTGCCGCTTTTAGCGGCTAAGACCGGCGTGCCGACATCCGCAAGAAGATCAATGCCTTTATGCAGCCTCCTGCCTCCGGAACGGGTTGCAGCAAATACCCCATTTCCACCAGCATCATTACGTACAATAATATCGTTTTTGTATTCAATAGGACAGACAAAATATCGTTTGTCTATTGAAGCTATGCCTAAAAATACATAAGTTGTTAATATGATTAAAACAACCAAGAAAAATTTTTTCATCTTTTATTTTTTATGATTGACATTATAGCATAAGCGACAAGTAGCATGCATAAAACAACAAAAAAATCACCGTAATGGTTATAGAAAGTGCTTGCGGAACTGCCCGGATAAATATCCTGGCTTATCTTGCCCCTTACAAATATCTCTTTGCCTCTTGCGTCTTCTACCACAGACAAAATCTTTCCAAATGGATCAATAAAACCAGATATTCCGGTGTTAGCGGAGCGCGCAAGATAAGCGCGGTTTTCAACTGCCCTAAAAACTGAAGCAGCAAAATGCTGATAAGGAGCGCTGCCTTCTTTATACCAGGCATCATTGGTGATATTGACCAAAAATTTTGCCCCTCTTTTTACAAACTGGCGGGATAATTCCGGAAAAAGATCCTCAAAACAAATAAGTACGCCAAAAGGCTGCGGATATTTAAATATGGTATAGTCCTTTCCGGCGGTAATATCCCCAATAGGAGCAATCGTTGCTAAAAACGGAAAGATATTTTTAAACGGGACAAATTCTCCGAAAGGAACCAAATGCAGCTTATTATAGATTGCCTGGGGAGTCCCTGATTTATCAATAAACAAGGCGCTGTTATAATATTTCTCTCCGTAATGTGAAACCGTCCCCACTAATAAATGGGTGTTTATCCGGCGCACAAGGGAATAAACACTCCTAAATTCGCTTTCATCCTCTCCCCAGAGAAAAGGTACGGAGGCCTCCGGCCAGATAATCAAATCCGGCCTATCAGCGGATGCAGAATTAGTCAACTCTTCATATCTATTCTGGATAAATCCGATTGCCTGCTTATCCCACTTTAGGTCCTGCGGGATATTGCCCTGGATCACAGAAATCTTAATTGGTGCCTGGGACTCTGATCTCTGAACCCGGTATATTTTGCAGTATCCATATGTCAAAACAACACTTAAACACAATATCGGAACAATAAGTTTCTTAACCCTTGCGGCAACCGGCAGGCCGCAAGTTAAAACAAAATAAAGCGCAGAATTAACAAACATCACTAAAAACGAAACTCCCCAGGCGCCTGTAATATCAGCTATCTGAATAACGGGTAAGTTTTTATATTGCGAAAATGCTAACTGCGCCCACGGAAAACCGGTGAACAAATAACTACGGATATACTCAAGAACGACCCAAAAACTAGGCAAAAACAGGACCCCATTGACCGGTATCCGCCTCAGAAAAGCTACGCTTATGCCAAAAAGGCCAAAATATAAAGCAAGATATAAAATCAGAATGATTGTGCCTAAAAGGGTAACATGGACAAGCCAATAAACGGTAAATGACCAAAAAATAACTCCCGAGAGGTAAGAGAGGATAAACGACCGGAATAAACTCTTATTTTCCAACGCGGCGAAGAGAGGAATAAAACCTAACCAAGCAAGCTGCCAGAGATTAAAACTGGAAAATGAAAGGGATAATAAAACCGCAGCGGCAATAGAAAGGGCTGGAGAACTTATTTTCCGCAACATTTTTTATATTTTTTCCCGCTCCCGCAAGGACAAGGATCATTGCGGCCCACCTTAGGCTGATTGGGCTGCACAGGTTTAGAGTCCGGTTTTTGTTGGGGCACAGCGTCAGACTCCTCCGCCTCATCTTGCCGAAGAGAAACTTGAAATTGATCCGTAGCCGGATGCGAAAATTCTTTGGGTAAAGAACCAAACACCCCCTGGAACCTATCTGGTTTAGCCGGCTGTAATTTAAAAATAGTCTGCACGGAATCTTCTTCAATAGCAGTAATCATCTGGCTAAACATTCCGAAGGCTTCCCGCTTATACTCTATCAAAGGGTCTCTTTGGCCATAAGCACGCAAACCAATGCCTTCGCGCATACTATCCATGGCATAAAGATGGTCCTTCCATTTAGCGTCAATAATCTGCAAGAAAACCATACGTTCTAAATTACGCAGTAACTCTTGGCCGATAGATTCTTCTTTGCCCTGATATGCCGCCAATAACTCTTCGGTTAGCTTTTCTTTTACATCCTGGTTGCTGAGATTCGCAAATGCCTTGCCATTGAGCTCCAATCCGAAATTTAAGACTACAAAGTTAACTAGCCCTGCGGTATCTATTTCGGACGTATTCTGGCTGCTGTATATTTTGAGATAGTCCTCAATTAATTTATAGATAATTTCGGTGATATTATCTTTTAAGGAAAACCCTTCCAGGATTTGCCGGCGCTGGCTGTAGATAATTTCTCTTTGCTTATTCATTACATTATCATACTCCAATAGCTGTTTTCTAATTTCGAAGTTGTGTTGCTCAACCCGGCGCTGGGCAATCTCTATGGATCCACTTACCCATGGATGCTCAATCACCTGGCCTTCTTCTAACCCTAATTTATCCATTAACCCGATAATCCTGTCTGAACCGAACAGGCGCATAAGATCATCCTTTAATGATACGTAAAAACGCGATGAACCCGGGTCGCCCTGACGGCCGCTTCGGCCGCGCAGCTGATTATCAATGCGACGCGCTTCGTGGCGTTCTGTTCCTAAAACATGCAGCCCCCCTAACTCCACTACCTTGTTATGCTCTAAAGATGCTTCTCTTTTATAACGCTCAAGAATTTCCTGATACTGGCTGTTATAATCAGAGTCTTCGGGATTTAATTTTTGCTTAGCTACGCTTTTTGCGATAAATTCCGGGTTGCCTCCTAAAAGTATATCCGTGCCGCGGCCGGCCATGTTTGTAGCGATAGTTACAGCTTTAAATCTTCCGGCCTGGGCGATAATAGATGCCTCCATTTCATGATGTTTAGCGTTTAATACCTGATGGGCAATCCCGCGGCGCTTAAGCATATCCGAAAGCCTTTCGGACTTATCAATAGTAATTGTACCGACCAATACGGGTTTACCCAAGGTACTTAATTCCGCAATTTCTTCCACTACGGCAGCAAATTTCTCATCTTCGGTTTTATAAATACGGTCGGGATAATTCTGGCGTACTAATGGCTGGTTTGTCGGTAAAACCACTACATCTAATTGATAAATGCTTTTAAATTCATTGGATTCGGTAAAAGCGGTACCGGTCATGCCCCCCAGCTTCTCATACATACGAAAGTAATTTTGAAAAGTAATCGTTGCCAGTGTTTGATTCTCCCGCTCAATCTTTAACCCCTCTTTGGCCTCGACAGCCTGATGCAAACCGTCTGACCAGCGCCTGCCGGGCATAAGCCTGCCGGTAAATTCATCTACGATAATTACCTGGCCATCTTTAATTACATAATCCACATCACGCTGGAAAAACTCTTTGGCACGTAAAGCCGAGATTGTATGGTGGCGGTATTCAATCGTCTCTAAAGAATGCAGTGTTTCTACGTTCCAGAGTTTGGAAGCCTTAAGCTCTCCGCTTTCAGTCAAAGCCACGGTCTGCGCCTTCTCATCCGCTATATAATCAAAACCTTGGCCTAAATCTATACCTTTGTATTTTGCGTCAATTTCATCATGCTGGGTGATCCGGCGGCCGCTTAATTGTTCGACTATTTTCTTGGCAAGATAATACTTTTCCGTAGATTCCTCCGCGGGCCCCGAGATAATTAAAGGGGTGCGCGCCTCATCAATTAAAATTGAGTCGACTTCATCTACGATCGCATAATAAAATGGCCTTTGCACAAGCTCATCAATAGAATATTTCATATTATCGCGCAAATAATCAAAGCCGAATTCGTTATTTGTTCCGTAGGTTATATCGCAGGCATAAGCAATCTTCCTTTCTTCATCCGACATATCATGCTGAATAGTGCCTACGGATAACCCCAAAAATTCATAAATTGGCCCCATCCATTCGCGGTCGCGACGGGCCAAATAGTCATTAACCGTAACAATATGCACGCCTTTACCCAATAAGGCATTAAGATACGCTGCCAATGTCGCAACCAGCGTCTTTCCTTCGCCGGTAGACATCTCGGCGATCCTGCCTTCATGCAAAATAATACCGCCTGCAATCTGCACGTCAAAATGCCTGAGCCCTATCGTGCGCCGGGAGGCTTCTCTGACTACGGCAAAGGCTTCGGGTAATATACCGGCAAAGATTTTATTCCTGCTGAATTTTAATTTTTCTTTTAATTTCTCTTTTTCTTCGGGGATAGCTACGCTAAGCATCGCCTGCTTAAACTGCTCTAATTCTTCGTTAATTTCTTCGGATTTGGCTTTTAAATGACTTTTAAATTCCTCTGTTTTATAAGCAAGCTCTTTATCGTTAAGCGAACTTATCCGGGCCTCAAAAGAATTAACCGCCTCAACCAGATGCGCTACCTCAACCATCTTATCCATTGAAGGGCTGGGCATATCAGGATGTAAAGTTATATTCAAATTAGGAAACCTTTTCTTTATCCGTCCCTGCTTATTGTTTAATATGATTTTCTTAACTGCCCCTAACATTTCTTTTCCTTATTTTTTGCGCTGAATTTCAGAAAAGCCTCAATAAATTCATCTAGTCCGCCATCTAAGATTTTCTGTGTATCTCCGGTTTGAAAATCCGTGCGGTGGTCTTTGACCATATTATACGGATGCAAAACATAAGAGCGGATCTGGCTCCCCCATTCAATCTTTTTCTTATCCATATCAAGCTGTCTTGATTCTTCTTCTTTCTTTTCCTGCTCAGCCTCATAAATACGCGCCTTAAGTATCTTTAAAGCCGTTTGTTTGTTTTGAAACTGCGAGCGTTCATTTTGGCACTGGGCTATAATGCCCGTGGGGATATGCGTAATTCTTACCGCCGAATCCGTGGTATTGACGCTTTGGCCGCCTGCGCCCTTAGAACGATAAACATCTACGCGCAAATCTTTTTCTTCTATTTTTATATCAAATTCCTCTTCTATTTCGGCGATTACATCAACCGAAGCAAAAGAAGTATGCCTGCGCTTATTGGCATCAAAGGGAGAAATACGCACCAAGCGGTGCACTCCGCGTTCTGCTTTTAAATAACCAAAGGCATACGGCCCTTCAATTAAAACAGTAACATTTTTAATCCCTGCCTCTTCGCCATCCAATAATTCAATTGTCTTTACACTATAGTCATGGCTTTCGGCAAAACGGCTATACATTCTAAAGAGCATCCCCGCCCAATCGCATGATTCCGTCCCTCCGGCGCCGGCATTAATACTTAAAATCGCGCTGTTCTTATCCAGCGCTCCGCCTAAAAGCACCTGAAATTCCAGCTTGTCTACTATTTTTAAAAGAGAACCCGCGTTAAGCTCCAAATCTAAAACCAGCTCTTTATCCTCTTCTTTGAGCAGCAGGATAATCTCGGCGAGCTCTTGATATTTCTTATAAGCCTGCTCCCAAGGATCAACTACGCTTTTTAGATTCTTTAATTCCTTTACCGTTTTTCTAGACTCTTCTGCGTTGCCCCAAAAACCCTCACCGGACATTTGAGCCGATAAAGTTTCTATCTTTTGCTTTTTATTTTCAACGTCAAAGATAACCTCTTAAGTTTTCCATTCTTACGCCGATATCATTAAGCTCTGTTTGAATTTTTTCAACCATCATGACTCCTTTAGGATTTTATTATTCCCTTATAAGCTAACATAAATTCTTCGCGGTTATCCGCAACCAAAACGGCATCCTCTAAGTTTACTTTACCGTCGTATACCAGTTTCACTAAAGACTGGTTAAATGATTGCATGCCGAATACTGCGCCTTCTTCTATATATTGCGGTATTTCCCAGATCTTTCCTTCACGGATAAGGCGGCTGATAGTCGGGGTAAGAAGCATAACTTCATATGCCGGTATGCGTCCACCGCCTTCCTTAGCAGGCACAAGCCTAAGAGAAATAACCCCTTTTAGCAAGGAAGCCAGCTGATTTCTTATCTCCTGATGCTGGTGCGGAGGAAAAAGGTTTATTAACCTTTCAACGGTCTGGGAAGCATTAATAGTATGCAGGGTGCTTAAAACCAGCACCCCTGTTTCTGCGGCAGCCATGGTACTGGAGACTGTATCATAATCGCGGATGTTTCCGATGAACATTACATCCGGGCTTTGTAAAGTAAACGCGCGCAAAGCGGTCGGATAGCTTCTAACGTCAATCCCTAGCTCGCGCTGATTTATAATCGACTGCTTGTCCTCAAAAGTAAATTCAATAGGCTCCTCTGCGGTCAAGATATGCTTCTTAGCAACAGTATTTATATACTCTATCATACTGGCAATTGTGGTCGATTTTCCGCTGCCCATAGTCCCGGTCAGAAGAACAAGCCCGCGAGTTTCCATTGATAGTTTTTTTAATATATCAATGGGCAAATTAAGCTCTTCAAAAGTAGCTATAGTATTATGAACGTTTCTAATAACAATAGAAGGCCAATTTCTTTGAGTAAATATGCTCACCCTGAAACGCCGGTCAAATTCCTCTAAGTACACGGCAAAATCTACATCTAATTTAGCCCTAAAAGTCTCAAGCTGCCTCGTGTTGGCCAATTGTTCCGTCGCCAGCATAACGTCGTCTACGCTTAAAACTTTAGCATCCATGGTAATTATTGTCCCGTCGATGCGCAAACGAGGCGAGCCTCCGGCGCGATAAAAAAGATCCGAAGCGTTCCTAAGCACCATTTCCTGCATTAATTTTTTAATATCCATTTTCCCTCCGAAAATATTATACCACCCTATTGCCTTTTAATGTAGGATTAAATTCCATGTATCTGGCAAACATAAGCCGGGTCTGGGCATCTATCGCCGGAAACGACCCGATGATTAATATTATAAACGGCACAAAAAACCATTCTAAAACTAAAACAATATTTTTAAGCCAGCTTACCCCCTTAGGGCGCTTTGGTAAAATTGTCCAGCTTAAGAATATCCAAATCAAACTTGTCAGTATCGTAGACTTAAACAGCAACCCGGCAATCTTTGGTAAATTATAGGCGATAGCAGTCTGATTAAAAAAAGCCCCTCCGAAGAATACCGGTAAATAACCTATAACCGCAAGGATAACCGCCCATACAGCCCAGGTAACGTGGCTTTCCAAAAGGTGAAACGACCTTCTTATCTTTTTAAATACGGGTATATTTTTGTTTTTTATAAAACCTTCTACTACAAAAGGAAAGTTTTCCACTCCCCATGCCCACCTTCTTTTCTGCTTATACTGAACAACCATCGTCCTTAAGATATTGCTGGAATAGGCCACATCCATAGAAACCGTAATATATAACGGGATCACGCGATAATCGCCATTATAATGCAGGTATCCTTTCCAATAAATCACAGAGTCATCGGAGATCATATTTGTCGGCCAATAATCGATCTCAACCAATGTCTTAAAACTCATGCTATGGCTTGAGAACGTAACAAACTTCTCCAAGCGCATGCTTTCAATCAATTGGCAAAATGAACTGCTGATCTCGATTAGGCGCGCAAAAGAAGGCGCCTGCCAAATATTATTATTATAAACCGGCATAGGCTGATAGCTTGCCTGGTGCGGTTTATCAGAAGTTAAAAAGTGATAACTAAGGCAGCCGAAATACTCACGGTCAACACAAGTATCGGCATCAAAACAAGAAACAATGACATGGTCATAGGCAATATTCTTAGAATCTATGTAACCTTTGGCGGCTTTAGCCGCCCAGGTAGCATTCGCCCCCTTAGTACGGCTCTCCTGAAGAAGCCCATCAGGATGAAAAGTAGATAAATACGCCCCAAATCTTGAGCCGAATTCTTTTTCTAATATTGCGGCAATTTTACGCGAAGCGGGATTACGTTCTTCAAACGCCATAACCACAATAAAATTTTCTTTTAAGTAGTTGCTTGCGCTTAAAGAAGTTAGCGATGGCCGCAATACCTCCAACCCCTCGCTATATACCGGAAATATAATTAACTGGTACATCCTTTTAAAATCTTTATCCGCGGGTAATTCAAGGCAGCTTCTAATCCAATCTCTGTTTTTTTCTTCCGCAAGCCTATGGTGAGCCAGGATTAAAAGGGTAGTTAAATAAACCGTACGTATAATCCAATAAAAATCAAAAGTTATAATCACAATCGCGCTTGCTACAGGATGCAGAATGGATAATAAAACAAGCGTAATGATTATGCCCCAAGATAATCCTCCGGGAATAATCTCAAGGATTCGTTTTAGAAAAACCGTTCTATTCATTCGCCTTCTTTCTTATTATCCCCAGCAAATACAGGTCTGTGTTCAACCTTAACTTATACAGGTTATTATAAAAAACCCCGCCGGGGCCTTTTTGGCCGTCGCTAAAATAAAGAGCATCTTCTTTGGCGTCATAAAATGCATACGCCTCTTCATTATTCAATGATACAAGGTTAACTGGTACAGCCCTTGGCCTAGACTCTATCACCCCGACATGTTTATTGGTTAACACTATCAAATGATAATTATCTGAATGCCAAAATACATCAATTATTTTCTCTTTTGGGTAATCCAACAATATCGCCGCATCCGAATAATCATGATCGGCTTCAGCATCAAAAAAGACTACGCCAATTTGATGCAGACTAAAAATAAACATTTTTTTCTTATCCGCGGAAATGCCCCAACCGGTGATTTGAGCAAATTTATCCGGGAGGCTTGCACAATCTACAAAATTAATTCCGTCTAAATCCGACCTGTAGACGACTTTACCTTCCTGATCCAGATAATATATCATTCTTTTTTCGGCATCAATACGAAAGGTGGAGAATTTTTCCCTGTTCAGCTGCTGAAGGTCGGGCCGCAGAGGGAAAAGAATAATCTTGTCAAGGCGCAGCGCCCTGCCCGCCTCTACATCCACTTCTCCTTTCCATGGATAATGCCCCGGCAGCTCTAAAACTATTTTATAAACCCCGCTGACCAGCTCATAAATACTCGCCGGGGTATTCTCGGGCATTAACTTGCCATTAAGGTATATCCTGGCTCCTTCCGGCTGAGTTTTTACGTAGATTAATCCTGTTTTAGAGAACTTAAAGGTACGCGCATTAAATTTGTAGCCCAGAGAAAAAGCAATGATAAAAGGTAACCCGGTAATAAACAAAAACAGGCTTAAATAAAATAACAAGCTTCTTATTCTCTGAAAATTCGGCATTTTACTGGTCCCTAATTTGCTCCTTTTGCCCGGTCATGCTCATATTGCCGATTAGCCCCTTACGGCGCAGCAGATGATGGTAGCCTACGGCAAACCTATGCGCCTCATCGCGGACCTTACGGATCAAGTTCATTGCCGGGCTATCCTTAGGAAAATTTAACGCCGTTAAGTTCTGGCTGCCATAAATATTCTCTTTTACTTTGGCAATGCTGACCAAAGGAATAACGATGTTTAATTCATTAAGCACCCTTAAGGCGGTTAATAGATGGCCTTTACCTCCGTCAATAACCAAGAGGTCCGGAAAAACCTTCTTTTCCCTGATCAGGCGGAGATAACGGCGCCTTATCACCTCAGAAAGCATTCTATAATCATCAACTCCTTTAAAGCTTTTTATGCGAAACCGCCGGTAATTATTTTTATCCGGGTTAGCGTTATAAAAACTTACCATTGAACCAACCGCATGATCGCCTGATAAATTAGAAATATCAAATCCTTCAATTCTTACCGGTAAAACACCGAGGCCAAGCCTGCTTTTTAAATCCTCTAACTGGCCCTTACGATTGCCGATACCGTTAGTAACAGGCATCTCGGACAAAACAATAACCTGATCACGCAAGCTGGCCGCAGCTTCAAAATCAAGAGTTTTGGCTTTATCTTGCATTAATTTAGTAAGCCTGCGGATCAATAAGTCATTTTTACCCTTTAGGATTAAAACGATATTTCCGATAACTTTTGCATATTCTTTAGCGCTAATCCGCCCGATACAGGGAGCCTGGCAAAGATTGATCCTATGATAAATACAACTCTGTTTCGGCATGTTTCCGCAAGAGCGATAGGCGAAGCTGTGCCGGATAATTTTAAGGGCGCTCTTTAACAGCTTAGCATCGGTATAAGGCCCGAGGTATCTGCCGGAGGCATATTTTTTCCCGCGGACGATAGATACGGAGGGAAATTTATCCTTTGAAATCCTGACGAAAGGAAAACTCTTGTCATCTTTTAGGGAAATGTTATATCTTGGCTTAAATTCATGGATAAGCCCGGCCTCAAGCAAAAGCGCCATACTTTCATCGGCGGATAACCTGAATTCGATATCTGCAACCTTAGCCATTAAGGCTATAGTTTTACTGGATAAATCCCTGCCTAAATAACTAACCAGGCGCTTCTTTAATGAATTAGCCTTACCTACATATAGCACTTGGCCACGCTTATCGCGCATCAAATAAACACCGGGCAAATCAGGTGCGTGTAGTATTTTTTCTTTTAGGTTTTGCGCTTGGCCCATAATGATCTTTGCATAAACTCCTTAAGCTCGGTAATTTTAAAAAGAAAACAAAAAACAAAATATGATAATGCCCCGAAAAACAACGCCCAGACAAAATTTAACGCGCGATTAACCAAAAAACACACAACTGCGGTGCAAAAAGAAGCTGTTAATATGCGCAAGAAAGAATTCAATATTTTTTGCCCTGCGATCCCATTCAGGCGCTTCTTTAAAATAAAAAACAAAAATAAAAAAGTAATTATCCCGGAAATGGAAGTGGCTAAAGCCAGGCCTCCGATTTTAAGAGGGAACATAAGCACGGCATTGAGAATTGTATTTATGCCTAAAGCTAAACCGGCTATTTTTGTGGGAGTAACCGTATCTTTAAGGGCAAAAAAACAGGATTGCAGTATTTTTGTCCCTCCGTAAGCACTTAAACCTATGCTATAAAAAAACAAAGCATTGGCAGTCAAAAATCCTGAACTAAAATCAAACTTCCCCCCGCCGAAAAGAGTAAAGACCAAAGGCTGGGCCAAAACCATAAAAATAGCGGTTACAGGAAGCATCACAAAAAAAACTGCGCGCAGGCCCCAGGAAAGAGTGGCTTTTAGCTCATCATGGGTTTCTTCCAATGCCTGCGTAGAAAAAGTAGGTAAAATCGCCTGCGCAATAGCGTTGCTAAAGATACCAATGGGAAATTGGATAAGACGGTAGGCAAAATAGAGCACCGCTACCCCCCCTTCGCCGACAATTACCGCAAGTGAGGCAAAAATTGAGTCTACAAAATTATTTAACTGATAAATACCGCTGCTTGCAAGGCGCGGCAACATTAACTTTCTAACTTGAATTACCCCGGGATGGTTAAAACATAAAGCGAGTTTTGGCCGGAATCCCTTTTTATACAAAACAGGCACCTGCACCGCTAGCTGCAATAAGCCGCCGATTAAAACTCCGGTGGCTAATCCTAATATATTTTCCCCGAAAAGCATTGCACAGATAATTATAGCAATATTTAAAAGACAGGGAGCAAACGCAGAAACAGCAAAGTCTTTAAGCGAATTAAGCACAGCCATGGCATAGGCAGCCAGGCCGATAAGCAGTATATAAGGGAAAATAATCCGGTTTAGATTGATCGTTGCCTGAAGTTTATCAGGAGAGGCGATAAACCCGGGGGCAATCATGCGCACAATAACCGGAGAGAATATTATACCCAATATAGTTATAGCGCTCAAAACGACTATAAGTAAATTAAGCAGGAGATTGGCCAACTCCCAAAACTCTGCTTTTGAACGCTTAAGGCTGTATTCGCTTAAAACCGGGACAATCGCGGCGTTAGAAGCACCTTCGGCAACCATATCCCTAAATAGATTAGGTATACGAAAGGCAATAACGAATGCCTGCGCATAAACATAGACTCCGAACAGGCGGGCAATAATTACATCTCTTATAAACCCGAGGATACGCGAAATAAAGGTAGCTAAGCTAATGGTAGCCGCCCAGCGCGCAACTGACTGATTCTGGCTGATTTTAGGATATTTGGTTATTGACATGAATAACGAATTATGCTAATAATATTAACTCATAAATCCCCTTAAGTGAGCAATACAGAGTATTCTTTCTTTGGGGATAAAATTAACTAACACCCCCGTGCCTATAAACAGCTGCGCGGGTCTACCCTTGTGGATAAGGAGAATACATGCCAAGACGCAGGACATCATTAAAAAGTAACCGTGTGAACAAGAGAAAACACGACCGCAATCTAAAAGTCAAGGTACAGCTTAAAAAAGCGATCAAGAAATTCCAAGAACTAATCGCAAAAAAAGACGCCGAGGCAAAAAAATTTATTTCCAAAGTTTTCTCTCAGCTAGACAAGGCAGCCAAGAAAAATATCATTTCCTCTGCTACGGCTAACCGCAGAAAATCGCGCCTTATGCGTAAATTAAACAAACCCGCATAGACTAACCACTAATTTCTCTAAAGCAAAGGCAGGAGGGATCCTGCCTGTTTTTATCTCTATATCGCAGCCAAGAATAAGCTTAAGTTTCCTTCGGGCGGCACTGCCCTCTACTCCATGTTTTTCCCATGAATAACGTAATCCTCCCAGGATACGCTCCGGGGCTTCTCCGTTTTTAAGGAGCTGATTTAACAACCGTAGAGAGATATCGGTTTTTCTTAATTCAATCTGCCGGCTTAAAGCAAATGTATCCGGGTTGACCGTTTCCTTAAAACGCAGTGTGCGCGCATGCGGGGAAATCCCCTTAATAAGCTTATCCTTATAATCGTAATATTCAAAATCAAGAACCAAAACTAACTGCTTGTGCGGTTTCTTAGAATAAGACAGGAAAAAATCACGGGATGCCTCATCAAGAGAATGCGCGTCTTTAATGACGATAATTCTTTTGGAGCTTTTTAGCGGAATAGCCAGAAACCGCTCCTGGATATCTTTTAAGGTTATTTCTTTGGCGTATAATGTATCAAGGTTAAAATCCTGCAGTTCTTTTGGAAGGGATTCCTGTTTTATTTTCTTAAGCTGGGTTTCTTTAGCCGCTGCATCGCTGCCGATGAATAAGTATACCCCGTTAAAAACAGGCTCATGGATATAACCGCTGGCAGTCTGGTCTGTATTATTTCTAATGGGATAGGCCATATTACCATTGCTCAACTGTGCGCTCGACAATACGGCGAGCCAGATCTTCTACTGCATTATTTACCGCCGTATCTTCAGCCACCTTAATTACATTGCCGGTAGCAAAACTTGTAAAATAAGAATAGTTGCCGTTAAAACTTTTCTCTTCCCAAAGCAGCTTATCGTCTTTTACGTCCCAAAGGCTTAAATTCACATAGATATTGATGCGGTATTCGGTGACATCATTATTATCTTCGGTATAACTCAAAGGGTCTTTGCGGTATTCGACCAATTCCCCTTTAAGCACCAAATCCGACTGGCCTTCCCTCTGCGGTTTAAGGTTACCGTCAAAAAGATACCTATTAACTACTTTTCTTGTAATATCAGTTTCTAACATCGGTCGATAAATACGGTATTTATTGGCAGAATAGGATTCCTGAGTTACATCTACTTTATTCAAAAACGGGGTTATGTAAATTGTCCGATATTTACCGGTAAGCATCGAACGGGTAGTGTAACCGCACCCGCATAGCAGGACAACCGAAAAGCAGGAAACAAAAGCCAAAGAAAGATAAGCCCCAAACCTATTTTTCATTTTTACGCTCCATTATCTGTAATCTAACCGCAGCTTCTACGGCCCAAGGGCTGCCCGTGTAATTATCGATTATGTCATTATAATAGATCTTGGCCGACCCAAAGATTTTTTGCTTTTCATAGAAACGGGCGGTATTATAATTTGCTTCTGCTTCTTTCTCTCTAATTTGAGCAATATTCTTCTCTGCCTCTAAAGAAAGCACGGCATCGGGATGCTCCTTTACAAAAGTTTCAAACTTTTCCTTTGCTTCCTGCACTGCCCCCTGATCATAAGCAGCCCCTTTAGACAAGCTCGCCCGGCAGGTAGCAATCTGGAATTTTGCCGCAGATGCCCACTCGCTATCCGGATAACGGGAAACTACTTTATTGAAAGCCTCCTCTGCTTCGTAATAACGTAATAATCCTTTTAAAACAAGGCCTAATTTGTACTGCGCCTTCGGGGCAAAAGGGCCATAAGTGGAGTTATCGACTACCTTAGAAAATATCTCAATTGCCGGATTATCAACAGGCAGTTCTATACCCAATGCCTTACGTTTCTCTCCGGCCATAAACTTCTCGGCAATTTTATATTCCAGTTCAATAATCTCCTGGATACGCTCGGAGAATGGATACTTATCTATTACCATTTGATAAGCCAGATAGGCTTCATACAATTTACCCTGTTTCTCTTCTATCTGGCCAAGATAATATTGGCTTTCCGCAGCCTCGGCAGATTTAGGATAAGCCTTGAGCAGTTTACGGAATTCACGTTTTGCTTCTTCGTACTTATTGCTATCAAGGAAGCTCTTGGCATAGGCAAATTGTTCCGTAGGATTATCCTTAGGCAGGTTTTTAGGATTGACCCATTTGCCGCTTTTAGGAGTCCAAATCCAATAAGAATATGCCGGCTGTATGGATAAAAAAGAAATTATTAACAGACTTAAGATTATACGTTTCATAAGGTTCCGCATTACTTTCCCCGGGCAGCTGCATAAAACCGGGGAAAACGTTGAAATTATTTTTCTAATGTTTCCAATTTAGCATAGGCGGGCGGGTTTGTCAAAGATAAAAATAAGCAAAGGGGACCTTAATTATTGCGGCATTTAAACTTAAAAGAAGATTAATCAAAAAGGAAACCGGAAAACTAAAAAGATTTGCTAAGGCGGGGCAAACCAAACCAAAAACAGCCAAAGTGAACCCGCATAAGGTAATTATTGAAGCAAGCGGGACAATAAAGACATTTGCCAAAACTGTTACCGGAGCAATAATGTGAAAATTATAAGCAATGATCCACAGCGTTCCAAGCCACGCTGAAAACGAAACCAGCAAGCCTTCACAGAAAAATCTCCAGATCTTGATTTTACAGGTGTCCAGACGGATTAACTTTTTTAGTTTTGGATAAAGGCAGACTATTGCAAATACGCTGGCAAAAGACAGCTGAAAACCAATATCGAAAACCTGCTGAGGATTGATTATTAAAATAAATACCACTGCTGTTGACAAAGAGTTATATATATCCGGTTGCTTTTTAAGAAGATAGGCTGATAAAAATATTATACCCATTATAGTAGCACGCACAACCGGGTTACTGGCACCGGTTAGAAAACAATAAATAACCAGGCAGGCGAGCGTCAAAATAATCCTCCCTCGGCGCGGTATGCGCATGATTTTAAATAATAAATTGGCCATAAAAGCTACAATGCCCACATTAAAACCGCTTACTACCAGGATATGCACGGTGCCGGCTTTAACCATGGAATCATTTACCAGCCAGGGAATATTATGTTTCTGCCCCAAGACCATAGCGGAAAGTATGCCCGCCGGCACACTTTTAAGAAACCGGCTAAAAGCCTGCTCAACCTTAGAGCGCAGCCAAAATGAATATCCAACCAGCTTATTCCCTCTCTTACCCGGCTTAAGGATAATCTGGCGTGGGTCTTTTACCCGCATTACCAAGTAAATGCCCTTACGGGCCAGAAAATTTTTGTAGCTGCCTCTTATAGGAACAAGAGCAGGCGGCGGCTGGAGATTCCCGATAAGCATTAAATTGTCCCCGTAATTTAGCTTTTGCCGGACCTCTGTCCTGACTAATACCCTGCCGCAACAACGCCATTTATATTTTTCTATCTGAGCTTCTTTAAGGCGGAAGATAAATTCGATATGCTTATCTTTAGGTTCGGGGAAACTGTCGATAAAACCGCTTAAACTACACCAGGCCCCGGGGTAAGCAAAATTAACGATATGAGTATTGGACAGCGTACAAGAATTTTTTAAACTTAATACGCCAATAAGCAGGGTTGCAAATAAGACAAAGGCGAAGAATATGTAATCATGCTTTTTTAGTAAATTCGCGGCAAAAACAATGGTTAACCCTATACACATAATGACCCAGAAATTAATCCGCAATAAATTGCTCAAAATAATTCCCAGGCAATAAAATAAGGCCAATAATGCAAGTGGCCTCTTCATTGGACGAAAAAGACCTCTTTCAATCTCTCATAGCGATACTCTCCAATCCCCTTTATATCTTTTAACTCTTCTAAACTTGCGAATTCCTGATGAAAATCACGGTGTTCTATGATGCGCCGGGCTAATTTCTCAGAAACACACCTAAGCCTGACTAATTCCCCCAAACTGACCTTGTTAAGGTCTACCTTGGTTAAGTGGACCTGCGGATATATGGCTTTTTCTACTTTGCTGTTTATCTTAATCAAATTACTCATGGCTAAACCGCAAAACGCCAAACATAAAAGAAATAAAATGACCTTTTTTTCTTCAGGTGTCAGGCTGATCATCGTGCTTTTCCTTCTCTCTTTCAATAGACGGAAATAAACTCAAAATCTAACCTAAAAATATCAAAACTTTATCCGGCGTACAGGCAGGCAAAACAGCCACAACAGGCAGAGCATTTCATCTAAAAGGGCAGCTTTTCTTAGGATTGTAATCAGCAAATTTATGATGTATACTTTAGGTATGCCCAAAAAGATCCTGATTATTGACGACGACTATAATATCGCAAAAAAAAGCAAGGAGGAGTTATCAAAGGCCGGCTATGATACTGTAGTTGCTTATAGCGCAAAAGAAGGCATGGATAGGCTTTTGGCAGAGAAGCCGGATTGCATACTTCTTGACCTGGTCCTGCCTGATGAAAGCGGATTTAAAGTAGCCCAAGATATAAAAAACCTTCCGGATTTTATAAATACCCCGATTATTGCCGCCTCTCTGAAACACGAAGAAATAGACAAACACATTGCCGCCAAAAGCGGGATTACCGTCTACGTTGAAAAACCTATTGATTACGAGAGATTGCTTTTTGATATTAAAGATGTGTTAGAAAGTTAATTCGCTCGTAGCTCTGAAAAATGGGGTCAGCTGAATAATGGGGTCAGAGCTAATTTATCTAGATCTAAGGCAAGATAAATTAGCTCTGACCCCATTTTTCTCGGGATAGAATCTAATAACTAAGAGCTACGAGCTAAGAGCTAATAAGGATAATTAAATAACGATATTTACGAGTTTTTTGGGAACGATGATGAATTTCTTCGGAGGCTTGCCTTTTAACCAGGGGGCTAACTTAATATCACCAAGCACCATCTCTTTAAGTTTATCTTGGGATATATCGGAAGGCACTTCAATTTTACTGCGGAGTTTACCGTTAACCTGGATTACCATCTCTACATTCTCTTCAACCAAAAATTCTGGGTCAAATTTTGGCCAACTAGCTTTAAAGATGCTTTCTTTATTGCCTAAAATCTGCCAGAGCTCCTCGCAGAAGTGCGGCGCAATCGGGCTAAACATAATCAGGAACTTCGAAAAAACCTGCTTATCCGCGCCATACTGATAAATTGCGTTGGTTAACTCCATTAAGCTGGCAATTGCGGTATTAAATTTAAACTCGCTAAAATCCTCGCTAACCTTCTTTATCGTTCTATGCAGACACTTTATAACTTCCGGACCTGCCGCACTTTTTAAATTCTCGCGGATGCGCCAAATCCGGTTTAAGAATTTAAGTGCCCCCTCCAGCCCACGCTCATCCCATTCCAACTCAGTTTCCGGGGGGGCAGCAAATAAAATAAACAGGCGCAGGGCATCTGCCCCGTAATTTTTAATCATTGAGTCAGGATCAACGATGTTACCTTTGGATTTTGACATAACTTCGCCGTCTTTTAAGACCATGCCCTGCGTAAGAAGTTTATCAAACGGCTCGGTAAAATCTATCATTTTCAAATCCTGAAAAAATTTAGTAAAAAATCTTGAGTACAATAAATGCAGGATCGCATGTTCAATTCCGCCGATATACTGATCAACTGCCATCCAGTATGCGGCCTCTTTTGCATCAAACGGCGCTTTATCAAATTTGGGGGAACAAAACCTTAGAAAATACCAGGAAGAGTCAAAGAAAGTGGCCATAGTGTCGGTTTCCCGCCTGGCCCTGCCTTTACATTTGGGGCATTTTACTTCTACAAATTTCTTAACCTTGCCAAGCGGGCTTCCGCCTTCACCTGTAAACGGGGCATCTGCAGGAAGTTTTACTGGCAAATCCTCATAAGGAACCGGGACAACACCGCAAGACGGACAATAAATTATCGGAATAGGAGTGCCCCAATAACGCTGCCGGGAGATTAACCAGTCACGCAGGCGGAAGCGCGTCTGGATATTTCCGATCCCTTTATCCTCCATCCACTGTGCTATTTTTATTTTTGCTTCTTGATTAGTTAAACCGTTAAACTCTCCGGAATTGATTTGAACCCCATCACCTTCATAAGCCCCGGATAAACCCTCTGCTAGTTTTACAGGGCCATCTTTAGGCGTAATCACAATACGCATCGGTAATTTATGTTCTTTGGCAAAAAGAAAATCACGCTGGTCATGCGTTGGCACAGCCATAATCGCCCCTGTCCCGTATTCCATTAAAACATAATCAGCAATCCAAATCGGCACTTCTTCATTATTCACGGGGTTAACCGCAAAACTCCCCGTAAATACTCCCTCCTTTTTAACATCGGAGGCAGAGCGCACTATCTTGCTGATAGCGGAGACTTTTTTAATAAATTCCAAAGCCTCTTTCTCCTGCGCATTCCCCCTAATCAACTCTTTAACTAACGCATGCTCCGGAGCCAAAACAATATAAGTCGCCCCGAAGATAGTATCGCACCGCGTAGTAAACACCGGGATTATTTTGTCGCTATTTTTCAGGCGAAAATAAATATCGACCCCCGAACTCTTACCGATCCAGTTATTCTGCATGGCTAAGACCCGTGGAGGCCAGTTTTTAAGCCGGCTTAAATCCTCTAATAATCTTTCTTTATATTCGCTAATTTTTAAATACCACTGCTCCAGGTCTTTTTGTTCAACCTTTGTATGGCATCTCCAGCATCCTGCGTCTACGACTTCTTCGTTGGCTAAGGTAGTCTGGCAGCTGGGGCACCAATTTACTCCGGAGGCCTTCTTATAAGCTAAATTGCGTTCGAACATTTTTAAAAAAATCCACTGGTTCCATTTATAATAATCGCTATCACAGGTAGAGACCTCCCTCTCCCAATCATAAGAAAAACCCATCTTCTTTAATTCTATTTCCATTTCCTTAATGCATTTATGCGTCCAGTCGCTTGGCTTGGTTTTATTTTTTATCGCCGCATTCTCCGCCGGCTGGCCAAAAGCGTCAAAACCCATGGGATGCATTACATTATACCCTTCCAGCATCTTAAAACGGCTGGCAACATCACCGATAGTATAATTACGCACATGCCCCATATGTATTTTGCCGGAAGGATAAGGGAACATCTCCAGTAAATAATATTTTTTGCGTTCAGGGTTTGCCTGCGCACAAAAAGCACTGGTACTAGCCCATTTCTTTTGCCATTTCTTCTCGATTTCCTTAAAATTGTAATACATATTATCTCCGCCCCAATCTTCTCACCAAATCCAGGTTTTTCTTGTCGCTGTCGGCAGCACTCTTAGGTGTCTCTAAGATCATAGGAATATTTTTCAATTTAGGATGATTGATAATCCTTTTCATGCCTGCTAGCCCGATATTGCCTTTTCCAATATGGTCATGCCGGTCATGGTGGCAGCCCAGCTCACCGGCTGCGTCATTAAGATGGATTAATTTAATTAATTTTACCCCCACCATGCTTTCGATTTCGTCAATCATTTTATCTAGGCCTTCTTTGACTGCCAGGTCATACCCGGCTAAATATGCATGCGCAGTATCAAGGCATAACCCTACCCGCGTTTTTTCATTGATACCTTTCAGGATTTTATGCTGGTGGTAAAACCGGTAACCGAGCCAGGAGCCGCTGCCGGATGTATTCTCTAATAAAATACCGACTTTAGAACCCTTTGTTTTCTCTATAATGATATTCAATGCTTCAATTAACCTTTTAATCCCGGCATCTTCGGAGGTATCTTTGTGGCTGCCCATATGTGTAACGATATAGTCAACGCCCAATTTCTCTGCCTCACGGATATCCTCGATATAAGCCTGAATGGAACCACGCCAAAGCCTGATATCGGGAGAAGCCAGGTTAATTAAATAGGATATGTGGATAAAAACCGGGTTGATTTTTAACTTCTTACGCCGAAATTTAAATTCCTTAATATCATCAGGGCTGATTTGAGAGCCGTTGCGCCAGGTCTGCGGGCTGCGGCTGAATATCTGCATGGTGTCACAGCCTAAACTGTGGGCAACATCGAGCGCCTGATAAATTTTCCCTGCCCCTGAGACATGCACGCCTAGAATCATAGTATTTAAATTATACTCCTCGTTGAAATCAGCGTCAATAACTTATAAAATAAAGGGCGGAAATTATCCGCCCTTTATAACAGATTGGTGGAGCTGAGGAGGATTGAACTCCTGACCCCTTGCATGCCATGCAAGTGCTCTCCCAGCTGAGCTACAGCCCCATTAATCCTTTGTAATATTTATTGACCTTTGCTATTTTAGAATATAAAATGCTTAGCGTCAACTCCGCTAGAAATACACTGAATAATAATATCATAATTTCTAACGGGGTCAACCTAAAAATCTCTGCTGGAGTGGTGGAATGGCATACACGTCGGTCTCAAAAACCGATGAGGGCAACCTCGTAAGGGTTCAACTCCCTTCTCCAGCATAAATTTTTAAGGATTCGCCAACGATTTAGTGGCGGGCAACTCCCTTCTTCGGCATTTAACTTCTAGCAGCCGGCAGAAACTTTAATCTTGAGGCAATTTCTCTTATTTTGTGGATACAAACATCGCTCTCATCTTCTCAAGCTCCTCAATAATATCTTTATCTATCTCCCAGCTCTCTTCTGTCGTTTCACTCTTATCCTTACCCATGACCCGGCCACAATATTCACATTTTATTGCTTCATCTTGCAACTCTTCTGTACAATGAGGACATTTTTTCATCTTAATTCTCCAAACGCTGTCAATTCATTTATTAATTTTTCAGTTTCCCCGTGGCTAAAAAATAAACCTATTTTCTAATCTTCTTCCTGCATCGCCTTCATAACCACTCCCCCTCCATATTTAAAATGCTTAGTTATAATTAACTCTTAAGCTAATCCTAGCCTTTTGTGAAAAAAAAGGATTATACAGCTGTGGTTTATAAAAGTCAAACTAAATTAATTTACTGCAATGATTACTCTAATAGAATAATGGCGGGCGTAAATAAAACAAGCGGGTAATCCTTATTTGGATTTCTTATTCTATGTATGCAGCAATTGCCTGATGTATGCGCCGCGCAATTACTTGATAGCCGCGGGCGTTCGGATGGAGAAAATCACTTTTCATCGCAGGATTAGTAATGATCTTATTTAATAGAACGGGAATGAATACTGCCTTTTTCTTAACCGCCAGCTTCTTAAAAGCCGCTCTGTACTCCCGAAAAAACATCCCTGCGCTGATATCTACCAAAGCTACCATTGCCCCCTTATCCTGAATAAGGTCAATAATCTTGGCCAGGTTTTTAACCGTATCGTCCTTGGGGATTTTTTTAAGGAAATCGTTCCCGCAAAACTCCACGATAACCAAACGCGGGTTTTTAACCAGAACATCACGCTCTATACGCTCTAAAGCGGCCAAGGTAGTATCCCCGTCCACTCCGGCATTTATTACCGGTAGTTTTACTAATTTTGCCAGCACCGCAGGATAATCCTCGCCGCATGCGGCGCCATAACCAAAAGTTATGCTGTCCCCAAAACACACTATACTTGACCCTTTGGAATCAAGGTTCTTAATCTCGGGCTTTGCGCAGCCAGACACTAATATAAGAGCTAATACCCCGGCCAACGGCCTAAGGCTTAACAACAAAAAACTAAAATTATTTTTTTTCATGTTTCAGCCTCAATTGCCCGCAAGCAGCATCAATATCCTGCCCGCGCTCCTTCCTTAAGGTAACATTAATCCCGGCCTTAAACAAACATTCTTTAAAAGAATTTACCTCCTCTTGAGAAGGAGGAAAAATCTTTAGTTCGAAAACAGGATTTGCCGGGATCAAATTGACTTTTGCCAGCTTTAAATCTTTTAAAAGCATAACTAATTTTTGCGCATAAACAAGGCCGGAATTAATACCTTTGATTAGAATATACTCAAAAGTTATCTGGCGGTTAGTTTTAGCAGTATACTCATGGCAGCATTTTATTAATGCCGCTAAAGGGTATTTTTTATTCACCGGCATAAGGCGGCTACGCGTCTGGTCATCGGGAGCATGCAGGGATATAGAAAGTTCGATCTGCAGGTCTTCGGAATTAAGCCTCTCTATGCCCGGGATGATCCCGCAAGTTGAAATAGTAATCCGCCTTGCTCCGATATTAAAAGCAACCGGAGAATTAATTATGCGGATTGCCTCCAGCACATTATCATAATTATCCAGCGGCTCACCCGTACCCATAAATACAATATGGGTAAGCTGGTTAACTTTGGCATTATTCTTTAAGTATAAAACTTCATCGAGAATTTCTCCTTTAGTCAAATTTCGTTTAAAACCTTTAAGGCCGCTGGCGCAGAAGTTACAGGAAAATTTACATCCTGCCTGCGATGAAATACATGCGGTCAGGCGGCTGGATACGGGAATACTCACAGCCTCGACAAGGTTTGCGTCCTTTAATTCAAAAAGAAATTTAGCTGTTTTGTCGCTTGATACCTGTAAATCCGCAAGCGCTGAACCCAGAATATAAAAATCAAGCGCCAAAGCATGCCTTAAAGAAACAGGCAGATTGCTCATGCTGCTAAATTCGCAAGCACCCTTCTGGTAAATCCAGTTAAATATAGCCTGAGCGTAATATTTATGGCTGCCCAAGTTAAGCAATTTATCCCGGAGTTCTTTTAAATTGAATTCTTTAATATCCTGCATTAAAAAGTTACTTTCTTAGCTGTTCTTTATCGATCTTACCGGTGCGGTTCTTGGGAAGTGCCGTGCAAAACTCAAAATAATGCGGAATTTTAAAATGCGCCAGATGCTGGCGTAAGAAAAAACGCAGGTCTTCTGCGGATAGGTCTCTTCCTTCCTTAACTACTAAAAATGCCTTGGGAACTTCGCCTCTTAATTTATCGGCCACGCCGATTACGGCAGCCTCGGCAATATCCGGATGTTTCTGCAAACTTGCCTCTACCTCCGGCTCAAAGACTATTTCCCCGCCTACCTTTATCATCTCTTTCTTTCTACCAACAATATAAAGAAACCCCTGCTCGTCAAATTTCCCCAGGTCCCCTGTATAAAACCAACCTTTGCGGATAGTTTCCTGCGTCAATTTCTCATCTTTAAAATATCCTTCGCAAACTACCCAGCTTTTTACGGCTACTTCTCCAATCCCTCCGCAAGGAACCTGTTCGCCATTATTCGAAAATATTTTAACCTCTATCCACGGCGCAGGCAACCCTACGCTTTCGATTTTACTTGAGCCCATAGGTAAAACTACGGTCGGGGCATTTGTTTCGGTCAGGCCCCAGCCATTTAAAAGGTGTGCCTTGGGGCAAAACTGATGAAATCTGCGTAAAGCTTCAGGCGAGCTTGAGGCGCCAAAGGTAACAATCCAACGCAGGCTGGACAGGTCAAATGTTTCAAACTCTTTCAATTGCAGCAGCGCATAATACATCGAAGGAACAATCCAAAAGAAATTAACCTTATAATTTTGCACGTTCTTAAGAAAATCCAAAGGCATAAAACGTTCCATTAAGACCATGGTCAGGCCGAAGGTAATTGTATTCTGAATATAGATTAGGCCGCCTAAATGCGAAAAAGGTAATGCGCAAAGAGTGGTATCTTTTGCGCTTAAATCTGAATTTACAAAAAATGCCATAGACTTAGGAGGCGCGTCAAGCTGGGCATAATTAATTAAAACCCCTTTGGGCTTTCCGGTAGTCCCGGAGGTATAAAAAATTATGGCATGGTCTTTTTCCTTAATCTCTGCCTTAAGAGGCTGATTCCACCCGGCGTTCAATAACTCTTCAAAATTTAAAGCGCCTTCTTCTTTAGAATGGCAGGCAATGATATTCTCCAAAAGCGGCAACTCTGCCTTAAGGCGAGTTAATGAAATACTGGCCTTATGTTTGGTAATCAAAACATGAGCTTCGGAGTGAGAAAGGCATGAAATGATCTCCTCTTCGGTGAGCATAAAATCCAAGGGCACACAACATGCGCCGATAGACCAGCCGGCCAAATAACTGAAAATATATTCCGGACAGCCGGGAAGATAAAGCGCAACCTTATCCCCGGGTTTTACCCCCAGCTTAAGCAATGCCCGGCTAAGAGAAAATACTTTATCCTTAAGCTGGCTGAAAGAAATCTTTTCCTGACGGAAGATAATCGCGGGCTTTTGTCCATACTCTTTTGCGTTTTTCTCCAAAACTTCAACTACATTCATCTTACCCCCCTCCTTATGAATTAATTTTAGCCCCTCTGCCTGCGGCTAAAACTAAAAGGAAAATGCCAGGTTCGTTTAAAATCCATACCAATAATTAACCAGAGGTTTTCCTCCGTCGGACTGATCGATTATCACGCTTTTAAAACGGACATACTCCAAAAACCCTTGACGGCCGAGTTCCTTGCCAAATCCGCTCTGCTTAAAACCTCCGTAAGGAAGCTGGTTGTAGAACATGCCATAGGTATTAATCCAGACAACTCCTGCGTTTAGCCTTCCGGCTAACTCCTGCGCCAGGAATAAATCTTTACTCCAAATGCAGGCAGCTAAACCAAAATCAATACTGTTAGCTAAAGCCACTGCCTCATCGCTGCCTGAAAACTTATGGATTAAAACTACCGGGCCGAAAACTTCTTCCTTAAATATATGCGAATGCGCCCCTACATCGACTAAGACCGTAGGTTCAAAAAAATAACCGTTTTTTAGCTCCGCTTTATCGGGAATTTTGCCTCCGCAGAGAACCTTGGCTCCTTCGGCTTTTGCTTTTTCGATATAGCCGATCACCTTTTTGCGCTGCGCATCGCTGATTAACGGGCCCATCTGGGTTTGGTAATCATCTGCCAGGCCCAATTTTATACGCTTCGCCTTTTCTATAAAACTATCTAGGAATTTATCGTAAATATCCTCCTGCACAAAAATCCGCGACATTGCCGTACACATCTGTCCTTGGTTTAAAAAAATTGAAACCAGTGAACCGTTTACTGCAGTATCTAAATCAACATCATCAAATATCAAGCTGGCAGATTTGCCTCCGAGCTCCATAATCGATTTCTTTACGTTTTTAGAAGAATATTGCAGAATTTGTTTGCCTATTTCATTGCTGCCGGTAAATGAAATCATGTCTACCCGTTTATCGGCACAAAGCGCCTCTCCGATCTTTGAGCCGCTTGCGTTAATGATATTGACTACCCCTGCGGGCAAACCGGAATTATGAATAATCTTTGCCAGCTCTAAAACTGTAACCGGGGTAAGGCTTGATGGCTTAAGGATCACCACGTTGCCGGCGGCTAATGCCTGGGCTAATTTCCAACAGGCGATCAAAAGAGGATAATTCCATGGGATAATTAAAACCACGACCCCCATAGGCTCGCTAAGCACTTTTCCCTTTGCTTCATTCGAAATACTAAATTCTTCATCCTGCAAATAATCAATAAAATTATTTGCTATAGACTCAAAAGCCTTGGCGCTTGAAGGGATATCCATAAAAGTAGTTTCTTTTATCGGCTTGCCAGCATTCTGCATCTCTAACTGCGCTAAGCTTGCGGCATTATCCAAAATACCTTGGGCTATTTTTAAAATAAACTCTTTACGCTGAAGATGAGAAAATTGCGGCCAGGGGCCTTGGTCGGATGCCGCTCTTGCGCTAGCTATTGCTAACTCAGCTTCTTTTTCCGAAGCAAGGCAGGCTTCGGCAATTACTTTTCCCGTAGACGGATTAATAATATTCTGCTTATCCGCGGTTTCGATGAATTGACCGTTTATATAAAGCGGGCATTTTATGCTCATTTAATCTTTACCTCTTTAAACAAAGCGAACAGGCGGTTAAACGGGACATACCATCTGGATAGCTGGCCTAATTGGCCGCTTAACTTCATTTTGCCCTGGGTGACTGCCACGAAAGAATCAAGGCGCCCTAAAAACACTTCTTTCCATACAATAGCAGGAGCTGAAATAACAAAAGGGGCATCGCTGTCTGTATCTAATCCCACAATTTTTCCTTTTTCAAAAATAAATTTAAAAACATCATCGCTGTTATCCAGCTTAATTGCAAGCTTCAAAGTCAAATCCAGCTCTTTGCCTTTTTGGGCGATAAATTCATCCTTGTTGACTAAATCAACGATTGCCTGGATATGCTCCCGGCTAAACATAACATAGGATGCATTATTGCGTTTTAAATCATTTTTTAAAGCAAGATCCAGATCATCCAGGATTCCTTTATCAAACAGCCGGCCGATAGCTGCGCTTTTGACCGCTTCCTCCAGTGCTTCGGTAATGCTTAAAGCATCTTCAAACTTATCGGCAATTGCTACCGTCCCGTGGTTCTTTAAGACAACCAGATTATTTGTTTTTAAGGCAGCGATAACACCGGCAGGATCGGTAACCGTTGGAGTCTCCTGTGGAATCACGGGAATATCCCCGAGATAGAATTTGGTCTCAAAACTCATCGCCTTAAGTGATTTAGCGACGGCAAAATACCCGTTAATTAACGGTGGGTGGCAATGCACAACGGCCCTCGCGGGGAAATTTTTATAAACCAAGCTGTGTAAAGCAATCTCTGAGCTTGGTTTTAGCTCTCCTTCAAACTTATTATCCCCTAAATTTACTTTAACTATGTCGCTTTCTTTTAATTGGCCCAAAAACGTACCCGTGCCTGTAATGAGTATATTCTCATTGTCAATACGCCGGCTTAAATTACCTGACTTAGCTACAGCAAGCCCTGCGCAATAGAGCCTTCTGCCTACCTCAATAATTTCTAATCTTATTTCTTGTTCTGTCATCATACCCCCATATAAATGTGTTTGGTAATTAATTTTGCCGGAGTAACATCAAAAGCAGGATAGTATGCCTTGGCCTCTTTGGGCGCAAGAGCCAACCCCCGATAAATCTTTAATTCATTATCCGGACGGATTTCAATTTTTATCTGCTTGCCGTTTTTCAGCTTTGAGGCGGGCGGGCATATCACATAAAAAGGTATTTTAAAATACCGGGCAACTACCGCGATCTGGTAAGTACCAATCTTGTTTGCGATATCGCCGTTTAAGGTCAAATGGTCTGCTCCGACAATAATCTTGGTTACCACTCCTTTTGATAACAAATAGGCTACCATGTTATCGGTGATAATAGTGACATTAAAACCTGCGCGCATAATCTCCCAAGCAGTAAGCCGGGATCCCTGCAGATACGGCCGGGTCTCGGTAACATAAAAACTTATTCTTTTGCCTTCTTTTTCGGCAAATTGGGCAATTAAAGGCATCAAACCGCTGATATTACAATGAGTAAGGACCACATCCCGGTCTTTAAGAAGCCTGGCTGCATCTTTTGCCTGCTCTATACGCTTAGCTTTAAGCATCTCTAAAAAACCTAAGATACTTTTTTCTAAAGGTGCCGGGCTTTTATCCCAGGCAAGGACCATTTCTGTCAAAGATTTAAATGATAGCGTCGGACGGGTAGCATTAATTGTTCTGGCAACTTTATTTAAATCTTTATTCTGCCGCTTGCTTAAAAGAAAGGTATACATAACCAAAAGCACCTGGCCTACGGCGCGAGTCTTCATCTGCTTGATCGCGCAGCATGCCTGCTGATAGTCTCTCGCTTTAATATAAGCGAGCTTCTGGGGCAGCTGAGTTTCATCCAGGATATAAATGGTATTACCTTTTAATTGTATCGGCCAAAATAATGGTGAAAGTTTCATTTAGCTTCCTCTGAAAATGGGGTCAGAATTATTTTATTCTGCCCCCGTTCTTAATTAAAATAATTCTGACCCCATTTTCGGGCTCGCAATGACAATCCTACTTACCCTCTAATTTCTTCACTAGCTCAAGCGCAATCTTAATCAAATTACCCTCCGCCATGTAATATAGCGGATTCATAAAGCCCATCTCGCCGGTAATTACATTATCGCTGACAGCCAAAATTGAGCCGGCTTTGACATTATAGGTCTGGCAAATGGTCAGAAGCGTCGATGAAACCATATCAACCGCCCTGGCCCCTTCCTTACGCTTGGCTTCGACGATCTCGCGGGTCTCCCTCAATAAAGCATCGGTAGTCCAGGCCTTTCCGCGATGGACATTTAAGCCCATAGCCTGGGCAGTTTCGAATAAAAGGTCGGAAATCTGCTTATCGCTTTTGGTTTTATGGTCGCCGTTCACATAATAAGGGGTTACCCCGTCCCCGCGGATAACCTCATCCACAACGAACAGGTCGCCTACCTTAATATTCTCATCAAGCGCACCGCCGGAGCCGATACGGATGATATTTTGAATGCCTGCATTGCACATTACTTCGGTAGTAATCGATGTATCTGTTGAGAACCTCCCGCCGTTAATCCCGGTAATCTTGATCCCTTCATATGTGCCGGTATACATAGTATATTCCATGAATGAAAAGTTGCGCACGGGGCTGTCTATTTTCTTCATTAAAACATCCAGCCGGTCGCGCGGGCCGGGGACAATCGCATATTTACCCACATCCTGCGGCCTAAGCTGGACCATCTGCGTTAAATCTTTGCCGGTTAAATGAACATCCTTCTGCATTTGCATGTTGGTTTCTCCTTCAATGAGAGCTTAACTTACGAACACGATAGCCTGAGTAAGTTGATGCGCGAATTGAACCCGCCAATCTTTGTGGCGGGTCTTGTTACTTGAAAAATCCATACCAGGTTGATAGTCTATCGACCCCAAGTATTTATTATAAACATGTGTTTTTCTAAGAGCTACGGCCTATGAGCTAAAACCTAAGAGCTTAATCAGGTTTCCTCCCAGTATATTATCTTTATCTTTTTCCGGAATATCCAAATCTTTGACAGCCTTGATGCCTCCGGCAACATCCTGTTTTGCAGGCCAATCGCTGCCCCACAAAATCCGCTTTGGCCCCATTAAATCTAAACTTAATAAGAAATTGGCACGAGTTGTATCGCCGCTAGTGTCTACATAAATATTCTTAAAATAATCCGAAGGCAGGGCCTGCAGGTCTTTAACAAAATTCAAACCCCTTAGCATCTGGTACGTTGTATCAAAACGCTGTTTTAAATAACAGATCGCGCCGCCAAAATGGGCAAAGATAAATTTCACCTTTGGATACTGGCGGAATATATCTGACATCAAGAGTTTGCCCGCAGAAATCGTGGTGTCAAAAACATATTCGATCACAGGGGTAAGCAACGGGTCTTTTACCCGCTCAAAGCCTATGGGATTAACAATCTGCGGGTGAACAAATACCGGGATACCCTTTTCTTCTGCCTCTTTATATATAGGCAAGAACATTGCATCATCCAGGTAAATTCCGTTATAGCTTGAGGCAAAGGAAATTGCTTTAAACCCTAATTCTCCGGTTGCCCGCTTTAATTCTTCGCGCATATCCGTGGAATTATCAACCGGCAGTATAGCTGCGCCGATAAACTTCTTAGGGTAGGCCTTTAAGATTTTTGCGACATTATCATTATAAATATGGGCTACCCGGCTTATACTGCCTAATTTTAAATGCGCGTCTGTCGTAGGATACGTAAGAACCGCCGCATCAATACCTGCTGCATCCATAATTTTCAGCTGGCCTTCGATATCAGCCCACCCTTTATGAAAAAAGTGCGCATTGGAAATTATTTCATCCGGCAGCCAATGGCTATGTGCATCAATGAACATTAATATTTTCTCCGCTAAGAAGATACTACATTAATGGGTCTGGGTATTCTTTAAAATACGCTCGGTCATCTCTTTTTCATAAAGAGATTTTATTTCTTCAAGCCCCCTTTTGCCTATTTCCTTAATAATCGCTTTTTCTACGGCATTCAGCTTTATCTCGGAAAAAATAAATTCCGGATTTATCTTCTTTTCTTGGTCCCTTAATTCCGAACAGGCCTTTTCCTTATTTTCGATATATTTCTCAAAGTCATTGATATATTTTTGCAGAGCGTCTTTTTCATGAGGCAGATATGACCCTAAAAGCTCTTTTTCCATTTCATCCAGGATATCCTTATCAATATCTAACTGGGTAAATTTACGCTCGAATTTATCAAAAACTTCTTTGGCGCCTTTATATAACCAGATAAAATACCGTTTCTTTAGATTCTTAATATCCTGATTATTCATTTTTCCCCCTTTTATTTCTTGACTAATTCTACCGTATCAAAATAAAGCGTCCCCTTTGATTCAGGAAGCGGTTCAAATTGGAATATTTTAATCGGAAAGTCAAGCTGGGCATTATTATCCGCGTCTTGCGGCTGCCAGTCATCGCGGACAACAAACTTATCAAAACTGCAGACTACTCTTTTCCATCCCTTAAAATCATCCTCGACAATAAAACGCCAGATTTCTCCGCCGCTGTCTTTAACATCGAAGGCAATCTTGTTTTTTGAATCTTCGCCATAGATATAAAATGATATCGCCTTATAATCCTCCCATTTAATATCAGAAGGCTTAAGCTCCCAATTAGCATTCTTGGCATCAAGCCCATAACCGCGGGACACATATATGTATCCTCCCTGCGCAGCATCATAGACAACTTTTAATGCCTTATTCCCGCTATTCTTGATATCGCCTGCTTCGGTTACTGTAACAGAAGACCCATTCCCTGCGCCAAAATCAACTGTCCCTTCCGGGCCCCCTGAAACTACGATCTCAAAATCTTCAAGCAATAGATCATCGCCTGCTGCTAAACAGGCACCGACTAGCAACAAAACTAACGCCATTGTCAAAAAAACCAATTTCTTCATTTGTCTCTCCTTTATTAATGTTTTATTCTTGCCGCATTTATCTGCTGCTACTTTCCCGGATGATGCTGTTTAAACGGTATCACCGGGGCGGTCCAGGGCGTTTGCTGATTAATTACCGAAATCTCTAAAGGGCAGACATTAGCCGGCACAGTTAAAGCAAACCGCACCGCGTCTTCAATCGCCTGCGTGCTCATTAATCGCGATGTGTCACTGGTAATCTCATTAAGTTTTCCAGTCAGATCCGTATCGGTTACCCCGGGTAATATCGAGGTTACTTTAATCCCATGGTCCCTTAGCTCCCAAAATAATCCTTTGGAAAAAGCCCTTAAACCTACTTTAAGCGAACTGTAAACAATAAAATTTCTTGGGAGGGGGTCGCATAATGTTGAGCCTGATACCATGTTGATTATCGAACCGCTCTTATTCTTAATCATATCATTGATCAGAAGGCGGATAAGCCTTACATAACCAAGGTAGTTGGTATGCGCCAATCTTTCAAAATCCTCAATTGGCTGCTCCTGAAAAGGATACTGGCTGGATACCCCGGCATTATTGATCAGGATATCCACTGTACCGAATTTTTCTTTGGCGCTTTTAACTAAATTCTCAAGGTCCTCCAGCTTGGTCACGTCGCATGCTACCGGTAAAACCTGGACTTTAAATTTTTTGGCAATCTCTTCCGCGGTTTCCTTTAAAGGCCCTTCGTTGCGCGCGCCGATAACTAAATTTATCCCTAAACTTGCCGCGGTAGAAGCAAGGGCTTTGCCTATACCCCGGCTGGCTCCCGTAACTATGGCAACCTTTCCTTTTAAATCTGTACCCATAATAATCCTCCTAATGTTTAAACTTAAATATTTTGTTGAAAAATAAAAGTAAAAACAGCCCAAGGCCAAAAACAATAAAACCTAAATTAAAACTTTCACGCATAATTATACCGCCCAAGCCGGCTCCGATTCCCCCTGAAATAAAACGTATCCCGCTATTTAAGCTGGCCGCTTCATTTAAAAATTCATTTGGTAAATCAGTCAACATTGTAGCCAGCCCCACATGGTTAAAAGTCCAGCCCAGCCCCCAAAGAACCATAACCAGGCCGAGTAAAACCACAGGTAATTTTAATAAAAGCGAGAAAATACAGATAACCATAACTAAAATGCCCATGCTTATCACTTTTTGCCGGCTGAGCTTATCGGCAAGATGGCCGCCCCATAGCTCACCGAAAATACCGCTTAAACTGGTTAAGGTAAGCAGCATACTAATGGTAAATTGATTTAATAATAGCTGCGTAGAAAAATAAACCCCCAGCCATTGCTGCACCGCGTGATAAACCAAGCTTATAAGAAAGATGTAAATAAAAATCCTGATAACTGTTTTATCTTTAAAAGCCCTTAAGTACCCGAAACGGAAACCTTCAAGCCCATCTTTAAAACTCGGCAGATAAACATACATGACAGCCCAAAGGAACAAGCCTAAAACTGCCGGAATGATGAAAATCAAGCGCCAATGAACAAGGCCGCTTAGAAATAAACCTGATAAAGAGGCAATAAAAGTTGAGCCGAAAAATATTCCGATAAATCTTCCGCGCCTATTCTTTTCTACGCATCTGGCAATAAGGACCAAACCGAGCGGGATGACCGAAGCCCCAAAAAGGCCCATTAAAAACCGCCCGATAAAAAGAATGTTGATATCTCTGCTTAAACCCGCCAAGAGGTTGGCTAAAGAAAATAAGAATATGCAGTATAATTCTACTTTACGCGCGTCAATCGCGCGCACAAGCGGACCGTAGAAAAATGCCGCAAGGCCATAAGGCAGCATATATAACCAGACTATTTTGCCTACGATAAATTGAGAAAGAGCAAAATCAGAAGCAATAGAAGGAATCAATGCCGCAGCCGCGGCCACATTGAAGGATAAAACCGCTCCTTCTAAACAAAGAATAATGAATGTAGAAGTTCTCACTTAGCCGCTTCTTTTTCAATAATTTCTTTAAAAATCTTCAGATTATGCTGCGAGCCTTCATTAATAAATCCCTCAACCTGCTGATCATTGAATTTAGCTTTAGCGTCCATATGAAAATGCTGAATCCAGGCCAGCTCTACCCCTTCGGGCTTAGGCGTATAAAGCCAGATAATTTTCATATACTCAAAGGGAAACAAAGGGTCCTTGCGCTGGGCATAAGTAAAATATTCATCTTTAAAAAGCAGCCTCCAGGATTGCCAGGATTTATCATCTTCGTCGGTAAGGCGAAAAGTGATTTTATTGCCTTCTCTTTTTAAGAGCTCTGCTTTCTTATATTCGGCCCCGAATAATTCCGTCCAGCGCACGATATCATTAGAAATATCGAAAACTAAATCATAAGGAGCGTTAATAATTATCGAATTACAAGTATGCCCCATTTTTTCTCCTTTCGGTCGAAAAAAGTGTACAGCTTACAGTGTACTGTGTACAGTTAATCTAAAGAACTAAGTAGACCAAATAACATGCTGGTGATTTCTTTAGACGCAGATCTTAAATTGTCGTATTTTTCTTTTTCAATAAGAGCTTCTTTTAATAAAACATTCAAAACTGAGATACATTCCCTTGTCGAATCTAAAGAGGTTGAGTAATAACGGTGTTTTTATTTTTTAAACCTTTTCCCGCTTCCCTCTGCTAAGTTATTGGTTATAGATAATCCTGCCCTTATAAGGTTATCTCCAACAGTATGTTTAAACTCTCTAGGCAAACCTTTATAAATTACAAAGAGCTCATGGACATAATCCAGCCCTTTTTGGTAAACATTAAGTTTTTCAAAGTCGAATTCTTGCATAACGATTTACGGTTAACTGTAAACAGTAAATTGTAAACTATTCTTCTAAAATAGCCACCACCCTCGCCCAGGCAGCACCCGTGTTTTTAATCCTCACCGGCATACACAACACCTTAAAACCGCTGGCCGGCAGCTTCTCTAAATTCGCCAGCCGTTCTATATGAATAAACTCCCTAATACGCCCGTAAAAATGCGCCGGATAGAATTTCTTTGGGTCATTTGACTCAAGAAATTCTTTGAGCATAAATCTGTAAGGCCGGTCAATACCCATGGTATCCACACCAAAAATCTTAATCCCTTTATCTAAAAACAAGTCTATCGCCGTCACATCAATGCCGGGATAATCGGTGAAATATTTCGGGCTGCCAAAAAGCTTATCGGCTCCGGCATTGATTAAGACTATATCCAGAGGTTTAAGCTGATAGTTTATTTCTTTTAAGGCAGAAACGATATCATCTGCAGTAATCACTTCGTTGGGTTTTTTATGCCGTAAATCAAGCTTGACCCCATCCTGGTAACAATACTCTAAAGGTATTTCATCTGCGCACTTAGAAGCCCGGTTTTCGGATTTTGACCCATAATGGAAAGAGTAATCCAGGTGGGTCCCGATATGAACAGGAGCATGGACTATTTCCAAAGATAAAAATTCTTCATCCGGCAGCTGGCCTTTTTTAATTATCCTCCGGCCAAAAGCATACTTGAGCTTACCTAAAAAGCTTTTACCCATAATCATGCGGTTGAATTTCTTCACGCCTTCCTTATGGGTTATCCGCTCGATTCTAACCTTATGCACCTCAAAGGCCTTTTCATCTATTGGCAGGCTTAGGTCTATGATTTTCATTTGGCCAGTTTTGATTGAATATTTTCTGCAATATCATTAATAGTTGAATTCTTAGTTATCTCTTTTGGGCTAAGTTTTACCCCGAAGGATTTCTCTAAGGCAATCACCGACTCAACCATTTCGGTAGAGTCAACTCCAATGCTATTGATCAAAGATACATCGTCTTTTAGCTCGTCAATCTTTACCTTTAATAGGCTGCTTAAAACTTCTTTAGTTTTTGACTTTGTGTCCATTTATCCTCCCTACATAAAAATTGTTTATAAATATTTCGGGGTGACACGGAGGCGGGTCCCCTGCCGCGCGCAAACGATAGTTGAGCACGGTAGGGTGCCGCAGTGTCAGGACCCCAAATTTTAAAAAATTTTTATATCTGCACCTCTCCTTTAGTAGCAGCGGCTTCCCACTTATTGATTCCATCCATAACGTCCTTAAAACAAAGCTTGGCTAAAGGATCGAAATTACTTTCCATAATCCGGTTAATCCTTCCAGGCTTGGAGAAAAATTCCCGCATACACCAGGAACCCAGGCGGCCGAGGTCTTCCGTAGTAAGATAGTCGGTAGGAATTACCGGATGCAGAAAATCCCATTGGGAAAAATCCACTTTTTTAGGGTCCATAAAATTTTTCTTTAAAGCAATCCGCCACATCGGAGAATTCGGGGCAGGAGTAACATAGCCTACCCAGAGGACATCCGGGTCTACCTGATCGGTAAACTCAAAACGCTGCTTAACTATCTCTTCGGTATCATAATCAAAACCCATCATGATATCGGCGACAATCGCGATATCATTCTTACGGAACATCTCTATGGTTTTTTTAATCTGTTCAATTGTGATACCTTTAGCGATTTTCTTCAGTTCCGATTGCGTGGTAACTTCGATGCCGAAAACTCCCATGAACAGACCGTTTTCTTTCATCATCGGGAGTATCGATTCACAGTTCACCCAATCTATGGCCCGGCCTAATGACACCCATTTAATCGGATTATTGGAAGCTTTTTTAAGCTCGCAGAATTTTTGTACCCTTTTCGGGTCTACGTTAAAATTATCATCCTGGATGACTACGACTTTAACGCCGTATTTTCTATGCAAAAGGTTAAGCTCTTCCATAACTCTTTCCGGTGATTTAGCGCGCCATTTCAAGAAATCCGAAGGAGAGCGCGGGTCAAACTGGTCCCATTCATAACAAAAGGTACAAGCTGAAGGGCATCCCCGTGAAGTAACCATATCTACAAACGGTTTCCAATAAGTATGGCCGACATATTTGTCCATGGGGAATAAATCATAGGCCGGAAGAGGCAATTTATCTAAATCTTCCATTAATGGTTTATGCGGACCCATAACAATCTGTCCGTCAATACGCGAAGTTACCCCGCCCACATCTTTAAGGCTCTTCTTTTTATCTATTGCCTCAATCAAATCCCCAAAAGACTCTTCCTCTCCCATAACTACAAAATCAATAGCGGGATTTTCTTCTAAGGTAGGTACGGGCATCGCCGAATACCATAGACCTCCGACGATAATTTTAGTTTTGGGAAGCGCCTTTTTTATCCCGGCTGCCGCATCGCGGAAATGGCGCAGAACACCGTAACCGCCGTAACCATGCAGCTGTTCACCCATTACGACAATATCGGGATTTATGGTTTTTACTTTTTCGATCAACTCTTCCATCGGGAGCTGGTCGGCTTTTCCGTCAATTACGGCAACATCAGTATACCCCCTTTCCCTGGCATAGGCAGCCCAATGCGCATACAGCTGATTCGGGGATCTATGTATTCCATGTGTTGCCCAAGCACCAACCTTTGGCATAACAAATAATATCTTCATATTTTTCTCCTAGCCCAAAAGGGCGCACCCGCGCAATCCTATAGCGCGGGGTGTTTCTCAATCACCAAAACCGAATTAATCCCTCCTCTTCCGCGGGAAATGATCAAAGATTTTGTTATCTTGTATTCCTTTGCCTGTTTGGCAACATAATTTAAACCCTTTAAAACCGGTGTTTCCAAATTTAATGTCGGCGCAACTAAACCATGCTCCATATTCAAAAGCGCAATGATCATATCCAGCGCACCGCTTGCCCCAAGCAGGTTTCCAAACATGGATTTCGGACAGCTTACAGGAATGTTCTTTAAATACTCTCCGAAAACTATCTCTAAAGCCTTGATCTCCGAATCATCCCAAAGGCCAACCGCTAAACCGTCCAAACTAATATAACCAATCTCTTCTATGTTTGCCTCTGCATCACTAAGCGCCATACTAATTGCCCGGGCAAGCTCTTTTCCGTCGCCGGAACAATTAATCCTATCTACCCCGTCGCAAGAATAGCCGTAGCCGCTGATTAAGCCTAAAATACTGGCACCTCTTTTTTTAGCCCTGTCTACACTTTCCATAACCACAATGCCTGCGCCTTCACCAATAACAAAACCACTGCGCTCTTTATCAAACGGCCGGTAAGCTTCATTCGGGTTCTGATTATTTTCTGACAGCGACCCATACGTATTACAGCACAATAAAGCATAAGGCGTAACCGGAGCCTCCATCCCGCCTGACAAAATCATGTTTAATTTATCTTTTTCCAGTACTTTTTTTGCGTAACCTAAAGCCATAAGAGAACTCGCCCTGTCGCTAACAACGGTTTTGCTAAAACCCTTGATCCCGTAATAAATAGACACTTGGCCCTGCGGCGCAGCAGGAAACCATGCGCTGGCCATATAAGGAGAAACTCCTTCCCTGCCTTCTAAATATAAATCCCTTAATTCTGTCTCCGCATAAAGCCAGCCGCCGATGGCGTTTCCCAAAAAAATACCCATAAGGCTGGGATCTTCGTTTTTAATATCAATCCCGGCATCCTGCAAAGCCAGCTCCGAAGCAACCAGAGCCATATGCGAAAAGGCATCTATCTTTTTTAAGAGCCTTTCGGATATATGGCTGTATTTTTCCAGGTCATCAATTTGCCCTGCGATATGCGATGGATAAAGAGAAGCATCAAAACGGGTAATTTTTTTAATAAAAGACCTGCCGCTCTTAATATTCGCCCAGAATTGCCGTTTTCCAATTCCCGATGGGCTGACTACGCCGATTCCTGTAATTGCTATTTTCCCCATTATCCACCAAACCTTTTAAAGATAAGCGAAGAATGTATGCCTGAAAAACCGCTTGATGTTTTCATGATCATATTAACTTTTTTTTGTATTGCCTGGTTCGGAATATAATATAAATCGCACTGCGGGTCTTTTTCCTCTTGATTAATAGTCGGCGGGAGGATATTTTTCTCAAATATCATCGCAACTATGGTCATCTCAACGGCGTTTGCCGCTGCCAAAGGATGCCCGATCATGGATTTAAGCGAGCTAATCGGAAGTTTATAGGCGTAATCGCCAAAAATTGCCTTATAGGCATTGCTTTCAAAAATATCATTCATGCGCGTGCTTGATCCATGGGCATTAATATAATCTATCTGGCCGCATGCAACATTCGCATCTTTTAATGCCAGTCCGATACAGGTTTCCATTGCCCTGCCGTCAGAAGGAAGATCAGTCATATGAAAAGCATTGCAGCTGGTGCCAAACCCCAAAACTTCGCAGTAAATCGGCGCGTTACGTTTAAGAGCATGACTTAATTCCTCGAGGATTAAAATTCCCGCGCCTTCTCCAAGCACAAAACCATCGCGTTTATTATCAAAAGGCCGGGATGCCTTTTCCGGTTCGTCATTATGCACGGACAAAACATTGACTACATCAAAAGCGCCGAAGGTTATCGGGGTAAGCGGGGCCTCGGCTGCGCCACAAATCATTATCTCCTGCTCTCCATCCTGAATACTCTCAAGGCCAAACCCCAAAGAATCTGTCCCCGCGGTGCAGCCGGTAGAAATTGTATTGCAGATTCCTTTTAATCCATACCGGGCGCTGATTTCTATGGAAGGAGTATTGAACATAGCCGCATCATATAAATCAGGGCGCACTAAAGCCGGGTCAATCGGTTTATGTCCGTCTTCCGTGACCAAAGCGAACTCCTCTTCCATATATTTTGTCCCGCATATCGCATTTGCCAAACATACGCCGATACGCTGGGTGTCTTCTTTTGAAAAATCCAATTTGCTGTCATCAATAGCCATTTTACCGGCAGCAACTCCAAATTGAACATAACGGTCCATGCGCATAGCCTCTTGGTGATTTAGGCCCAATTTAAAAGGATCAAAATCCCTTACCTCGGCGGCAATCTTGGTATTAAAAACCGAAACATCAAAACCGGTCACCTTGCGCACCCCTGATTTACCGCTTGAAAACCCTTCCCAGGCATTAATTTTCCCGATACCGTTAGGCGAAATTACCCCGATTCCGGTAACAACTACTCTGCGTTTAGCCATAAGTTATTTCTTCTCCTCTACCCTAGTAACTTTAAAAATAATATCCCCTCCGTCAGGGCAGGTTACCGTATCGATTGAATCCGGATCCTGCATAAAGAAAAACTTTGCTCCGAAGTTTAAGGCAAACAAAGCCGGAAAGGCGGTGTGGAATGCCGCTCCGCAAAATCCCGGGATACATTTTAACCCCACAGTTTCCCATTTATCCCCAACTTTGTATCCAAAACTACATTTACCTTTTGCCTTAACCACTTCAATGACCATTTTCTTAGGAGAAGGCCCTTTATGCTGGGGGTCACGTTCAATAAATTCTAACTTGCCTTGCTTATCCAAAATCTCGGCTTTAAATTCAAGCTTTCCTCCGTCCGGACAGGTTACCAGCAAGCTGCGCTGGTTATCGCGGAATCCGAACTTAGCGCCAAAACTTAAGGCATAAATTACGGGAAAAAGTGCATGTGCCAGGCCCAGGCAAAAATGTTTCGGCCCATGCGTAAAATCTTCCAGGACAATCTCATCACCTATTTTATAACCATGATAACACTCGCCGTAGACCCCGGTTACTGTCAATTTTAGGCGGGGAAAAGGAGTTTTAACCTCATCCATTTTAAATAAGCTCCTTGGTCTTATCTATCAAATCTTCCTTGCTAAAGAATCTACCGTTTTCTTCAACCTCGTGCACCATATCCACTAAAACCTTGTTTAATGGCGCACGCATATTATTCTCCTCAGCCAGGCGCACAAATTCACCGTTAATATAATCAATCTCCGAAAGTTTACCGCGCATTATGCTTTGCAATATGGATCCATATAACGGCTCGCGGCTTAAATTACTCATAAGATGAGAAAAAACCCCTGCGGCCTGTTCGCTGGGCATTGAAGTAAGCTTGGTAATATTCTCCACCGGAAACCCCGGCAGAGAAACCAAATCTATCCCAAGCTTATCAAAGATCTCAAAAGCCTCTTTCCAGATGGCAATACTGATGCGGCTAGTAGTCAAGTCACTGAATACATCCTGCATGCTTTTACCGATTATCGCAGGCAGGCAGTTATTGGCATTAACAAAAATTTTTAAGTACTTCATCCCCTTAATATCCTCGCTGATTATCGTAGGGAAAGCTTCGTCTAAAACCAGGCTTAAAGAAAGCATGGCTTCGGTAGGATTTGGGTTAAAAAAACTGCCTAATACCCAGCTGCCTTCAAAATTATGCACTACCTTGCCGGCTTCAAGCGCCGTAGCACCGAACATAATAATACTAGAAATAATATTATCCTTGGAAATATACTTAGAAACCAGTGTATCTGCCTGAACGCCGTTCTGCGTAGTGAGCACTAAGGAATTATGCAGCAGGTGAGAACTGTCTTTTAAAGCAGCATCGATATCCTGGGTTTTAGTCGCCAGAATCAATAGTTCCGGAATATAGTTTAGGGTCTCGGAAATACCAATACGCACCGAGAAATTACCCCTTACCCCCGATATAGAAAGTCCTTTTTCCTTAATCGCCCGAACGGCATCGCTGCGGCCGACCAAAGTTACATCTTCGCCTTTTCCTTTAAGATACCCTGCGACTAAACAACCTATGGCTCCTGGGCCGATAACTGCGATACGCATTAGCTTTTAATGTTTTTTGGAAAACCGTATTTTTTATAATCAAAACCGGTCTGCTCAAGTATGCGGACCATCATGCTATAGAACGGGGATGGAACATCGGAAAAAAAAGCTCCAATCACATCCTGATCCTCTACTCGGGCAGAATTACGCAGAAAAGCTATTTTCTCCGCCTGCACCCTAACTACCGACTCGGCGATATGGCGATGGAATACCGGTATTTTAGAAATTAAGGTTTTAAATTTGTTTTCGGTTTTAGCTTCCCAAAGCATGGTTTAACCTTATTAAATTTAAGGAGTTGTATTCCAAATGAAATTATATAGTAAAATTTTACTATATAATTCTAATAAAACCGCGTTAGTTTGTCAAGTTAATTAATACTCTTTCCAGGAGAATACTTTCTTGGTCGCAGGATGGATAATAATACTATAGCGCAGGCCTTCTTCTTTATTGCCAAAGACAGGTTTAACATTAAAACGCAGGTATTCTGACTTTACATCTAATATGGCAAGTAAAGACAGAATATCCTGTTCTTGCCTTAAGCCTAAAAAGGTAAAATTTCTTAAATCCTCCAGGATTAGCGCAGTACTTGAAAACCCATACCCTAAATCAACATCAGAGTAACGTGGATCAGGGTTTTCGATTTTATGCACACGCCGAAAACGTAAAATTGCGTCAACGACCTCCTCATCTAAACCCAAGGCTAAAAACACGGGCTTACTTGCTGTATTAATGTTTATTTTACCCTGGCCATAAACAGTAACCAAATCTTTAAAAGACACAAATTTTTCTTTAGTCATATCTTCGACTAAAAGCACTTCATTGACTGAAGCAAATGGCCGCATTCCGCTATTTATTATTTTGTCTGCGAGCTCTTCGTTTAGGCCCGGCAGCCTTTTAAGGACATCCCTGGACGCAGTATTTAAATTAATCAAGGCGCTTTCATCAACCAGCTCAAAACTATCCGCAGAATATTTTTTATCAGCAAAACAATATTTATAGTAAATATTTTCGCATAAAATCTGCTGGTTTTCCCTTGCCAGTTCATCAAAAGTATCAAAGGCAGGGGTAGCATCCCCTTCTTCCAGGTAAAAAACTGTTTTTAATGCCGCGCGGGCCACAGGCAATGACAACCTTAAACGCTGATAAGCCTTAGTAAACTTTATCTCCTGAAAAGCCAGCCCTGCCAAACCCATGCCCAATAAAGAAAGGATCATTATCGCCCAGAGGCAGATAATTAAAATGCTGGCTTTTTTCTGACTTAAGTCCAAAATATTTCTTCCCGGCTTAAGCTGTAGGCAAAAATACTGTCGAGTCATACTCTTGATTTTCATCAGTAATAGTAAACTTCACGGCAGTAGGCAGATAATCCTCCTGCCACTGGTCCGTCCATTTGTAAGTATTTTGCTTCAAATCAAAATAAAAATAAGAAAATTTTACATCCTTGACTTTAGACAAAAAAACCGAAGGTTTATCCTTAAAACCCGCCTCTATCGTGCCTTCAGGTGTCGTGATCTCATCCAGCCTGTCCGCCACACGCATCATGCAGAGTGACGAGCTGTCAAAATAATAAGTTAAACGGCAGGGAAAATAATCCAAGGAGCCGGCAAAACTAATTCTAGCCTTAGCGCCGGAAAATAACTGTTTCTTGTAACTTGGTTGCTGCCTTAGCTCCCGGCCAAGCCTTTCGACTCTAAGCAGGATCTTCTGTTGCCTAAGATCGACATTTCTTATCCGGCGCAATATTGAGGCTCCGGAGAAAAAAGTTGAATAGATAGCAATACTGACAACAGAAAAAATGGAGACCGCAATAAGCAGCTCTACCAGAGTAAACCCCGGAAGGGTAAAGGCTCTTTTAGTTGATTTATTGTTTTTGTTTGAATAGGTATGTGGAAAGAGTGATATGTTTTCTGACATTCTGTTCGCGCCAGCTAAGGTTAAGACATACTTGATTAAGATATTCGGTTAAATTTTCCGGCTGAGAGACCTCAGCTACTTCCTGCGTATAATTATAATCCCTTAGAGTAGATTGCAATAAACCGCTAGATCCGGAAACAGACGAGCTGCCGGTTAGGCTCAAAACCTCAAGGGCCTCAAGCTTTTGGCTGGCTAGATTTAAAGCGCCGATAATATTCGCAGTTGAGTTTATCCCTCTTAATGCCGCAATATAAGAATTGGCTACAACAGTCAACCCTATCCCTAATATAAGCACACTGATCATTATCTCAACCAAAGTAAAACCCGGGGAAAGACTTCGGAGGTATTTCTTTAACTTCTCAGGAATAGCCCTCTTTGTCACTTTACTCCCCCCAGTTTACAACATCATCTGCTGTACCTGACTGGCCATCACGGCCTGCGGAAAAAAGATCGTAACTATCCTGATTATGGTCACCCGGAGATTTATATATATACGGCTTATTCCAGGGATCCATAGGTTTTTTCTTTAAGTAAGGCCCACGCCAGCTTTCTCCGCCAGCCGGCCGGTTCCTTAAATAATCAAGGGACTCCGGATACTGGCCCATGTCCATTTCATACAGGTCAAGCGCCAGCGGGATGCTTGCATTAATATCTGTTTTTGCTGCTTGAATACGCGCCTGCTCGGATCTACCGGCCAAACGCGGCACCACCATTGCCGAGAGAACCCCGATAATAATTACGACAAGCATCAGTTCAATTAAAGTAAAAGCTTTTTTCATAAGGGCCTCCTTAGAATTACTTTTATAAAAATGATACCCCCAAAATGGTTGCGTCCATCTTTAACAAGCTCCCTGTTTCATCTTTAATAGACAGGGCAATTTTCTCAACATGCAATAAAATATTTGCCTGCTCAATGCCTGAAATAAAATCTAAAATATTCGCCAGCTGGCCTTCGGAGCGTAAATTAATACGGTAAAGCCCCACCCCTCCTTTTGCCTTGCTTGCGCCGGCAAGGTTCATATCTAATATCTGAAGTTTTGATTTTCTTGCCTCGGCTTCAATCTTGCTCATTACCATAGCCGATTTATCCTCATCACTACCCTTAAGGCTTAAATACCCTTCAATCTGCTTCTGCGCCTTAAGGATCTCCAGCCGGCTGTGCTCTAATGCCAGATATTTACGGATCTCCATTTTAGACTGCTCAACTTCTTCGGTATAAGATGCAATCTTTGAGTATATCGGCCCTAGCACAAGGCTCTTAATTACAAATAAAACCACCAGTATGCCGATAACTATTATTAATATTTTCTCTTTATTGTTTAATTTTCTCATTTTACGACGATTTCAAAATCCACTACATCTTTATCTTTAAGCTTGCGCCTGCGGGTATAACGGTTCTGCGCGCCTTTAAAAGCCTCGGAGCTGGATAAGGCATTAGTAAAAGAGAGGATATCCGGAATCTGCTGGGCATACCCTCTAAAAGTAAAATTTTTCTGCCACTCCCAATTATAATTGGTGATCGTTATGCTGTCCGGGCATAAACGGTTTAATTCGTATAATAAATATAACACCGAAGATTTAGGGTCAACATACTGCTTGGCTATTTTTAATTTATTTGTGATATCGTCTAATTCCTTGGCGTCTTTACTTAAAACAACGGCCTTGGCCTTAAGGCCAGCGGCATAAGATTGCTGCTGGATAAGCCTGACCAAAGAGATGCCGCCTAAGCAGATAAGTATATAAAACAAAGAAACCCCCAAGATCATTAGCTGCTGCACCTTGGATTTCATTTCTTTCTTTATCTGCAAATCAGGTATAACAAACTTGATATCGTCTTTGGCTACCTGTAAACTAAAACCCATTACCGCAGACATTGAGATATCCTTAAAGCTGCCCGAAGCAAAACTATCATATTCCTTATTAGACAAATACTGGGCCTTTAGAGTAAAATCTTTTGCCAAAACCCCTTCAACGAGAACAAGGTACTGCCCTGATGCGCCGGTTAAAAACAGTTTCTCGCATTTTGCCCCGGGGATTTCATTGCTTAATGCCGAAAGCGCCTGTTTTAGCTCAATAGCAAACCTCTCTTTATCCTGTTCGCTTTTTAATTGTGCCGCGCCCTGGGCAATGACTACACTAGAACCTAATTTACGGTTGTGCACCAGCACAAGGTCGCTGTAATGCGTATCAATATCCAATATCATATACGAATTTTGTAAGGCAGACCTATCCCGGCAGGCATCCTCAACATAATGCAATAGCCCTTGGGAACTCATCAATATCGATTCGGGAAGAATATTTAGAGAGGTAAAAGCGCTGACAATATTCTTGAAGATATTCTTCAGGGCAACCCCTAAAATAATATGGCTGTTGCTTATTCCGTCAAATCCCAGGTTTTGATACGCCCAACAGACTTCTTCCTTGTGATACGGTATCTGGCGCATAAGATAAAGCCCAAGCATCTGCTCGATTTCTTTTGGTTCTTGCGAAGGGAGATCTACGCGGCGCACCGTTATTTTATTGCGGTTAAGCACCACAAAAACATCAACATCCTTGCCGCATTTGTTTTGTTTTAGTATTTTGCTTATGGAAACGGCGATAGACGCAGGTTCGGTATCAGGCAGGTATTCAACCGCGATCTTGCGGCCGACGCTGACTTTAAGCAAAAACTCCTCAAGCTCTATAACTACTTTAGTCCTCATAGGAATACTTACCCGCCAATAATGCTATTCATATTAAATATCGGAAGGAGCATAGCAATAACCATCGCGCCGATAATAAGCCCTAAAGCAAGGATTATCGCAGGCTCAATAAGGGAGCTGACAGTTTTTAGGTCCGCCTCAATCTCTTTTTCGTAAGACTCCGAGATATCCGCAAGCACGCTATCAAGCCTGCCACCTTCTTCGCCAACGCGAACCATGGAAATAAAAAACCCCGGGAATATTTTGAATTTTGCAAGCGCATCCGAAAAAGGCATGCCTTCGCTGATGTCGCGGCGCACCAGCTCAAGCTGGCTTACATAAACCGGGTTTTCCATGATCGGCCCGGCGTCGGAAAGGGCGCTAAGCAGGTTAACCCCGCTTTTCAAAAGCAGCGATAAGCTCCTTGAAAAATTAGAAACGGATTGCTTATAAACAATGCCTTTGGCAATCGGGATATGGTATTTTAGGCGGCTCAGGAAACTTCCGTTTTGCCCTCTTTTAAATTTAACAAATAAAAAAAGAATGGCAATAAATACGGCCATAAATAACCAGTAGCTTTTGAGAAAATTTGCGATGTTAAGAAGAATAAGCGTGGGCATAGGAAGTTCGGCCTGAAAGTCGTCAAACATGCCTGCAAGCCGGGGCAAAACAAATGTAAGCATAACAAATATTGTGCCGATACCCACTAATGTCATAAAAATGGGATAGGCAAGCGCCTGCTTGACCTTTGTCTTTAAATCATCAAACCGGCGCAGGTAATCCAAAAGCTGCAATAACGCATCCTTAAGCTTACCGGTTGTTTCTCCGGTGTGGATTATGTTTACATAAAGCAGCGGGAAATACTGGGGGTAGCGCGCAAGGCATGAGGAAAACGAGAGCCCGTCTTTAATGTTTTTTATGATATCGCCTAGTAAAATCTTTTCTGTCTTGCTTTGGCAATTATTTTCAAGCAGCCTTAAGGCAGTAAGCAATTCTACGCGGGAGTTAATCAGGTTATAAAGCTTCTGGGTAAATAAAATCAGCTGCTTTATGCCCCATTTGCCGGTTGCCCCAAGGATAACTTCACCCTTAGTCGGCTTTAATGATGCCGAAGAGGCAGCCGAATTAATTACGGGTTCGATAGAAACCGGGACAAGGCCTTTTCTTTGCAAATCTTCAAGCACAGCCTCAATGCTGGCCATTTCCATTCTGCCTTCGACAATCTCATTAAGATTTTTCTTGGCTTTATATTTAAATTCCATCCCGCCCCTATTCTAGTTCTACCACGCGCATAATTTCCTCTTTACTCGTCAGCCCCTGTTCAACCAGAAGCATGCCGCTTTCCATAAGCGTATGCATGCCTTTTTTAATAGCTAAAGCCTTGACCTCCTGCGCGCTCTTATGCTCTCCAATCATGCTGCGGATATCATCATCAATAAGCATGATTTCATATATCGGCCTTCTGCCTCTAAACCCTGTTTCACTGCAAGACTCGCAGCCTTTTCCCTGGCATATAGGGCAAAATATCCGCACCAGGCGCTGGGCAATAATTACTTCAACCGATGAAGCCAAAAGATACGGCTCAATTCCCATATCCATCAACCGCGCAATACCGCTGGCCGAATCATTTGTATGCAGAGTGGAAAAAACAAGGTGCCCGGTAAGAGATGAACGTATTGCCAGGTCTGCTGTTTCGGAATCGCGGATCTCACCGATCATCATGATATCCGGGTCATGCCTCAAAACACTTCTTAGGGCGCTGGCAAAAGTGAGGCCCACTTTAGGATTAACGTGAATCTGGGTAATTCCCTCAATAGCATATTCAACCGGATCTTCAATGCTGATAATTTTTACCTCTTTGCGGTTAAGGCGGGAAAGGCAGGTATAAAGCGTGGTAGTTTTTCCGCTGCCGGTCGGGCCGGTGATTAAAATAATCCCGTGCGGCTTTTGTAAAAGCTTTTCTATTGTTTTTAAATCCTCCGGAGAGAACCCTATTTTATCTAAATCCAACAACACCTGAGAAGGTAATATCCGGATAACTACATTTTCCCCGAAATAACCCTGAAGAATAGAAACCCTTAGGTCTACTTCCTGCCCGTCGAGTAGGCGCACTTTCGCACGGCCATCCTGAGGTATACGGTGCTCGACCACATCCAAATGGCACATAATTTTAATACGCGAGACAATTGCCGGTTCGATATAATAAGCATCCTGCGGCATTTTCATCTCCCGCAAGACCCCGTCAATACGATAGCGTAAAATAACTTTATCCACGTATATTTCGATATGGATATCCGTTGCGCGCATCTTGATCGCTTCGCTGATTATCTGATTAACCAGTTTAATCACCGATACCTCATCGGCGTTTTTCTCTATATCTTCTACGCTTTCATCTTTTGTCAGCTTTGTGCCCCGGCTGATTTTTTCTTCCATAATCTTATCGACGGTGCCGGCGACTGCGCCGTAGTATTTATGTATCGCTGATTCTACTTCGCGGTGGCTGGTTAGAACCCGGTTTACCCGAAAACCCAGGTTCAATTTAATGTTTTCCGCCATCCAAACATCCATGGGGTTATAAACAGCGACCGTTAAAACTTGGCCTTCCAAACTAACCGGTATAAAACCATAATGCTGCACAAACTTTGCCGGGACCGCCTTAATTGCATCAGTAGATATGTGCGCATCTTTTAAGCGCGCAAAAAAAGGAAGGTTAAACTGCTCGGAGAGCGCTTTAAGCAGCTCTTCTTCTTTTAACAAACCTTTTCCCACCAGGATATTCCCTAACATATCCTCCTGGATAGATGAATCTTTAAGCGTCTGGTTAAGCTGTTCCTGAGTTATGCAGCCTCTTTTGACCAGTATCTCCCCCAATAACTTATTTGACATATATCACCCCGGTTAGAAATGAGGAAAATGGGGTCAGAATTATTTTATCCGTTGCCTTACTTTCAAATAAAATAATTCTGACCCCATTTTCATTATTTAGCCTTCTAGTTTTCCTATAGAATAAAGTTTCGCTTCGTCGGTTTTATCCATTTCTCCGCTGATTATCCGCTCGCATCCGGATATTGTGTCTTCCAAAGATACAAACGCACCGGGCTTACCGGTATAAACCTCGGCGGTAAAAAATGGCTGCGAAAGAAAATTCTGCAGTTTCTTTGCCCGGTCAAAAATAGTCTTTTCTTCGGGCGCAAGCTCTTCTTTACCGATGATCGAAACAATACGTTCCAACTCATCATAGCGCCGGAAATGCCGCAAGACTTCCTGCGCAATATCAAAATGGCGCCTTCCGACTATCGAAGGAGTCAAAGAATTTGCCGAAGATTGCAAAGGGTCAATCGCCGGATACAACCCGCGCTGCACAAGCGACCGGGAAAGAACGATCAAGCTGTCCATATGCGCAAATATCGCAACAACCGCAGGGTCCGTCATATCGTCGGCAGGCACAAAAATTGCTTCGATAGCGGTAATACTGGCGCTTTTTTCAGAACGGATTTTTTCATGCAAATGGCTTATTTCGCTGGTCAAGGTCGACTGGTAACCGCCTTCTGACGGAATTCTTCCCAAAAGGGTAGATATCTCGCTGCCTGCCTGCACGAAACGGAAAACATTATCCATAAAGAAAAGCACATCTTTTCTCTGGGCCAATACTAATTCTGCCAAGGCAACCGCAGTAAGCGCTGCTTCAAAACGCATGCCGGGAGATTCATTCATCTGGCCAAAAACTAATATGGAGCGTTTTAAGAGGTCAGCGCGTAAAAATTCATGATAGAGCTCATTACCTTCACGGATACGTTCACCGACTCCGCCAAAAACGCAGGTGCCGCTTTGATAAGTGATAATATTATGGATGATTTCAAGGATAAGGATTGTTTTGCCGCAGGCCGCGCCTCCGAGCAACCCGCTTTTAGAACCCTTAACTAAAGGAAAAAGCAAGTCGATCATCTTTATCCCGGTATAAATTACTTGCGTCTTTTGAGTAGCATCCAAATCAACTTCTGATTTAAAATTGGCGGAGATACCCTTAAGCGGAACAGTCTCATTTATATCGAAATCGCCCTTATGGTCAATCGGGCTTACCGTCGCATTCAATACCCTGCCGTAAAGCTGATTTAAATCCTTCGGCACAACTATGCCTTTTTCGCGGATACTCACAGGCATATTCCTTCCTACGCCATAGGTAAAACCCAATGCTACAGTTCGGCAGATATTATTCTGGCGGTGCTCAACTATCTGTAATCCGACATCTTCTCCTATGCTGGTTCGCACGCTCAACATTGTGCCGACAGCAGGCATGCTTATGCCGGAGGGAAACTGCGCGTCTACAATGGAACCGTAAACAGCGACTATTTTTGCCAAAGGCCCGGAAGAATTCATAATTATTTTGCTCTCCCTATAAGTCGTGCCGCAGTTAACTCGCGTATTGATTTATCGGACAGACTATGCAGGTATTTAAAATACTCCATGCGCAAGTGGCTATTTATCCTGCCTAACTCCTGCACGCTGCCTTCCAAATGCATGATACGCGCGGCAAATTCCGCAAGCTTGGCCGACCAAAAAATCTGAAAAAGGCGGAAATCCAGCCACGCCTTAATCCAGCCCTCAATTATTTTTTCCGGGTCTGGCTCAATCAAAAGATGCGGGATTGGCCTTGAAGAACCGCGCGCCTGGGGCAAAGGCAGCAAAACTTCAAGCTCCACCTGCTGGCTGGTAATATTGAGAAAACGCGAATAAACTACATAAACCCTGCCAACCTTGCGCTCAAGGTATTGGCTTAAAAGATAATCCCTGATCCTGGCCAATAACTGCACATCGACTTTTTCACCCGGTGAATCAAAAAAAGAGAAGTTTATCTGAATTTCTTTTAAATAATTTGCCCCCTGCTGCCCGGCGACCGCAACAATATCTTCCTGCCTTCTTGCGCTAAGCAGTTTATTTACCAAAAGAAAGTTTAGCTCTCCCAAGAAACCTTCGTCGCTGCTTACTAAAAACAAGAGCGCAGGGAGATGGTCTTTTGGAGTCAAGAGGTCATTCTCTGCTCCCGAAGAAAGTAAAACTCCAAAGACATCATCCAAAAGCCTGATAAAATCTTCCGAGGGCTCTTCTTTTGAACGAAACTGGTTAAACTGAGAGGTGGCTGCCAGCTTCATTACCTCAACCAGATCCCCGAGATTCTTATTAAACTGAAGGTTCGATTTTAGCCTTCCTACAGGAATCATTTATTTATACCCATCATTAGTCATTGCTTCAAGCACTTTGTTCACTCGCAATAACTTTGAGGCCTATTTGTTCTGGCTGCGGAAGAAATCTCTTATTGAATTATCCAAGAGTGATTTAATCGCTTCCGTCAGCTCGCCTTTATCATTTAACTGCTCGACTAAATTATGCTGGTGTTTGCACAAATAGGCAAAGAAGTTATTCTTAAATAATTTTACCTGATCCAGGCTTATTGACTCAAGTATCTTCTGGGAAAAAGCATAAAAGGTAGCAATCTCCTCTGCCTGAGATAAAGGTGCGCCGTTTTCCTGAATCAGAAGCTCATAAAGGGCCTTACCTCTCTGCAATTGCTGTGCTGCTTCAGGGCTCAGCTTAGTACGCAGGCGGGTAAGTCGAAGCAGAGTCCGATACTGGACATATTCATAACGCAACCCCTGGCTTAATTTACGGATGGCCGGGCACTGAACCTTGCTTCCGATACGCGAAACTGAAAGCTCAAGGTCAATTGCCGGCTTAAAACCTTCCTGAAAAAGCCCGGCGTTCAAATAAATTTGGCCGTCGGTCATTGAGACTATATTCGAACAGATATAGCCGGTAATATCCCCCTGCAATGTTTCTGCCAGCGGTAAAAAAGTCATTGAACCGCCGCCAAACTCCTGCTTCAGGCGCCCGGCGCGCTCCATAAGCTGCGAATGCAGGAAAAAAATATCTCCCGGGTACGCCTCTCTGCCCGGAGCACGCTCAAGCAATAAAGACATCTGGCGGTAAACCCAGCTATGCTTGGTTAAATCATCAAAAATTATCAAAACATCCTTGCCATTATGCATAAAGTATTCGCCTAGCGCAGCCGCAGTATAGGGGCAGATATATTGTTCGCTTGCCGATGAACTTGCAGAAGCCGAAACTGCCAGACAAAAACTCATGCAACCCTGCTGGTTAAGCGTTTGCATAATCTTATTAAAAGCAACACTTGAGCCTCCGATCCAGCAGTAAATACAAATAACATTCTTGCCTTTTTGGTTAATTATCGTATCTAAACCGATAGTGGTCTTACCGATCTGCCTATCCCCGACAACTAATTCACGCTGGCCTTTACCTAAAGGAATAAGCAAATCAATAATTTTTATTCCGGTATACAAGGCCTGGCTTATCGGTTCACGCTCCATAACTCCGGTTGCCTGGCGGAAAACAGGATATGACGCCGAAGGCTCAATCTTACCTTTTGCGTCTATAGGATTGCCTAAAGAGTCGACTACGCGGCCGATAAAATTATCCCCCACCGAGACATTAAGCAACGCACCGCGGCTTGCGACCGTATCTCCGACTTTTATCCTGCGTTCATCGCCGAAAACAATCCCAAAGGCAAACTCCGGGTTGAATTCCACGATCATTCCTTTTAATCCGCTCTCAAACTCAATCATCGAACCAAATGAACAATTAGGCAGGCCGCTGATTTTTACAATCCCCTGCCTGAGTTCTTCGATATGCCCGACTTCCTTGATATCTAATGCGTCAATTTTCATCTGTTTAGAATTTATTTAAGGTGAGGAATAATTCTTTGTAGCTTATTTTTTAATGTGCCGTCGATAACCATGCCCCCCATTTCCAGAGTGAGCCCGCCTATAAGGCTTGCGTCTATTTGTTCGCTTATTTCTATGTCCTTACCCGTCTTCTCTGACAATACGCGCTTAATTTCATCTCTCTGCCTGTCTAAAAGCGTAAAGCTTGAAGTAACCTTAACCACTGGATTGCCTTGCATGTTAAACTGCTCTTTGGACAACTGGGAAATCTCCTGTATTATGCCGTTTGCAAACTCATATTGCAGGGCGATCTTATCGGTTTCAGTAAGCAGTTCAGCGATCATTTTAGAGGCAAGTTCAACGCTTTGCCCCTGAACATCCTTAATCACGCTTGCTTTAATTTTTTCCGCTTCAAGCCGGCCATTAACAACAATCTCTGTTGCCTGTAATTTAGCCTGCTCCTCCATATTTATGCGAATCTGCTGCGCTTCCTTATTTGCCTCTTCCACAATCAGCTCCGCTTCAGCTTTCCCTTGGTTGATCTGCGCCTGGCTTTCTTCTTTGGCGCGCTTAAGCTCTTCATTAAGCTCTTCCTCTTTGGCAAGATTCTCTTCATGCAGGGTATTGAGCCTGCCAAGCGCTGCTTTTAAGTGATTAGAAAACAGGTAACGCAGCAAAAAAATAATCCCTACAAAAGTTATAAGCTGGATAATTAAAAGCTGGATAAGCATGGCTATGCGGCCCTATTTGGCAAAAAGGTTATATAAAATCAGAAGCGCTAAAATTGCTATTGCTTCTGCAAAAATAAAAGACAAAATCATGACGATGAATATTTTTGGGCTGGCGGAAGGATTTCTGGCAACGGATTTAACTGCGGCATAACCCACAAAGGCAATAACAGCCGCAGGGCCTGCGGTGCTTAAAAACATAACAATTATTAATGCCAGCGTGGACATAATTTAAATTTGGGCAAAAACAGTGAGATTATTCGAGCGCATAAAAGCAATGCCGTCTTTTACTGCGATACGTTTATCAGAAAAAAGAATATTGCCTTTTTTAAGCCTGACTAAAAAAGGCTGGTGAAAATCTAAAACGCACATTTCACCGTCGGCCGCCGGCAGGTTTACCTGTGTCGCCATACCCTGCCAGATTGCCCCTTTAGGCTCTAAGATCGCAAGGCGCATAATTTTATGAGGCTACGCACCACTTATTTTTACCGGTCTGCTTAGCTTGATAAAGAGCATTATCTGCTTTCTTAATTAACGGCTCCGCTTCTCTGGCATCATCCGGAAAAGTAGAAATACCGATGCTTACAGTCGTCGGTAAAAATAACCCTATCTGCACACGAATACGTTCTGCGATAATCTGCGCCGCTGATTTATCCGTCTGGGGGGATATAATAATGAACTCTTCCCCGCCGTAACGGCATATCATATCCACAGAGCGCACGGAACTTTTCAAAACTTTGGCAACACCTTTAAGCAAATCATCCCCTGCAGGATGGCCTTTTGTATCATTATAGTTTTTAAAATTATCGATGTCAAGCATTAGTAAAGAAAGCGACGCCGGGCTGCGGCTCAAGCGCTTAACTTCAATATTAATTAACTCATTGAAATAGCGGCGGTTAAATAACCCGGTCAAACCGTCTCTTATTGCCAAATCTACGAGATAATCCTTATCATCACTGGTTGAAAGCAGAAAAAACCTCTCTACCGCCCGCTCGACCACTATGCGTATCTCTGAACTGTTCAAAGGCTTGGTAATATAGCCATAGGCGCCTGCCTCCATCGCCTCTATTGCCGAACCGATAAAAGAATAGGGGGTAAGCACCAGAATATTTACGGCAGAGGAAATTTTATGCGCCTCACGGGTAAACTGGATACCGTTCATCTTTGGAGAACGCAGCTCGGTAATTATCACCGGGAAGCTGCCTGACCCCAGCATGGTAAGGCCTTCCTGCGGGCTATTAGCCAGCCAAACCTGGTAGCCTGCGCTTTTTAGGGCTGATTCTAAAGAGCTTGCTGCTGCGGAATCATCTTCAACCACTAAAATATTGACTTCTTGTTGCATCCTTATACCTCCTTTGGTGCCATTGCAAGTAACATAACTACGAAACAATCCCGCTTTCAGAAATTGCTTCGCCCCTTCGGGGCACGCAATGACTTAACATAATCCTTTTAACTTTTCAACATAAAAGCTTTCCAGGCTTCTTCCATTTCATTAAAATCGTTAAAACGAAAGGCGCTAAGCAATGCTTTCTGCCAATGCACTCCGTCGCGGATCTTGCGGCTGAAATCTAAAAAGCTTTCCTTACCGTATTGACGGATCAAAAAAACTACTATTGATGCCGACTGGGAGTAAAATGTCTGCGGCTGGATATCGCTTCCCAGTTGGTAAATCTCAAAAAGTTTAGAAAACTTCAAATATTTATTTTGCAAAACCAGGTTCTTGGCAAACTGCATCCTACCCAACAGGTAGCTTCTTTCCTGAGAACAAGCGACTCCTTCATCAATCCAAAGCGGCAGGACAACCTTTTGCCCCACAAATTCGCGGAATATTATATGGGCCATTTCATGCGGCAGAATTGAATCAAAAAAACCGCTTTGGCCGATAAAGCTCTCTATGGTCCTGTTGGCAACCGTTACTACCGCCCCTGACCAATTGGCGCGGTTGGCATCTTTACGGAACTCATCGGAATTACGGTAAAGATAAATCTTTGCGCGGTTATCCCAGCTCCAGAAATCAAACCTGCGGAAGCCCAATTCGTCAACAATACTATTATAATAATCTTCGGCTTTATAAATAAGCTCATCAAGGAAACCCGCCGGGGCCTCCTGATAATAAACAACAAAATGCTGCGACTTTTTATTCTGCCAAAACGAGCTGATCACTTCAGCCGGAACCTGGCCGATTAATAATGAAGAAATTAATAAAATACCGGCAATAATTTTCATATTTTTAATTAGGGGACGTTTCTATTTATATTTCCTTAATGAAATAGAAGCGTCCCCTAATTTAATTATTCCTGTGTTTTTTGTTCTGCTTCTAATTTTGTCTGACGCTGCCAAACAAAGAAAAAACCTGCGCCTAAAATACCTAAGAAAACAATAATAAATAAAATTATTTTCCAGGTGAACTTGGCCATGCCCTTAGGCGCAACTTCAGCTAAAAGGGTCTTGGCTGCAAGCAAATCTGCCTTAGCAGAATTAAGCAGGCTTAAACTATTACGGTAGTTTGATATCTTATATCCGGGGCTGGCTTCTGACATATTCTGCATAGCCTCTACTTCTTTTAATTTTTTATCTATTCCGTCATAAAGCAGTTTGGCACGGTCATAAAATTCAGTTTTCTTAAATTCTTCCAAAATCACCGAAGCATCCTGGCGGATCATGGCTATCTGGTTCGGGTCAATAATCCAGACGTCTTTTAATTCAATTTCTTTTTCCAATACCTCTTTGGGCTTAAGCGGGTATTCCCCGTAAACATAATAGCTGCCTTGCTGCGTATCATAAATAACTTCAAGGTCGCCCTTATAAATTACGTCTTCGGGTTTAACTTCCAGGGGGAGATAGACTTTAATTGAAACAACCTGGTCGGAATCAGCGGGGTTTACCGCCATAAGGCGCATGGTAATGCCCGCTTGGGCAGGTGCACAAAATAATAAACAAAAAACTAAAAATAGGAAAGCGGACTTTCCAATTTTCATATTATCCTCCAGCGGGTATTCTACTAAATAAACCTTAAACTTTCAATATAATTATTTGAACTCAAACCAGGTTTGCACTACGGGCTTCTTGGCCACGTCCTCAATCATCTTTTTATTCAGCTCCATGGCCGCCTTCAATTCTTCAGATTTGTTCTTAATATAAGTTATATCTTTATTCTTATCTTTAGATACGTCATAAAGTTTCTCAAGGTTAATACCGCTTGTGCCGCCGATATTCTTAATCTGGTCGCTTATGTCTTCCAGTTGTTTAAAAGTAGCAGCCAATTGGTCCATCGCGCCTTGAGCCTCTCCGAGTTTACCGGCAATCTCTCCACCCGGGCTAAGTTTTGCCAGCATCGCATCAATATCGGCAAATTGTGTACTGATTGTGTCAATGGTGCTCTTTAATCTGGATAATCCGGAGGTTGAACCCATAACCGAGGAGACACTGCTTGAAACTTCTTCTATGTCAGTATCTCTAACCGTAATAACAAAAGCATCTACCGTGCCTTGCGTAGCTTCAGAGCAGATTATCGTAAAATCACCTTTGCCCCAGGCAGAAGTAAAGGTTACAGTATATTCATAAACTCCGGTTGAGCCTACTTCAACCATAGCTCTATTGGCAAGGACCAACAAATCTTTAGGATTGTAAACATTTAAAACAGGGGACAGGCCGCTGGTTGTCCTGTAGCGGATAGGGACCTTTGCCCCGCGCTTAACCACATTCTCGCGGTTAAGAATCGCGCTTGTTATATGCGGCTGGACTTCTTCAACTACCTTGGTCTTTACTTCATCAATCTTAGTCTGCAATGAATCTGTTCCTGTAGCTAAAAGTATTTTAGCGGTTTCAGTCTTTACATCGGTAAGCCGGGGCACAAGTACTCCGGTAATCTGGCCCTCTATTTCATCTTTAACCGTCTGTTGAATGGTCGCTGTCTGGCTCGCAATTCCCGTAGTTACTGTTTGTATGGCGTCGGTAACGGCTTTCAAAGACTGGGTGACGGTTATAGTAAATGTTGTGCCGGAAGTATAGATTGTCCTATCGCCGGTAACATCCCCATAGGAAACATTGCATCTGGCATAATAAGATTTTCCTGCTTCAAAAGCCTTGGTAAACCCGTTAGGAGTAGCCGCGACCGCTTCGGCAACCCTAAACCAGAAATTCCCCTGCGCATCAGCTTCCGTATCTACTAAGGTACCAATGAGAGTTGCGCCATCATATATTTCTATTGTAGCAGTGCCTAAATTATTTAAGCCGTCTGAAAATTTCTGCTGGCCCCTTCTTTCAAGGCGCTGGGTTACATTCAATACGTCATTTAATTCATCATAGGTAAAATCAGCGATGACCTGATAATCCGCCATAGACTCGGCGATAGAAGTCATTAATGCGTTCCAGGTAAGATCATTATCATAAGAGGCATCCACCCCGTCTTGCGTGGTATCTGCGGATAGGTCCAGCGTCGTAGGAACATACGCATCTTTTTCCAAAGAAATAGTATACGTTCCGTAAGGAAGATAGAAATTATCCTTAAAAGGGCTGTTTCCTGTCCATGGGCTGCTGTGGGTAGGCACAACCACTACATTACCGTTTGAATCAGTGATTGACAACGATACGGCAGTTAAGCTGCCGAGAGTTACTGAATCTTTTACGTTTAAGGTAATCGTATATTTTTCTACTATACTGACACTATCGGAGGCGCTGCTTGAGGCAGATCCGGTGGACGCGGTTAATGTGATAACTGTAGGATAAGTCCCTGCCGTAGAATAAACCGCAAAATTATTAAAAGTTGCAACTCCTGACTGGGCAGCTACCGCGCTGGTAGAGGAAGGAGAAAGAGTAACCCCGGAGCTGGGAGTGATCGTAATGGTTTCAGAGCTCGGAGAAACATTGCCATAACTATCAGTAACGCTTACGGCAAACGGTTTCCACGGGGCATTGGCCACTACGGTTGCAGCCGGCTGCCTGTACCATGATAATTTATTGGCAGCCCCTCCGCTTACGACTATCTCTAAATCCTCTGCGCCGGATGTAGTAATTGTAGGAGTAGTGGTTGCCGGATTAGAATTATGCGCCTTAATAGCCGCGCCTTCTGCCTTATATAAGGTAACTGCGGTATTTGCTACGCCATTAACAAAAGTACAAATGGTTTCATCGCCAAACTCAATAGATGTACCAACGTTATTTACAGCCGTAGGATTAGTCACCGGGCTGGCCGATGCATTTGCCCCGGTAAAATACAGGCTCCTAGACTGCCCCGGAAGGGCTCCGCCGTAATCAGTAGTAATATTATCATAATAGTCATACGCGGTAATTGTAATGTTGGCGCTCTCGCCTGCAGTCAGCGTTGTCGTATCTGATGTTACTTTATATTTATTTGTGCTTGCAGGCACAACTGTCAACTCATCCGTCGCATCATCTATGCCGCTTGTGCCGTCGGCAGGAACAGCATCAGATACGGTTATAGTCCAGGTCCCGGCTTTTGTATCGGAATACCAGAAATTAGCGCTGCTTTGTCCGCTGATTATGGTGACAGTAGTAAGAGTGTTGCCTAACACCGCAGCATCTTTAAATATCGCAGCAGATCCGGTAGAATTAGTAGTAAGATAAACTACTTCTGCGCCGACATTCTGCAGGTTATCATAAGCATCATACCTAGTAATCGTATATGCTGCCCTGGTGCCGGCAGTAATATCCGCAGGAGAAGTCAAAGTATATCTTACGGTAGTCGTTGAATTAACCGTAATAGTCTTGGTTGCGGTAATAACCGAATAAACAGTATCAGTCACTCTTATATATTTTGAGCCCCTGGTGATTAAAGTTGCCCCTGAACTGAAAGTCTTTTGGCCTTGATCGCCTGTAGTAAATGTATAATTGGTAGGCAGGCTCACATTCTCATTGGTATCATCGGATTGGAATGTTACTGTGCCTGTATAATTTGTTTTAATATTGCCTAAAGTATCTTTAGCGGTTACTGTAACATCAAAAGGCACGCCTGCAGTGACCGCTGTGAGGGCAGTCCCGCTAGCCCCTGTTCCGGCGGCGGTTAATTTTAATTCCAAAAGAGTAGTAACTATAGAAAAATTCTTGGTTGAGGAAACAACCGTATTTGCCGCCAGGTCTTCTGCGGCGCTGACAGTAATAACTGCAGTACCGTCTCCGGTAGAAGAGGTAATCGGGTTAACGTTGCAGGCTTTATAAGTGTCATTGGCAACTGTTGTAGTTGACCAGCCTCCTCCTGCAGCACAGGCTGCTGCTGTGCAAGGCTGGCTTGTAACTGGCCCAGCAGGGTCATAAACTACTGTTGGCACGGCCGATGTCTTCATGCTTTCGCTAAATATTGTAGTCACCGCTACATCCCCTGCATCAGCTATCCCGGTTTGGTCATTAGTCAAATTGGTTGTTATAGAATTTATTGTCGGCGCATTGGTATCCGCAGTTACTGATCCGGTAATTGTGCCCAAATTTGTGATTGTCGCGGAATTGCCTGCGGCATCTGTAATCGTAAAATTAATAGTATTAGGAGTGACTACTCCGTTATCCCCTGAGGCTACTGTGAATATTATACTATCTGTCGCGGCATTGCTTGCGGAAACATCCTGTGTTACTGCCGCAGCAATATTGTTTGCCCTTGAGGCAACATTAACCGAGGCAGTAACTGCTTCGCTGTAATTTATGGAATAAGTTACAGTGTTGCCTGCCTTGGCTAAAGTTGTAGCGGAATTATTTGAAGCTACGCTTACCGAACTAATAGCCGGAGCCGTTGTATCATAGGTAACAGCAGTGCTCTGGACTGCGCTGGCAGTATTACCGGCTAAATCTACTGCATCGAATCTTACGGTATATACTGCACCGTCTACCAGGATAGGATCATTGGCTAAGGTTATATTGGTATGCGCTCCGGAATTTAGCTCATTACCGGTAAGAAGTTTTATATGCGGAGAAGAAGGGTCCGCTGTCCCTGAAGTCCTTGTCCAGGTTATTTTACTTCCGGAACCTGCGGCCGCAACTTCCGAAAGCGTGTAGCTTACCCGGGTTGAATTCACCTTAGTTGAGCTTGCCGGGGCAATAGCTGAAATTACAGGGGGAGTATTTTCTTTAGATACCGGCCCGGAGGTATATATTTCAATTACAGCAGCGGCATTGCCGGAAAGATCTTTTACCGCGCCGCTTACCGGAGTCACCCCGATATATTTGCCATGAGGGATATAAGCTGCATCAAGCAATTCATTCAAAGTTATGGTAGCAATTCTCTTTGTGCTGTCCCAGGAAACAGTTGCATTAGCAAGCGGGATATCCATCTGATTTAAGCCGCCCGCATTATCCGAATAATCTATTTCAATATTGCTGGCTAAATTAGCATTGGTTAAAGTAGAATTATCCATTGGTTCATTAAAAGTAAGGACAATGGTATCTCCTCCGGCGTGGACAGATGTTGCTGCTACAGTAAATGTCGGAGGAGTAGTATCTCCGGTAATCGGAGAAGGGGTCCAAGTCGCAAGCACAGGGGTATTGCCTACCAAATCCTTGACATTAGTAGAATTTGGCACCACTTTAATATATTTGCCGTTAGGAAGGACCACGCCATCGGTTACTTCATTCAAAGTTATGACAAGGATTTTCTTGGTTGCATCCAAAGGAGATATCGCGGCATTGGTCGTCGTAATCTGGGTCTCTCCTCCGGGAGCGCTATCATCATCGTAGAAAACCGACCAGTTAGAAAGGACCTGGGCTTGAGAAGATAAAACCTCGTTTGAGGTAATTGTAACAGTATCATCTCCGCCTGCAACATACTGGCCGGCAACAGTCAGCGCCGGAACAGTTGTCTCCTTAGGAACCGCGGAACTGTAATATTCATTAGAAACTATGCTGTTTCCTGCCGCGTCATTTACCACATCAGAACCAAAGGTTACCCCGATATATTTACCGTCGGGGATATAGGCGCCGTCTGTAGCCTCATCAAGCGTTATTGTAGCTACTGTATTGCCCGCGCTCCAAGCCACTGAAGCATTACTAACGGCTAAATCTATTTGATCGGCATTGCCTGCATTATTCGAATAATCTAAAGTTATATTTGAATCAGCCCGCAATATCGCATTGGTGATAGTTGCCGGGTCCATCGGTTCAGAGAAAGTAATGGCAATAGTGTCTCCTCCTGCATGAATTGAGGTAGCGGCAACACTTAAGACAGTAGGGGCGGTAGTATCAATGGAAATAGCTTTATTATAGCTTAAGGAGCCGCTTGAGCCGGGTGCAGGTAAAGTTAAGACCGCATTCACTCCGGCTAAATCTTTAATCGTCCCACCGTTTAAGACCAAGGAATTCGTAGCTACATAATCCAAGTCGCTAGATGTATCCCCTGCCTGAACAGTATAATTAAAGGTCAAGGTCTCTGTCCCTGAACCGGAGGCATAAGCAGCAGTTCTGTCAATTGTGCCGGTTTCCAGTAAAATTGTCGGTACGCCGGTTACGTTTGCCGGAGCAGAGAAGGTTACGGTAATGGCAATTATGTCATTCGCCTTATAAGCTCCATTTGCGGTTGAAGCGGATACCGAGGTTACTCCTATGGGATTAACCGTCTGGACCTGAGTGCCGCTGGTTAAACCGGTATAAGAAACTGTTATTGTAGGAGACCCTGCGGCTTGATCCTTATAATAAAAAGTTCCTACGCCGTTTACCGTAGTTATTGAGGTAACGCTTCCGTCAAATGCCCCTGCCGCTGTAGTATCAAATTTTCCCTGGCCGGAAGTAGAAGACAGGCCGGCTACAAGATTATCCGCAGCCCTCAAATTGTCATACTGGTCTCTTACCTGAATAGTATAAGCGGATGACACAACGTTTGCATTCAGGGTCTGCGCGCTGGAGGTAAATACAATCTTTGAAGCTGCCCCGACATTAACAACAATTGAGCCCTGATTACCGGTAATGCTTGGGGTAACCGTATCGGTTGCGGTTACGGATTGCGTCCCCACGGTTTTAAATTGTACCCCATCGGTAAACGCCTTAGTGCCAACGTCCCCTAAACCATTGGTATAAGAGTAAGTTATTTTAACATCATTTAAAGTAGGAGTTATTAATGTATTAGCGGTTGAAAGCGTGGCTTGGTATTGTATATACCTGTGCCCGTTAGTAACGCTGCTAAGCGCAGAAATATCCTGATTCTTGGTTACTGTTGAACAGCTTGCCCAGTCAGTCGCGCCGCTCATATCCGCGGAATTAGAGGTACGCACTTTCATCGAAACGGTTTGCACGCCGGAATCGATCCAGTCTATGACACCCCAAACAGGAGAAACCCCCGCACCCGCGTCTTTAATGCTAGAAACCAAATTACCGGGGGTAAGATATTCCCCGACTGTTTCCGCTCCGGGTGTTGCTGCGCTGGGTTCAGTCGATGCATACTTGCGGATAGAAAATTCATCCATACTAAATATTAAATTTGCTGACCCCCATTCTTTCCCGGCCAACACTATATTGTTAAATGCTACATCCGAATAGGTACTGCCAACCTGTGTCCAGGTAATATTGTCTAAACTTATATAGAAGGAATACACGGAACCCACTCTGCGGATTCCCAGATAAGACGGGGTTGTAGTGCTGGTATAGTTTCCTAAGTTTTGGGTACCGGTTTTTTCTAATCGGTAGTTATCTGTTGCACCATTACGATACCTTCCCCATTGATATGCGCTGGTGTCTGATCCATAAACAAACATGCCTGCATGGCTTAAATCATTATTTGTGCAAGCAACTAATTTTATCGTGGCTTGAAAATCTCCGCTAGGCAGGTCATTTAACTTTAAAGCTATCCCCTGCCTTGAAGTACTACTCCACCAGTCATTAGCTTCGCTTCCGGTATAAGCAAAATTAAGTACGCCTTCGCTTTCAGTAATTGAACCGTTGCCGGCCAATACCCCCCAGATATTTTTTATGCTTCCGTCATCAAAATCATCATAGGCGGCAAAAGTATTAACCCCGCTGCTCTGCGCCGCAGCGCCGGTATTGCCATAATATAGGTATATAGTGGCTGTATCGGGCGAGGCGGGGATTGATGGAACTTTGACCCAGATCCTGGTTGAAGAGGTATTTATCCCGGATTCAATCCAATAAGAAAGCACCGCGCCTAAAGAATCCGTAAACCTGATATCGCTTCCGTCGGCATTCATCTTTCCGGCTGTTATCAACGCGGCAGTATCAACTGTTACCGCAACCTGATAATTGGTTTGCGCGCCTGCGCTTGAACCGGTAATCTCAATGGATTTCTTGTAATAGAAGATTGCTCCGCCGACATCAAACCCGCCTCCGGCCAAGGTTAAATTACCTGTTGAAGTGGAAGCGACATCAGTCTTTGTGCCGGCATCAAAATCAGCTTGGCTGGTTTGATTCCAGAAATCATAGCTTTGAGTTGTAGCGGTAAACCCAAAATCAGCAGGCAGCACTGCTTGGGCATCGGTTGAGGTAAAATGTATTGTGCCATTATAACCGGCAGCGATATTATTTGCGGCATCTCTGGCAGTAACAACAACAGAGGCGAGGCCTCCGGTTAAAAGCGGAGTAGTAATACCGCTGACATCAAAATGCGTAGCATTGCCGATATTAACCGTAAACCCGTTGCTATAGGCTGTAGTAAGCCCGGAGGCGGTTGCTAGCAAAGTATAACCTCCGCCTGCTTTATCAATATTTAATCCGCTAAAAGTCGCCACCCCTGCGCTGGCAGATATAGTTTTTGTGCCGGAAAGTGTGCCTGATCCGGGGTTAGTGCCTATAGCCAAAGTTATAGAATCAGTGGCGCCTGTCACAGTATTATCGCAAGAATCCTGAATGGTGATTTGCGGCTGGGTGCTAAAGGCAACCCCGCCGGTGGAATTAGAAGGCTGCTGGGTAAAAGCAAGTTTTGCTTTAGCCCCGACAACAATATTAAAGCTATTTGATGTGCCTGAATTAGCATTTTCTGCTGTGGCAGTTAAAGTATAGCCTGTGCCCGGGCGGTTGATGCTTAAATCCGTAAAAGTAGCTATGCCGTTTACCGCAGCTACGGTTGCAGTACCGCTTAGGGTGCCTGAGCCGGGATTAGTGCCTATAGCTATGGTTACATTTTTGGTCTCTGTTGTCTTGGTGTTGCCCAAAAGGTCCTGAATAGTTATTATGGGTTGAGGAGAGAAAACTGCTCCGGCTGCCGAACTATTTGCCGGCTGTTGAGTAAATGCTAATTTATCCGGATGCACAGTGCCTGCTCCGGCAATAGCATAGGTTGAGCCGGCTCCGGTTCCGCGGTTAGCTGTAATCGTTGTTCCGGTATAATTCCAGTTAGTAACATATAATGCAATTCTGCCGCCGCCGCCTGCGCCTGCGCCGTTACCGCCGTTAGAAGTAATTGCTCCTGCGCCAGTTAAAGTTGCTGCATTTATCCAGATACTCCCGCCTGCGCCGCCGCCAGAACCCCAGGTATAATTCGTAGGATCACCGCCGTTTTGGCCATCAGCGTTAATGCTGGCTGAAGTTGTATTATTTAAGGTAAGAGTCCCGGAAATAACTAACTTGGCTACGCCGCCGCCGTTACCTCCGTATACACCACTGGTTCCGTTATAGCCTCCTGCGCCGCTTGAACCAAAATCATTGGGTTCGGTTAAAGAGCCGTAAGTAGTGCCTCCTGCATCTCCTTGGCCGTCATATCCGCCAACTCCGCCATAGCCTGCGCCTGAACCGGCATAGTTTGATCCACGGATTCCTTTTCCCGTACCCAAACCATCAGCTTGCCTGCCTCCTCCATAATAACCTCTGGCAGAAACATTAATCGAACCAGTATCGCCAACAGTAACATTACCATTCACTGTTAAATCAAGCTTATTAGTATCTGCTGCGGCATTGGCAGAATGGGTAAGCGTGCCATTTATTGTCATACCGGTAAAAGTACGTGCGGTATTGACACAAAGTATTGCCGTAGAAGGAATGGTTAAATTGCCTCCTCCGCTGACAAGGTCAAATGTCCCTCCGTTATCTATAATCACTCCGGTTGTGGACCAATCTAAAGAAGAATATGTAATATTGCTTAATGCCCCGGTTTTAAGAAATCCGTAATTACTTACAGTCAGCGTATTAAATGTAATTGTTTCATTAATAGGTGTTTCGCCGCTGTATCTTCCATCTCCAACATCTTTATCATCGTTTTTAATAATTAAATCACCGTTTGCCTGGCCGGTAGTTTTTGTATAAATTGTCCCGGCGCCGCCTGCGCGAAAAACAGAAGTACCGTTCTTGCCGCCATATGCCTGTAATGCAGGAAGAGTGCCTGATGCATAATAAAGGGCAATTCTGCCGCCGCCTGCACCGCCATGATCGCTATTATATCCTGTTCCGCCGTTTGCAGATATTGTTCCGCTTCCGGCAAAAACTCCAGTACCTGCAATCCAGATACTTCCGCCGCTGCCAGGGCCTCCGGATTCACCCGAAGCATTTACTCCGCCGCCAGTAGCAGTAATAGCTCCGGCAACTGTAATAGTCCCGGAATTAACTGTCAACTTGATCACGCCGCCGCCTGCACCGCCTGTACCCCAGGAAGAGCTGCCGCCGCCGCTGCCAAGGTCTACTGGCTCTGTAATACTGCCATAAGCAATTCCTCCGGATCCATTACTTGAAGTACCTGTTCCGCCTTCACCGCCATAACCTGCGCCGTTACCTGTCCCTATATATCCCGTACCTCCTGGCCCTGAGCCAGCAGTAGCCGGGGCACCCTGATAATCAACATTAATCGCTCCTGTAGTTGCAGCAATATTCACATCCCCGTTAACAGTATAGTCAATTTTATAAGTTACTGTTCCTGAAGTATTGGTAGAATGCGTAAGCGTACCATTAACTGTTAACCCCGTAAATGTCCTGGCAGTGTTTCCGTAAAGTTTTGCTGTTGCTGGTATAGTTAAAATTCCGCCGCTGCTTAGAAGAGTAAATGAACCGCCATTATCTGTAATAATGCCGTTTGCTGACCAGTCAATAGAAGAATACGTTATATTAGAAGAGGCGCCTGTTGCAAGATTGCCGGAATTAGCAATGGTTATACTGTTAAAAACAATGGTTTCATCTATAAGAGTTTTACCTATATATCTGTCATTCCAATTTTCCTGCGCGTTATTATTAACGATCAAATCGCCGTTTGCCTGCCCAGTTGGGACTTTATAAATTGTTCCTGCGCCGCCTGCGCGAGAAACAGAAGTACTGTTCTTTCCGCCATATGCCTGATAGTTAATTGTCGACGGGTCTGTAGTGTAATAAATCGCCATTCTTCCGCCGCCGCCGCCGCCGCAGCTGGTATCATACCCTGTCCCGCCGTTTGCAGATATTGTTCCACTGCCGGAAAAACTTCCGGTAGAAACCCAAACACTGCCACCGGCACCAGATCCTCCATATCTAGGTGAATTTTCTCCGTTCGCCGTAATGCTGCCTGAAACAATAGTAGAACCTAAAACTACCAGTTTAATTGCGCCGCCACCCTTGCCGCCTGTGCCATTATAAGGATTTCCTCCCCCGCTGCCGAGGTCTATGGGTTCTGTAATACTTCCATAAGTTATACCCCCTGTCCCCGTAGAACGTGTACCTGTCCCGCCGCTGCCACCATAACCTGCTCCACCGCCACCGTCGTTATAACCATACCCGCCTGCGCCAATACCAGCTGCTCCTTGATAACCCACACTATTAGCATTAATAGCACCGTAAACTACGAGGTTTCCTGTCTGAACATTTATATTTATTCTAGCCACCACATCGGTTGTCCCGGCAGCATGCGTAATGGTAGAACCTGAATAAATAGTAAGATGGCCGTCGTCAATAACTAAAGGCGAGCCGCCGATAGCATCATAGGCAAAGGTTAAAGTTGCGTTGCTGGTAAGCTGTAAAGAATTAATGGTTGTAGCGGCAACAAGTGACGGCGCGTTGGTATAGTATCCTGCGTCTATAACTACATCGCTAGTTGCATCAGGCACGCTTCCAGTATCCCAGTTAGAGGCAATTGCCCAGCTTGTAGAAGTATTGCCGTTCCAGCGGACCATTTTACTTGCGCCTTCGTTAATTATCCAGTTATAGTTATTGCCTGAATCAACAGAATTTGTAGCATTAATCGTCCTTGCACCCGTTGCATCAGAATCCTTTACATCCACATAGCTTACTGTGCTTGTGCCGGTAACATTGATTTTCCACTGCGAGGCATCTACGCTGCTGCGCAAAGATAATAGCTGGCTGCTTGCTCCGTTTAAGGTAAGCGCGCCGGTAACCGTCTGGGTAGTGCCGCTTTCAAAAGTCAAAGTTTCAGCGCTTGAAACAGCCTTGGTTAAATTATAAAAAGTGGCTGCCCCGGATATACTTTGATTTGTGCCGTCTAAGGTAACTGTCGCGTTTCTGGCAGTAAGAGACCCTGTACAGGCCCAGTTTCCTGCAACCGTCATATTATAATTAGACGCCGTGGCATCAAGAATTGCCTGCGGCCCGATAGTAATATTTCCATTAACATCAAAGTTATTTGCCGGAAGGCTAAAAACACCTAACCTGAATTTGACATGATGATGCGCCTGGTTAAGTAAAGTTATCGCACCCGGCACATCAGACGGCCGCTGCCCCAAATATTCAACAGTAGACCCTGAATCTAAAGTTACTGTCCCAAAATTAGCAAAGCTCCTGCCGCTGACAGCCAAAGTAGCCCCGCTATTGACGGTTAGAGCAGAATATATTGAGCCTGTATCTGTTGTGGTTGTTCCTGCCTGAATAATTACAGCGCCTATAGCTTCAATACATTCAAGTTCCACATGCCCGCCGGCAACTGTTATAGCGTTTCCGCTGGAAGGAGCAATATGAAATCCTGTTCCGGTAGAGCCGGTATTACGTTCACTTTCAGGCACAGTAATCCTTAAAACGTGGGCAGCATCTGTAGTGTGGCCGTCAATAACCAGGTTATCATCTAAACCTGTAGCCCAATCATCATAACAAACTGCAACAGCAATTTTATTTGTAGCAACTAAATCCGCATCAACTGCCGCCTCCCATGCTGTAAGCGTAGTATAATCACCGCCTGCCGTAGGCGAAGTGCCCAGTGTGCCTGATTCATCAAGGCCTGTTTGAGCATAAGTAAATTGGGTCTGGCTGACAACCGAGGCAATAGTAAAGGCCCCGTTAAAAGAAACTGTTCCTCCGGTGCCTGTATTTATAACAACGGTTTGACCGACATTTAAGTTGCTGTTTGGATAAGCGGCGCCCAGATTAACGGTAACTACATTAGAAGAACGGCTGATGGATGAAATCGTCTGGCCGGCGCGGATATATTTTGTAAAAGATTGAGATGTAGTGTTCAAAAAAATCGCGGGAGCTGATTCTCCGG
>Ga0265297_10000314_pt1 | contig 157611 bp, 169 predicted proteins | sample Munlanlwell13791_FD_192502 | JGI IMG/M metagenome (GOLD analysis project Ga0265297, IMG submission 192502) | Leachate microbial communities from a municipal landfill in Southern Ontario, Canada - Leachate well 137-91 | ecosystem: Engineered > Solid waste > Landfill > Unclassified | place...
AACAGGAGGTTCAAGGTCTACTGCTCTAGCATTATTTTATGGAAATCAGTCAACTGGTTTTTCAGAAGGGATGAGAATAACAGGTTCCGGTCTCGTCGGCATCGGCACCACCACTCCAGCCGCTAGACTCCATGTCTATGGTAACGGAACTACGGCTGCTGCCTTTACTAACGGTAATGTCGGAATCGGGACGACAAACCCAGGGTATAAGCTAGATTTATCCGTGGGCAATATTGATGGGATAAGAGTAGTATCGTCTAACTCTCCGTCAATTCGTTTAGATGCAGCAGATGGATATAACTGGGCTATTGCAACTAAATATAGTGTAGCTAATGCTTTTGAAATTCTGTATAACAGTGGAGGGGCGCCATCAGCCAACAAATTTACAATTTTAAGTACAGGCAACGTCGGGATTGGAACGACGAACCCAGGAACTCATAAATTATACGTTGCCGGAGACATTTGGGCGGATACGAATATTGTTGCGTCTAATGGTGACATTACTGTAGGGACAGACGGAAAAAAGCTTTATACAAATTATATAGCTAATAATAGTGGAACACTATTGCATATTCAGGACAATGGGAATGCGACAACATTCGGAGGCAACGTCGGGATTGGGACGACGAGCCCCTTGGGTAAATTGCATGTAAATGGAGTAATTAATGCAGGAACTGAAAGCAACACAATCGATATTAGCTCTTGGGCCAGTCTTAATGCGAATTATGAATTAGCAGGACCAATTGGTTATTGGGGTTTACGTACTGGCACAAATCATAATATTAATTTTGATGTATATAACGGAGGTACTCAAAAAGCAGCTTTAACGATATTGCAAAACGGCAATGTCGGGATTAATAAAGCCGCACCAGATAAGACTTTAGATGTTGTCGGCAGCATTAACGCCTCGGGTAATGTTATCGGTACGGGACTTTGTATCGGCAGTGATTGTAAAACTGCCTGGTCGCAGGTTGGGGGAGCGAGCGGCTGGACAACGGACTCATCAACAAAAACGACAACGACTTATAACGTGGGGATTGGGACGACGACGCCCAGCGGGAAGTTGCAGGTTGCAGATACGGGAGCAAGTCTAACATTTAGTGGAGATAACTTGTCTTTAAAATATACTAGTGCAGTACATTTTCCTTACATTGAGTGGCGCAACAGCGCTGGTACGCGCGGTGGCTATATGGGCTGGGGTTTGCCGGGAAGTTATTTGGAATTAACCTTGGAGAACAGTAATAATTTTGCAATTTTGGGCGGTAACGTTGGGATTGGGACGACAACGCCCATGAGTGATGCGGCGTGGGCATCTCCTGGTCTTGATATCTCAGGAACACGAGGTACGGCTGTCTTGCGGACGACAAGTGCCAGTGGAGCTGCAACATTAAGAATGACAGGACCAGGTGCATCTTACGTAGATGATTGGCATATTAATATGGTAGCGGGTGCTACAAGTCGCATTGATTTTAATCCCAAAGCGGGAGGTATCTCTCCCGCTGGTTTACATTTAATTAATGACGGCAAAGTCGGTATCGGGACAACCGCGCCGGGACAGGGGAAATTATGGATTCAGGATGGTAATATTTGGGTAACGGGCAATCAAATGTTGGCATTTTCCACGGATGGAAGTACTGATGAGACTCCGAATGTTGCTATTAGAGCAAACGGGAATAATACCTTTTTCTCTAATTGGAGCGGTAGTGTTTATTTAGATAGAATGACTATCTTAGGAGCGAATGGGAATATTGGGATTGGGACGACGAATCCGACCGCAAAGTTGCATATTTATGGTGGTTCTCATCCGAGTTTAAAACTAGAAAACGCCAGCGCTCATTCTATTTTTGATATTATTACTACCGGATCTTATGAGGAAGGAATTAGATTTTTTCACGGCACGGCTCGCCAGGCAGAAATATATACTTTAAATGGAGATAAGATATTAAGGTTTAATAATGATAGTGGTGATATTTTAGCTATAAATGCCGCCAACGTCGGGATTGGGACGACGAGTCCGGTAGGCAAACTCCAAGTTTATGGAACAGCTGGGACCTCATTAATTGTTGGTCCTCAGGATATAGGGACTTCAGCCGGATCTACTTATAATAAAATTGCTTTAGTTAATACTGGTAATGATTCATTTTTAAATATCGGTCAGGGTACGAATAATAATTTAGAATTAAATTGGACTTATAATGCCACAGCCGCGAATGCTTATGCGAAAATTGGAACATATGGAGGAAATAATCCATTAATTTTACAGCCTTCTGGTGGCAACGTCGGTATCGGAACAACTACGCCTTCAACCAAATTAGAAGTCGGCGGCGACGTAACCGCGGTCGCTTATTACTATTCTTCGGATCGTAATCTAAAAACCAATATTAAGACCTTAAATAGCGCCTTAGAAAAAGTCACAAAACTGCGCGGCGTTTCTTTTGACTGGAAAAATAGTGGGGAACCGAGTTTAGGTCTAATTGCTCAGGAAGTTCAGCAAGTCTATCCCGAACTCGTCGGCGGAACGCCCGGAAATTTAACGATTCAATACGGTAACTTAGTCGCGCCGCTTATTGAGGCGGTTAAGGAACAGCAGAAACAAATTGATAATCAAGAAAAAGAAATTAACCGATTGGAAGTGAAAGTCAAAGTTTTAGAAAGTAAAAAGAAATAAAAATGTCCAACCAAAAATATCCAAACGAATTAACGACTCAACAATTGTTTTTAATAAAGAAAGGCGAAGGATTGAAAGTGGAGTTTAAGACGAAATTTCACGATGAAACAATAGAAACTTTAACAGCTATGGCTAATACGAAAGGCGGTACGGTTATTATCGGATTGTCCGACAAAAAAGAGGCCTTAAATCTTAGTCTCGGCCAGGAAACCATTAACAAATGGCTTAATGAAATTAAGCATAAAACCGATTATAAGTTAGTACCAGATGTTAGCAGCGGAATCTATCAAGGAAAAAATTTGGTTTTTCTAAGCGTTTCCGAGCAACCGAACAAACCCTTGTCTTTCCGCGGCCGCTATTATAAACGATATGGCAGTAGTAATCATTTATTATCAACGGCAGAAATAAGTGCAGAATTTTTACGAGCACGCAATCGGAGTTGGGATTTAATGATCGCCGAAGATTATAGTTTGGCTGATTTAGACTTAAAAAAAGTTGAAAGCTGTCTTAAACGTTTAAATAAAAATCGTGATTTACCAATTAAAGACGCGCCGAAAGTATTTTTAAAAAAATTCAGTTTGATTGACGGCAATAAAATCACTAATGCCGCCCGGCTCCTTTTCGCTAAAAAACCAGGATCGGAAACGGAAATTCAAATTGGATTGCTGGAAACGGAGACGGTTATTAAAAAATCAGTAGTTATTAACAACGGGCTGATAAACGACGTTGAACAAGTGATGGATTTTATTAAAGCCTATATTATTAAAGAATATATTTTTACCGAGAGTCGCCCGGCCAGAGAAGAACGTTGGCAGTATCCCATAAAAGCTTTGCGAGAATTCGTGGTTAACGCTATCATTCACCGGGATTATGTCGGCGGGACGCATTCACAATTTAAAATTTTTCGTGATAAAATAGAACTTTGGAATCATGGACGGTTGCTAGAAGGACTGACGATTCAGGATATTTATGCCGGGACGGAAAAATCTTATGCTCGAAATCCGAAAATTATGGAAATTTTTAAGGATCTAGGCTTAGTGGAACGCTATGGTAGCGGCGTAAAAAGAGCGGTAGCGGAAATTACGGCTTATGGTTTGCCAAAACCGATTATTAAAATTATGGCCGGCGGTTTTAACGTGGAAATTCTTAGCGCGCCGTCAGGAGTGAAAAATGAGAATGAGGGTATAAATGAGGGTATAAATGAGGGTGTAAATGAGGGTATAAATCTAGTTTTTGATTTAATAAATAAACGGCCGGGCATTAAAGCGAATTTTATCGCTAGCGGGTTAAATAAACCCTTAAAGTCGGTTGAAAGATGGCTTAAGGTGCTAAAAGAAAAAAAACAAATTGAATACCGCGGCAGTCGGAAAATCGGAGGTTATTTTATCAAGAAATAAGTAAGTATAATGAGCCCAAATTAGTTTCTTTATAATATACTTATATGTATATTATAAAGAAAGGGTTTTAAATAAAAATAGCTAATATAAGACAAATTTAGAAATAAATATATGCATCTCCATAAAACTTTTTTTGAAAAATATATTATCTTCTGTCTGCTTCTGGTTTTAGCTTTGCCGCTTAGCGCTCTAGCCTATACCTGGGGATCTAATAATTGGTGGATTAAGGTCGATCCTTCCGACACAGTCGGGACGACGATGACAATCAACGGAACCGTTTATCAAATAAAAGCCAGCCCGAACGGCAAGAGTATTTTTATTCCAACGAAGACCGAGGCGGAAATTCAAAGCTTTGTCAGTAGCCCAATCGGAGCGCAGATTGTAAAGTCAAACCCTAATACTGATTGTAACGCGACTGGCGGAACGATTACGGATGATGACGGCTATCGGATTCATACCTTTACCAGTAGTGGTACTTTTACAGCAGCCAATAATTGCAATGCTGAGGTTTTGGTGGTAGCCGGCGGCGGCGGCGGCGGTCGTTATGGCGGCGGTGGTGGCGGCGGCGGGGTAGTTTATGATTCATCTAAAGCGATATCCGGCGCGGTCACTGTAACCATTGGCGGCGGTGGCGCCGGTTGGGTCGGCGATACTCAAAACGGCGGCAACGCCGGCAGTGGCGGTAATTCGGTTTTTAGTTCGTTAACGGCAATCGGCGGTGGCGGGGGCGGATGTTATGGCAATCCTCTCGGCAGCTCCGGAGCGGCGGGCGGATCCGGCGGCGGCGGGGGAAATACTAATGGCGGCGGGACAACCAGCGGCGGCATCGGAACGTCAGGACAAGGTTATTCCGGCGGCGGTGGACCGAATGGAAATTATGTTTCTTACGGCGCTGGCGGCGGCGGCGGCGCTGGCGCGGCTGGCGCAGAAGGCATAGCCGGCGGGAAAGGTGGCGCAGGAGTAGCATATTCAATCAGCGGAACTTCAACCTATTATGGCGGCGGCGGCTCTGGTTGCCAAGCAAGTTCAAATTTGACCGGAGGACAAGGTGGCGGCGGAACCGGTTTTGCGGCCGGAGTTAGCGGTAATACATCTATTGACGGTGTTTCTAATACTGGCGGCGGCGGTGGTGGCGGAAGAGATAATACAATAAGCGGAACCTGGCGCGCGGGTAACGGCGGTTCAGGCATTGTTATTATCAGGTATCCGCACATAATACCTCCACCCGTCAATCCGGTTAGCTGCATGAGCATTAAAAAAGGGAACGCTTGGGCGCCCGATGGAGTTTACACGATTGATCCTGACGGCGATAGCGGTAACGACCCCTTTCAAGTTTACTGCGATATGACCTATGACGGCGGTGGCTGGACCTTACTTATGAAAGCAACCAGAGGAACGACTTTTCAATATGATAGTAATTATTGGACAACCGCCAACACTTTAAATAGTACTGATATCACGCGTAATGACGCGGACGCGAAATATCGATCGTTTAACGAATTACCGGTAACGGATATTATGGCTCGTTGGCCTGATTTCGGAGATATCCGTTGGTTAAAAAACAGCGCTTGGACAGCCACCCCGGCCTTAACCGGATTTAATACCTATCATAATTGGGGGACCCCTCAATATCAATCAGATTGGAACGCGACTTATTTCAGTAGCGAACCAGTGCAATGCGATGCCGCCAGCGGCGGTCCGAGTATTTACGGCACAAAATTAGCGGATTTAGGTGGTATTGGAGGCGGCTCAAGATGGGGTTACCGGTTTAATGAAAACGGTTGCAATGATTGGGGGTCAGATGACGCGGGCGGCGGCATCGGTATCCGGGCGGCCGGTTATATTGTTACTTTGGCCAGCACAGGAGCGAGCGCCGGCGATTCTTACGGTTGTTGCGGCGCTACGGGAGCGAATCGGACGGCCCGGGTAGAAGTTTACGGTCGTAATCCTGACGATCCAAGCTGGACTATGCCAACGCCGCGCAGTTCTTGTAAGGCAATACTTGATACCAGTGAATCTATCGGCAATGGAGTTTATACCATTGATCCGGACGGTGCCGGTGGCAATGATCCGTTTCAAGTTTACTGCGATATGACAACCGATGGCGGCGGCTGGACTTTACTCTTTAATTTAAATACCAACGATGCTAATGTTCGAAATTGGAATGATACGACTTTTTGGCTAGGAAGCGGAACCGAAGGTAACACAGTGAACGCTTTTAGCACTGATTATAAAAGCAAAGCTTATTCAGCTCTAACCCTTGACGGTGAAGTGATGATGTGGGTGCATAATGACGGCAGCACAAATTACGGCCACGCGGTTTACGATGTTGTAAATGATTATAGAACTAGTACCTTGTATTCAGCCATGAATGCCGGTGATATTGTTTTAAGCGCTATGCGCAAGAGTTGCGCCGACTGCGGCAGCGCCCCTTACAACACCGAAACTTTCATCGGTCGCTCTGAAGCGCTTGAATTGAATGAACAGAAATCAGGCAGCGGACACGGTTCCGGCAGTTCTTATACTTATGCCCGCGTTTCAACGACCGGTTTACCAGGCGATAGCCACTATGTCTGGGGCTTGGGCGGCGATCATGATTGCCAATGCAGCTGCGGGCATTGGGGCTGGTCTTATGAAGCCCAATTTTATCAAAGTTATTGCGATATCTATTCAATCGGGACGAGAAATGGCGGCGGTTGGACCGATAAGGGCTATAACGACAATGATAATTGCAGTGCCGGTAACGCGGCGATTGATTATGCTCTTTTTGTCAGAAAAAGTTGCGGCGTTTGTAAAGAACCTTCCGGCGATAGTTGTGTTTATTCTAATAGTTCAACTCAATGTGCAACGATAAATTGCAGTGCCAATAATTATTATTATATTTCTGGGGTTGCTTCGCCGACCGGTACTAATTACACTGATTTCCGCAGTTATAATGATATCAACGCTTATTGCGACGGCTCGGGAAATTGCAATTATACTTCTTGTAATTCTTATTCGGATTCTTTAATCGCCTCCTGCGGCACCTGCAAGTACGCGACTGGCGATGCTTCCGGTTGTGCCAATTACGGCGCCGGAACAAGTTGCGGTTCAGGTTATGCTTGTGATGGCGCCGGTAGCTGTATCCCGATTCCCGCTCCGAAAATCGTTTTCTTAGGTCGTTGGATGGGTTATGGTAATTTTGGCGGTTTAGCCGCCGCCGACGCGATTTGTCAATCAGAAGCTAATAGCGCTGGCTTATCCGGTACTTTTAAAGCCTGGTTAAGTGCTAGTTCAGCTAGTGCCCGTGATCGTTTAACTCATTCCGTTGGTCCTTATAAACAAGTTAATGGTACGCAAATTGCGGCTAATTGGAGTGATTTAGTTAGTGGAAATAATTGGCTTTTAACTAACCGGATTAGTGTTGCGGCTGATGGCGGAGTAATAGGTCATAATGCTTGTTCGGCTTACTACGGTGACCCTTACTATGATATTTGTTGGCCGAGCGTAGTCAATTTCATTTGGACAGGCACAAATTGGGACGGTAGTGGCACCGGTGCCTATTGTTCTGATTGGACCGATACTAACAGCTCTCAAAAAGCAACCTTTGGAACAACCGCTAGAGATCAATATGACGGTACCCCAGAATGGACAGTAATGCCCTGGGCAACCGTCTGCTATGGTCAAAAGGGTCTATATTGTTTTGAGCAATAATTATAATTATTAAAACCATGAAAAAAAGATTAAAAATTTTTGGGGTCAGTCTGGCGATCGTTGCTATTTTAGTTGCTTTGATAGTTATAATAGTTAATTTTCAAAAATCTCCGGGCTTAAATATAAAGCCTGAAATTAAGAAAAACGATACTACCCCTCGTACCACTAATTGGAGCACGACAACTCCTTTAGGTTCGTTATCTAAGCCTAAAGCCCCTCTTCCTGCACCGCCTCAAGACGTCGTCACCCCTGAACAAATTACCGTTGAAGCGATTGACTTAGAAATTGCCGATGGTAGTTTTTCGCCTCTGGAATTTACAGTCAAATCAGGGACTGAAGCTAAGTTAGCTTTAACCGGGACCGGAGAATCAATGCATCTTCTGTCTTTTATGATACCGGATTTAGCTTCGTCCTCCGTGACTGTTGTTCCCGATGAAACACGGCTGTTTACCTTAAAAGTTCCCTCAAAGCCGGGAACATATGATTTTATAGTTGATTCCGCGACCACGATCGGTAAGATAATCGTCAAATAAAAGAAGCGCTAAAACGCGGTAAATTTTTTAAGCTGGAACAAGATGAAACAAGATGGAACAAGTTTTTAAAAAGTGTTATAATATAATTAACATATAATAATAAAAAAGTATGCCAAACACTATGCCTAACAACAAAAGCAAGCTTTGGATTTTACTCGGCGTCTTAGTGGTAATCGTGATTATCATTATCGTCGCCGCGAGCCAAGGCAAGAAGAAAGTCGATTCTGGGCCAAACGGCGAATCAATGCCCGCTGGCACGGAGCAGACCGGCAACACGCCGGAAACCGGTAACACACCGAGCACCACTGGAACCGGGACTGTTGAAGAAGTCGTCGACATGAGAAATGCCGCCGTGCAAATCCCGGGGGCCAGTTTAGTCACGTCCGATAACAAGGTCGTTACACCGGAAGGGAAGGTTGCTAAGAATGACGCGATCCCCGCTTCTCAGGATGCGCCGAAATCCGTCCTAATCGCTAAAGATCAGCTGCCGAAACAGGCGATTAACATTGAGGTTAATAACGGTAAGTTTTCACCGTCATCTTTTTCCGTTAAGCCGAACCAGCCGGTTAATTTCGCGATTACTTCGGCTGACGGCCAGGTTCACGTCGTCATCTTCAGTAACTCGGTTTTAGGAGCGATCGCCATGGGTATTGGCCCGGGCGAGACGAAAGCGATCACTTTTAACGCCCCTGCCGCGGCCGGAGAGTATGAATTCCGCTGCGACGTTCCGGGACATCGTGATAAGGGCGAGGTCGGAAAGATGATTGTGAAGTAATAGGTGGTAAAGAAAAAAGAAACGCTAGGATACAGAAGGCGCCTCGTTTATTGCGGGGCGCCTTTGTGTTATAATAAAATTATGACAAAGCGCCTACTAAAGATTTGGAAGAAAAAATATTGGCGTCGTTTTTTAAAACTTTCTAAAAAGAAATATTTTTTTATATTTCTATTTTTTTTGTTACTGGTCGTCGCTCTTTTTTTTATTTTTTGGAGCCAACTAGTGCGCTTACGTTCTTTTTGGAAACCGGAGCTTTCTTTTGTCAACTCCGCGGTGCCTAATATTGAAAAAAGCGTTCCGTCCCCCTTTGTTAATGCTAATTTGCCCCCCAATGTTTTAGATCCTAGCTTGATTTTTGGAACTTTTTTCGACACTTTTTCCGGCGTTGGTTTTATCGACCAAGAAAAAACAACAATGTACCGGGATCGCCTCGCCGCGGCTATGTTTTTTCGTCCCGATTACAGCTTCGAACTCAGCGATAATGTCAGCATTGAAGATCAGGAGTATTTCCAATCCGTTAATGTTAATGATTCGTCCCTAAACGCTGCCGAAATAATATCCGATAAACGCTGTTTAAAAACGGATTGCTTAGAACAAAAGGGGCAAAAATTATATTATAACGGCGAAAGCTTGGTGTGGCCGGAGGAACTTGAAGGCCTTAAAGTTGTTGCTGTTTCCATCGGGGCTTTGACTGATAATTTTTTAATCGGTTTTACGGTTAAGGACTCTGAGCCCGCCGGTAATGCCAGTAATACCAGTAGTGATGTTAGTAATAATGATGTCGGCACCTCGGCCTTGAAAGTTTCCGAAAATAAGGATCGTTATCGGGGCCTGGTTTTTTATTTTGACGGCCAGGAGTTTACCCTACTTAAGACCCCCGAACCGATTATCTCTCCTTATTTCGGTTTTTTTGGCTTTGGCGGGGAAGAGGCTGATTTCTTAGTTATTTATGGAGCTTATAAGGGTATTGCCTATCGTTTTCAAGACAGCCAAGTAAAAGATATCAGCCGTTTTTTTGACATCCGAATAATGGGTGGCGGTTTTAAAGCCGAAGCAATTAAAGCCGGGGAAGGAGAACGGACGACTTGGTACGTATTTAGTCTGACAGCCGGCCAACCGCGGCTAATCAAGCTTTGGCAGAATCGGACGCCGGAAATTGTCGGCGAGGCTTCTTTTGACACTTTATTTAGCGCCGATGTCAGCTCGGCTATTTTCAAATTAAAGAAAGTTGACAATTCAGCGATAGTTCTTTTGGCTAATATAAAGAAAAAAAATCAAGAGGAGTGGCGTTTTTTTGCCGATCGCGGATTTTATAACAGTCAGTCCGGCGTTATATTATTCAAACCAGTTTTTCAGGGCTTGGTTCCGGAAACAATTACTATAAAAAAATTAGCGGTCGCAAGGCTTGATCTAGATAGTCCGAGCGCGACCGCCGTTAAATTCCTGTTTTCCCCTGACGGCCAGAATTGGCAAGTAATCCCGGCAGGGAAGAATGTCGATTTTAATATTTCGCCTCTTGATAATTTCTTTTTACGGATAGTTTTTCCTGACTTTTCCGATAAATTCTACTCGCCCTTTTTAGCCTCCGCCCTATTTGATTACTATTACCAGAAATGATATAATATTAAAAGATATATTTTATATAAAAAATTAAAAAATACTAAAAAACTATGAAGAAAAAAAATTTAATCTTCGCCATTATTATCGTGTTGGTTGTTTTAGTTTTAGTGGTAGTTTTAATGATTAACACTAAAACGAGTGAGAAAACGATTGAACAAAGCGGTCAACCGAATGGCCAAGATTTAGTAACCGATAACAATTCGGGCGAGCAGACGCCGTTGAAGTTTAATACTAATGAAGTTGTTCCAACTGATTTATCAATTGCCCCCGGTCTTGAAGGCGCTCCCAAACAAGAAGTTTTTGAAGAAAATAAAATTCCTTCGGGAGTTATAAAAATAGAGATTTCTAATCAAGGATTTAAACCAAAAGAATTTAAGGTTCAATCTGGTAAAAAAGTTTCTTTAGCGCTTGTTGGAACAGATAATAATTCTCATACCATGATTTTTCAAAGAGCTAGTCTTGCTGGATTGACTATTCCAATTTCTTCGGGCGAAAGTAAGGCTATTAATTTTATTGCCCCAGAAAGCGGGTCTTATATTTTTCAAGATGGTGCTTCCGATAAAATTAATGGAACAATGATTGTAGAATAAATCGCAAAGCAATAGTTAATTTTGTTTCAAATAAATATTATTATGATAAAAAAAACGTATTGGTTTTTTCCGGTTTTGATTGTAATATTTTTATCCGGTTTTTTTGCTGTCCAAGTCGCTTGTGCCGCTTTAGAATCAATTACTTTTCAAAATCCGAGCGGCACAATAACCGGGACCAACTATTCTGGCAGCGCCGCCTCGGTTAATGGCAAAGCTATTGGCGCTACCACTGACGGCAAATGGTGTACCTATAATGCCGCCTCTACCTCAATTATCTGTAATACCGATGCCCCCTCATTTTCCGGCCTCACTACTTTAAACACTCTAACCAGCGCCACCCAAACTTTTGCCACCGGTTCAGCTGGCGCTGATTTCGGCATCAGTTCCTCCGGCACTACCCATACTTTTAATATTCCCACGGCCTCTGCCTCTAATCGCGGACTTCTTTCAGCCACTGATTGGGCTACGTTTAATAATAAAGCTAGTGGCAACACCGCTAATTGGGATGCTGCCTATACTCACTCTACTAATGTTACCGGAGGAGTTCACGGAGCAATAGCTGCTAATACGGCTAACATGATAGTCAGACGTGATGCCAGCGGTAATTTTAGTGCCGGCGCAATTACGGCGTCTCTAGTCGGTAAAGCTAATACGGCTGGTGATGCTGACTCAGTTGATGGTGTAAGCGTAGGGGGTCAAACAGCTGGTGGCTGGTGCACCTATGACAGCGCTAATACGAGAATTAATTGTAGTTCTTCTGCCCCCTCATTTTCCGGCGTCACTACTTTAAACACTCTAACCAGCGCCACCCAAACTTTTGCCACCGGTTCAGCTGGCGCTGATTTCGGCATCAGTTCCTCCGGCACTACCCATACTTTCAATATTCCCACGGCCTCTGCCTCTAATCGCGGACTTCTTTCAGCCACTGATTGGGCTACGTTTAATAATAAAGCTAGTGGCAACACCGCTAATTGGGATGCTGCCTATACTCACTCTACTAATGTTACCGGAGGAGTTCACGGAGCAATAGCTGCTAATACGGCTAACATGATAGTCAGACGTGATGCCAGCGGTAATTTTAGTGCCGGCGCAATTACGGCGTCTCTAGTCGGTAAAGCTAATACGGCTGGTGATGCTGACTCAGTTGATGGTGTAAGCGTAGGGGGTCAAACAGCTGGTGGCTGGTGCACCTATGACAGCGCTAATACGAGAATTAATTGTAGTTCTTCTGCCCCCTCATTTTCCGGCGTCACCGGCTCTGGAACGGATAATTATATTCCCAGATGGAATGGAACAACTGCTTTGGAAAACAGCGTCATTTACGATAACGGCACAAACGTCGGTATCGGCACAACTGATCCAGTTAGGTTATTAGATGTCTATGGCAGCAGCAGCCCGATTATAGGAGTAACAAATACCGGTGGGTCTGGCGGTGCAGCCTTTAAAATGAATGATGTCCCAGGCAGTTCAGATTGGTTTTTCAAAGCAACTTCGGCCGGATTTAAGATTCGCGATAATACAAACGCTTTGGATGTCGTGGTAATAGAAAAAGCGGCCGCTGCGAATGCCTTATATATAAAGGCCGGCGGCAACGTCGGTATTGGCACGACGGCGCCGGGGCAGAAATTAGATGTTGACGGCAATATTAGAGCTAACTATACTTTATATTTAAAGGGAGGCAATAATATGGGCGGAACAGTTGGAGGGGGAATCGCTATGTCGGCTAATGGTAATAATTATGGTTTAGATTATTTAGCCTATGCTGCTCAAACTGCCAGTTCTGGAATTGGCGTTACTTTTTCTCCTAACGGTACTCCGTCTCTGCCTTATGATTTTCAATTTGGAACGAATGAAGGCACCAGTTTGCTTATAATTGGTCACCAAGCAGCTAAGGCTCATGTTATAGCGGCTGATAATACTAGTGCTAGCGCTAATCCTTGGGATTTAATTTTACGTTCCCCGGCCAGCGGCCATGGTTGGAGCGAAAGTGCTTATAACTCTTTAGTTATAAAAGCTGGTGCGCCTACTAATACTTTATATCTTAATAGTTCCGGCAATGTCGGTATCGGGACGACAGCGCCAGCTCAAAAACTGCAAGTTAACGGTTATGCTCAAGCAGACTCCGGTTTTTGTATCGGCACTAACTGTATTACTTCCTGGTCCGCTGCTGGTCTCGGCGGTTCCGGCACAAACAACTATATTTCCAGATGGGACGGAACAGACAGCTTAAAAAATAGCATTATTTACGACGATACTACTAACGTCGGAATCGGTTTAACTAATCCGAGCGCTAGATTGCATGTTTCCGGCAACCTTTTAGTAAATAGCGCCGTGACATTTTCAACTTTAGGCAGTTCTGGCAATAACGCTTTGGTTTTTGCCAGTAATGATGGCACCCTAACTTCCGTCGCTTCTACCAGTGTCAGTCTCCCGGCCGGCGCTATCTCGCACGGAACTTTTGGTTCGAATACTTCCGACACTGGGAAATATGCCTTTCCTGATGATGTAATTATTAATGGTGACACTTTGGAATTTGGCGAAGTCGGAGTTCATAATATTATTTTTAACAATAGAGAGGGCGTGCCCTACATTACTGGTCAAGATGATTATTTAGGATTCGTGGGCGCTTCTTTATATACTTTTGATAATGACCTTAAATTGTCTTCTGGTAATTCTTTTCAAGTCGGTTCTTTGTCTGGCATAGCCGGTCCGATTTCTTATGCTACTCCAATAGGCATATCTATTGCCGGTGGCATTGTTACTTATGTTAACTCTGTTAGTGGTCTTAGCCAAACAGTCGTTGTTAGAGGTTCTACTGGTAGTAACTGCAATTTAGTATTTAGTGGTGGCGTCCTTACTTCGACTACTTGTCCTTAAAATGAGTTTTGAAAAAAAAGCGAGCTCTTGAAAAGCTCGTTTTTTAATATATTTTTTTAGTCTTGACACCGCGTAGCGGCAAGCCCCGGCCTTTAGGCCGGGGAAAACGCTGCCCCGAAGCCTCGCGCAGCGAGGCGGAGGAAAAAGTTATCTCGGTTTTTTGATTTTTGATGAAGTGGTACAATGAAGGCATATGCCCAAGATAGATAAAATATTCTTTTGGAAGAATGCCCATACATTCCACCAATGCACCATTCATCTCGTGTTTGTCCCGAAATATCGCCGCCGGGTTCTGCAAGGCAAAATTGCCCTAAGAATTCGGCAATTATTTTTCGAATGCTGTGAGGTTAACGATTGGTTCATCCATGAAATGGAAGTGATGCCCGATCATGTCCATGTTTTAATTCAGTTTCCGCCGGATATATCAATATCCAAGGTGGCGATGTTTCTGAAAGGTGGTTCATCCCGAAAACTCAGAAAAGAGTTCCCGGAAATCGAAGAATTTCTCTGGGGCGACAGCTTCTGGCAAGATGGATACTTCTCAGAAACGGTTGGCAGAATAAACCAAGCCATGATGAAAAATTACATCAAAAGTCAAAAAACCGAGAGGTCGAAACAAGCTACGGCCTTTAGGCCGTAGTAGTTGACAAAAAGTTAGTAATATTATATAATATTAAGAACTTTTGTTTTTTTAAAAATTTATCAACCAATAAAACCGAAAAAATAACCCAAAACCAATAAAGATGAAAAAACCCCTTATTAATATTAGTGTCATTGTTTTGACGCTGGTATTTCTGGTCTTATGCGGCCAGCCGGCTTTTGCACAGTCTAACTCAAGCGATCAAACTTGGACGAAAATTGTTTCTCCAGTCGCTATCGGCGATGTTATCTCGTCGGTCACTATTTCTCCTGATGGCGTAATTTACGCTACCAGTGCTAATTTAATCCATGTTTCAAATGATATCGGAGCTACTTGGACAACCTCCGTAATTCCTTTTCCCAGCGCGTATATTGATCACGCCCTATGGTTTAAAGGGAGACTCTATGTCGGTTGCGAAACCGGTATAATCTCTACGGAAGACGGCCAAAATTGGGAATTAAGCAAAACCGGTTACGGTTTTCCCAGTATCTGCGCCAACACTCAATATGCCTTTTTCTTTGGATTAAATAACAACGGTTGGCGAACGGATGGCCAGACCTGGGTTCATATCAATCAGCCTAATCAAATAGTTAGTGTCGCTTGCGCCGATGATATTGCTTTAACCGCTTTTTCTAACGGAGAAATTTATCAAAGTCATGATAATGGTCAAACTTGGATGCTTACTAGCCAGTTAGATATTGATCCGATAAGCGCCTCGGCTAATGCCGGTCAATATAATGTTGTCGGCTTTACGCCAGATCATAAATTAAGTTCTCGGGGACAGTATCAATATGATTATTCTTCCGGCTACTTAATGGCCGTAACTTATTTTGACGGCGATTGCTTTTTCGCTGGCAGTGAAAATTTATCATCTTCGACCTATCGCGGCATTATCTTCAAAAACGGCGACTTAAATAACGCCGCTTATTTTGACGGCGAAATTATCGGACTGACCGGTAACTCCAATTTAATGATCGCCAATGTTCTGGGTTGTGATTTATATGTATTAACGGCGAAAAGCGCTAGTTTGCCAGTTTATTCTGATAAATCAAGTTTAACTGTCTATCCCAATCCCGCGATCAATAAAATTTTCGTTGAGTCTTCAACTAATCAGCTGGCCAAACTGTACGCGATCTCCGGGCAAATACTCGAAGAATATTGGTTAATTGCCGGAAAAAATTATCTTGATATTTCTAATTTAAAATCAGGAACTTATCTCCTGGTTGGTAAAGAGGCCGTAAAAATAGTCAAACAATAATTTTCGGCCACAAAAAAGAGGCAGCGATTTTCATCATATCGTCTGCCTCATTTTTTAATCTTTACCATTTATCTGGCTATAATTTTTGTGGCCTTTTTTTGACCATTGATAGTCAGAACGGCTAAGTAGGTTCCTGTTGCCAGGTTGGAAGAGAAATCAATCTGTTTTTCACCAGCGGACATCTTTACCCCTGGTTTTGACCAGACCGGTCGACCTAAGAGGTCATAGACTTCTAGAGCTACTTCGCTCTCTTCAGTTAAGGAGAAACGGAAACTGATTTGTCCTGAAAAAGGATTGGGGAAGCAAGAGAACCCTTCGCTCTTTTTTTCCTGGTTTCCGTTAATTTTCGTCGGCAAATGGATGATAGCCTTAAGCCAGGAGCCGACCAGGTAACTAGTATAACCAGGAACAGGAGTAATTGTGCCAATAACTGAATCAATTCGGCTTACTTCCATAACTAAAGGCACAAAGACCCCCTTTTCTTGATCATAGAAGCTGCAACTGTCGACTTTCATCTCCATCGCTTGTGTCGGCCTGTCTTTTTCTAAACAGTAGGATGAAGTAATCACCATGGTTTGAGCGTCCAAAACTGTATCTAGAGCAATCAGCCAATCCTGATCCATGGCTGGAATCACAACCATCTTTTTAATCGTGTCCGATCCGTTTAAGAAACTAATAGTTGTTTCCTCGTTTCGGGGGATGCAGAATCGACGGCCTTTTGTCCCCAAGTTGGAAGTGACCGCAAAAACCATTTTTGGCTGTTGGTTTTTCCCGTTCTCAATGGAATAAAAATTAGTATCAAAGCGGTGATAGGGAAGCCAACCAAAACCATTTTCTCCCCAATTTGGCCCTAAAGAATTCATAATCCGGAAAGCGCCGATCGTACTATCAGCGCGCAGAGTGTCGTTGTAACCGACGATGCACAGGGAATGAGTGCTCCCTGAAGGATTAGTAATGAAGGAAACGATCGGTCCGTTATTAATTAATTCTTTTTTGGCATCATCTAAGTTTGTCGACTTATGATAGCCAGCGATCCGGTATTTTAAACCGGTTAGGCACAGGGACCTTTCGGGTCTAGTCAAATAATCATCCGGGTTAAAGGGCATCTGTGAAATAAATAATGCTCCTTCTTGTTGGATGAAATTCAACATCTGATCAAATGACAAACCGCTCATGGCCGGATACAAGCTTCTTAGCTCGTTGTAAGGATAGGCCGGTGAAATCATATGTTCCGGCAGTTTTGGGTTCCAGGCTTCTTCCCGGGCTTCAAAAAATGTCTGGGCGAAACTGCAGGCCATGGCCGTGCAAGAACCCTGGTTTCCTTGATCGATGCTTGTTCCCATTTGGGACTCGTAGGAGAAGGCAATAGGCAAATTTTGTCCAAGCCCAATCAGGCTGAACAAAATTAAACTGGTAAACAATATTAGCTTTTTCATTTTTCAGGTTTTATGATGAATTTTTAAAGAAAATTATTAATTCTAATATAAAATAATTATATCACAATTATGACATTATTATAGCATTTTTTGTATTTCCTGTCAAGCGAGATTAAACTAGAATTAAACCTAGTAAAATCGGGAATATTTTTAGAAAAAAGTTTCTTGACCCCCTTTTTTAAAATTGCTATAATTATAATAAGTTTTCTAAATTAAGCTTAAAGAGAGTTGACGCTTACGCCTCCTCTGTTTAAGCATTTTGCTTTCATATGAAAAAATCATTAATTGGTCCTCTAGTTACCATTTTGGTTTTATTATTACTAGGGGCGATGTTCGTTTATTTCTATGTTACCTTGAATCGAATGGAAAAAAAGATTGTCACTGCTCAAACCGCGATTGCCGAAGATTCCGGCAAAGTCAACGCGATTGTTAATTTTTTTAATGCTAACGCCAATGCCCAGACTCAAAATAACAAATAATAACAATAATATAATAAATAAAAAAACTATGAGAAGAGAATTTGTTTTTCCTCTAATTGTTGGGGTAATCTTAGGCGCCTTACTCATGATGTTCTGGCAGTTTAACGCTCGTCTTGTTAATATCGGCACCGGTTTAAACCAATTAGAGCAAGCGACGGCGCAAAATACTAAAACCGTCAACGACATTGTCGCTTTCATTAACCAGGCGACCGGCGCCAATAATCAGGCCGCGACTCCTGCTCCGACCACAAAATAGTTTCTACAAGAATCAGCCAATTATAGCAAAAACCCTGTCAGTGGATAGGGTTTTTGTGTTTGCTTAATTTTTTCAAATAATGTACAATTAGAGTTGAATATAAGAGATAGTCCTATATTTAACTCTAATTGTATGGAAAAAGGCTTTTTAAACGAAATTTTAAGATCAAATAAAACGGTCTTTTCTTTTAAAGACTTGATTTTGTTTTGGGGAGGAATCAGTAAATTAACAGCCGCTTCCCGGGTTAACTATTATGTTAAAAATAATAATCTTTATCATATTCGTCGTGGTCTGTATGCTAAAGATAAAAATTATAATCGCTATGAACTGGCGACCAAAATATTCACCCCGGCGTATATTAGTTTTGAAACCGTCCTCGGTGCAAGCGGCGTAACTTTCCAACATTATTCTAAAATTTTTGTCGCTTCCTACCAAAATGCCGAAATTGAATGTGACGGGCAAGTAATCGCTTTTAAAAGGATAAAAGAGGAAATTTTGACCAGTAATTATGGCATTGAAACAAGAGATAATTATAGTGTTGCTTCACCCGAACGGGCGTTTTTAGATGTTGTCTATCTGAACAAAGATTATCATTTTGATAATCTTGGCGGTTTAAATTGGGAAAAAGTTTATCAAATTTTACCTATTTATGGCGCTAACAAAAGAATCGCCGCCGCCGTTAAAAAGTATCAGCAATCCGTAAAAAATAATTTAAACTAATTTATATGTCGCTTAATGCCATCAAACATAAGAATATTTTGGTTAAAATATTGAAAGATATCTATACCGATTCGACCATTAGCGCTTTATTGGGATTTAAAGGTGGAACCGCTGCTTATCTTTTTTACAATTTGAATCGTTTTTCCGTGGATTTGGACTTTGATTTATTGACGGAAGATAAAGAGGATTATGTGTTTGAAAGAATTAAGGAGATTTTGAGTTCTTATGGTCGCTTAAAAGAAGCGAGCCGGAAAAATTTTAACCTCTTGTTTTTATTGTCTTATGACGAAAAGGAAGCCGGCGCACAAAATGTTAAACTAGAAATTAATCGGCGCGATTTTGGTTCGAAGTATAACATTGAAGCTTATTTAGGCATTTCCATGAAAGTGATGGTCAAAGAGGATATGTTTGCTCATAAGCTTTGCGCTCTGTCAGAAAGAATAGGCAAAACCAATCGCGATATTTTTGATGTCTATTTTTTCTTTCAACATGATTGGCCTCTCAATAAGAAAATAATTGAAACGAGAACCGGCTTAACTTATCAAGAATTTTTGCAAAAGAATATTAAAGCCTTGGAAGAGGTTCCCGAGCGAAACATTCTTTCTGGTATGGGTGAACTTTTAGATGAAAAACAAAAGAATTGGGTTAAAACTAAGCTTAAAAAAGAAACGCTATTTTTATTGAGATTAGCTTTAGAAAATGAGAAAAAACATTAGTTTTGTCACCCCGCATTTAATGCGGGGTCTCATCAAGTATGGATAAAACCGAAGCCAAAATCCGCGTGGATAAGCTAAAAAAAGAAATAGATTTCCACCGTTATAATTATCATGTTTTAGACCGGGAAACGATTTCACCGGCGGTTTTAGATAGCTTAAAAAATGAATTATTTAAGTTAGAAAACGAATTTCCGGACTTAATTACGCCGGATTCGCCGACCCAGCGTGTTTCCGGTAAGCCGCTGACAAAATTTAAGAAAGTTATTCACGACCAAGCAATGATTTCTTTGTTTGACGCTTTTACAGAGGATGAGATGCGCGCCTGGCAGGAAAGAAATAATAATTATTTAAAACGCGATTTTAAACCGGCCTATTACGGCGAGTTAAAACTGGACGGCCTGGCCATTAGTTTAAAATATCAAAACGGTTTGCTGGTTTCTGGAGCGACCCGCGGTGACGGTCGGAGTGGGGAAGAGGTGACCGGCAATATCAAAACGATTAATAGCTTGCCTTTAAAATTACGCGTACCTTCAGAAAAAGAATTAGTCGCTTTGGGTCTAGCGCGGCCAGAGGCGGCGGAAATTTTAAAACTACTCAAAAATGGCTTGATTGAAATCCGCGGTGAAGCGGTGATGAGTAAAAAAGTTTTTAGCGAGCTAAATAAAAAGTATGCGCGCGCCGGAAAAGCACTTTTGGCTAATACCCGTAACGCCGTCGCCGGTTCAATTAGGCAACTGGATCCGAAAATAACCGCCGAACGGAAATTGGATTTCTACGCTTATGACGTCTTGCTAAGTGAAACATCGGGGCGCTCTTATGAGCGCGGTGAAATTATCGCTCGTCGCGATCAGGCCGACAAATTAGCGAATTTACTGGGGCTAAAAACCCTGAAGCAGAATAGAATTTGTAAAGATTTAGAAACAGTTTTTAGTTTCTATAAAGAAGTTGAAAAAAAACGCGAGTCCTTGCCATTTGAAATTGACGGTACGGTCGTGAAAGTCAATGACTTAAAAATGTGGCCGATTTTAGGCATCGTCGGTAAGGCGCCGCGCTATATGATGGCCTATAAATTTTCCGCGGAGCAAGCGACGACGAGGATTAATGACGTCGTCTGGCAAGTCGGACGAACCGGCGCCTTAACACCGACCGCTTTGCTGGAACCAGTTAAAGTCGGCGGCGCCGTTATTAGTCGTTCTACTTTGCATAATTTCGACGAGATTAAGCGTTTAGATTTAAGAAGGGGCGATACCGTAATTATCGAGCGCTCCGGTGATGTGATTCCTAAAGTTTTGGCAGTTTTAAAAAATTTACGAAGCGGCCAGGAGAAAAAAATAACGCCGCCAACGGTTTGTCCGATGTGCGGTGACCCGGTCGCTAAAGTGGCCGGCGAAGTCGCTTATCGCTGTAGAAATAAACGTTGCTATGCCGTTAACTTAAGGCAGATTATTCATTTCGTTTCTAAAGGCGCGGCCGATCTAGAAGGCTTGGGTCCGAAACTAATTGAACAATTTTTAACTGCCGGTTTAATAAAAGAGGCCGCCGATTTGTATACTCTGAAAAAAGAAGATTTATTAAGTCTGGAAAGATTTGCCGAAAAAAAAGCCGCCAACGTTATCGCCATGATTAATTCGCGCCGGCGCCTGGATTTGGCAAGTTTTATTTATGGCTTAGGGATTCGCCATGTCGGCGAGGAAACCGCGACCGCTTTAGCCCCGCTTATCGCCGATTCAAAAAAAGAAATTAGTCCGCGCGAACTGGCTGAAAATTTTCAAAAACTGAAAGTTCAAGATTTGGAAAAAATAAACGATATTGGCCCGATTGTCGCCAGAAGTATCAGTGATTTTTGGCAGGCCAAGTCTAATTTAGAACTGTTGGAAAAATTTAACAAAGAAGATGTTAAATTGTTTATTTTTGGGCCGGCAGGCAGCGGCCAAGACGCGGCTCAGAGCACCAAATTAGCCGACCGAACCTTCGTCCTGACTGGCGTTTTAACGAGTTTGACACGAGAAGAAGCAAAAGATAAAATTAAGGCATTGGGCGGCCGAGTAAAAGAAAGCGTGAGCCAAAAGACTGATTATGTTGTAGTTGGTGAAGCGCCGGGAGCAAAATATGATCAGGCTAAGAAATTAGGCGTCAAAATACTAACGGAAAAAGAATTTTTGGAAATGATTAAATAAAACTATGTCCATAACCAGAGAAGACATTAAACATATTGCCGAGCTGGCGCGTCTAAAATTAACGCCAGCCGAAGAAGAAAAGTTCGGGTCGCAACTCGGCTCTATTTTGGAATATATTAACAAATTAAATAAAGTAAACACTAAAAAAACAAAAGCGACCGCGCAAGTGAGCGGGTTAAGCGATGTGTTGCGAAGCGATGAAGTTAAAGATTGGGACAGGGAAGAAGTTCTGGCCGCTTTAGCCCAAGGCGAAATTGAAAATAATCAGGTGAAAGTCAAGCGAGTTTTGTAATATGAATCTTAATGAACTGACAATTAAAGAAGCGCGTCTGAAACTAGATGCTAAAGAAATTTCCGCTTTAGATTTAACTAAGGCTTGTTTGGCGCAGATAAAAAAATTAAATCCGGAATTAAACGCTGTTTTGACTGTTTGCGAAGACCTCGCTTTAGACCAAGCCGCTGGAGCTGATGAAAGAATTAAGGCCGGCGAAAGCGGTGATCTCTTAGGCATCCCATATTTATGTAAAGATATTTTAATGACCAAAGGCATAAGAACAACGGCCGCCTCAAAAATATTAGAAAAATATATCGCCCCCTATGACGCGACGGTCATTAAAAAATTAAAAGAAGCTGGTGCTGTTTTACTCGGCAAAACTAATTTAGACGAATTTGCTCACGGCGCTTCTACGGAAAATTCCGCTTATGGCCCAACTAAAAATCCTTTGGATTTAACCCGCGTTCCTGGCGGTTCTTCGGGCGGCAGTGCCGCCGCGGTCGCCGCTCATATGTGTCTATTTGCTCTCGGATCAGACACTGGCGGTTCAATCCGCCAACCGGCCAGTTTCTGCGGCGTGGTCGGTTTAAAACCCTCTTACGGCCGAGTTTCCCGTTTCGGCTTATTATCCATGACTTCCTCAACTGATGTTATTGGTCCCTTAACTAAAACCGCTTCTGATGCCGCGCTGGTTTTAAAAACAATTGCCGGCCGCGATGATTTAGACGCCACGAGCGCGCCGGAAGAAATTTTAAATTATGAAAAAGAAATTAACGGAGAAAAAACAGCTGATATAAAAACTAAAAATCTCTCAGGTCTAAAAATCGGTCTGCCCGAAGAATATTTTTTGAAAGAATTAGATCCAGAGGTGAAAGAAAAAATCATGGCGCTCGCCAAAAAATTAGAAGATAGCGGCGCAAAATTAGTGAAAGTCAGTTTGCCTTATACCGAGTATGGCGTGCCCGTTTATTATATCGTTACCCCTTCGGAGCTCTCCTCAAATTTGGCTCGTTTTGACGGCGTCGGCTGGGGCTTGGCCAAAAACGAAGCGGAGAATTTACAAGATTTTTATAAAACCAATCGCGGTTTAGGTTTCGGGCCAGAAGCTAAGCGCCGGATTATGTTAGGCACTTATGCCTTAAGCGCCGGTTATTATGATGCTTATTATAAAAAAGCCCAAGCCGTGCGCACGCTGATTATTGAAGATTTTCAAAAAGCTTTTAGTAAAGTTGATCTTTTATTAACCCCGACCACGCCGCATCCCGCTTTTAAAATCGGCGCGCAAGTTGATGATCCTTTAACGATGTACTTGGAAGATATTTTCGTGGTTGGCGCGTCTTTAGCCGGACTACCGGCGATATCTTTACCGGCGGGGTTAGTTGAAACCGCTGACGGAAAAGACATGCCGCTCGGCGCACAACTTATCGCGCCGCGTTTAGAAGAAGGGAAGTTGTTGAAAGTCGCAGGAGTTTTAGAAAATTTAGAAAGCGTTATAGCTTAAAAAATAGTAAAAAAAATCTCCCTGAGAGAGGGAGACTTTTCTTTGTTTCGTTGTGATCTTACTAAAATATTGAGACTTAATTCGACATTTATATTTTAATTATAGCAGACCATATTCTATTGTCAACCGCGTTAACGGATGTGGACCCGCGGAGAATCGAACTCCGGAAACTAAATGTCGGATTAAGTCCCGAAGACCACTTCCAGGCCCACACCGCTAAACAGTATAGCATAAGCACCATTAAGACTCTTATAAATAAAAATAAATTGTTTATAAGATAATTAATTAATATTTTATCTAATATTAAATAAAATAAAATAATAAGCTGAAAAAAGTTCGTCGGCTTATTTTCAAGGTTATGAAAAACAATAAAAAATATTTAATCCTTGGCGTTATTGTTGTTATTATTCTGGCCGCCGCGCTTATTTTAAGGATTACCAAATATAAAGTCGCGGCGCCGGCTGAGCCGACCGAAAATTTAAACATTAAAGAAGCCCAGGCGCAAAGCTATGCTGCTTCTAAAACCCCGATCTTAAATAATGACGATCGTTTTTTCGGTTCTAAGGACGCGCCTTTGAAAATTTTTGTCTATGAAGATTATACCGATATTTATAGCGCTGAGTTAGCTGATACTTTAGAAAAAATTCGGCAAGAAAATAATCGGGTGGCCGTGATTGTCCGGCCTTATATCTTAGAAAATTCGCCGTTGTCTAAAACCGCCGCTTTAGCTTTAGAATGCGCTGCTGACGCGGGGAAGTGGAAAGAAATGCGCGCTCTCTTATTTGCCAATGTCAAAAATAACCAGTTAGCGGCGGAGAATTTCTTAGCTTACGCCCGGCAGTTGAATTTAAATGAGAACGAATTTTCGGCCTGCTTGACTAATAGCCAAAAATCAGAAAGAATAGATCAAGAGCAAGCAGCCGCCAAAGGATATTCCGTTTTAGGCGCGCCGACCATGTTTATCAGCGATGAACTTATTTTAGGCGCTCGGCCGTATGAGGATTACGTTGACAGTAACGGTGATAAAATTGAAGGTCTAAAAAAGATTGTGGAAGGGAAATTGAAAGATTGAAAACTGGAGAGTTCACCGTGTGTAATTATATGGAAGTAAAATTTTTAAAATATCCCAAAAAGAGTCATCGCAAACTAATCAAAGTTCCCCAAGAATCAACCCGTTTAGCTGAATTGATGGGTATAGAATTTGGTGATGGAGGAATCGGAAATTCTTGGCAGATGGTAGTTACTTTGAATGCGGAAAAGGATGCAGAATATGCGCTTTATGTGGAGAAAATAATGTATAATCTTTTTGGCGTTAAAATAAGATTTAGAAAGAGAGGAAAAAGAACTTTACAAATTATATCATCAAGTACTTCACTGGTAGATTTTTTAGTTAAGAAAGGGGCGGCTAGAGGTAATAAGGTGAAGCAAAATTTTGATATTCCGAGTTGGGTAAGAAAAAATAAAAATTACGAAAAAGCATTTGTGCGTGGTCTAGTTGATACTGATGGCGGTCTTTATGTTCATCGCCATGTGATTAAGGGTATTAATTATAGAAATATAGGTTTTTGTTTTACAAGTTTTTCTAGAAATCTTCTATATTCTGTTTCAGATATTTTTCGTAAATTTGGTGTTGAACCACATATTGCAGCCAGAGGCAGCCGGATTTGTTTATATAGCGAAAGTGCAATTAAAAAATATCTTCGAATTTTTGGTTCAAATAATCCACGAGTTATTAATTTATATAAAAACTGGAGAGATGCGAGAGCGGCTTAATCGGCACGCCTGGAAAGTGTGTGTATCGCAAGGTACCGAGGGTTCGAATCCCTCTCTCTCCGCGTTTTGCAAATAGCCCTAAATAAGGGCTATTTTTGATATGAAGAATTGAACTTTGGAATGAGTGATGCTAATATTAAAGCAAAGAACAAAAAATATGGAAAAACTAATATCAGACGAAGAATACTATAGTAATCTACCAAAAAAACATATTGGGGTAACAGTTTTAATTTTTGATAAAAGTGGTAAGTTACTACTAGTGAACCCAACCTATAAAGACGAGTGGACAATGCCAGGTGGCGGGGTAGATATAGATGAAACCCCTAAAATTGCGGCACTGCGAGAAGCAAAAGAAGAAACGGGTTTGGATTTAAAAGATATAGCTTTGATTTGTGTTGAATATACTTATAAAGAAGGCATAAAACCAGAGACGCTACAATTCGCCTTTTATGGAGGAGAATTAAATACAGATGAAGTTAATAATATTGTTTTGGACAAAAATGAACATAGTGAATTTAAATTTGTAGAAATTTCTGAAGCCGAATTATTGCTCGGCAAAAGGCATCGGTGTATGTTGCCATTTTGTATAAAGGCAATTAATAATAAAAATACAGAATACATAGAGTTTAAGGATTTAAATGCTTAAAAACATATTACCCATTCCAATTAAGTCCCACCCTCTCCGCGAATGAACGAGCTCCGCGAGCGAATGAGCGGAGAGAGGAGCGCGCCAACTGCTTGGCGCGCGATAGGGATTCGAAAGGTCGGACGATGCGCACTTGTGCGCCGACCGACCCGGGTGGCGAATTTCCCCTTCCGCTTTTAAAATTTTCTTAAATTTATGGATAAATTTGAGAAAAAATACGGTATAGAAGAAGATGAAGCGATCAAAGATTTTCATCGTAGTCGCAGAATGTTTTGTATTATAAATAATATCCTATATATTGCAGAGCCTAACTTGCCATATTCCCATGCCATCTGGTTTGAGAAGGAGGGCTGGATGACAGAGAGTAATGACAGTTTAATGAGCGAAGCCACCAGAGGAGTAGTCGACGATAAAGGCGATATTTATTTTTATATTGGGTATGATTTTGGTTTAGATGAAAAAACTAAAACTATTTTTTTCTCACACTTAAAAGAGCTTGTAAATAGATTAAATTTGAATCTCGATTCCCAAATATTTGGCGGATTGATAAAATCAGACTCATCTACAAAGTGGCCGCCAATTAAAGATTTCGGTAAGATTAAGAATAATTTATAAATTCAGTTCGGATAGCGTCCCTAAATACCCCGCAGATAAAATAAAAATACCAATTTTGGGTATTAAACTGCTAAAATAGAGCATATGAGAAGAATTATATTAGCTTCTAGTGATTTTCAAAAAAGTAAAGACCTAAGAAAGAATATTATTGCATTATTACAAAAACCTGTTCACGAATCGTCTGCCGTTATTATTACCACCGCTTCTGTTGAATGGAAAGAAAGCAACAAGCATGCGGCTTTAGCTAGGCAGATCTTAGAAGAAATTGGCTTTAAAGATGTTGCTTTTTTGGATATAGAGTTTGAAGATCGCAATGAACTAAAAAAATATGACGTTATTTATATTAATGGCGGAAATCCATTTTACCTTTTGTATCATCTAAAAAAAAGTACAGCCGATGAAGTAATTATTAAACTTGCTAATCAGGGTGCAGTTCTGGTTGGAATCAGCGCTGGAGCTGTTGTACTTGGGCCAAATATTAATATTGTTGACTATCTCGAAAGGGGTTTAAATATAGTGGGGCTTAAAGATTTGTCGGGTTTGCATTTAGATGACCAGGTTATTTATCCTCATTACACCAAGGAGATAGAAGACAAAATTAAATTATTTGAAAAAAAATTTAAAGTAGAAGTTAAGCGATTATCAGATGAACAATCTATTATTATAAAAGAATAATAATTAAAATTTTTAAAATTATTAGATAGTAGTTTTCAAAGTTTAGTCCTCGGCTTTGCCCTGGACAACGAGCGGCGCGGCATAAGCGCCACGGGGCGGAAATCTCTGCCTGTCGCCTGCCTGTCGGTAGACAGGGCAGTCAGGCCTCCTATCTATAAAACATATGAAATTTTTTGAAAGATTTCGAGGCGAAGATGAGACTGGGGTGAGAGATTTGCATAAAGATTTTAAAATCCACGAAGGTTCTTGGTATCACAACCGAAGTTATACTCCACTGGCGGGTGAAGAGCCCGTCATAAAAATAAGATTCTCTTTTGACGATCCTATACTTTTAGACGACTGTCCATTTATGGCAAAGATCGGATTGAATCAGGATCCAGCTGTATACGGCAAATATGTCGGTTTTGCTTACGGTCAAAACAAAGACCGGGAGGCGCTTACATCGTGGGCTCAAAAATTCAATTTTGCAGAGTTAATTGTCGACCTGGACCAGGACGGTGTTTCGACTCCAGAAAACAAAGTGACCCCCATTGAGGAGAAAAGGGAAGACGAGAAGCAGTTTGTTTAAGGGAATGATGGGATTTCCGCCTTCCCATATTGGTTCAAAGTTCCGGCAATCGTTCCCGCTAATAGAATAAATCTGCCCTGTGGCCGGTTTATTTTTAAATTTTCCGAAATATTTTTTAATCAACAAAATATCAATTTTTCTGTTGATTAGTAGCCAGTGCCTTCTTTAGATATAAAAATTCATTAATAAGCTAATATTTAATGTTTTTTATTTCTGCGAATTTTACTTTAATTTTATCAAAATTTTATGGAAATTTAAGGCTAATTTTGCTATAATAAGAGTAGCTTGCCAGTCTAATTTATATAAAAAGTATGGATAGCATAAATGTAAAAAAAACAATCGCTGTTTTTAATAATGAGCCGGTGCGCCGAGTTTGGTCAGAAAAAGAAGAAAAATGGTTTTTTAGTGTGGTGGATGTGATTAGAGTTTTAACAGATAGTAAGGATGCCCGTAATTATTGGAAAGTTTTGAAAAACCGCTTAAAAGAAGAAGGAAACCAGTCGGTTACAAATTGTAACCAACTGAAATTTTTAGCTACCGACGGTAAATATTATTTAAGTGATGCCGCCGACGTCGAAACTCTTTTCCGCCTTATCCAATCCATTCCTTCGCCTAAAGCCGAACCGTTTAAACTCTGGTTGTCCAAAGTCGGCTATGAAAGACTTCAGGAGATAGCCGATCCCGAAAAAGCTCTGATTAGATCGAGAGATTATTGGCAGAAAATGGGTCGGGATCAAAAATGGATTCAACAAAGGATGATGGGATAGGAAGTGAGAAATAAATTAACTGATTATTGGAAAAATAATGAAGTTAAAACCCGAGAAGAATATGCGACTCTAACTGATATAATTCATAAGGAATGGAGCGAACTAACTGTTAAGGAACACAAGAATTATAAAGGATTAAAAACCGAAAATTTGCGTGACCATATGACCGACGCGGAATTAGTTTTTACCGCCTTAGCTGAGCTTTCCACTAGGCAGATTGCTGAAACGATGGAGACAAAAGGTTTGGAAGAAAATAAAATACCAGCGCAAAAAGGCGGGAGAGTAGCTAAAAATGCTAGAATAGAACTAGAGCAGAAAACCGGAAAAAAAGTTGTTAGCGATAGAAATTTTAAGCAAATTCGTGATAAGAAGAACTCATTTAATATTTAATAGTTATGCCTTTTTAAACAATTAAGAGACATGGTATTTGTATTAAATTAATATTTTTACACAATCAAAATATGAAAGAACTAAATTCATTTGACCAGAAATGCCTAGAAACAGCGATAGGTAGCGCGCGAGAAGCTTGCCTAGCCGGTGATTATCCGGTCGGGGCAGTTTTGGCAATTGATAACGAGATAATTGCCGTCGGCGGAAATGAGTATAATAAGAATAAACCCGAAAAAAGGTCTTATGTTAATCATGCAGAAAATCTATTAATCATTAAGCAGGGCAATCTTCTGGCCGACGCCTATAAGCAAGGAAAAATTATTTCTCTTTATAGCACGCTGGAACCGTGTATCCAGTGTCTTGGCGCTTCAGTCTCAAACCACATTAATCGGATTTTATACATTGAGCCCGATCCGAATGGCGGCGCTTGCAATTTGCGACATGACAACATCGGCGTTTGGTATAAAGAGGTCTGGCCGGAGATTATTCAGTGCTCAATTTCTGAAGAGCCTAGAGAACTGATGATAAAATTTTTCCATGAGGAGACAGCTAGAGGAGATGTGGGCTGGCCTCAAAAAATGTTGCGGTTATTAAATGTTTCTTAGTCTCCGAGATTAATTTTTACTAGCATCTCCATTAGATTATGGATATGAATACAAAAATTAAAAAAACGTATCAATCGCAGATTAACCCCGATTTTAAAGGAATTATTGAGCCCCTAACTAAAACGATAGAGTCAGTTGATAAAAAACTCGACTGTGATATTAAGTGGGGACGATTAACATATGGTCTGTCAGGAGATTATCATCACTGGATCTGCGGGATTGCGCAGACTAAAAAAGCCATAAGCCTGATCTTCCATTTCGGAGGTATTTTAGATGATAAAAATAAGAAATTTATAGCCGGTGATAGTTTTTTTCTAAGGAAGTTAGAGTATTCGACAATTAATGATGTCGATCAAGAAGTTATTAAAGACTTTATTAAACAGGCGATCAATAAACTTGATTATTTTAAGAATAATTGGAGGGAATTAAATAAAAAATCAAAATCCATGTGATTTTAAAATACGGGCTTTAGTTTTTAAAACCATCAGCCTTTTTGCCAATGTTCTTGTGGATTCCAGTTCGGATATAGCCCCTCTCTCTCCGTTCAGGGTTAAGAGCGATTAGTTGATTTTGTTGATTTTTTGAGGGTTTTGTGGTAATTTAAAATTAGATTAATAATTTAATTTTACTAAAATAAAAAATATGACTGAAAAAAATATAATGCCTGCCAAGAAAAAAATTAGTCAAAAAAATAACACTCCAATGGAGTATTTAAAACTCCTCCGGGAGTTAAATTCTTCTATTTCAAAGTTAAATCAAGAATTGAAGAACTTTCGAGATTCAAATAATTTAAAAAATAATTAATAAATGTATGGATTTTGAATTTAAAAGTTTTGATGAAATCCAAAAGAAAAATATAACCGAGAAAGAAACTAATCCGAATGAGGATATTGAAGGCGTGGAAGCTAAAATAGATGAAGAGATAAGTAATTTAGAAAAAAATGGCGCCGAGCTAGTTGACACTATAGATTCTTTGGGCGGCGAAGAAAAAATTAAAGAAATTTTAGAAAATGACAAAAAAGAAGGCGGAAATATATTTAAACAGCTTCGAAACATAATTTTGATTCTCGGCGCAATTTCTGCGGTTCCAATTACTTATGGTATAGCTAATCCAGAATCTTTAGATAAATTTAAAGCATTTTATGATAAAAATTCCCTCGTTATACTGTCTTCAGCCATTGCGGTAATAGCTCTCCCCATGATTATTAGTGGGCTTAGAAGTGGCGAATTGCAGAAAGGGATTAAGGAAGCTTTCCGGGAGTGCAAGAAAGATTTTGCCCCTACTAATAAAAAAGAAAAAAAGGATAAAGATTGGATGCCTGAAAGATTTAGATAATGTTGATCACTCTAACTACGCCCGCGCTTTCTCCGCATTGAAGAAAAATCGCCCTGGAGGCGATTTTTTGGTATAATGATAACGTTAATAAGAATTAAACATACTTATATGAAAACAATTAAATGGTCCGCTCGCCTTATCGCCCTAGGCATCTTAGTATTCGCTTTGCCGTTTTATTTCGGTTACGGCAATCCGTTACCGTTTGCTAACCCGAATTACTCCCTCTGGGAGAATGTCGCTCTGGCGATGATGCCGCTAGTTTTTATTGGCCTGGCTTTAGGTTGGAAATATCCGAAAGTCGCGGGCTGGCTGATTATTATCGCCATCGCCGTTGGTTTTATTGTCGGGCTTTTGACCGAGGCAAATCTTAGTATTAATTTAGCGGTTCCCATAATTCCGGGAATTCTGTATCTAGTAGATGGTTATAAAAAATAGGCTAGCAAAAACGTATTAAATTAGATTTATAAAAAATTAATGGCTAGCCAGTCGCCGAACAAACAAGATTACGATATTTTAGATAAGAAAAAGTCCCCGCGGGTCGTTATTTAAAACACTCCTTGAAAACTATTTTTGATTTTGTTATTCAATTCGTCAAGATGTTTTATTTGATTCCCATAAAAAAAGTTTACAGAAAATAGTCTCCTATTAAAAAATCCAAGCCCCACAAAGAGTTTGGATTTTTTAATGGTTTTTTTTGCGCTTATTGCGGCATGGTTTGTTGACTTAAATCACCGATATAATAATCAGCGAGCATTGCCGTCGCCCTTTTGGAATGTGGCCGACCAATATCTTTAGTATTAAAAGCTTGAGTCGCTTCCTGACCGCAAGAGGGAATAATTGTTCCGGCGCCGCCGGGATGAGTCGACAAGTAGCTGGTGACGTTATAAACTTTATTATTAATTAATAACCAGCAATCACTAGTTAAATTATGTTTGGTGATTTCTGTTAGCGGCAAAGAAACAGCAGGGCTGGTTTGGCTGCTGCCGGTATTATTACCCGGTTTATTACCTTGATAATAAATCAGGCTGGCCGTTAAAATCGCCGTCACAATAACACCGAAGACAAACAAAGAAATGGTCACTAATTTTTTCATATAAGTTGGAAATTTTCAAAATGAATATTTTTTCTTTTTATTTTAAACTTTCTTAATTGGTCTTTTAAACTGAACATGAAAGCGGTCGGCCCGCAGAGGAGGATATCTCTGTTGTTTAAATCCGGACTCAATTCCAGAATCCGGCCAGCGTTCAAGTAACCCTTCTCCGAAGAATACCAAGGAATGACGCGAAGATTTTTAGTTTTCGCAATCTCTTGTAGCTCTGACAAGAGGACCGCTTCTTCAGGCTTATTAACGCAGTAGTAAAGATCAACTTGATAATTATTATCTAAACTACGTGCCATACTTAAAAAAGGCGTAATGCCGACCCCGCCGGCGATCCAGATCTGATTCTTATTCAAGATATTAAGGTGGGAAAATTTTCCGTAAGGTCCCTCAACCGCCACTGGCAGGCCGGGCGACAAATCTTTTAACTTAGCGGTAAAGTCGCCCAAAGATTTAATGACCAGCTGTAAATTATTAGTCGCGCTAGCGGAAGAAATAGAGAAGGGGTGCGACTCCGAGCCGATCGCTCCGGACAAGAAACGAATAAAAACAAATTGTCCCGGGAAAAAATTTATTTTTTGGCGGCGCGGTTCAAGCTCAAGTTCCACGATGCGGGAATTAAGAGGGTTTATTTTTTTTAAATTATAAATTGGGTGTAAATTTAACCAAGGGCTAAGAAAGGCTTGATAAAAACCGGCGGCCAAGCCGATAAAGCCCAAACTTATTAAATAAACGCGTAAGACAGCGTCGCGAGAAATATCGCTAGGAATATAAAGAGCATGTAGAAGGGCGAGAATAAAAACCGCGACTAAAAATTTATGGGAAAATTTCCAATTTTGGTAGCGCAGATTAACGTAAAAAGTCAAAATCAAGAGTACGATCATGAGTAGTAAAGATAAAATACCGTAACTAATCGCCAGATTATTAAAGGGGGTAAAAAAATCAGCCGCGGATTTTAAAGAAATGGACAAATAGCTGATGACCAAAAATAAAGGATGGAATAAAATGAGAATAAAAGCCAAACCGCCGATTTGGTGGTGAAAATTATAGACTTTATTCAGACCGTACAAGAAATTTTCAATTATTTTAAAACGGGCGCTTAAAATCAGGTTGATTGAGAAAAGGGCTAAACCGATTATCCCGGTGATTTGTCCGAGACTGGTCATGGTCGAAAGAAAATCAAAAAAACGCAAATTAAGCGGCGTTATAAAAAGCCAGCGGGCAAGAGGAATCAGAATTAAGACAAAAATGGCTAATATTCCTAGATTTTTTCGAATGGGCATAAAATTATAATAGTAATACGAATATTAAAGCAAATTAAATCAGGTTTTCAAAATAAATCAAAAATAATTACCAAAAAATAGAAGACCAATAAGACGATAATCGCCAGTAAACCGCCGAAAATTCTTTCTTGGCTGGTTTTAGTTTGAAAAAATTCTCCTGCTACCGGATAGCGGTTGTTTAGAACATTAAACCACTGGCGCGCCAAAAGCCAAGTCGTGAAACGACTGCTGTGGAGTTCAAAATATTGCCAAATATTCTGGCCGTGTTTTTTTATCAGCCAATAAATCAAAAATAAAAAGATCGCCACGGCAATTATTAGCCATAATTCATGTGACCATTTTTTTATGATGGTGGCGATGAGATTACCGGCAAAGTAGCCTAAGCCAACATTGTAAAGCGCCCAAACAACTGCGCTCGCCGTATTCCAGAGAAGAAAGCGTCGCGGTGACATTTTTGAAGAACCGGCGACAAAAGGAACGACCGCCCGGGTCGCGCCGATAAATCTTCCCCAGAAAATACTTAAGGGGCCGTATTTTTTAAAGAAGTTTTCTCCGCGCTCGCGAAATTCTTTTTTAACCAATCCCTTGCCCTCCAGCCAGGCGCTGGCGTAACGCCCCAGAGAATAGCCGAGGAAGTCACCGAAGATGGCGCCGATTAGGGCGAAGAGAAAAACGTCAAAAACGCTAAAGTAACCTTGGGCGGCGAAGAAACCGGCCAGGGAAATCAGCGTCCCGCCCGGGAAAAAACCGCCAATAATCGGGACACACTCTATAAAAGCGATTAATAAAAAAAGCCAGTTGCCCAACCAGCCGAATTTCGCTAGGATAGATAAGAAGAAACTAGCTTGATGATTCATATGATAGAATCATAGCAGATTTTTAAGATTTGGGGTATAATTAAATTAATAATTATTAGCCAATGCTAGATAAAATATTTGCTAGAATTGAAAAGTTTGTTCCCGAGAAATGGCGCTGGATTTTAAAACACGAAGGCGTGAGACGTTATGGCGCTAACACCGGCTGGATGTTTGGCGGGCAGATGTTTTCGCTTTTAGTTTCTTTTTTCATTGGCGCGTGGATTGCGCGTTATTTAGGACCGGAGAATTATGGAGTTTTGAGCTATGCTCTAAGTTTTGCCGGGTTATTTGCTTTTATCGCTAGTCTCGGAATAGATGGTGTATTAGGACGAGAAATAGTCAAATTTCCAGAGAAGCGAGACGATTTGCTAGGAACATCTTTTGTTTTAAAAATAATCGGTGGCTTAACAGCTTTTGCTCTAGTTTGTGTAGCCGCGATATTATTTGAAAATAATTTTTTAATTAGAATATTAATAATACTTTTTGGCCTTTCCTTTATTTTGCAAGCCATTGGTGTTATTAGTATTTTTTTTCAATCTAAAGTAGAAGCCAAGCAAACCATCAAAGCCCAGTTTTTTGCAATGATTATTTCTTCTCTTTTAAAAATATTTTTAATATTAACTCACTTGGGAGTTATTTGGTTGATGTTGATTTATGTTTTAGATGCAGTTTGGAGCGGATTAGGTCTTTTGTTTGTTTACCGCCAAGCGGGCTTGAAAATTAATAATTGGAAGTTTAGTGCTAATTTAGCAATTTCAATTCTTAAAGACTCTTGGCCGCTGATGTTATCTGGAGCCGCGACATTTATTTATATGAAAATAGATCAAGTAATGATTGGACAAATGCTCGATAACGAGAGTGTCGGTTTATACGCAGTAGCTATTAAACTTTCCGAGGTTTGGTATTTTATACCCGGTATTATCTGTGCTTCTTTATTCCCAGCGCTTATTAATGCTCGGCAGCTTGATATAAAAAAATATTATCAAAGATTGAAAAATCTATATTTATTCATGTTTTTTCTGGCTTTGGCTATATCGATATTAGTAACGATAATCGCTAAACCGTTAATTATAATTTTATTCGGATCAGCTTATATTTCCTCTATCCCTATTTTACAAATTTACATTTGGTCAAGTATCGGAATTTTTGTTGGCGCGGCCGTTTCTCAGTATTTAATTGCCGAAAATATGATGAAAACGGTTTTTGTTACTAGTATTTTAGGAATGCTTGCTAATGTAATTTTGAATTTTATTTTAATACCAAAAACTGGTTTGCTTGGCGCGGCCCTAGCTTCTTTAATCTCTTATATCGCTACGCCATTTTTAATTTTATTGTTTGTTGGCTTATTAAAGAATAGAAAGTTATAATTTATGCCTAATAATGTTAGTGTAATTATAGTATCTCATAATCGCGGCAACTTACTGCCTGGCGCAATCGATAGTGTTTTGAGCCAAAAATTTTTTAATTTTGAATTAATAATTATCGACGACGCCTCAACTGACCATACCGCAGAAGTAGTTGAAAAATATTTAACTGATCGGAGGGTAAAATATTATAAAATTAAGAAGGGTTCATCGATCGCTCAAGCCAGAAACGCCGCCTGGCCGCATGTGGCTGGGAAATATATCGCCGTCTTGGATAGTGATGATTTGTGGAGCGATAATTTAAAATTAGAAAAACAATTTAATTTTTTAGAGAAAAATTTAGACGTCGTCTTGGTTGGTAGTGGAGCACTTTTAATTGATAGTGAGGGCCGGGAATTAAGTAAGGTATTTAAGCCAGAATCAAATAGCGATATTAAAAAAGATTTTTTAATAAAAAATCCTTTTTTCCACTCTAGTGTAATGTATCGCTTTGAAGCCATCGGAAAAATAGGGGGTTATGATGAAAAAATTCGTTTTGGCGAAGATTTGGATTTATGGTTGCGCTTGGGAAAAATTGGGCAGCTGCATAATTTGCCCGAAATTATGATTAAGTATCGCGTTCATGGAGACAATGAATCCAGCAAACATTGGTTCGGGGCAATATTAGATGTTTTAAGGGTAATTAAAAAAAATCGTCAAATCTACGGAATAAATCGTTTGGTTTTTTTAAGAAAGATTTTAGTAAAATTACTAGAATATTTTAAAAAAAGATGATAATTTAAATTTTAGTTTTGATAAATTTAAAAACTTTTTTTGGTAAGATTTTTTTTATTATTGGTTTTACCTTTAACGCATTATAATAAAGATCAACGATTATGCCCGGTTTCAATTTTTTGACTGTTTTATAGGCATCTTTAACAACCTGTTGATCGAATTTTTCAGTTAGTCCGTCTTTGGAAAAGGAAGAAAATACTTCTTGGACGTTTTTTATTTTTCCGCCGTCAAAATAAACTCTCATAAAAAATTCTAAATCAGCGACGATTTTATTAGATTTATTGTATTGATATTTTTTCATAGTCGAAGCTTTAATAAAAGCACTTTGGTGGGGGATTCGCCCCATCCATAATTTATTTGGCCTCGGCTCTTTTTTTATAATTTTAAAATTATTATATCTGATTTCAGTATTACCATAAACTATATCATTATCTTTTGATAAATATTTTGCCGCCAGAGAAATTGAATCTGGCTGATAAAAAGTATCGCCGGAATTCATAAAATTTAACCATTCCCCGGAAGCTATTTTGATCCCTTTATTCATTGCGTCATAGATGCCTTCGTCCAGCTCAGAAATAAAAATAATCGGAAATTTTTGTTGATATTTTTGAACAAGCTCTACCGTTCCGTCTTTTGATCCGCCATCAATTATAATATATTCTAAATTTTGATAAGTCTGCCCAATCACTGATTCGATGGTTTTTTCTAATCCAGACCGGTTGTTAAAGCAGACAGTTATAACGCTAATTTTCATAATTTTTTAAGCAAGTCATTTATTTTATTACTGATATTTTTAGGAGATAATTGTTCGCGCCAGTAATTAGAAGTTTCCTGAGGCTGATATTTTCCTTGGTTCCATTTGTCCATTTCATTTTTTAGGGCTTTCGCTATCTCGAAAACATTAAAATTTTTAGAAAGAGAACCATAAAGATTGTTGTTGGTAAAATAAAAGAAACTTTCTAATGGAGTTCCGGCTAAAGAGCAGCCGCAACAAAGCGCTTCCGCGGCCGCTAGATTAAAGCTTTCATGATTAGAGGGAGCGAAAAATATTTTACTTTTTTTTAAATAGCCGCTAATTAAATGGTGGTCTATTTTTTCGATCGCCTCTATTTTAATATCTTTCTTTTTTTTCAATAAGATTGCTTTAATTTTTTTAGCTCCTGGGCCAATAATGATTAGTTTCCAGCCGGATAAATCAACAGAAGAAAGAACAGATATTAAACCCGATTTATTTTTTTGCTTGTCCCCCCAGCGCCCGTTACAAATTATAATATTTTCTCTTTGGCTAGGAATATTTGAATCATTGACTATATCAAAACTAACGGGATCGGGTATAAATATTATTTTTTTTCCTAATTTTTCTTGGCCCCAAAATTCACAAGAATATTTTAAATTAATTAAGGCTGGCGGCGATTCAATAATTGCCGCGTCGCTCATTAATAATTGGTTTAATCTTTTTTTACTGTTAAGACTAGCAAAAACCGACCACTGTAAAAATCTGAGCGCATGAATTATTAGTTGTTTAGGGGCATTGCTTCGTCCGATAGTTCTTAAATAAGTTGGTTTAAGCGGCGAAATAAGATGCCCGTCAGAGTCGAGTTTAAGAATTATTTTTTTGTTAGCTGATTTTAGAGCTTTAATTAAATTAGAAAATCTTAAAGATAACCATGAGTATAATATTAAATAATCTATTTTTTCTTGTTCCCAGAAGGGTATTGATTGGCTGATTCTATTACTTACTTTTTTAATTGCAATTCCGTTGAATTCTAGTGAATTAGTATTAAAGCAATATATTGTTATTTGATGTCCAAGATTAACCAGGGATTCGGCAATAACTCCCGGATCCTTATATTTTTGTGGTTCGAAAAAATTATCAATAAAAATTCCAATTTTCATTTTATCTTTTTTATTTTTTGATAAATTTGCATTGGCCAAAAGGTTAAATTAGCAAATCTGGTGTACAATCTTCTTATTTTTAGAGTTTCTTTTTTGTTTATTATTTTATTTTTTGGATCAGTTGAAAAACCGCCAACTCGAAAATCAGATATGATAAATGGTATAAATTTTGGTTTATTTTTTGCCCCGATTCTTAGCCAGTATTCATAATCCATACCGCCAACCAAATCTTCGCGATAAAGACCATATTTTTCGAATAAATCTTTTTTTAAAAAAACCGCCTGATGGTTAATAAAATTTATCCAGAATAATAAAGGATAAAAGAAATGCCGGTGGTACCAGCGGCGCGGGTAGATATTTTGCTTACGATCAAAGTCACCGACATATTTAGCTTGTCCGTAATACCAATTAGCCCGATTATTTTTGATAAAATTATCAACATTCTCCAGCACCTTGTTATTATTTAAATAATCATCGGAATTAAGAAACAATAACCATTCTCCCCGAGCTAGTTTTATGCCTTCGTTCATGGCGTTAGCAATTCCTTTCGGCTTCGCTTGATAAATTAGAATATGGTTATAATTTTTAGCGTATTTGCTAGCAATTTCATAAGTATTATCTTGAGAAAAACCGTCAATAATAATATGCTCGAAATTTTGCAAGCTTTGGTTGGTTACGCTTTTTAAATTTTTTTCTATAAACTTTTCACTGTTGTAGCTGCAAGTTATAATAGAGAACATCGGCTTAAACATGCTTTTTTAGTAAATTTTTAATTTTTCTTTTAAAAGTTAGAATTATAAAAAATAAATTAAGAATTATTTTTTTTATTTTTTTATGTTTTTTAAAAACACTATTAGCATAATCTAATTTAGTATAATTTCTCCTTAAGTTCCAAATTAGTTGTTCGGGGTGCTCGTTGGGGGATTGCCAGCCAGCATATTTTTCTATGGGGTTAATTATGTAATCACCTAAATATTTTTTAAATAATATATTAAGTATAGTCTGTTCGTGCCTAAAAATTTTGCAGTTTCTAATAAATATTGTTTTATTTTTACCCACATTTCTTTCTTGCTCTTTGGGAGAGAATCCTAGGCATAATCCGCATAAAGCTGATTCGTAAAGTTCTTGCAATATTGTTTTTAAAACTTCACTAGATTTTTTAAAACCAAATATTCCAGAAGCAAAACAAGGTTGTTCTTCTTGGCTATTTTTAATATTGAATATAAACCCGTACTCTTGAGGAATGATGTCATGCAATTTAGTATTTTGGCTCACAACAAAATATTCATTTTTTTCTATTTGAGCAAACATTTCGTCGAGGGGTCTGAGAACTTGGTTACCAGCATCTAAAAATAAATTTAACTCAGCCAACGGCTGGTTAAGTATATAAGGCTTCCAGGTGTAGCACTTTTTCCAAAAAGAGCAGAATTCTGGCGTTTCTATTAGTTCTAAGTTTTCTATTTTTTTTAATTCTTTTTTGAAAATTGGTAATAACTCAATACTGTATACATAAATTTTTGGATGATTCGGGTAATTATTTTTGATAGAACCAATTAAATTTAATATAGACGGAAAAAATCTATTTGAGGAGGCTGTTATTATGCACTTGTCCATATTTGTTTTATTATTTTTTTTATTTTTTTAAAAAAATTACGTAAGTGTAAATTAAAACATGTCAAAAGCCCGCCTTTTAATAAATATCGATATTTTTTATTAATATAAATTTCATCTGATCCGATTTTTGTTAAATAGCTAAATCCATAATTTTTTAATAAATTTAAAATGTTTTTATTTCCGTAGTCATTTTCTATTGATATAACCTTTATTTCAAATTTGGAAAAATCAATATTTTTAATAATATCGAATTCTGATCCCTCTACATCTATTGAAAGATAGTCAATATTTTTGTTTTTAACTATTTGATTAAAATGGTAATTTTTTACTTGTATTATTTTTTTTTCTTCTTTGCTTTTATACATTTCTTTATCAATACGTGCAATATGATTTTTTTCATATTTATTAATTATCCCACTAAGCATTTCCAGGGCACCAGTTATATGAAGAAAATCAGAATATTCTGCTTGTTGATCTGAAACCGCGCCGCAAATACATTCACATATCCTGTTTTTTTGTAGCTTTTCAAAAATTTCTGGTATAGGCTCTACGCACAAACCCTTCCAGCCCTTATTTTCAAAAAAATAGGTATTTGAATAAGAAATACCATCATTGGCTCCAATATCTACAAAATAGCCATTTTTTATATTATGGAATATTTTTTTTTCTAAAAATTTATCTTGCCCATTTTGACTAAAAAATGTTACTTTATCAGCTTTTTGTCTATTCATATATTAATTATTTTTTTAAGTTTTATGTAAATTTTAATTAAAGTAATATTTAAAAAGTTTTTGAGTAAGCCTAATTCGTAAATATAAATATTTATCCATATCTACTTTGTTATTTTAAAAATTTTATAGAACAATTTATTATAAGTTATAATATCATGCATTTTTTTATAACTAATTATTCTTTGAATTTTTGAATGATATAGTTTTATTATTAAATTACGAGGATCTTTTACTTCTTGGTTGGGTATTTTAAAGATATTTTGGTTAAAGTTTAAAATAATTTTTCTTTTTTCTTCCCAATTTACATCCCAAATGTCTAACCATTTAAATTTTTTAATATTATATTCTTGAAATTTATTTAGAATATATAAATCCTGCCAAAAAAAATTTTCTTTAATGAAATTATTAAAATCAATATTATTTTCAGAATATTTTTTTAACCATTCGTGAGGGATTACTTTTAGTTTAGTTGGTTCCTTAGTAGAGTGGTATTTATAATTTATTTTTAAAAAATTATTTTTTAACTCTTGATATTCGAATAATCGGTAATAATTTTGTTTACTCATCATCCTTTGTTGATCAACGAATTGGAAATGAAGAACTTTTATATCTTTTATAGTAATTGCATTATTTAATGTTGATTCCGGAACTCTAGAGCAATGTATTCTGCCCGTGTCGAAGTTCATTTTTCGGTCATCATAATAAGCGAAATTTCCAATCCCGCCCCCCCAAGGGAAACTTGAATTATAATGATAAGAATCGCCCCATAATTGTATCCATTCCATCTTTATCGACATTCCCGGTTTTAAGTTCTTTAAACTTTTACTAAAATTCTGATTATTTAATATATTGGCACTCAATATTTCATCAGCATCTAAGGCAAAAATTAAGTTATCTCCTTTAAATTCTCGAGCTTTATTCAATAATAATTGTCTTCTAGTTCCTTCATTATATTCAATTTCTTTATTTTCTATATAAACTACTTTTTTAAATTTTTTACATATTTTAGCTGTGTCATCCCGAGAGTTTTGATCGGCAACTATTATATAATCAAACCATAAAGACGCGCATAACAGTGTTTTTTCTATAATCCAAGCCTCATTTTTTACGGGCATTACTAATATTTTATTCATAAATATATTACTTGGTATATTTTATTTTGCTATTCTTCTGAAACCAGTTGTAAGTTTCCATTAGCCCCCTATCTAAATCCATCTTCGCTTGCCAACCTAATTTGTTTAAACGATTGACGTTAAGTAATTTTCGCGGCGTGCCGTCCGGTTTTGATTTGTCCCAAGTAATTTTTCCGGTGTATCCGACTACCCGTTTTATTTTATTAGCCAACTCTTTGATCGTTAAATCTCGGCCACTGCCAATATTAATAATTTCTTGTCCCTGATAATTATTAATCAGAAAAATTAGGGCGGTGGCTAAATCGTCAACGTGCAAAAATTCCCGGCGCGGTTGGCCACTCCCCCAAAGAACTACTGCCTTTTTCCCGCCGATTTTTGCTTCGTGAAATTTTCTAATCATTGCCGGTAGGACATGGGAACTGGTTAAATCAAAATTATCGTTCGGTCCGTAAAGATTAGTCGGCATCACGGCAATAAATTTTGTTCCGTATTGCTGATTATAATATTGGCACATCTTCAGTCCGGCGATTTTCGCGATCGCGTAAGCTTCATTAGTTTTTTCCAGCGGGGAAGTAAGTAAGTATTCTTCTTTAATCGGTTGTGGACAATTTCGCGGATAAATACAGGAGCTTCCTAAAAATATTAATTTTTTTACCTTGTTTTTATAGGCGGCAAAAATAATATTAGTTTCAATCACTAAATTTTCATAAATAAAATCGGCGGGGTACTGGGCGTTAGCGCTAATCCCGCCGACTTTCGCGGCCGCTAAAAAAACATAGTCCGGTTTTTGATTGGCGAAAAAACGATTAACTTCAGCTTGGTTTAAAAGATCAAGTTCTTTCCTGGTCTTGAGAATTAAATTTTTATAGCCGAGGCTAATTAAAGCGCGAACAATCGCCGAACCGACGAGCCCCCCATGACCGGCGACAAATATTTTCGCTTGTTTGTTCATAGCCATATTTTTTAATTCGCTGTTAAAGCCGGTTTATTATCGGTTTTCTTTTTTAAAATCCGCCTCGGTCATAATTTTTACCAATTCCTTAAATTTTACTTTTGCCTCCCAATTCAAATTTTTCTTGGCTTTTGACGGGTCGCCAAGCAAGATATCGACTTCCGCCGGTCGGAAATATTTCGGGTCGATTTCAATAATTGTTTTCCCGCTGATTTTATCAATTCCTTTTTCATTTACGCCTTCGCCGGTCCAAGTTATTTCCAGACCCAAGATTTTTCCCGCTTCTTCAATAAATTCTCGGACAGTATGTGTTTCACCGGTGGCCAGAATATAATCATCCGGCCTGTCTTGCTGGAGCATTAAATACATGCCGTAGACGTAATCAGGCGCGTAGCCCCAATCGCGTTTCGCGTCTAAATTACCTAAAAACAGTTTTTCTTCTTTGCCTAATTTAATTCGCGCCAGTCCGCGCGTGATTTTACGGGTAACAAAAGTTTCACCGCGGCGTTCGCTTTCATGATTAAATAAAATTCCGTTAACGGCAAACAAGTTATAGCTCTCGCGGTAATTTTTAGTGAGCCAATAAGCATAGACCTTAGCACAGCCGTAAGGCGAACGCGGATGGAAAACTGTCTCTTCCGTGATTGGTAAATTTTCGGGTTTAACCAAGCCGAACATTTCGCTGGAAGAAGCTTGATAGAATTTAGTTTTGATTCCGCTTTCTTTAATTGCGTCTAAAAGCCTAACCGTTGAAAGACCGGTAATGTCACCGGTATATTCCGGCAAATCAAAACTAACGCGTACATGGCTTTGGGCCGCGAGATGATAAATTTCTTCCGGTTTTATTTTTTCAATGATTCGATTAAGGTTGCTGCTATCAGAAACATCGCCGTAATGAAGAAATAGTTTTACATTATTTAAATGCTGGTCTTTATATAAATGGTCAATTCTTTCGGTATTAAAAGTTGAAGCCCGGCGGATAATTCCATGGACTTCATAACCTTTTTCTAATAATAATTCAGCTAAATATGATCCGTCTTGTCCGGTAATCCCGGTAATTAAGGCTTTTTTCATAAATTTTTATCTCCCCCCTTGACTTAGTATCGTCGCCAAGGTCCGAAGGGCGATAGATAGATCCAGATAAAGGGAGCGGTTTTTTAAATAAAATAAATCGTATTGGAGCTTTTCTAAGCTATCTTCCAAAGAGGGCGAATGGTATTTACCGGAAATTTGATCCCAACCGGTTAGACCGGGCTTGATTAAGAGTCGAGTTTTATAGAAAGGGAGTTGATGTTCTAGCTCGCTAACGATTTCCGGGCGTTCCGGCCGCGGACCAATAAAGCTCATTTCGCCTTTTAAAATATTTAAAACTTGCGGAATTTCGTCCAAACGGGTTTTTCTCATTATTGAACCAAAAGCCGTAACGCGCGCGTCGCCCTCTAAAGTCAAAGAGCGATCATTATTTTCTTCACGCATCGTCCGAAATTTAAGGATCTTAAAAGTTTTTTCATTCTTGCCGTAGCGCACTTGGCGGAAAAAGACCGGACCGCGGCTAGTAGTTTTAATTATTAAAGCGATGAACGGCCAGAAAGGCAGGGAAACCAATAAAACAATGAGCGCCAGCCAAAAATCGAACAGACGTTTGATAAAATTAAAATAATTTTTTTGTCCTTCGCGTAAATTTTCTAAAAACCAATTCGGTCCGATCGCTTCCACGGGAATTTTGCCCGTTATTAGTTCGTAAAAATCCGGATAATTGAAAAAAGTGACTTTATAAATTAGACAATCAAACAAAGCGGCGCGCATTTTTTCGCTTTGGCCGAAATCGTCGCAAACAACAATCGCTTTAATATTTTTATCTTTGATGCTCGCCGTTAAATCAGTCATCTCCGCCGCCGTCTTGAAAATCAGAGCGGTTTGGTAGCCGGAACCGGGGTTATTTTTTAGTTCCGCGATTAATTCCTCGGCGCGATTATTAAAACCGATGATTGCCAAATTATCCTGAGGAATAACCGTTTGAACCAAGAGTTGGTAAAAACTGCGCCAAATAAAGAACAGGACAATAAATAAACCGATAAAAATCGCCAAATTGGTTCGCGGCGCGATCGTCGCCTGGACGTTAAAGTAAAAATAAAGAATGGAAAAGAGGGAAGCCAGGGCGGCGGCGTTAATCGTTAGACGGAAAAATTTTCGGCCGCTGGCTTTGAGATTCAAATTATAAAGGTCGTTGATATAGAATAATAACAGCCAAATAGCTCCGATAATTAAAAAATGCGGCCAGTGGCTTTGCCAGCGGCTGGCGAAATCGTTCCGAGGGTAGCGAATCAAAAGAGTAATAATCAAAGCGAGACTTAAAAAAAGACAGTCCCCGAGAAATAAAATTATTTTTTTGAGATTGCTTAGCATGTTTTTAATATATCAGTTTTAGCCTGAAAAATCAATGGTAAAATTAAGATAAAAAAAGAAAAACGCCCCCGGTGATGAGAGCGCTTAACGTTAAGAAAGTACTAATTAAAGTTTTTAGCTAGCGGTTAGATTTTTTAATCCGCATTTTATAAAAAGAGCGGTAAACGAAAATAAGCGCTAGGATCAGGAAACCGGTTCCGAGATAAGGAGCGATGGCGTAAAATTTTTCCGAAATGGCGATTTCCATGGCCAAAAGTCCGAATAAGGTTGTGAATTTGATGATCGGATTCAAAGAAACGGATGAAGTATCTTTGAAAGGGTCGCCAACAGTGTCGCCGATAATAGTCGCTTCATGAAGCGGCGTGTTCTTTTCTTTCAGATCAACCTCAACGAATTTCTTGGCATTGTCCCAGGCTCCCCCGGCGTTCGCCATAAAAATTGCCTGGAAAAGTCCGAAGAAAGCGATTGACAGAAGGTAAGCGATAAAGAAAGACGTCGCCGCGTAAGTCACGCTAGGCGTTAAAGCATCCAGATCGCGGTAACCGGCAAAAAAGGCAAAAGCCAAGGCGAAGGAAAAGATTGCCACGAAAATATTAAGCATGCCTTTCTGCGCGTACTGCGTGCAGATTTTGACCACTTCCTTGGATTTTTCCGTGGAAGCTTTTTGGCTGGCGTTTTCCTCAAGGCGAATGTTCTTTTTAATGTATTCAACAGCGCGATAGGCGCCGGTAGCGACCGCTTGAGTAGAAGCACCCGTGAACCAATAAATAACCGCCCCGCCGGCTAAAAAGCCTAAAATCGTGTAAGGATTAAGAACGTTTAATATCTGTTCCGGTTCAATAGCGAAAGCTTGCTTGATGAGCAGGATTATAGAGAAAATCATGGTGGTCGCTCCGACTACCGCCGTGCCGATAAGAACGGGTTTGGCCGTCGCCTTAAAAGTATTTCCGGCCCCGTCATTAGCCTCCAAGTAGCCCTTGGCTTTTTCAAAGTCCGGTTCAAAGAAAAAGTCCTTTTCGATTTCCTGGCCAGTAGTTTCTAAAGAACCGTTATTCAACTCTTCAATTCCGGATAACTCATAAACGCTCTGAGCGTTATCAGTCACTGGTCCGTAACTGTCAACCGCAATGGTTACCGGCCCCATACTTAAGAAGCCGAAGGCTACCAAACCGAAAGCAAAAATCGCCGGATAGCCCATGATCGCGCTCAAACCGAAAGTACTGGCGAAGTAAGCGACAAACATTAGCGCCAGAAAAACCAGACCTTGCCAGAAGGCACTAAAATTACCGGCCACGAATCCAGATAAGACCGTTAGTGAGGCGCCGCCTTCGCGGGAAGCTTCAACAACCTCTTGCACATGTCTTGATTTGGTACTGGTAAATATTTTTGTGAATTCCGGTATCAGCGCCGCTCCTAATGTTCCGCAACTTATAATAACGGATAAAGTCAGCCAGAGATTATTAGGCAGAAAACTAAGTTGTAAGTAACTAACCAAAAAGGTGACGCCGATAGACAAGAGGGAAGTCAACCAAACCAGATGGCTAAGCGGTTTTTCAAAATCCAAGTAACTTTTTCCGCCGTAAAGACTGCGACTGATTTTTTTATTAAGCCAGAAGGCGATCATGGAAGTGATCACCATCACGATACGTAGGGAAAAGATCCAGGTGAGCAGGGTTGTTTGGCAGATGATTCTGGTATTTTCATCCATTCCCGGAATAAAGCCGACAGCCAAAACAATAAAGCTGATTAGGGCGACGCCGGTAACGCCGTAGGTTTCAAAACCATCGGCGGTCGGGCCGACGCTGTCGCCGGCATTGTCGCCAGTGCAATCGGCGATAACTCCAGGATTACGCGGATCGTCTTCCTTAATCTTAAAAACAACTTTCATCAGATCGGAGCCAATATCGGCGATTTTAGTGAATATCCCGCCGGCGATTCTTAAAGCTGAAGCGCCTAAGGATTCGCCAATAGCAAACCCGATAAAACTGGCGCCGGCAAATTCGCGCGGCACGAACAGGAGGATAATAAGCATCATGATAAGTTCCACGCAAATAAGCATCACGCCGATACTCATACCTGATTCCAGCGGAATATTCAAAAGCCGGAGCGGCCTTCCTCTCAAAGAGGCAAAAGCCATTCGGGAATTAGCCAGGGTATTCATGCGAATCCCAAACCAGGCTACTGAGTACGAGCCCAAGATACCAATCACGGTCCAGATTAAAATCAGGGTCAAACCGTTAAAGGCATAAGCCTGCAGATAGCCGAAATAAAAGCCGATGCAAGCACCGATAATTATAAACAAAAGAGCCAGAAATTTGCCCTGTTGGATCAGGTAGGTTTTACAGGTTTCGAAAATCGTTTGGGAAACCTGGAGCATGCTTTGATGTACCGGCAGATTTTTTATCCGCCTCAAATAGTAGAGGGAGAAAAGTATCCCCAAAAAGCAAACGACGAAGCCAAAGTAGAGCAAAGTGTTTTGCGCCGGATCCAGGCGGGGAATTTTCAAATCGGCTTCCGAAGCCAAAGAGGATAGTGGCAGTAGAAAAACAGCCATTGTTGCTAACAGGAGAATTCTCATTTTTTTCATCTTTCTCATTTTTTTTGGAATTTGGAATTTGGTTTAACAATAGATAGTTCGGAAAATATTTTCGTTTAAATTTTATAAAGAACAAAGAAATATAATATTAAATGAAGATAACGATTTTGTCAAAAAATCAATAGCGAAATTTAAAAAATATGCTATAATAAAATAAGCTAAATTAAGAACTTTAGGACTGTTTATCAGATCTAAGGTTATTAGGTGTTTATTATGCTAAGATTAAACAAAAAAAATCATTTTCTTAGTATCGGAGTTTTAGTAATTGTTTTAAGTTTATTTTTATTTTCCGAAACTCAGGCCGCGGTGAGTTCTAAGATTAAGCAAGTAAAAACAAAAGACAGTCCAACCGTTTATTATTTGGATCACGGCGTCAACCGCAAAAAAGCCTATTTTAACTCAACCTCTTATTTGAGTTACGGCAACAAGTGGTCAGATATCAAAGTTATTAGCGCCGCCGAATTAAATACCTGGCCGGAGGCCAAACTCTTTAAGACTAAAGATTCGCCGGCGATTTATTATATTCAAGGAGCCAAGCGAGTTTTAATTTTAAATATGACTGATTTGCAGGATTTTTCTTTAAGCCAAGAACCGATCATTACGGTTAATAGCACGGATTTAAATCAATATCAGTTGGCTAGTTATGAAGAAATTGGTTTGCGGCGCGTAAGCAACTTGCTGGTTTTCAATGATTTAGTCAGTAATCAGAATAATAATATCTTTTTGACTAACACGGGAGGAAATTTAGCGGCGATTTTCCGTTTTCGTTCACCGACTGAAACCGCGACGATTACCGCTTTGACCTTAAATTTGAAGGGAGTTTACAATAGTAATGTTTTAGAAACCGCTTTTGTTTCTGACGCTGACGGTAATAATTATGACGCCAACGTAAGTCTTAATAATGGTGCGCGGCAAATCTTTATTAGTTTTAAAGAACCGCTTGTCTTTAATTCGGGTGAGGAAAAAACCATTGAGGTATTTTTAAGTTTTAAGACCTGCGCTTGCAACGATCAAACGATCGGTCTGGAATTGACGCAAGCCTCGGATATTAACAGTAGTTTGCCGGTGACGGGAAATTTTCCGCTTACAGGCACTTCGTTTAAATTAATCTCCGGCAGCGGTATTTTGAGCCAAGTGAAAACGCAGGAGCAAACTTTAGTTGGTAGCAATTTAGCCATAAATAGCGGTACGCGGCTAATCGGTAAGTTTACGATTTCGGAAGAGTCCGGCAATGAAGAAGCATCCATCAAAAGAATTGTTTTTAGAAATAATGGTTCGGCCTTTGAAGACGATTGGGAAGACTTTCGTTTGCTAAATAACGGCCAGCTTATCGCCCGTGATACAACCGGCGATAGTCACGATAATATTATTTTTAACATTAATTATCTGAGAGTGGCCGATAATGATCCGGCGCAATTGACGGTTTTGGCCAGTTTAAAGGCGGATTATCGGCCGACCGCGACTTTTAATTTACAAATTTCCGGTTTGTGGGGAGTCGGGCAATTAAGTAATTTTTCGCTGCAGCCAACAATTAATAATTTAGAAGAATCCTATAATTTAAATTAAATTTTTTATATGTTCAAAGCAAATTGGAAAATCTTAACTCTCAGCGCCGCGCTTCTATTTATTCCGTTTTTAACAAAAGCCGACTGCGATCAAAATTCAACCTTGGACTTTGTTGCTCGCGACCCTTCGGGATCCTTTATTCCCGGCGCGCGCGTGGAAGTTTATAAACAGGGTTTAGACGCCAACGGGCAAAAGAAACCGACAACTCGCTTCGCTTCGGCCCTGACCGATAAGATTTTGGGAATAGCGCATTTAAGCTGGCATAACTCGTTGGATGCTGATGTTTATGCTTTGAAAGTGCAGACGGTTTCTAAGGATGCCGCCAGTTTTTGGTACTATGATATAAATGTCGGTTGTGGCGAAAATCTGACAGTTGATAAGACTTTAAGCGGAATTTCTTTCACTATCCATGATGCTGACGGCGTTTTGTTGCGCAATCTCAATTTTAGTTTATATTCTCAGTTATATGATACCGCCGGTAGTCCGCTCGAAGAAAAGAAGGAGACTCTAGCTAATTTAAATAGCGGTTCCACGGGAAACGTCAAAGTTTATCTGCCGCAAGGTAGCGTGCGCGGTTTAGATAATACCAAGAGCGATCACTATGCGATTGAAATTTCCCGGTCTAATAATATTAAATTCAATCTTTATAATATCGCCGTGACCGACGGAAATTTAAGCGTGGTTGATTATTATTTGAGCTCTTTACGCCTAAGATTGCAGGATGTCACCGGCGCCTTATTCCCCAGTGGCACAAAAGTGGAGGTTTTCAAACAAACCGTCGGTTATAGCAATGAAGAACGTAAAGGCAATAAAATTGGTGAATTTGCTATCGGCGATGATGGTTATGGCACGATCGAAGTTACCCCGGGTATTTATGTCTTAGGTGTTAAAGGTCAAACTGGCACCTATCAGTATTTTTGGGACATAGAAGCGCGCGAAGGTCGGGTTACAGAGCATACTTTAACGACCGATCAAGGTTGGACTCCGTCAGACGGGACTTGCAAAAATAATTCCAAATTATATTTGGCTTTGAAAAACGCGCGCGGTGCCGGTGCGGCCGGTTTAAAATTTGAAATTTACGAACAGCAGATTGATAGTAGTGGTTTGCCCACAGCCGGCAAAAAAGTGTTTAGCGGCACGGTGGACAGTACTGGACAGACGGTCGCTACTTTCAAACCGGATCCGCGTAAAACCTATGCTTTGAAAGTTTGGGATAAAAATGCTAATCGTGGCGATTATTGGTTTTTTGATGCGGTAAAGTTTGTCTGCGATTATAATCGGAACGTAACCAAAACTGTGCCGGCCTTAAAAGTCATGCTTCGCGACGGGCAGGGAAATCTAAAGAAGAATTATAGTTTTTCTATCTACAGCCAGCGCTACGACGCCGATTTAAAGCCGATTTTTGAAAGTAGTGATTTAATCGCCAATTTACAGACCGGCAGCACGGGTGAAACAATAGTTTATCTTTCGCCTTATGATCCTTATAACCAGGATGAAACCGGATTGTATGCCTTTGGTGCTAAGGACAGTAACGGTAATACTGTCGCGGCTTATAATATCCGCGTCGTTTCCGACCAGGATAATACCTTCCAATATACTTTCAGCAGTTTAAGCGGTGAATTGCGCGATAGCCGGCAGAAATTATTAGCCAATAAGGAAGTCCGGGTTTATGAGCAATCAGGTTCAGGCAGCAGCCAGAAATTGGGCCGTTTATTGAACAAAGTTCGGACGAATACTAGCGGTCGTTTCCAATCGGAATATCCGGTTGGCACCTACGCTTTGGCGACTTTAGATGATTTTAATCAAGAGAATGTTTTTTGGAACGTCGCGGCAAAAATTAACGGCGGCTCTGTGAAATTAGTGACTAATTTAACAACTTTTGATTTGGCTGATACTCAGGGAGAGACGGTTTCTAAGGATACTTCTTTAAAGCTTTATTCTCTAATTGGCGATAAGACAAGCGGTTATTATCGTGATCGGGAAATAGGCAAAGTTAAATTAGGGACGAATAAGACCGCGACAGTTTCTTTGGCGGCCGGACCGTATCTGATAGTCTATTCGAATAAGAGCAATCGCGAATACGGCCAGGCTTTCTACGCCAGTAACGGTTTGGCGCAAAAGGTGAAATTTGTCGTTAACCGCAGTTCGCTCTTGACCAGCGACCAAATTTTTAAAATTTCTACTGTCGCTAATTCCGGCGTTACTACCAGCCCCAGTCAAACCGCGAATACTACTAGCGCTGGCTCGAGCCTAACTAGTCTAAAGGGACGGATTCTTTTACAGGTTGAAGATAAGGGTCAGGCTTGGTATGTTAATCCCGGCGACGGTAAAAAGTATTATCTTGGTCGCCCTCAAGAAGCTTATAATTTGATGCGTCGTTTCGGTCTAGGCATATCCAATAAAGATTTTTCCGCTCTGCAAAGTAAGCCGAGTGCTTTTAAAAGGTTGGCGGGAAAAATTTTAATCAAAGTTGAAGATAAGGGTCGCGCTTATTATTTTGATCCCGTCAGTATGCGTCTTAATTATTTAGGTCGGCCGGAGGATGCCTTTAATATCATTAGGAACTTAGGTCTGGGAATTTCCAATCAGAATCTGAATAAAATATCAACTGGTAACTAAGGCTATCTTTTAAAAAAGAGAATTATGGCCACGGGCAAGATAAAACAATTTAGTTGGCCGGCAATCGGTAATGATCAGGCGGTTGAGTTTTTAAATCGTAGTCTGTTAAGCGCTAAAATCGCCCAAACTTATATTTTTGTCGGTCCGGACGATTTAGGAAAGTCAACGATTGCTCTGGCTTTTGCTCGTAATTTACAAGGTGATTGTGAGGGTTTTAACAGTGATCTGCATATTCTGGAACCGCTCCCCGATAAAAAAAATATTTCCATTGAACAGGTCCGCGAATTTATCAAAATGCTGAATTTGAGTTCCTTCTTAAATTCTTATAAAATTGGTTTGATTAAAGGGGCCGACTCTCTCACTGTTGAAGCGCAGAACGCGCTCCTCAAGACTCTGGAAGAACCTAAGGAAAAAGTAATCATAATTTTACTTTTAAGCGAAGAAGAAAGTTTGCCAAAAACGATTTTATCGCGAGCGCAAGTTTTATACTTTTACCCGGTCGCCGCGCCGATTATTTATGACTATCTGGTTAAAAATTACGGCGCCAACCGTTCGCTAGCTAAAGACTTAGCCAATTTGTCCTTAGGTCGGCCGCTAAAAGCCTTGCATTTTTTGGAGAATCCGGAGGTCTATAAGGATTATTTAAAAAACGCCGTTGGCTGGTTATCCTTTTGGAATTTAGATTTAAATGGACGCTTGAGCGCTTTGGATAAATTATTCAGCGATAAAACCTATAGTCGCGCCGCTAGTGAAAGAGCCCTGGATAATTTGCTTTTGGCCGAAGGACTCTTGCGCGATTTATTGCTTTTAAGCCTTGGCCAGAAAGAAAGACTGCAACATTCCTCTTTAATGCCCGAACTAGAAAAAACCCTGGCTATTTTGGACGAGAGAACCGGACAGTTAAGCGGACCAACGATTTTGGAGAAAATGAAATTAATCGCTCAGGCTAAGGAATATTTACGTGGCAACGTCAATCCGCGTTTGATTTTAGAGCAGTTGGTCATTAATTTGTAAAAGATAAGTTTTAATAATAAAAAAACAAGGTCTAAGACTAAAAATATGTCTCAAAAATTTTTTAAACTAGCGGTTCTTTTCGTGCTTTTGGGAGCCTTAGCTCTCTTAACGACCGCCTGCTCAATTTCCACGACTTCTTCGGTAACTCCGAGCGGCACGACGGCCGATAAAGACAGTAGTATTTTTCTTTCAACCGATCGGGGGGATACCTGGCGGGTAACGACGGCGGTGTCTAACGCCAATGGCCGGGTGCAGAATATTAATGACGTCAATGTTAATCTAATGACCATGGATCCGAGTGATAGCCTGGCAATTTATTTAGCTAGTTTTGACCGCGGTTTGTTTTATACTTATAACGTCACAAACGGTTGGAACGAAGTCGGCGGTTTGCCGAAAGCGACGATTAACGACGTCAAGGTCGATCCGAAAAACAAATGCAATCTTTACGCTGCCATTTCGAACCGCGTCTATCGTTCAGTTGACTGCGCGCGCAGTTGGACACAAGTTTACTTTGATAATAATACCGGCGTGAATGTGACGACAATCGGCATTGATCAATATAACCCTAAGAATATCTATATTGGTACGAGCCGGGGGGAAATTATTAAAAGTATTGATTCGGGCGAGTCGTGGCGCACTATTCAAAGAATGGAAGAGGGCATTAACCGCTTGATTATTTCGCCCTTGGATAGTCGCTTGATATTTATTGCGACCGCAAAAAACCGAATTTTTAGTTTTACTTCCAACACCAACACGAATCCAGCTAATTCCGAGGATGTGGAGGCTAATTTTATCGTCGAGGATTGGACGGATTTGAACGATATTTTAAGTGAGTATAATTTAGGTGTGAGTTTTAAGGACTTGGTGGTTTGTCAGAAAGACGGAGCGATGTTCATCGCTACGGAAAAATTAATTTTACGCTCCAAAGATAATGGTTTCGGTTGGGAAAACATCAAACTTATTCAGCCGGACAAAGAAGCCGTTATTAACGCGATTGCCGTTAATCCACAAAATTCTAGCGATTTATATTATGTGACTAACACTACTTTTTTCCGTTCCTCAGACGGCGGGACGACCTGGACAACTAAGAAATTACCAACGAAGCGCGCCGGTCGGGAGCTGCTAATTGATTTTGACAATCCTAATGTGATATATTTAGGAACGATTAAGTTAAAATAATTATATGAATCAATATTTACAAAGCAAGCAAAGTGAATTCGCTAATGCCTTAGAATTTTTTAGAAAAGAAATTGGCGCCCTAAGAACCGGACGCGCTAATCCGGCCGTGCTAGATAATGTTCAGGTAGAAGCCTACGGTATCATGAATCCCTTAAACACGGTCAGTAATATCGCTACGGCCGATGCCCGTAGTATTATCATTGTCGCTTGGGATAAGGGAATTTTAAAAGCGATTGAAAAAGCGATTGTGGAAGCGGGTTTAGGTTTTGGCGTAGTTAACGAAGGCGATAAAATCCGTTTGACCGTACCGCCCTTAACCGAGGAAAATCGCAAAGAACTGGTTAAAAAGTTAAATGAAAAAATGGAGAAGACTCGGATCAATTTGCGCCAGGCACGCGATCAGGTCAAAAACGCGATCGAAAAAGCTTTTGACGACAAAGAACTTTCCGAGGATGATAAGTTTCGCTTTATGAAAGAGCTGGACGAATTCTCCGTTAAGAAGAATGAGGAGTTGAAAGAAACGCGTGATCGCAAGGAAAAAGATATCATGGAAATCTAATTCGATTGCCGCTCGCCCGGACTCGCCTGAATACTAATTCTAAAAATTTTACAATTTTTATCATTAGTATTCACGGCTCGCCGTAGATGTTTTCGGGTTAGTTTCGCTTCGCGAAACCTGGCGTCCATTAATCTTTAAATCTTTAAATCTTTAAATCTTTCAATCTTTAAATCTTTCAATTTTTTAATCTTTAAATTTTCAATTTATGCTTTTGACGATAATCATTTTTATTCTCGTCCTCTCAATCTTAGTTTTTGCTCATGAGCTGGGCCATTTTTTTACTGCTCGGCGTTTTGGCGTTAAGGCCGAAGAGTTCGGTTTTGGCTTTCCGCCGCGGGCAATCGGTTGGTATAAGAATTATTATGGTAAATGGCGGAAAATTGTCGGTAATCGCAGCGTGGAAAGTCTAGAAAACAGCGAAGATAAAAATATCCAACCCGGAAAGCGAGTGACGATTTATTCCTTGAATTGGCTGCCCTTGGGTGGTTTTGTTAAAATTAAAGGCGAGAATGGCGAGGGCCAAGCGGATAATGACAGTTTTATTAATAAAAAAATCTGGCAGCGGGTGGTTATTCTAGCTGCCGGCGTGATCATGAACGTTATTTTGGCGTGGTTTTTATTTTCTGTCGGTTATTTGATTGGTCTGCCGCAATCAACCGATAGTCTCGGTCCGAAGGCGATTGTCTCTCAGGCGCAGGTGATGGTTGCGCAAGTCATGCCGAATTCTCTGGCGGAAAAAGCTGGTCTTAAAGAGGGCGACGCGATTATTAGCGTGGGTGGGCTTAAAGTGAGTTCAGAAAAAAGCTTGCAAGACGCGATAGCGGCCTCAAGCGGTCAAGAAGTAAATCTACTTGTCAGGCGTAATAATCAAGAGACGGAAATAAAGGTGACGCCGATTTCCAAAGCGGGCGAACGGGCCACAATCGGCATCGCGATTTTTTCCGGCGCGACCGTTCGTTACCCTTTAATCAACGCTTTTTGGGAGGGCGCAAAAACTACTGGTTGGATGCTTAAAGAAATTGTGGTTGCTTTCGTTGGTCTTTTTGAAAATATTTTTCAGGGTCATCAGGTCGGCGATCAATTCGCCGGTCCGGTGGGTATTGCCTCAATTACTGGTCAAGCCGCTCGTCTGGGATTTGCCTATTTACTGCAGTTTATCGCTCTTTTATCTTTGAATTTGGCGGTGATTAACATTTTGCCTTTTCCGGCTTTAGACGGTGGTCGGATTGTATTCTTGTTAATAGAAAAAGTAAAAGGGAAGCCGGTCAGGCGGGAAGTAGAGGCGTTTATTCACAATTTCGGTTTTCTCTTGTTAATCGCCCTGGTTATTTTTATAACCTATAAAGATATTATTAAGTTATTTTAGATCCATTTGCGCGGACTCGCCAAAATATATATTTTTTAAAATTTTACAATTTTAAAAAATAATATTTCTGGCTCGCCGTAGATGTCACCAAATTAGTTTCGCTTCGCGAAACCTGGCGCTCATTAATCTTAAATTTATAATTATGAAAATCAATTTAAAAGCGACTAAGTTGGAAATGACCGATGCTATTCACGATTATTTCCAAGATAAGATGGATATGTTAGAGAAGTATTTGGGCAAGCGGATCAAGGTAATTAACTGTGACGCGGAAATTGAAAAAATAATCGGTGACCGGCGGAAGGGTGAGATTTTTCGCGCCGAAGTAAACCTGGAAGTGCCGCATCAATTATTGCGCGTAGAAAAAACCGAACCGGATTTGTATAAAGCGATTGATAAAGTTAAGGATCATTTGGAACTCGTGATTAAAAAATATAAAGAGAAATTGGTTGATAAAAAAAGAGGGAAGTAAGGAATAGTAGTTATAAAAAAAGACCGTCCGGAAGGGGCGGCCTTTTCGTAAAGGACGTTTCGCCTTTAGCAGTTATTGGTGGTTGGCTCGGGGTAATTTTCTACATTATTAAACTCCGTGGCGGAGATAATGCCACTTATAGTAAAGATCATGAACCCTAAAAAGTTTATTAACCAACTATGGAAAGTTACTCCTAAGGTCACCATAAGAAGAACAAATGAGATCAGCATGAACCAGCCGTGAATTTTTTCCTCATATATCTGCATGATATACCAGGAAAATACTCCTACTGCCCCGCAAAGAAGAAGTTGAATATAGACTGATTCGTCGGCGAAGGGCTTGGTGATAATAGGAGAGAAGAACAGCGAATAAACTGCTAAAATTACTAAGGTAATGCTTTCTAACAGTTCAAGAATAAAAACAATTTTTTTGGCCTTTTTCATTTTTGGTTTTTTTTAAAAATTTGTGACTACCGGAGATTTTATTAAAATTTCAAAGAAAATCGAATAATTCTGAATAATACAATATTTTTTTATAAAAGTCAATATTTATTTTATCAGAGGAACGTATTATACTAAGGTTAGAGCTAAAGGTAAACTTTAGGTTTGTTTATTTTTGTAATTATTAGCTAAAAAATGATTTATGAACATCTTTAATCTCTTCGGTGATGCCAATGAAAAAATAGTTAAAGCCATGAAACCGCTAATTGAAAAAATTGGTAGTTTTGAGGATAGTCTAAAAAATTTGTCGGCCGAAGAACTAAAGGCAAAAACTAGCCAATTTAAAGAGCGCTTAGCTAAGGGTGAAACTTTAGACGATTTGCTTCCTGAGGCCTATGCGGCCATTCGTGAAGCTAGCCGCCGAATTTTAAACCAGCGGCATTTTGATGTTCAACTGGTCGGTGGCATTGTCTTGCATCGCGGTGAAATCGCTGAAATGAAAACCGGTGAAGGCAAGACTTTAGTAGCGACTCTGCCTCTATATTTGAATGCGCTCGAGGGCCAAGGTGTTCATTTAATTACCGTCAATGATTATTTGGCGCGTTTAGGCGCCGGTTGGATGGCGCCGGTTTTTTATTCCTTAGGGCTGACGACGAGCGTCATTGTCCACGAGAACGCTTATGTTTATGATCCGGAATATGTTGATGAGAGCCAATATGATGAACGCTTAAAACATTTTAAACGGATTTCTCGTCGTGAAGCCTATTATTGCGATATTACTTATGGCACTAATAATGAATTCGGTTTTGATTATTTGCGCGACAATATGGTTTATAGCCTGGAGCAGACCGTTCAGCGGCCGCTTCACTACGCGATTGTTGATGAAATTGACTCTATTTTAATTGACGAAGCCCGGACGCCTTTGATTATTAGCATGCCGGCCGAAGAATCAGGCGATAAATATTTTAAGTTTGCTCAAATCGTGGAACATCTTCAGGAAAACGACGATTATAATGTTGATGAAAAAATGCGGGCGGCGACTTTGACCGAAGGCGGAATCGCGAAAGTAGAGAAAATATTAGGCATTGGTAATATCTATGTCTCCGGCGGTGTTAAAGAAGTCCACCATTTGGAGCAAGCCTTAAAAGCGCGCGTTTTATTCAAACGCGATAAAGACTATGTTGTTAAGGACGGCGAAATTATTATTGTCGATGAGTTTACTGGCCGTTTAATGCCCGGCCGGCGTTATAGCGAAGGTTTGCATCAGGCGATTGAAGCCAAAGAAGGCGTTAAGGTCCAAAAAGAATCGCAGACCATGGCGACAATTACTTTTCAAAATTTGTTCCGGATGTATAAAAAGTTATCCGGTATGACCGGAACGGCCGCGACCGAAGCCGAAGAATTCCATAAAATTTATAATTTAGAAACTATTGTTATTCCGACCAATAAACCCAATGTCCGTAAAGATTTAAATGATTTAATTTATCGCACCGAGTTAGATAAATTCCAGGCGGTTATAAGAGATATCAAAGAAAGAAATAAAAAAGGCCAGCCGGTTTTAGTTGGGACGATTTCCATTGAAAAAAATGAAGTTTTTGCCGAGCTAATGGAGCGGGAAGGTTTAAGACCGCAAATGTTAAACGCCAAAAACCACCAAAAGGAAGCGGAAATAATCGCTCAAGCCGGACGGAAAGGCGCGATTACTTTGGCGACCAATATGGCCGGCCGCGGCGTGGATATTATTTTAGGCGGCAACCCGCCCATAGAAAGCGAACAGGCGGAAATACGCGCGCTCGGCGGTTTGCATGTTATCGGCACCGAACGCCACGAATCGCGGCGCATTGATAACCAATTGCGCGGTCGCGCCGGCCGCCAAGGTGATCCCGGTTCTTCACAGTTCTATGTCTCAACCGACGATGATTTGATGCGAATTTTTGGTGGCGACCGGATGAAAAATCTGATGAAGACTTTGAATGTTCCGGCCGATATGCCGATTGAAAATAAAATGATTTCCAAATCAATTGAGTCGGCGCAGAAAAAAGTGGAAGGCAATAACTTTGATATTCGAAAACATCTAGTAGAATACGATGACGTCATTAACAAGCACCGAACGGCGATCTATAAACGGCGTCGCGAAATTCTAGAAATTGCCGAAGGGGTTAAGGAAGCAGCGGAAGAAGAAAAGGTTAACAAGGAGACTGAAGAAACTAAGGAAATTATCGCGCCGCGGACTCTCGGCGAGATTATTTTAGGCATGATTAACGAGGAAATTAGCGCCGTCGTCTCTTTTCACAGCGCGCTGGATAATGTTGCGGACTGGAATATCCAAGAAATTTTAGAAACCGTTAAAACAATTTGGACCGCGGGCGAAGAAGCAAAAAATAAATTAGAGGAATTAGTTAAGAGCGGAAAACATAAAGAAATAATCCGCGAAGAAATTATCAGTTATTTAAGCCAGACGGCGACCGATAATTATTTAAGATTACGCGATAATTTTACCAAAGCCGATTTAAACTTTGGCGAAGTGGAAAAAGGCATTTTAATCCGGTCCATTGATGAAATGTGGGTAGAGCATTTAGAAACTGTAGATTATTTACGTCGCGGTATCGGTTTGCGCGGTTATGGGCAACGCGACCCTCTGGTGGAATATAAAAAAGAAGCCTGGCGTTTATATCAGGAATTAAATGGCTTGATTAATCGTAATGTCGTTTATTCAATATTTAAGACCGGCGACGCTCTCGTTATGGCTGCCAATCAGGAGATAAATATGTTTGCTAATCAGGGTGAGAAAAAATTGAATTTTTCCGGAGCGGCGAAAGAAATGGAAAGACGTCACGCGACTAACCAAACCGTAGACTTAGTTTCCGAGAAAGTTAAGGATGACAGCGGCCATAAGGTTGGCAGAAATGATCCCTGTCCGTGTGGAGCGATTGATCCTAGTACTGGTAAAGTTTATAAATATAAACATTGTGGCCTTATCAATGCGCCATACCACCGGCAGTAAGAGCCAGGTTAACTAGTATATGGTTGTCCTTTATTTTCTTTATAATAATTCTACGAACCCGAGATATATCCTTTCTGGTTGTTATTTTGATGGTCTTCCTGGTAATTAGGGAATGGCAATTTGGGCAGACTACCATTAAGTTGCCTACTTCATGTTTTCCCCCCTTATATTTAGGTATAATATGGTGTATATCTACCGACAGCGGGTAAAAACAAAGTTCACATAAATTCCCATATTTTTTTAAAGCTTGAGCCCTAATCCAGGCTTTATGTTTCTTTATTTCCCCATACAAATATTTTTTTATTCCTAGTTTTCTTCGGCGATATTTTACTGTCCAAATGGTGGCATTGTTGAATCCCATTTCCTTTAACTTTAGAGCAATTTTTTCGTCAATCATGAATTTGCAATTTTTCAATATAAAATTATCTACCGTTTTGTGAGGTAGCTTTTCCAGGGTATGTATGCCTTTATATTTGTCCTTTTTGAGCTCAAGATAACCATTTCGTCTAATTCTTGTAAGGTGCATTAAACAATACCGGTGTTTTGTTTGACGGTATTGGGTATTATTCTGACAATCTTTTACTATACATTTTGGCATGTTAGTATTTTAATACAATTTTGATAAAGGGACAAATAATAAGTTAAAATATTTAATAAAAATATATGAAATAAAGATATGGAGAGGTTCTATTCCGGCGGATTCCTATATAACCCTAAAGCTCAATCAGTTCTTTCGCATTTGCGTGATGATAAAACCCCAAATAATCCAAATAAATGGGTATTTTTTGGGGGATTGAATGAAGTTAATGAATCTCCTAAGGAATGTTTGATAAGGAAAATGAAAGAAGAGTCGGGAGTCTCCTTGAAAGAAGAGGAACCAAAATCTCTAGATGATTGTCAAGCTAATTTCTTTGCGCGTATCTTGCGCGTATCTTGCGCGATTTGAGAATTTCAAAAACTTAAATTATTAAAACATTATGAAAATAGTCGTTCCCCAAGAGCTAGATTTAAATAAAGAAGAGAAAGAACGTCTTAATAAATTAGGCGAGGTTACTTATTATGACCATTATGCGGCTACTCCGGAGGAATGGTTAAAAAGATGTCAGGGCGCGGATATTATTTGTACCGGTCGTTTTGGGTTCACAGAAAAAGTTTATGAGCTAGAAAATGTTTTTATTTCTTTGCCCCTGGTCGGCACCGGATTTCTTGATTTAGAAAAATTAAAAGCGAGAAATATAAAAGTGGCTCGTTGCCCCGGTTGTAATAAAGAAGCGGTGAGCGAATGGATAATCGCTATGATATTAAACCTTTTTAGGGGCCTACCAAACGATATAAATAATTTAGAGGTGACTGACCGCCCAGAACCAACTAAAGGTTTAACCGGCAAGAAGATTACTATTTTAGGCAAAGGTAATATTGGCTCAAGGGTAGGAAAAATTTGTAAAGCCCTGGAAATGAAAGTTAAATATTTTAAAAGAGGCGATGATTTAATCAAATCTATAAAAAAAGCTGATGTTGTCGTTAATACTTTGAGTTTAAATCCGAGTACGGTTGGTTTATTGAATAAAAATTTTTTTAATTCTTTTAAGCCCGGTTCATATTTTATAACGGTTACTAGCGAGAAAATATATGACCTCGAGGAGTTACTTGAGGCTTTGGACAAAAATATCTTAGCCGGCTTGGCCAATGATTGTGGTTCTTCTGGATTTGCCGATGTTAGCGATCCGTTCTATGTGAGGCTAGCCAAACATCCTAAAGTTTTAGCGACCCCACATATCGCGCACCACACTGACGTGACGGCTCGAAACGGGAATAAAATAATGATTGATAATATTGAAGCCTATCTTAAAGGTGAACCGATAAATTTAATTTATTAATATTAGAAAAAGCGGTTTTATGAAAAAACCAATCTTTAAACCAAAACCCGGGCAAGTTGATTATACTAAAGCCCATTGGGCGCCGGTCATCAATTGCGTTTTAAAGTATCAGAGTAAAATTTTATTGGTTAAACGTAGCGCGAACTTAAAGTATTCGCCCGGTTATTGGAGCGGCATTTCCGGCTTTCTTGATGATTATAGAAGTTTGTTGGAAAAAGTGACCCTGGAAATTAAAGAAGAGCTTGGTCTAAGTCGGAAGCAGATAAAGAGGATTCGCCTCGGTGGTATATTTGACCAAGAAGATAAACAATATAAGAAAATCTGGATTGTCCATTTCTTGCTCGTGGAAGTTAAGACGGACAAGGTTAAAATTGATTGGGAAGCGCAGGAATACAAATGGCTAACACTTTCAGAAGCCAAGAAATTAAGATTATTACCGGGATTTCGCCAAATTTTAGATAAGCTATCTCCGTGGATTGAACAAAAAAATAATTAAAATAGTTATGTCATTTATTGACCCGGAAATTTATTATAAAAGTTTGCCAAAAAAACGTTCAGCCGCGGGCGCGATAATTCTTAATCAAGCCGACGAAATTCTGTTCGTGAAGTCAGATTATAAAAATTATTGGTCAATACCCGGAGGGGCGACCGAAGAAAATGAATCGCCGCGGGAAACTTGTATTAGAGAGACCAAGGAAGAGGTGGGGATTGATTTACTTAATCCAAAACTTTTGTGCGTTGATTATGTTTCTGGTAAAGACGGCAAGGGAGAAAATTTTCAGTTTATATTTTTTGGCGGAAAATTAAGTCCGGCGGCGATTAAAAAAATAAAAGTAGACGGCCAGGAAATTAAAGAATATCGTTTTATGCCAATTACCGAGGCCTGGCCGATGTTAAATAAAAAATACCAAAATAGATTGCCCGCTTGTCTCAAGGCGTTAAAAGATGATACAGCGATTTATTTTGAAAACGATAAATATTAATCATTCAAACATATGCTTGGCAGAAACAATCAATATGATCTTTTTCCCGAGTGGCGTCGCGGCCCGGTGCTACCCGACAGCCAATCTTTAGAAAATTCAACGCCCCCGGGGGAGGAGAAAAAATTAGACTCTAAGGAGAAAACTGATAGTATTATTGAAAATATTTATCAAAAAATTGATGATGCCAGAAAGCGACGGGAAAAAGCCGAATTAGAAGCTAGCCTCGAAGCTAAGTCGCAAAATCCGGAACCCGATTCTAAAAAGCAGTTGCCGGAAAAAGACGAAGATTCGTCGTCTGATTATCAAGATTATAAAACTCGCCAGTATAAAAATTAAATTTTTAAATTATGCCGCTCAAAGATCAACAAGAAGCTAAGCCCAGTGCCGCCAACCCTCACGTTTTAACCGAGGAAGCAATTTTAAATTTCTGGGAAAGCGCGGATATTTTTAAAAAGTCTTTGAAAAAAGACGCGCCGCAAGGCAATTTTGTTTTTTTTGAAGGTCCGCCGACCGCCAATGGTATTCCTGGAATTCATCATGTTTTAGCACGCGCTTTTAAAGATGTTTTGCCGCGTTACAAGACCATGAATGGTTTTAGAGTGGAGCGCAAAGCCGGCTGGGACACGCACGGTTTGCCCGTGGAATTGCAAGTGGAAAAAGAATTAGGCATTTCCGGTAAGCCGGAAATTGAAAGATACGGGATTAAAGAATTCAACCAAAGATGTCAGGAAAGCGTTTGGAAATACAAAGACGAATGGGAAAAATTAACGAGGCGAATAGCTTTTTGGGTAGACTTGGAACATCCTTATGTGACTTATGAAAATTATTATATTGAATCCTTGTGGACGATTTTAAAAGAAGTTGATCAAAAGAATTTGCTTTACAAGGGGTATAAGGTTGTCCCGCATTGTCCGCGTTGTGGCACGGCTTTATCCAGCCACGAAGTTGCCCAAGGCTATAAATTGGTTAAAGATAATTCCGTTTATTTAAAATTTAAAATAACCAAAGGAAATAAAGACGTAAAAGAAGGTGATTTTATTTTAGCTTGGACGACTACGCCCTGGACTTTGCCGGGGAACGTTGCCCTAGCAGTCGGCAAAAAAATCACTTATGTTTTAGCGGAAGTTGAAGGGGCTCGCTATGTTTTAGCCGAAGAACGGGTGGCTCAAGTTTTAAAAGATTTAAGCTATAAAATAATTAAAAAATTAAAAGGCCAAGATTTACTGGGCTTGGAATATGAACCCTTATTTAACATTCCGGGAATAAAAGCGGAAATGGACAAAGCCGGCAAGAAGGCCTATTACGTCGTGCCAGCGGATTTCGTAACGACCGTAGACGGTACCGGCGTCGTTCACACCGCCGTAATGTACGGTGAAGATGACTATGCTTTAGGCGAAGCCGTCGGTTTGCCGAAAGTCCACACCGTTGATGAAGCCGGCCATTTTACCGGCGATTTAAGCGCCTATGAATTAAACGGGAAATTCGTTAAAAGCGCGACGACGGAAAAAATAATTTTAGATCATTTAAAAGCGCACGACTATCTTCTGGCCGAAGAAATATACGAACACGATTATCCTTTTTGCTGGCGTTGCGATACCCCCCTCTTGTATTATGCGAAAAATTCCTGGTTTATCGCCATGAGTCAGTTAAAAGAAAAACTCCTCGCCAATAGTGAGACGATTAATTGGGTGCCGGAACATATCAAAACCGGCCGCTTCGGCGAATGGTTGGCTAATGTTAAGGACTGGGCGATTTCTCGCGAACGTTATTGGGGAACGCCGCTACCAATCTGGGAATGCCCGACCTGCCAAACGCATAAAGTTATCGGCAGCGTGGAAGAACTTGGCGAACTAAGCGACCAAAAAGCGACTTTGAAATCAAAGCTCCACCGCCCGGAAATAGATGACTATGAAATTACCTGCGTTAAATGCCAGGGCAAAATGAAACGCGTCAAAGAAGTCTTTGATTGCTGGTTTGATTCCGGCGCCATGCCTTTTGCTCAATATCATTATCCTTTTGAAAACGCCGGTTTGATTGATAAGCAGGAACAATATCCGGCCGATTATATTTGCGAGGCAATTGATCAGACGCGCGGCTGGTTTTATACCTTACTAGCCATCTCTACCTTATTAGACAAAGGGAGCGCTTATCGTAATGTCATTTGTCTGGGACATATTAACGATAAATTTGGCAAAAAAATGTCAAAGTCCAAGGGGAATGTGATTAATCCTTGGGATGTAATTGCTGCTTATGGCGTGGATGCTGTCCGCCAGCATATGTACACGATTAATCAGCCCGGCGAAGGTAAGCGCTATGACCTAGATGATGTTAAAGATGTTTTTCGGAAAAATATTATGCTCCTGGGAAATGTTTATAAGTTTTATGAAATGTACGCGCCGGAAATTAAAGCGGAAACTAAAAAGGATTCTAAAAAAGACCAGAGCCAAAACGTCTTAGATCTTTGGATTTTAGCCAAGTTGGATATTTTAATTCAAAAAATATCGGACGAACTGAATCAGTATCATATTTACGAAGCCGCCCGGGAAATTCCGATTTTTATTGACGAGTTATCAACTTGGTATTTACGCCGCAGCCGCGATCGTTTTAAATCGGCCGATGAAGCTGATAAACAAAACGCGCTTATAACGACACGCTTAGTTTTAATGGAATTAAGTAAGGTGATTGCCCCGTTTATGCCGTTTATGGCTGAAAATCTCTGGCAGAAAGTTAGCGGTTCTGATTTTCAAGACAAAAATAAATCTGTCCATTTGGAGAAATGGCCGGTGGCGAGCCAAGCCGCTTTAACCAAGGAAACGGCGGAAATTTTAAATAATATGGATTTAGTCCGGCGAGTGGTGGAAGTTGGTTTGGCTAAACGCGATGAGGCCGGCATCAAAATTCGCCAAATGCTCAATAAAATTACCGTCAAAACTAAAACTGAAGTTCATTTGGATTATATCGGATTGATCAGCGACGAATTAAATATCAAAGAAATAGAATTCATTGAAGCCCCCGAGGATAAGATTGAAGTGGAACTGGACACGACGATTACGCCGGAATTAAAACAAGCGGGGATTAAACGGGAAATAGTCCGTTTTATTAATCTACTTCGCAAGGAGGCTGGTTTGAACCTTGCTGATGTCACGACAGTCTATTTAAGCGGCGCGACCGAAGAAATAAAAAATGCGCTTTCAAAAATGAAAGCTGACATTTTAAAAGATACGCTGAGCGATGAGCTTAATTTTGTTGATACCTTGCCGTCGGTTCTTGTTGAGAAAGAAATTAAAATTGACGAAGCAAAACTAGTCTTAGGTTTAAAAAAATAATCATATGACGACGAAACAAATTTACGACTTAGCTATTAAGCTCGGAATCGCCAATGACCTGCGCGGTCAAGATGAAGTGAAAAAATATTTGGCGCGGCTGAAAAGGAAATACGAAGACGCGGCGCCGAAAGTTAAAGCGGAATTTGATCAGGAAAAATTAACTAATCCTTATTCCGATACGCGCATCTTAGTCAGTAGTCAAAAGCCGATTAAAAAGATTTTAGCCGGGATTGATATGGAAGGTAGCGAACTTTTAATCGCTAAACAAAGGGGCGACATTGATTTGGTCTTGGCGCATCACCCCGAAGGAGTGGCCCTGGCGGATTTGTCAGACGTCGTCACTTTGCAAGCGCAAGTTTTAGCAAAATATGGTGTCCCGATCAACATTGCCGAATCGCTGATAAAATTACGGGTGTCTGAAGTCGGCCGGAGTGTTTCTCCGGCTAATCATAACCGCGCCGTGGATATCGCCAAGTTCTTGGGCTTGGATTTTATGTGCGTCCATACCCCGGCCGATAATCTGGGCGCTAATTTTTTAGTGAAATTATTTGCCAAAAAAGCTAAAGAGCTGGAAACCGTCGGCGAGGTCGTCGATCTTTTAAAGACCATTCCCGAATACCAAGCGGCGGTTAAATTAAAAGCTGGTCCGATGATTTTTTCTGGCGCCGCTGACAATAGTTGCGGTAAAATCGTCTTCACGGAGTTTACCGGCGGTACTTCGGGCTCTAAAGATATTTACGAAAAAATGTCGCATTACGGCATCGGTACGGTCATCGGCATGCATATGTCCGAGGAGCATCTTAAAGAAGCGAAAAAATATCATATTAATGTGATTATCGCCGGACATATGGCCTCGGATTCTTTAGGCCTGAACTTGTTTTTGGATGAACTTGAAAAACAGGGAATAGAAGTTATCCCGCTTTCCGGCTTAATCAGGATAAAAAGATTCAAGAAATAATTAGCAGTTAAATTTTTTTTAAAAAAACAAGGCTCTACTTGGCAAAGTAGAGCCTTTTTTGAAAGAACAAATTCTTTAATCGTCGTCATATTCAGCCAGGTGCGACATTCTCTTAATTTTTCTATCGTCAAAATAAATCTTGATCATTAAGACGACGGCCGTGATGATGGAAAGTATTGCCAAAGGATAAAGGCGCTTAAACGAATTTTTTAGTTTTTCCGCCCAAGCTTTGCTTATCGCGTTTTCTTCCAGCGAATCAATCATTTCTGTATCGGCGTAATTAGAACCGGACAAGATAGAAGAGTAACGTTTCTGATCAGCGGCGAACTGGCGATCAACCAAAGGACTGCAAATGGCGTAAAGCAGTAGGTAGGCGACGCCTAGTAAAGCCAAGAAGCCGAAGATGAAGAAAAAAAATCTGATGTTTTTCATAAGGGAGAATGTTTAGACGGTTTAAATGATTTTTATTTTTTCTTTTTTATCGGTCAGGCCACAATTTTTTATGCTCAAAATTTTTCCCTGAAGATCAACAGCGAAAAAAATTACCGTTTGGTCACCAATCAGTACGCCGGTAATTCCGGTTAAGATAAGCGAGCATAATTTACAATCCTCGCCGGAGATGTAACCAATTTGGAATTCTTTGGCCCAAAGAGAATGGTTTTTATAAGCCACTACCCGGACTACTCGTTTCCAGCCGAAATTACGTTGGTAAAAATTAGACCAAATCGTCTTGACGGGTTGAGCGAGGGGGTCAGCGTCGAGCTTGATAAAAAGATTGGCATCAAGGATGGCTTGTCGCTTGGCGCTATAATCAAGCCACTGCCAAGCGTAGGAGCTCTTTTTAGAAAAAGGCTTGAAAAAGATTTTAAGGATAGGCCATAAGGTCCAATCCAAGACATGTTTTGGTTTTGTTTTCATGGATGATATTTATTTTTTGTTGTTTCAGTTTTTAAAGGGCTAAACCCAAGACAGTAATTTATTATAATACTGTTTTTTATTGCCTTTGTCAATATTTATTTTAACCAAAAAACATACTATAATAACTTATGATAACCTTTATCAAAATTGGCTAATATATGAGTAAATTAGAATTGTTAGCCCCGGCCGGAAATATACTGAAAATGAAAACCGCTTTCGCCTATGGCGCTGACGCGGTCTATTTAGGTATTCCTGATTTTTCTTTGCGAGTGAGGATTAATGATTTTAATTTAAAAAGCATTAAAGAGGCAGTTGAATATGCTCACAAAGGCAAGAAAAAAGTTTATGTGACCATTAATATTTTCGCGCACAACGAACATCTGAAAAAGCTGCCCGCCTATTTAAAAGCGCTGCGAGCTATGAAAGTAGATGCCCTAATCGTTTCTGATCCGGGCGTAATTAATTTGCTTAAAAAGGTTTGGCCGAGCGCGGAAATTCATTTATCAACCCAAGCGAACTGTACTAATTTAGAAGCGGCTAGATTTTGGGCGAAGCAGGGAATAAAGAGAATAATTTTAGGGCGAGAAGTAACTCTGAAAGAAATAAAAGAAATTCACCAAGCCGCGCCTCAAGTAGAACTAGAATATTTCGTTCACGGAGCGATGTGCATGGCTTATTCCGGCCGTTGTTTTCTTTCAAAGTTGCTAACCAATCGCAGCGGTAACTTGGGCGACTGCGCTCAACCTTGTCGCTGGGAATATGATGTCAGGTTAAAAACCGGCGGGCACGATGAAGAATTGGAATTAGTAGAAGAGCATCATGGCGCTTATTTATTAAATTCTAAAGATTTGTGTTTGATAGAGCATCTCAAAGAATTAGCGGCGGCCGGGGTGACGAGCTTTAAAATTGAAGGTCGGGCGAAAAGCGTTTATTATCAAGCGACGGTTGTTGGTATTTATCGCCAAGCGCTTAGTTTGATCAATAAAAAATTATCAGGGCCGGCCTTAAAAAAAGAATTAAATTATTTATTTAAGGAACTAGAAACAAAATTAGTTCATCGGGGTTATACGACCGGATTTTTATTAGGCCAAAAAGCCGATCAAAATATTGTTAATTCCCATAATCAGAGCGCTTGGGAATTTTGCGGCCAGGTTTTAAAAACACAGCCCGGGCTTAAGGGGACAATCCGAATTTATTTTCAAGTCCACAACACCGTCAGAGTCGGCGAACAAATAGAGATTATTAGGCCGAATTATGATATAATAAAATTAGAGTTAAAAAATCTTTGGGACGCCAAACAGAAAAAAGAGATTAAGGAGGCGCACGGCGGTGGTGGCAGTCAAATCGCTATTTTAGAACTGCCAAAATCAATCGGTCCCATACCGGTTCTAACAGTTTTAAGAAGAAAAATATGATTGCTTATTTACGCGGTAAAATCTTAACTAAAGCCTTAAATTATTTTATCTTAGAGGTGGCTGGCGTCGGTTATCAGATTTATGCCGGTGAAAATTTTTTAAATGATTTAAAAATCGCTAGCGAAACGGAAATTTATATTCATCATCAAGTCCGCGAAGAAGTCAGCGATTTATACGGTTTTAAAACCTTGGAAGATTTAGAATTGTTTGAATTATTATTATCCGTGTCCGGGGTTGGTCCGAAATCCGCTTTAGGCGTTTTAGCGATTGCCTCTGGTAATGATATTAAAGAAGCGATTATTAGAAATGACGCTAATTTACTGACTAAAGTTTCCGGCATCGGTAAAAAAACCGCTGAAAGAATTGTGCTTGAGTTAAAAACTAAAGTGATTCGTTCCGGCGGCGTCAGTACGACGCTTAATTCCTCCAGTTTACTGGGGAGCGATGAAATTGACGCCCTGATGTCTTTAGGCTATTCTTTGAGCGATGCGCGGGCCGCTTTAAACTTGGTGGATGCAAATATTCAAGACAGCGGCGAACGAGTTAAGGCGGCCTTGAAGAAGATGGCTAAAAAATCGTAGTATTAGCAGCCGCTGGAGTCAAAAATAAATAGCAAATAAATATTTATGTCTACTTTTGAAAAAAGAACAATTACTAAACAAGCTGATGATTTCCCGCAGTGGTATCAAGATGTGGTTAAAGAGGCGGAGTTAGCGGAAACTTCCGAAGTGCGTGGTTGTGGAATTGTTCGCCCCTATGGTTTAAAAATTTGGGAACTTATTAAAGCCGAATTAAGCTGCCGCTTAGAAGAAGATGGCGTGGAAAATGTTTATTTTCCAATTTTTGTCCCCCTAGAAAATTTAGAAGCGGAAAAGGACCACGTCGAGGGGTTTTCGCCGGAATTAGCGGTTGTTACTCATGCCGGCGGGGAAGAGTTGACGAATAAATTAGCGATTCGGCCAACCAGCGAAGCGGCCATGTATAAAACTTATGCCAAATGGATTCAGAGCTATAAAGATTTGCCTTTGCGCTTAAATCAATGGGCGAACGTTGTTCGCTGGGAAAAAAGACCGCGCGCTTTCCTGCGCTGGAGTGAATTTTTATGGCAAGAAGGCCATACCGTTTTTGCTACTGAAGAAGAGGCTCGAGCCGAGGTTAAAAAAATGCTTAATGTTTATAAGGGTATTTATGATTATTTGGCGATTCCGTCTTTTTGCGGCCAAAAATCAGAAACGGAAAAATTTGCGGGCGCCGTCACGACTCTGACCGTGGAAGTGATGGCTAAAGACGGCAAGGCAATCCAAGGGGGGACGAGCCATTATTTAGGAACAAATTTTGCCAAAGTTTTTGACGTTAATTTTTTAGGCGCCGACGGTGAGTCGCATTTAGGCCATCAAAATAGTTGGGGCTTGTCTTGGCGTTCGGTGGGAGCGGTAGTTATGGTACATGGCGATGATAATGGTTTACGACTGCCGCCCAATATTGCCCCGCTCCAGATTGTGATTGTTCCGATTTATCGCGACGAGGCGGGTCGGCAAGAAGTCCTTGGCTATTGTGAAGAACTAAAAAAAGAATTAAGTAAAAAATATCGCCTTAAAGTTGATGATCGCGACGGGCAAACGCCGGGCTTTAAGTTTAATTATTGGGAAGTGCGGGGCGTGCCGGTGCGTTTAGAAATTGGTTTGCAAGAAATGGCCGCCGCTAAAATTACTATTTTTCGGCGCGATAATAATACTAAAGAAACAGTCGCCCGCGCCGACTTAAATAAATATTTAAATAAGTTAATGAAGGAAATTCATAAGAATTTATATAAACAAGCCCAGAGTTTTGCTAAAAGCCATATTTATCGGATTAAAAGTTGGGAGGAAATTGATGATCGGGTAGGCTGGTTTGAAGCTAGTTGGTCAGAAGATCCAGAGACGGAAAAGCAACTTAAAGAAAAATTTGGAATAGTTTCGCGAGTGCTTCTGTCCGAGCAAGCCGCCAAAGGCCCGAAAAATAAAAAATGTTTTATTAGCGGTCAAGCCGCCAAGCACGATTGGCTATTTGCCAAATGTTATTAGTATTCTAGAGTGATTAAAGATAATTATGGACAAAAATATATCACCTAACTTTAATAAAAAAGATTGGCTAAATTTTGGGCGGTGGGTGCAACCAACGATTTCCGGTTGTTTTTGGTGCCATTGGCACGAGACAAAAAGCGTTAAGGAACTTAGTAACCTCCGTTTTAATGAGATTATTTTTTTAGACGGTCAGATGTTTAGTCAGAAACAAGACCAAGAAAAGATTAAAAAGTTTATATCTAAAATTTGTCGAGCTAATCAAATTCCAGCTTTTATCAATAAATTTGAAAAAATAGCTCAGCAGTACGAAAAAAATCATTTAGCTGTTCTAAAAAATAAAAGCTTACCTTTAAAAGATTATTTATTTAATTTATTCAGTTCTTATCAGGAAATAGTGGGCATCTGGCAGCTAGCAATTTTTTTGGACAGCCATTTAGCCAAATATATATTAGATAATAAAATTATATCCGACGAACAAGAATTATTTAATAAAATTCAACCTGGGCTAAGAACTACTTGGCTAGAAAAACAAAATCAAGAAATTAAAACCCTAGCGATTGATTTTAAAAAGATAAAACATAACCTTAAATTAAATCCGATTAAAATAGGTGATTTTAAAAAATATCCCCAGTTAGCTAAAAAAATAAAACAGCATGTTAATAATTTTTCCTGGTATGGAACCCATCATTGGATGGGCGAACCCTATTCTCTTAAAAAATGTTTACAGCAAATTAATGAAGAATTGAAAAAAAAGGTAATTAGCAGCCAGTCCAAAAATAATCGAATAAAGATTGAGGATTCCCTTAGGTTGCTGGTCGTCTTAGCTTATTGGCGCACTCATTGCGCCGAGTTAACTTGCAGGGTGGTATTTGAATCCCGGCAAAAAATGATTGTTGGCGCCAAAAAATGGGGTTTAACTTATGAACAATTTGTATATCTGTCGAGCCAAGAGATAATTTTTTACTTAAATAATGAATTGAAGTTCAAATTACCGGCAAATTTTTTACAAAGAAAATTAACTTACGGTTGCTATCTCGATAATCAGGGGAAGGAAAACATTATCACCGGTCAAAAATTTAATTTTTTATTTAAGCGATTAATTGATACCCCGCCAACCACTGTAAAGGAAATCCGGGGGATGGTTGCCAATTCAGGTAAAGAAATTATTGGTCGAGCTACCTTAATAATTTCTCCTAAAGATTTTTCTAACTTTAAAAAAGGAGACATTTTAGTAGCGCCCGAAACTACGCCCGACTTTGTTCCTTATATGAAACTGGCTGCCGCTATTATTACCGAGCGGGGTGGGATTACTTCCCATGCAGCGATTATTTCTCGAGAATTAGGTGTACCATGTATAGTCGGAGCTAAAATGGCCACTCAAATTATTAAAACCGGGGAACAAATACAAATTTTTCCAGTTCAAGGGCTGATCAAAATAATAAAAAATAAGATTTAAAACTATGAATAACGAAAAAAAATTTTTTGAACAGCAACCAGGATTGCCTGAAACTAAAATTGAAATATTTGCCAATCGTCACGGAAAAAAGACGAATATTGAAGGTTTGCCTAATGAGATGCAAGATTTAACAGAAGGGGCGATTGCAGAAATTATTACCAAAGCAAATAGCCAGAAAGAAAAAGATAATTCGGAAAAATTACAGGTTTTTGCCGGCAGTGAACGATTCAGGGCTATTAAAACAAAAATCCTTCTGGAAATGCCGGAATTGGTTGAGGAATTAAAACCAGCTAAATCAATTGATGAAATAAGGGAAGTGATAAAAAAACAAGTAAATTTTGGGACAAAATTTTACACGACTGATAAATTAGATTTTAATGACCAGGGACCGATGGGCGAAGAAAGTAACGCCGCTTATAAAGCCGGAGAATATCTACAATATCTTATTAATAAAAGCGATCAAAGGGCTATTGATTTGAAAGATAATATATCTTCAAGTTACACGACACACGCGGGAAATATTGCGGAGTTAGTTGATAAATATGTTAAAGTGGGGAATAATTTTAACAGAATTGTGGCTGGCAAGAATGAGAACGAAAAAGAGGAATACAAAAAATACGGCAATAAATTAGAAAGGCATTTCGGAACCCATCAAGGACCGGTAGAGTGCTTTTTAGCTAAAGTTTTAGAAAAAGAATTAGGAGAAGAGGCCAAAGAAGAATTTATTAATTCTTATGCGGGAAGTGGTGGTTTTAAAGAATTGGAAGGAATAAAAATAGATATCCTTAATAAAGGTGCAGAGCAAAAAATATTAATTCATTATAGAATTAAGGAAGAAGATAGAACGGTTGAAATTGAGCCAGAATTATTACAAGAGATAATTAAAGAAAAGAAATTATTTATTGAAAAGATCAATAAGTTAAAGTTGATTGATAAAAAAGACAAAATTTAAAAATAGTTTATGTTTAGCAAATTACTAGGAAAATTAAGCCATGATTTAGGGATTGATTTGGGTACGAAAAATACTCTGGTTTATGTGGCGGATAAGGGTATTATCATTAATGAACCCTCCGTCGTCGCCATTAATAAACGAACTAATGAAATTTTAGAGGTGGGCGAAGCGGCTCGGAAAATGGTTGGTAAAACGCCCGGTCATATTGAGGCGGTTAAACCCTTGGTGGAAGGCGTTATTTCTGATTTTGAAGTGACCGAAAAAATGCTCAAGTATTTTATCAATAAGGTTCATAGCGAAAACTTTTCCTTGATTCCGCGGCCGCGCGTCGTCATCGGTATTCCGCTGGATTTAACCGAAGTAGAGAAGAAGGCCGTGGAAGATGCCGCCAAATCGGCCGGGGCACGTAAAGTTTATTTGATTGAAGAAGCCATGGCGGCGGCGATTGGTGCCCGTTTGCCGGTAACCGAAGCGACGGCAACAATGATTGTCGATATTGGCGGCGGCACGACGGAAATTGCCGTGATTTCCTTAGGGGGCGTGGTGACCTGGAAATCTTTAAAGGCGGCCGGCAACGAATTCGACAATAATATTATTGAATATGTTCGCGAAGAATTTAATATTCTAATCGGCGAACAACTGGCCGAGAAAATCAAAATCGGCATTGGTTCGGCCGTCCCCTTGGAAGAGGTCAAAGAAATTGAAGTGCGCGGTCGGGATTTACTAACGGGGCTTCCTAAAGCGCTAATGATTAGCGATAAGCAAGTTCGTGAAGCGATTAACCGAACGATCGTTAAAATTATTGAAAATATTAAAACTATTTTGGAGACAACGCCACCGGAGTTGGTTTCGGATATTTACGAACGCGGACTTTATTTATCAGGCGGCGGTGCTTTGTTGTGTGGGTTGGATAAAGCTATTTCCGCGGCCGCCAAAATTCCCGTGAAAATAGTTGACGATCCCTTAAGTTGCGTCGCGCGTGGCACCGGTCTGCTTTTAAGCAATAAAGAATTGTTGGAAAAAGTGGTTTTGCCTAGTAGTACTGATTAATTTGAAAACTCGTCTTAATTTTTTATGATCAAGATAAGAAGGAATAAAACATTTTTAACCGTGATAGTAGTTTTGGGGCTACTATTTTTTCTACATGGCGTTAAAATTTTAAGCCCTTTGGAAAATTTTTTATTATCTTTAACAAAGCCGTTCAGTGGTCATCTTTATTCTTTGGGTAATTCTTTTAATCAATCTTACAGCCGCAGTCGGGATAAAACCGATTTGAATCTCAAAGTTGACGACCTAAATAGGGAAATCGCCCGCCTCACGGTCAATCAGGCGAGCTGCCAAGAAATAGAGAGCGAAAATCAAAAGCTGCACAATCAGCTGAAGTTTTTAAGCGACCATAATTTTAAAGCAGTTGTCGCCAATGTTTTGGCTAAAGAAGCCTTGGCGGAGACCGGCGAACAAAGCCAGGATTTCATTATTGATAAAGGTTCGCGAAATGGTCTGCGGGTTGGTTTGGGCGTAGTTAGCGAAGAAGGTGTAATTGTCGGCCAAGTGATTGAAATTAAAGAAAATACCGCCAAAATTTGCTTGACTACCAGCTCGGGTTGCAAATTAGCCGGAGCGATTTTAAATCAGACTAAAACGCAAGGCTTAACCGATGGCGATTTAGGTCTGACGATTAAGATGAATTATATTCCGCAATTAGAAAAGATTTCCCCTAACGATATCGTGATTACTTCCGGCTTAGGCGGTAATATCCCGCGGGGTCTGGTTATCGGAAAAATTACCCAAGTTAAGAATGAAAGCAACGAAGTCTGGCAGGCGGCGACAATTGAACCTTTAATCAATTTTAATAATTTAACTGTCGTATCGGTTATTATTCCTTAGTTTTATGTTGATAAGAATCGGGAAAACTATTATCTTTGTCCTGCTGGCCTCAGCCTTGGCGCTTGTTCAGTTTTCTTTGATTAGCGCTTGGCCGGGAATTTTTAGCCAGCTCAACCTGATTTTAATCCTGCTAATTTTTACGCTTTTTTTCTTCGGCTTTGAACCGGCCCTGTTTTTAGCGCTTCTTTTCGGTTTCTGGCTGGATATTTTTTCTTTTGAATTTTTTGGCCGACAACTTATTACCTTGGTTTTGGTAGTTCTGGGCACTCAATGGATCTTAAAAAGCTGGCTGACGAATCGTTCCTTGTATTCCTTTTTGCTATTAATCTTAATAGCGACTATCGGCTATAATTTTTTAACTAGCGGTTTGCTATTTTTGACTTTAGCCGATCGCGGCTTTCTTTTTTTGAGCCAGAAGTTCTTTTGGCTGGCTCTGGTTGAGCAAAGCGCTTGGAGTCTTTTGGCCGCTCTCTTGCTGTTTAATCTGGTGGCTTCAATGACTAGAAAACTCCAGCCGGTTTTTTTGGAAAAGAAGCCGGTTTTATGATATTATTAGAAGGGAGTGTTTCAAATTAATCAACAAAATAATCATATGAAATACGATTTTATTACCGTCGGCGGCGCGACCCGCGACATCTCCTTTTTTACCGATCAAGGAGTCTTGATCGATAATCAACGGGATATTCTCCGCCAAAAACTCCTGGCTTTTGAATCTGGCGCGAAAATAAAAGTTGATCAGTTCCATTATGGCTATGGCGGCGGGGCAGCTAACGCGGCCGTTAATTTGGCGCACTTTAATTTTAAAACAGCCTGCTTAACGACGGTCGGCGCTGATGAAAGCGGCCGCCTGATAATTCAAAATTTAAAAAATCGGCAAGTTGATGCTAGTTTAGTCAAAACAGCTAAAAAGGAGACGAGCGGTGCTTCTTTTATTTTAATCACTCCCAGCGGTGAAAGAATTATTTTCGGTTCGCGCGGCGCCAACCGCAGTTTACAGATTTCCGCTTCGGATAGTAAAATTTTGAAAACCGCGAAAAATATTTATATCGCTTCCTTGTCCGGCAAGTGGGAGAAAGTCTTGCGGACGGTTTTTTCTTTAACTGATCGGGGGAAGACAAAAATCAGCTGGAATCCGGGAGCGACTCAATATGCCCAAGGAATTGAAAAATTAGCGCCCTATCTTAAAAAGACTTATGTTTTTTCTTTGAATGACGACGAGGCAATTGAGTTAGTTCTAAGTTCTAAGAAGCATCGTCATTTAGATAAGGCTTTTTTAAGCAAACCGCTTAATTTAATTAAAATTATTAAGAGTTTCGGCCCGGAAATTGTCGTAATTACTTTGGGCACCAGGGGAGTTTTGGTTTATGATGGCCGAGAAATTTATTTCCATAAAATTATTAAAGAGAAAAAAAGAGTGGATACGACCGGCATTGGCGATATTTTTAATTCGTCTTTTGTCGCCGGCTTGGAATTATATCATGGTGACATTAATCGGGCGATGATTTTAAGCTTGAAAAATACCGCCGCTAAGATCGCCTATTTGGGAGCGCAGAACGGCTTAATGAAATTTAAAAAATAATATGATTAACGGAGTGATTATCAAAAAATTAATTAAGAATGAGGATGCTCGCGGCTGGCTCAGTGAAATTTTTCGCAATGATGAATTGAATTTTAATCCGGCGATGGCTTACGTCAGCTTAACTAATCCCGGCGTGATTCGCGGGCCGCATGAACATGTCCGACAAAGCGATTGTTTTATATTTTTAGGACCAGGCAGGTTTTGTTTATATTTATGGGATAGGCGTGATAGCTCAGAAACAAAAGGGGAAGCGCTGGAATTAGAAGTCGGCGAGAGCAATCCGAGTTTAGTAATTGTGCCGCCGGGCGTGGTTCACGGTTATAAATGTATTTCCGATATCCAGGCTTTAAGTATTAATTTACCGGATAAATTATATAAAGGGACGGGGAAGAAGGAAGAAATTGATGAGATTAGATGGGAACAGGATCCGAAGTCGCCGTATAAAATTAATTAATATGTGTATTTTTTGTAAAATAATTAATCAGGAAATCCCTTGTTACCGGGTCTATGAAGACGACAAGGTTTTAGCTTTTTTGGATATCGAGCCCGTTAATCCGGGGCATATTTTAGTGTTGCCTAAAATCCACTATCAAAATTTTGAAGATATTAACGAGACAGATCTTAGCGCCCTGATTTTAACTGTTAAAAAAATCGGAAAATTATTAAAAGATAAGCTTGGTGTGGACGGTTATAATGTGCATGAAAATAATAATCCTATCGCTGGCCAAGAAATTCCGCATTTACATTTTCATATCATCCCACGGTACGCGGGTGATGGTTTGGGACATTGGCCGGGAAAAAGTTACCAACCTGGTGAAGCTGAGGAAATTATTAAAAAATTAAAAAATTAATAGACTGAAGATGATTAATTGACAATATATTTTGGAGCGACTATTTTTTCGTAAAGCAAAAACTAATGTTAATTAGTTTTTGCCACAGAAAAAATCCGGAGCGGAAAAATATGGTTGTCAATTAACCCAGAGGTATAATTAGCTAAATTATATATGAAAATACTTATTACCGGCGGCGCCGGTTTCATCGGTTCTAATTTTATCCATTACTGGTTGAAAAATTATCCTAATGATCAAATTATTAATTTGGATGCTTTAACTTACGCCGGCAATTTAGATAATCTCCTGGATGTCGCCGATAATTTGCACTATAAATTTGTTAAGGGCGATATTACTGACCCTAAGCTGGTTAATGAAACTGTTAAAGGTGTTGATTTAATTGTTCATTTTGCCGCTGAAACGCACGTTGATCGCTCGGTTAAAGATAGCGCCGCTTTTATTAAAACTAACGTGGAAGGAACCCGGGTACTTTTAGAAGCCGCCAAAAACAATGGTAATATTCGTTTTCATCATGTTTCTACCGACGAAGTCTTCGGTTCGCTCGGTCCTAATGATCCGAAGTTTAATGAAACAACTCCTTATGATCCGCGCTCGCCTTATAGCGCTTCCAAGGCGGCCAGTGATCACTTAGTCCGTGCTTATTATCACACGCATAAATTACCGATTACCATATCCAATTGTTCTAACAACTACGGGCCTTATCAATACCCGGAAAAATTAATCCCGCTTTTTATTACCAATCTTTTAGAAGGGAAGAAGGTGCCGGTTTACGGCCAAGGTTTGAACATCCGCGATTGGATTCACGTTGATGATCATAATCGCGGCGTGGATCTAATAATTAAAAAAGGAAAAATCGGCGAAACCTATTGTTTGGGCGGTAATCAGGAAATGAGTAATTTGGAAATTACTAAATTAATTTTAGAATTAACGGGCCAGGACGAAACCATGATTGAGTACGTTAGCGATCGTCCCGGTCATGATCTCCGGTACGCGATTGACTTTAAAAAAGCCCAAACTGAATTAGGCTGGCAACCAACGATTGATTTTAAGAACGGACTACAAGCGACGATTGATTGGTATAAAAACAACCCGGCTTGGTGGCAGAAACTAAAAGTTAAAATTAAAAAAATAAACGTTTCAAATTAAACACTCTAAAGATATGAAAAATAAAAAAATATTTATCGTGGAAGATGACGCCAATATTCTCTATGGCCTAGAGTCACAATTTACCGCCGCCGACCTTGAAGTAGAGACTAGTGAAGCTGAGGAAGAATTGGAAGAACTGTTAAGCAAAATTAAAAATTTTGATCCCGATTATATTATTACCGATTTAATTTTGCCGAAAATTGACGGTTTTGAGGTCATCAAGAAAATTAAAGAAGATGACGAACTAAGAGAAAAGGAAATTTTTATTTTTACAGATTTAAGCGACGAAGACAGCCGTAGCCGTTCTTTGGAGTTAGGGGCGGATTATGTCTTTTTTAAAGAAGAATTTGATACTTTTGAATTTGCCGAAAAGGTCAAGAAGATTATCGCTAACCAGGGGAAAGTGAAAGGCATGAATGCTTCAGCTGACGAGGACGAGGAAGAAGATATGGGTTTAGACTAGAATTTAATTAAAGAAAAAAGGTCCCAGAAATGAGGCCTTTTTTTAAATCAGTCTAAGTAGGGTTTAATACCCCTCAAAGAAGATTGGCGGTATCCACCAGATGGCGAGGATTTGGGTAATCAGGGAGAAGAGAAAAATTATTGTCATTCCTCTTTTTCCCAAGTTTTTAACCTCGTCTCCGTTATTGTTTAGCTTATAACCCCGCCGGTATTCATGAGCCCTTTCTTGCATAAAGGCGCGGATGATTAGCCAGGCACCGAGAGCCAAGGAGAAGAAGAAAATAATAAATGTCCAAGTGATTGGCCAGATAGCGTCGGTGGCTACTGCTTCAAGCGGGCGCCAGAAATAGAGATAAATAGCTTTAGCGCTCAAGGCAATCGCCGCGGCGCAGGAGGCCATGGAAATAACTGGCGGATATTTGGCGGAATCAATTTCAATTCCCCGGTAGAAGACGAAAACCAGCGAGAGAGCGATAAAGCTCAAGGTTGAGGTGGCTGATAGGCAAGTCTCCAGGTCAAACTGTGACAAATTAAGCCGGGCATCGAGAAATCCGTAATAGAGCAAGCCGCTAACAAGGGCCAGCAGAATCGATATCCAAAATGGTTTTTTCATAATGATAAGGTTTTAGGTTTGGTTTTTGGTGGATTTTTTGGTAAAGAATAGCTAATTGTAAAATTAAAATTAATTAATGTCAAGGTTGTCTATTTTTTCGTATTTCAGGAGCCGATATAATTATTGACTAAAATTTCAAAAAACATTAAGATAGATAAGTATCTTATTTTTTATTATGTTTATCAAACGTATCGGGATTGATCTCGGAACAACTTATACTTTAGTACACCTTCCTAAACGCGGAATCGTAATTAACGAACCGAGCGTCGTGGCGGTTTCGATTACTGATAAGAAGATTTTGGCGGTCGGTAACGAAGCCAAGGACATGATTGGTCGGACACCGGATACGATTATCGCGGTTCGGCCACTTAAAGATGGCGTGATTGCGGATTATCGGGCGACCGAGGCGATGATCCGTTATTTTATAAATAAAACTTTAGGCGGCGTTAGATTATTTCGTCCGGAGGTGATGGTCGCGGTACCGGCCGGAATTTCTTCAACCGAACGCCGAGCCGTAATTGAAGCGACGATTGCCGCCGGCGCGAAAGCCGCTTATATTATCAAAGAGCCGGTGGCCGCCGCGATTGGCGCCGATATTCCGATCGGTTCTTCAACCGGGCATATGGTGATTGACGTCGGCGGCGGGACAGCGGAAATGGCCGTGATTTCTTTAGGGGGGATTGTTGCTTCTTCTTCCGTGCGCGTCGGCGGAAATAAGTTTGACGCGGCGATTTTAGAATATGTCCGCAAGAAATATAATTTAGCAATCGGCGAACGGACGGCGGAAGAGATTAAAATTAATATTGGTTCCGCTTTATACATGGAAGATAAATTACATTTGGAAGTTCGCGGTCGCGATATTGTCACCGGCTTACCGCGCAGTATTACTGTTTCGAGTGACGATGTTACCGAAGCAGTCCAAAACGAGCTGGAAGCGATTATTTCCGCTGCTAAGAAAGTGCTGCAAAAAACGCCGCCGGAATTATCGGCGGATATTATGGATAAAGGCATTGTTTTGACCGGCGGCAGTTCGCTTTTACGCAATATTGATCAGCTGATTTCACGAACAACCGGCGTCCCAGCCTATGTTGCCGATGACGCTATGCTTTGCGTGGCTAAGGGGACGGGTATCGCTTTGGATAATCTGGATTCCTATAAGAGAAGTATTTTAGCGACTAAGTAATTAGCTGACCGAAGAGGCAGCTAATTTTATTAATATGATTATTGGCATTGATGCCTCGCGCGCCAATCGTAAACACAAAACCGGTACCGAATGGTATTCTTTTTATCTTATTAAAAATTTAGCTGAAATTGATAAAACTAACCAGTATCGTCTCTATCTTAATACCTTGCCAGCCGCGGAATTACAGGAAATTATCAAAGATAATCCCAATTTTTCCGTTAAAGTTTTAAATTGGCCGTTATATTCTTTCTGGACTTTAGGGCGTTTGACTTGGGAAATGATTTGGCGCCGGCCCGATGTTTTGTTTATTCCGGCGCACGCCCTGCCTCTCATTCATCCGCGCCGGACAATCAATACTATTCACGATATCGCCTTCGTTCGCGAACAAAATTTATATCTCTCCAATCAGGTCAAAACGAAATTAATCGGCTCGCGGTCGCTAATTAATTTTTTAGTAAAACTAATGACGCTTGGCAAATATCACTCTGACTCGGTTGATTATCTATATTGGTCAACTAATTTTGCTCTACGTCATGCTCGGAAGATTATCACCGTTTCTAATTTTACCAAACAAGAAATTTTAAGCCTATATCCGAAGGCTAAGGCGGACAAAATAGCGGTCATACATAATGGCTATAATAATGAACTTTATCGCCCGTTTAATGACCCGGAAAAAATTCAGGCCGTTTTAGAAAAATACGGTTTAGTCGCGCCGTATTTTTTATATGTCGGTCGCTTGGAAAAAAAGAAAAATACGCCGGCACTGATTGGGGCGCTGGCTTTGCTTCGGGAGAATAATCCAGAGATTAAAGAAAAATTAATTTTAATCGGTGACGCTAGCTTCGGTTACGATGAAGTTAAATATGTGATTGAAGAGTTTGATCTAAATAATGATGTTCTCATGCCGGGTTGGGTGGCGGAAAACGATCTACCTTATATTTTCAATGCTGCCAGCGCCTTTATTTTTCCGACTAAGCACGAAGGCTTCGGCATCCCGATAATCCAATCTTTAGCCTGCGGGCTGCCGACGGCAGCTTCCGATTTGCCGGTTTTGCGTGAAGTGGCCGGTGACAGCGTTTTGTATTTCGATCAAAACGATGAGCGCGCGATTGCCGCGGCGATGCGCCGAATCGTCCAAGATGAAGTTTTAAGACAGAACCTGAAGGAGAAAGGTTTAAAGCAAGCTAAAGAATTCAGCTGGCGTAAATGCGCTCAAGAAACTCTAAAAGAAATAGAAAGCTTGTAGCGAAGCAAAAAAAGTTTATAAAAATAGAGAAGTGTGATATTATAAGGATGTTATATGAAGAAACTGATAACATCTTTTTTTATACTCTCCCTTCTGTTTGGCGGGCCGGTTTTGGCTAAAATTAAGCCAAATGACCCCTTTTATGTTAATGAGTGGTATTTACAAAAAATTAAAGCGGACAGCGCTTGGGAAAAAGTTTCCGAGAGTCCGGATATTGTCATTGCCGTGATTGATTCCGGGGTGCAAATAAATCATCCGGACTTACAGCAAAACATTTGGCGCAACGAAAAGGAAATCGCCAGTAACGGTCATGATGACGATCGTAATGGTTTTATTGATGATGTGAATGGTTGGGATTTCGTTAATAATTTGCCTGATCCTTCACCGAAATTTATGAAGGATTGGACTGAGGCAGGCGTTTCGCATGGAACAATGGTCGCCGGTATTATGGCGGCCGCTGGCGATAATGAACAAGGTGTGGCTGGGCTGACTTGGCGCGCCAAAATTATGTCTTTAAAAGTTTTAAACGACAAAGGCGAGGGCCGGGTCAGCGACGTCGTGCGGGCAGTTGATTACGCGACTAATAACGGTGCCGATATTATCAACTTGAGCTTTGTCTCTTTTAATTATAGCAAAGCTCTTCAAGAGGCTATTAAACGGGCGCATAATGCCGGAGTGATTATTGTCGCTGCCGCCGGCAACGAACAGGCGGCCGGTGAAGGCTATAATATTGATAAAACCCCGATTTACCCAGCTTGTTATGACGGCGATTTGGGAGAGAATATGGTGATCGGCGTAGCGGCCACCGATGCCTTGGATCAAAAGGCCAAATTTTCCAGTTATGGTACGCATTGCGTCGATTTAACTGCTCCGGGCATTAGTTTTTTCAGTACAGTTACTTTAGGCAGCGACCCGGTTAATCCGGACAAATATTATAACGGTTACTGGTCGGGAACGTCTTTTGCCACGCCGCTTGTTTCTGGCGCCTTGGCTCTGATTATGCAGGCTAATCCCGAGCTAAGCCGGCGCGAAGTCGTTAATATTTTATTCGCTTCTACTAGTAATATCAATCGTTTAAATCCCGATTATCCTGATCAGCTCGGTAACGGACGATTGAATGTCGATTTGGCCGTGTCGCTCGCCAAGGAAAAACTGTATAGCCGGATGGGGCGTTTATTAATCATGCCGGTAAGCGGTAAAAAAGATTGGAAATTGGTAGCGGCCAATGGCGACTTGGTCAATAATTTTAAAACAATGGAAACCAAAAACGGTTTTAGTATCGCGGCTGGCGATGTCAATAATGACAATAGTGAAGAAGTAATTTTGGGAGCGCCAGCCAATCAAGAGCCGCAAGTCAGGGTCTATAATAAAAACGGGCAACTAATAAAACAATTTTTAGCCTTTGATAAAAAATTTCGGGGCGGGCTTAATTTAACGGTGGCTGATATCGATAGTGATAATCAGGCGGAAATTTTAATCGTGCCGGCCAGTAACGGCCTGGGACAGGTGCGGATTTTTGATGGTCAAGGAAAATTAAAAAAACAGATTAGCGTGATGGGCAAAAATTGGCGCGGCGGTCTAAATATCGCCAGCGGCGATATTGACGGCAAGGATGATCAAGAAATTGTCATTGGTTTGGGCGCTGGCCAAGAACCGCAAATCAAAATTTTTACAACGGGCGGTAAATTAATCAGCGCCTTTTTGGCTTACGAAAAAAATTTTCGGGGCGGCGTCAAAATAGCCGTCGCTAACATTAACGGCCGCGCTAGCCATAATCGGGCGGAAATTATTGCCGCGCCGGGCCGGGGGCGGGAACCGCTCATTAAAATTTTTGATAACTACGCGAAAGTCAAAAAACAATTTTTGGCTTATAAAAAGAATTGGCAGAACGGTTTTAGTTTGGCGGTCGGCGATATCAACAATGACGGTTTGCCGGAAATCGCGACCGGCGCCAACCCCGGCGCCGCGCCACATGTGCGGATTTTTGACGGTCAGGGAGGATTATTAGAATCTTTTTACACTTGGGAAGAGAGCTTTAATGGGGGCGTAAATCTTGGTATAATAAAGATAAACAATTAATTATATGTCTAAACAAGTTATTTTTGACAAAAAAAATGTGCTCGTCGCCGGCGGGGCCGGTTTTATTGGTTCACATTTATGCGACGAATTAATAAAAACCAATAAAGTCATTTGCGTTGATAATTTTATTACCGGCAGCGAACGGAATATCGATCATCTCTTGGCCAATCCCGATTTTATTTTTATCAATCATGATCTGAACAAGCCCCTGGATCTGGAAAGCCGCCTGGATTTAAAAAAATTTAAAATTGAATTTCAGGGTTTGCAGGAAATATATAATTTAGCTTGCCCGATGTCGCCGCGGCGGTTTTTAGAAAATCGTTTAGCGACTCTTTTGACCAATTCTTATGCGGTTAAGAATTTATTAGATTTGGCGGTTAAATATCAGGCAAAATTTTTACAATTTTCCTCTTCGGTGGTCTATGGCCCGCGGCGGGAAAATGATCCTGAACTTAAAATCAAGGAGAGTGATTTAGGCTTGGTCAACCAGCTTTCCGAACGCAGTTCTTATGACGAAGGGAAGCGTTTTGCCGAAACCATGGTTTTTAATTATCGGGCTCTTTATGGGATTGAAACGAAGATTATCAGATTATTTAGAATTTACGGTCCGCGCATGGAATTAAATGACGATCAAATGATCCCTGATTTTATTGTTAATGCCCTAGAAAACAAGGAAATTACCATTCCTGGCGATGCGAATTTTTCTTCTTCTTTCTGCTATATTGAAGACGCCCTGGATGCCGTTATGAAAATAATGTCGACTGATTTGGTCGGGCCGTTCAATATCGGCTCGGACGTGGATGTTAATTTAACGAATTTGGTAAAAATGATTATTAAAGAGACCAATTCGCAAGCGCCAATTAATTATGTCAATTCGCCGCTATTTGTCAGCGAACTGGCTCTGCCGGATATTCGGTCCGCCAAAAACGAATTAAATTGGATGCCGGTCGTCACTTTAGAAAACGGTTTGAAAAAAACAATTTTTGACATTCAGGCCAAGAAAAAATTGCAGGGTTTCGGAGCCTAATAAGCAGAGAAAATCCAAAAATAAAAAAACAATCTTCGAAGCGGAGATTGTTTTTGCAAGGTCTAAGGAGTAAAGTTTCTTATTGGCTGAGTTTTTCTATCTTTTCCATTAAATCCCTTTCATCCCCCGGGGCAAACAAATAATCATTCGGACCGATAATTTCCGGAATACCACCGAGGTTAGAGGCAAGCACCGGTAAACCTAAAATTCGCGCTTCATAAATTATAGTTGGCGAATTTTCATAACATAAAGAGGGAACGATTAAATAATCGCTAGCTAACATTATTTTTTTCGTCTCTTCTGACGACAATCGGCCTAAAAATTTAATCCGCTCATCGCTCGCGGCCATTTTTTTAGCCGCCAAGAGTTTTTGCCCATCACCCACAATTGTTAAAGTAACCTCCGCTTTGGCTAATTTTTTGAAAGCGTCAAGCAATAAGAAAATTCCTTTATGAGTTTCAATTTGTCCCACAAATAGGAAATTATTTGCCCCCGGTTTGAGTGCCTTTTGGATCGGCAGGCCTTTTAGTTGCTTTAGCGGCCGGATTTCTTTTTCGGAATTTTTAAAAAATCCGCGCTTTAAATGTTCGTCTAAAAGCCAGCGGGAGGGAGAAATAACTTTAGCCACCGAAGAAAAATAAAAGCAATTGATTATTTGATAAACTCGGGCAAACCAAGTATTGATTTTTTTTTCTCGGCCAAACATCATTAAACCGGAAGGATGGAGTAATTGAACGTCATGTAAAAAATGTTCCTGTCTGATTTTGGCCTTTTTAATAATCCAGGGCAAATTTAAACCTAAACCCATTAAATTATGAGTAATGACTAAATCTGGTTTTTCTTGGATAAGTATTTTTTTAATCAATCGACCTTTTTTAAAAGCACTCAGGTTGCTTAAGTGCCAAAAAAATCGAAAGAACCAAGGAATTTTAGCTAAATTATAATAACGGGAATTAAGATAATAAATTTTAAATTTTTTTTCGATTGATTTTTCGGTTCGAGGAGGCTTAGTCGTGATTAAAAAGACAGTATGGCCCTGGGCGGCTAAGTCAATTAGCATGGTTTTGACCACTTCTTCTGCGCCGCCTCGATTAAACGGGAAATATAAATTGTTGATTAAAGCGATTTTCATAAGAAACTAGATGAATAATTTTTCTAACGCGGTTTTCATCTTTTGCTGATCGTATTTTTTTTCCGCTAGTTCTCGGGCGGCCAGCGACATGACGCGCCGCAAGCCCTCGTTTTTAAAAATAAATTCCAATTTATTTCTCAAATCGGTGGCTTCGCCCGGGGTGGCTAGAAGGCCTTGCCGGTTGTTTTCAAAAACTTGACGGACGCCCGGTAAATCCGAAGCAATGACGGGCACGCCGCAAGCCAAAGCTTCAATTAAAACCAAACCGAAAGCCTCGTTGCGATTAACGGACGGCAGAATGAACAGATCCGCGTTTTGATAAGCGCGAATTAGATCGGCGTCAATTAATTTCCCCTTAAATTCCACTTGTTTTTCTAATTTTAATTTTTTAACCAGAGATTCATACGTCGGTCGCAAATCGCCTTCGCCGACAATTGTTAATCGCCAATCGCGCGACGTCAAAATAACCAGGGCTTTTAAGAGAATTTCAACCCCTTTAAAATAATGGGCTTGATCCAAGGCGCCGACAAATAATAAATTTAAGCGATTTTTTTTAATGAATTTATCGTTGATATAATGAACAATTTCTTTGGCCTGCGCCAGAACTTTATTGTTAATCGGCCGATTGATTAGTTTCGGTTGGAATTTTTTTAAATCAATACCGAAAGGAATCTCCTGAAATTTTTCTGGATGCGCCCGATAATATTTTTTAATTTGGCTGTTTTTAACGTAATCCAGGCTGGCCGTGACAATAACTTTTGCTTGGCTTAAGAGAGCGCGACGTACTAGTAAGCTCGGAAAACTTAAAATCCGAGTCAGCCACGAGGAATTTTTAGTATCCATGTGATATTGGATAATTAAGGCCGGTCGTTTAAAAAATAATTTGAAGAACCAAACTACTTCTGCCGTTCCAAAAAAAGGATAATGCAAATAAATATAATCAAATCGCCTTAATTTCCCGAATAGTTGCGGCAAAAAAGCGCCGTGGCCGTATTTCAGCCACGGTTTCAAAGTATTAGGCGCAAAGGTCGTGATTTCATGTTGTGTCGCCAATAGCTCGTTTAGCCGATAGGCGCTATTAGCGATTCCGCCAGCATAGGGCGGATAAGCGCAAACAATCTGGGCAATTTTCATAAACTAAAAAAAGCGGTTTTATTTTTTTAAGGCGATTTGTTGGTTTAATTCGGAAATATTTTTTTCCATTTTAGCGATGGCTAAGCGGAGTCTGAAAACCTGATAAATTAAAGCGAGAACAACCAAATAAACCAAGATGTTAATAGCGGTGCCGGAAAATCCCAAGAGTCTGACTAGTTGGTCAATCTGTTTGATAAAAATGACTGCGGCCGCCGCCAGTAACCAAAAAACCAGCCAGAGCAAAAATTCGTTACTGTTGATTTCTTTCTTTTTCTTTTGGCTGAAGAGGCGAATCAAAAAAAAGATAATCACAATTAAAGCTAATATTTGTTGAATCATATTATTTGATTAATTTTTGGATTAATAAATCAAGAATAATTTTTAAACCGCCGCCGAAAGACTGGCCGTAATTATGATAAGTCACGGTAATCGGCACTTCCGTCACTTTAACCTTATTTTTAAACAATTGATAAAGAATTTCGCTACAATGGGCCATGCCGTCGTTTTCGATTTTAATTTTGGCGGCTACTTCGCTTTTCAAAGCCCGAAAACCGCTTTGCGGATCGCTTAAACGAATTTTAAAGAAAAGACGATTGACGAAACGAGCCAGGGGGTGGATGATGATTCTTTTGGTTAGTGGTAAATTTGATTTTTTTGTCAGAAAACGGGAGCCTAAAACCGCTTCCGCTTGACCGGTTAAGAGCGGTCTAATAACTTCGGGAATTTCATTGGCTTGGAATTGATTATCCGCGTCGAAATGAATGATAATATCCGCATTCGCTTTCAAAGCGGCTTGCGTGCCAGTACGCAGCGCCGCCCCTTGGCCACGGTTGATCACGTGACGGAGAACCGTCGCCCCGGCTTGTTCGGCTAAATTAGCCGTGGCATCGCGCGAAGCGTCATCAACTACGATAACTTCATCAACATAAGACCGGACAGCACTCACCACTTGTAAAATATTTTTAGCTTCATTAAAAGCGGGAATAACGCAGACGATTTTCATAATATTTAAGCGGCCGCCAGCCCGTCTTTAATTTTTTGTTTAAGGTCGGTCTCTAAAGGTTTGAATCCTTCCCGAAGAGCGAGATTGGAAAATTTTAACCAGAACTTTTTATCCCATTCATTGGTATCGGTTAGTGATTTTTTAAGTTTGGGGCTTAACTCTAAGATTTCAAAAATGCCAATTTCCGGTCGCGCTCCTTTTGATCGGACGGTCTTGCTCCTTTTTAGTTTAACCAGACGCTGGTTAAGGAATAATTGCCAACCTTCCAATTTAAGTCTTAAAGGCAGCGGTAGATTTATTATTTTTTTAAAAGCTTCTAAAGAGCTATCAGCGCTTAAAGTCGCGATAACCAAACGACCGGTGGTCGCCGCCCTAATAATATTTTTAAAAATTTCGGCGTTCGCGATATCATCAACGACGAGGACATCGGAATCGTGGCGTAAGACATTGGTAAAATTGGTCAAAGTCGGCTTTAAATAGTTAACTCCGGGAAGAGGATTGGCCGCTCCCGAACCGAACACGTAAATATTACGATCAACCGGGTTTAATTCCGAAAGTAAGGCCGTCAGAGTCGCACTCTTGCCGTTTTCGGCCGGAGAACTTACTAAAATTAAGCCGGATCGTTTTTTTAGAGCACCTTTCAAAATTTTTAAATCCGCGGTTTGCAAACCTAGTTGGTTCAAGCGCCAATTTTTAAGCGGTCGGTTAATAATGTTGATGATTATTTTTTCCCCGTTTTTATTCGGAAGAATCGTAAGATAAAAAGATAAAGATTGTTTTTTATTGGTGATTTTACAATATTTTTTAGTAGTTAGCTCGCCAGGAGTTAGGGTGAGTAGCTCGTGTAGCGCTAGGAGCAAATTTTTCTCTACTTTCTGAGGTAGGCTGAATAAACGTTCATTGCCATCAGGGAAACGGTAATTTAATACTAGAGAGCTGGCTGCGCTTTCCATTGTTAAACCGGCCGCGCCTTCTTTAAGGGCATAATTAAAAAGATTTTGGAGAATTTTTTTACCCATAATTAATCAGACAAAATTAATGGTTGTCAGTCTTATTATAGCATTGTTTTGTATTATTTTAAAATGTGATAAAATAAAAATAAATTAATCATTCTTGCTTTTTATGTCTTATTCAAGTTTTTATGTCAGATTTTACGACATTCGTCAAAAGATTAGTCTTTCTCTGGGATTAATTTGGCGTGTTTTTAGCAATCGGGTTTATTTAATGGTCATTTTAAGCTGGCAAGTAATTGCTTGGTTACAGGCTATTTTTATTTATCGCCAGTTAACCGGCAATATCTTAATTTTACATTATAACGTTGATTTTGGCATAGACTTGGTTGCTAGTCCTGACCAAATTTTTCTTTATCCTTTGTTTGGTTTGATTGTGAGTTTGATCAATTTGACTATTCTGGCAATTTTAAGCCGCCACCGCGATTTTAAAATTTTAGCTCATTTATTGTTGAGCGCCGCGGTCTTTTTTGAAATATTTTTAAGTTTAGCTCTCCTAGCTATTTATTTAATAAATTTCCGTTGATATTTAGCGCTTATTTAATATGATAGAATTCTATATTGTCAAAATTCTTTTTTTCTCAACCTTGGCTTTTATTTTTGCGATTCTAAGTACTCCTCTTTTAACTCATTACTTATATAAATATAAACTAGGAAAGAAAATCAGAAATAGCGGCCTGACCCCGGTTTTTAGCGAACTTCACGCTCATAAGGAAGGCACGCCGACTATGGGCGGGGTTTTAATTTGGGGGACGATGTTGATTTTTATCCTTTTTTTCTATGGTCTGGCTAATCTTTTGCCTGGAGACATTTTTAAGCATCTAAATTTTTTGTCACGCTCGGAAACGCTTTTGCCCTTAGGCGCTCTGATTATTACGGCTTTGATTGGCTTGATTGATGACTGGTTGGATGTGCGCGGCCAGGGAGTTTTGGGCGGCGGCGGTTTGAAATTACGTCACCGGCTAATTCTATATACTTTAATCGCCATCGTCGGCGCCCTCTGGTTTTACTTTAAATTAGATTGGACGGTTTTTCATATCCCGTTTTTAGGAAATTTTGAAATTGGTGCTTGGTATATCCCGATTTTTATTTTTATTATCGTTTCCACCGCTTTTTCCGTTAATGAAGCCGACGGTTTGGACGGTTTGGCCGGCGGTACGCTTTTGATGGCTTTCGCCGCTTATGGCATTATTGCTTTTTCTTTGGGCCGTTATGAATTAGCCACTTTTTGCGGCGTAATTATCGGCGCTCTTCTGGCTTTCTTGTGGTTTAATATCCCGCCGGCGCGTTTTTATTTGGGCGATACTGGGGCGATGAGCTTAGGCGTTACTTTGGGAATCATCGCCATGCTGACCAACAACGCCTTGCTGCTAGTTTTTATCGGTTTAATTTTTTTGTTTGAATCTTTGTCCGTAATTATTCAGACAATTTCTAAGCGCCTGAAACGTAAAAAAGTTTTTCTTTCCGCGCCGATTCATCATCATTTTCAGGCCGTGGGTTGGCCGGAAGCAAAGGTGGTGATGCGTTTTTGGGTAATCGCGGCGATCGGCGTGGTGATCGGCCTAATGATTTTCTTGCTGGATAAGAAACTATAACTTATGTCTTTTAGGAAAATCGCTAAAAAATTGACAGCCGCCCGTTCGGGAGAACACGAACCGGACAAAAGCTTGATTACGGCTATGTTCATTTTGATTATTTTCGGATTAGTCATGCTTTTTAGCGCTTCTTCAGTTGTTTCCTATGCCCGTTATGGCAATACTTTCCATTATTTTTTGCGGCAGTTTGTTAGTTTATTGGTGAGTTTGGTCGCTTTTTATGTGGCGTCGCGAATTGATTATCGTCTCTGGAAAAAATTCGCAATTTTTTTTCTCTTTTTCTCTCTTTTTTTATTAGTGCTAGTATTTATCCCGGGACTGCGCGCCGAGTACGGTACGGCTCGCAGTTGGATTAATATTTTTGGCTATTCCTTTCAACCGTCGGAATTGGTTAAACTGTCATTTTTAATTTACTTAGCGACCTGGTTGGAAGCGAAAAAAAGCGAATTGGGCAATTTGTCTAACGGTATCGGCCCGTTTTTGATTATTTTGGGAATAATTAGCCTACTGATGATTGCTCAGCCGGATTTAGGCACTTTATTCATTATTGCCTTTACGGCCATGATTGTTTTCTTTGCCGGTGGCGGTAAAATTTCACACATCATCATCGCCGTTTTGTTGGCCGGTCTAGTCCTAGCCGTCATGCTCATGTTAAAATCCAATTATCAAAGCGACCGGATTAAATGTTTGAAAGATCCCAGCTATAGCGCGCAGGACAAATGCTATCAGATTAACCAGTCTTTAATCGCCGTTGGCTCCGGCGGCTGGTTCGGACGGGGAATTGGGCAAAGCCGGCAAAAATTTATGTATTTGCCGGAAGTTTGGGGAGATTCAATTTTTCCGGTGATTGCCGAAGAAATCGGTTTTGTTTTTAGCGCTTTATTGATCCTGTTATTTTTGTTTTTATTTTATCGCGGCCTACTTATCGCTCGTGCCGCGCCCGATGTTTATGGCAGTATTTTAGCTACCGGAATTGTTGTTTGGCTGATGGTGCAAACATTTCTCAACATCGGCGGAATGATTAACTTAATTCCCATGACTGGCGTCCCTTTACCATTTTTTTCTTCGGGCGGTTCGGCGATTCTGTCGACCTTGTTGGCGATGGGAATCCTAGTGAATATCAGCAAGCAGACGAAAATGGTTCGATATCATTAAATAATTAGTTGTTGTTGATTTAATTATGGCTCTAGAAAAAATAAAAAAAATTATTTTTTCCGGTGGCGGTACCGGCGGTTCAGTGACGCCGCTTTTAACCGTGGCTGAAGAATTACTAAAAGAAGGAGTACCGTTAGATTTGGTTTTCGTTGGCACGACCTTCGGTCCAGAAAAAGAATTGTTAGCTAGTTTTTCCAGCTCCTCGCCGATTAAGTTTATCCCGCTTCCGAGCGGTAAATGGCGGCGTTATTTTTCAATTTATAATTTGACTGATATTTTTAAAATTATCGTCGCTTTTTTAAAGTCATTTGCTATTTTAAGACAAGAGAAGCCCGATTTAATAGTTAGCGCCGGCAGCTTCGTGAGCGTGCCGCTTGTTTTCGCGGCGTCCTTAAAAAAAATTCCAGTTTTAATTCATCAACAAGATATCCGTCCGGGGCTGGCCAATAAATTAATGGCTCCTTGGGCGCGGGTGATTACGGTGACTTTTGAAAAATCCTTAATTGACTACGGACCGAAGGCGGTTTTAATTGGTAATCCGGTCAAAGATTTAAGCAATTATCAGTCAGATAAAGCCACGACTAAGGAACGTTACAGTTTAAATGATAGTTTGCCGGTGGTTTTAGCGCTTGGTGGCGGTACTGGTTCCCGAGCACTTAATGAATTAATTTCTGAGGCTTTACTCGAATTGACTGGTTTTTGCCAATTGGTTCATATAACCGGCCAAGGAAAATTGGCCGGCGCCAAGCCGATAGCCAATTATCAACCTTTTGAATTTTTAGTTAATAAAGAAACCTTGGCGCTCATGGCCGCCTCTGATTTAGTCGTCTCTCGAGCCGGCCTGGGGGTTTTGACCGAACTGGCGGCTTTAAATAAACCGGCTATTTTGATCCCTCTGCCTGATTCCCATCAAGAAGATAACACTGATTTGTTCGCTCGAGCTAAAGCGGCCCTAGTTTTTAAACAATCAGAACTGACGCCGCAAAAATTAACTGAAGCCATTAAGCAGGTTTTAGATGATGAGGAGCTTAAAACCGGTTTAAGCCAGAATATTGGCAAAATTATTAAAAAACAGGCGGCCGCTAATTTTGCTGGAATTATTTGGGAAATATTAAATAATCATTAAACTCGGTAAAATGAAGCAGACTCCACTCCAAATTTATATGATTGGTATTAAAGGCGTTGGCCTGACGATGTTGGCGCAGTTTTTAGCGGCGCGCGGCCATAAAGTCAGTGGCTCAGATATTAAAGACACTTTTTTAACGGATCGGGTTTTGCAAAAAGCGAAAATTAAAGTTTTCACGCCGTTTAACGTCAAAAATATCCCGATGACAGTTGATTTGATAGTTTATTCTTCGGCTTATAGCGCCGGAAATAATCCGGAGATGGCTTATATTAAAAATAATCCGGCACAGTTTAAAGGAATAAAAATTTTATCTTACGCCGCGGCTTTAGGGGAAGTATTTAACAATTATTATGGCCTGGCTGTTTGTGGCAGTCATGGCAAAACTACAACCGCCGCTTGGCTGGGCTATGTTTTATGGCGCGCCAATAAGAAGCCGAACGTCTTAGTTGGTTCGCGCGTTCCCCAATTTCAGGGAAGTAGTCTAATTGGTAAATCAAAATATTTTGTGGCGGAAGTTGATGAATATCAAAATAAATTACAATATTTTAATCCCCGGGGCGTAGTTTTAAATAATATTGATTACGATCATCCGGATTTTTTTAAGAGTCCGGCGAGCTACGCTCAAGTCTTTGCGGATTTTGTTAAAAAAATTCCGGCGGCCGGATTTTTAATAATAAATTATCGTGACTTAGAAAGTCGCCGAGTTAAAAAGCACTGTCGCGGAAAAATTATTAGTTATGATTTAAATGATTCAAGATTACCGATCAAAACTTCAACCGCCGATTATGTCGCTTCCGGAGTTAAACAGAAAAATAACTGGCAAATTTTTACGGTCTTTAATAAAAATAAAAGTTTAGGCCAATTTAAAATTAGTCTTTTTGGTAAACATAATATTTTAAACGCTTTGGCGGTTATGGCTGCCGCCCGCGAGCTGAAAGTGCCGCTTCAGCTTATTAAAAAACATTTGTCCGGCTTTAAAGGGACGGAGCGGCGCGGACAACTTTTAGGAAAATATCGCGGCGCTTTGATTATTGATGATTATGCACATCACCCGACGGAAATTAAAACAACATTAAGCGGTTTAAAAAATCGTTATCCAAAGAAGAATCTAATTACGGTTTTTCATCCGCATACCTTTACGCGCACGAAGGCCTTGTTTCAAGATTTTGTTAGCAGCTTTCCGGAAACAAATGAACTAATCGTTTTAGACATTTACGGTTCGGCGCGGGAATCCGCCAGTTGGCGGAAAGGCGATGTTTCCAGCGAGCAATTGATCCGAGAAATCATTAAATTCAATCAAGTGCGAAAAATTTCACAAAATGTTAAATATTTTAAAACTATTTCTCAGGCAGTCGCCTATTTGAAAAAAAAGCTAAGCGCCACCGACCTCTTAGTATTAATGGGCGCCGGTGATGTCTTTAGAATTGGCCAAAAATTGTTAAAATAACTGTAACATTTAATAAATATTTACGTATTCTAGATTAGAGACGCAAGGGGTCAAACCTCTTTTTTTGCGTTTATGTCAAGTGATATTTATGTTAGAAGAAAATCTTAAGAAAACTGAAAAAGAGACAATCCCTTGGAAGCGCTTTTGGGTAGAGCTGTGGCGGCTCTTAGTGCCTTTCAAGAGATTAATGTTGGCTATTTTAGCTATTATAATTTTGACGGCCGGTTTAGATTTGATTAACCCCTATATTTTAAAATTATTAGTTGACGGTTTGAGCGGTTTTAGTTCGGAGAATTTAATGATGCTGATTAAGTTAATCGTTCTTTATTTGGCGACTTCGGAGGTTCGCGCGGTAATTGATTATTTCAGCGATCGCCGCATTTTAAAATTAATCGTTAAGATTGAATATTATTTAGGCATTAAGGCGCAGGAAAAATTAGTTTCTCTAAGTTTGGGTTATCACGAGCGAGAAAATACCGGCAGTAAAATTGTGAAAATCGAAAGAGGCGTGGATAAGATTTCCGAATTTTTGAATAATGTTTGTTGGGAAGTAGCCCCGACTTTTATTCAACTTATTTTTACCCTCGTCGCTTTATTCTGGGCCGATTGGCGTTTAGGAATTTCTTTTATATTTTTTGCGCCGCTTTATATTATCGTTACGTATTTGGCGAACAAAAAAATGTACCCGATCAGAAAACAGATTTATCGCGATTATGAAATCGCTTCCGGTAAAATGGGTCAGGCAATAATTAATATCAATGCCGTCCAATCCTTTGTTCAGGAAAAACGCGAGTTAAGCGAATTTGAAAAAATCAAAGCGCATATTCGCGACAATGAAGACAAGCAATGGGGCTGGATGATGAAAATCGGCCTGGGGCGCAGTTTTATCGTTGACATGGGTCGAGCGGTGGTTTTATTTTTAGGCGTTTACTTGGTTTATCAGGGTCTAATAAGCGTCGGTACTTTGATTTTTGCCTTTACCCTTAGTGAAAAAGCTTATTCTTCCTTATTTCGTTTGTCGCGTTTTTATGACCGGATGGAAGAGGGTCGAGAAGGCGTCAACCGCTTAATAGTTTTATTTAACGCTCAGTCGGAAATCGTCAATAAAAAGAACGGCTTAAAACCGAAAAATATTATTGGCAAAATTGAATTTAAAAATGTCGCTTTCTTTTATGCCGACAATAAACTGCCGGCCGTTAGCCATTTAAATTTTCGGATTGAGTCTAATTGCGTAACCGCTTTAGTCGGACCTTCCGGCGGCGGAAAAACGACCGTTGCGCGTTTAATTTATCGTCATTATGATCCCCAAGAAGGGCAAGTGCTTTTAGACGCTAAAGATTTGCGTGATTATGATCTTCAGGGCTTCCGCAAGTTTTTAGCGATCGTGCCGCAGGAAGTAGAAATTTTTGATTTAAGTGTGGCCGAAAATATCGCTTATGCTTATCCCGGTGCCAGCCAAAAAGAAATTCAAGCCGCCGCCAGAATTGCTAACGCCGAAGAGTTTATTAAGAAATTAGATAAGGGCTATGATACTTTAGTCGGCGAGCGGGGAATTAGACTGTCTGGCGGGCAAAGACAAAGAGTCGGTATCGCCCGGGCGATTTTAGCTAACCCCCGAATTTTAATTTTTGACGAAGCGACTTCTAATCTAGATAGTCAAAGTGAAGTTTTAATTCAGGATGCCTTAAAGAAGATTAGTAAAAACCGAACCATGATCGTGATTGCTCATCGTCTCAGTACAATTAAGCAAGCGGACAAGATTGTCGTTTTAGAAAACGGTCAGGTGGTCGAAGAGGGTAGTCACATTGAACTATCACAAATTAGCGGCGGCTTATACGCCGAACTCTTAAAACTGCAAGCCTTAGGGGAAGTGGATTAATAGAATTATTTAAGTTCAATAAAAAGCAAAAGAGTGGTCCCGTAAGGCCACTCTTTGTCGTTAATTTATTTTTTTAGCGAGCTCGCTAAAAGTGAGCGCTAAATTGTGTGATAACTCCCGACCCAAACTTTTTTCCTTCCTAAATTTCGGAGCGATTTCAACCAGTACCCCGTCTAGCTGATATTTTTTGTAGTAGAAGAGGTTGGTGGTGTCGCCACAGTAAAGTGGGGATTCGTTTAAAGGCATGCCTGCCTGGCCGGCGCAGAAAATTTTATACTTACTTTTAAGAGAATTGTAAAAAAATTTATCAAAGCCGTTGGGACTGGATTCGCCGTTTGTGCCGAGAATAATATCAAATTCCCAATCGTTAAGCGGTTGCTTGCCGAAGCCATGAAGATCAAAGAGGGCTAGTTGGGACCAGCTCTTTTTTAATTTTTCAATGGTTTTTGAAATAGCTTGATGGTAGGCTTCGTAAAATGGCTTGGCCTTTTCGTCAGCGTAAGCGACTTCCGGAACAAAGCGATTGTAATCCACAAAGCATCTGGGCAGAAGTCCGATGATGGCATTAGCCGGATATTCGGCTAGAACATCAGCGGTTACATGAGTAATCGCGCCATCGCCCCCGAGGATAATTTTTTCTCCCTTAATGACATTTTTTTCCGGAATTTCCGAAAGAGTTCTTCTCTTAAGAAGAAAGTTTAACCAGGAGCCATAAGAATCTTTCATCCCCCCATGAGGAACAGTAAAAATTATGGGAGATTTAATATTCTCGATTTGTAAAAGAAAATTTTTTTGTGAATGTATCATTTGGTCTGTTTTTTAATGTTCGATTATAAATCAGAAGTGATTTATCATGTTATAATTTTAACTAATTTATGTCAAATATATCGGTTAGATCTTTTTATTACGTAATTTACTAATTAAAAGAATTCAATTATAATTAAATCATGCTGAAAATAGAGAAAAACATCCTTCTCACCCCTTATACGACTTTTAAAATCGGCTCAACTGCCGAATTTTTTGCCGTTATTAAAAACCGAGAAGATTTGCAGGCGGCTATTGTTTGGGCTAAAGACAATAAAAAAGAGATTTGGATTTTAGGCGGCGGTTCCAATGTTTTAATTTCTAAAAAGATTAAGGGTTTGGTTTTGAAGAATGAAATAAAAGGAATGGAAGTTTTAGAGAAAAACGAACAGTTTGCCCTTGTCGAGGCAATGTCCGGCGAGTCCTGGACAAAGTTCGTTAATTTTACAACTAGCCGCGACTTATACGGGCTAGAGAATCTATTTTTAATTTATGGTACGGTCGGCGCCGCGCCGGTGCAAAATATCGGCGCTTACGGCGTGGAACTAAAAGATGTTTTTTATCACTTACGAGCGGTTGACTTAAAAACCGGCCACGAGAAGATTTTTGCCTTAAAAGATTGCCATTTCGCTTATCGCGACAGTATTTTCAAAAATAAATTAAAGGGCAAGTATTTTATTTATTCCGTGACCGTTAAATTAAAGCGCGCGCCGGAGTTTAAACTGGATTACGGTTCCTTGCGCCAAGAACTTTTAAAGAGAGATATTAAAAAACCTTATTTAAGCGACATTACTAAAATAATTCAAGAAATTAGAAATAAAAAGTTACCCAGTCCCGGGCTTCTGCCTAACGCCGGCTCCTTCTTTAAAAACGCCGAAATTAGTGTGGTAAAATTTAAACAGTTAAGTAAAAAATATCCGAAAATGCCGCATTTCCCGGTGGATAAGAAAACCGTTAAGATTCCGACCGGCTGGTTAATAGAACAAGCCGGCTTTAAAGGCAAACGGCTGGGGCCGGTCAGAATGTATGAAAAACAAGCCTTAATTTTAGTAAATCACGGTCAGGCCGAAGCCAAACATGTCTTAGCTTTAGTCAAAAAAGTTAAAGCGGCGGTTAAAAAGAAGTTTGGGGTTGATTTACAGGAGGAAGTTAATGTAATCTAGAGAAAATATGGCAGTTCAAAAAAACAACTATGCTTTTATTGATAGTAATAATCTATACTTAAGTATTTCAAACAACATCGAACGAGGCGGAAAAATCGTTCATGTCGGCTGGAAGCTTGATTATAGGAGATTTCGAGTATTTTTGCGAGAAAAATATCAAGTAGAGAAAGCCTTCTTGTTTATAGGTTTTAAAGCAGAAAACGAAAATATGTATACATATTTACAGAAGTGCGGTTATATTTGTGTTTTTAAGCCAACACTAGAGCTTAAGGGCGGTCAAGTGAAGGGAAATGTAGACGCAGAGCTAGTATTACATTCCATGATTGAGTTTTCTAATTATGATAAAGCCGTTATTGTTTCCGGCGATGGTGATTTTTATTGTTTAATAAAGTATTTGCTAGGAAAGAATAAATTTAATGTAGTTTTGGCTCCCAATCAGCACACATATTCTTCGCTACTAGATAAGTTGAGCACGCCGGCAAACAATATTTTGAGATTTCTCAACCCCTTGAAAGATAAATTAGAGTATAATAAATGAAAAAGGCTCTCTTCGGGACAAAACCCTAGAGAACCTTTTCCGTCGTAATTCTAATATAATTATAGATTATATTAGGCTAAATGTCAAACATATGACCTCAGGAGAACTGCGCCAAAAATATTTAGATTTTTTTAAGACTAAAAATCATCAGGTGATTTCTAGCGCTTCTTTAATTCCCGAAAACGACCCGACAGTTTTATTTACGACCGCCGGTATGCATCCGCTCGTGCCGTATCTATTAGGCGAAAATCATCCGGCCGGAAAAAGGCTGGTCAGCGCGCAAAAATGTATTCGGACCGGCGATATTGACGAAGTCGGCGACCCGATTCACCATACTTTTTTTGAGATGCTGGGCAATTGGTCCTTGGGTGATTATTTTAAAAAAGAGTCTATTAATTATAGTTGGGAGTTTTTAACTTCTCCGAAGTGGCTTAATTTAGATCCGAAAAGACTAGCTGTTTCCGTTTTTCAGGGCGATAGTGACGCGCCGTTCGATGAAGAGTCTTATAATATTTGGAAAGAAATCGGCGTTCCGGAAAAAAGAATCGCCAAGTTGCCTAAGAAAAATAATTGGTGGGGACCGGCCGGTACAACCGGACCTTGCGGCCCGGATACGGAAATTTTTTATTGGGTCGGTGATCCTAATAAAGTGCCGGAGAGTTTTAACGACGACAACAATCTCTGGGTGGAAATTTGGAATAACGTTTTTATGGAATACAATAAGAACGCGGCCGAAAAGTTTACGCCCTTAGAGCAGAAAAACGTGGATACCGGTTTGGGCTTAGAAAGAGTTTTGGCGGTTATGAACGATTTGGCTGATAATTATCAAACGGATTTGTTTATAAATTTGCTGGAAAAAATTGAGGAGTTAAGCGGGCACAAATATAATGAAAATCCAGAAATAATTCGGGCGATGCGCATTATTGCCGATCATCTTAAGGCCGCAACACTCATTATCGGCGACAGCCACGGCATTACGCCTTCAAACACCGACCAAGGTTATGTAGTTCGTCGTTTAATTAGACGGGCGATTAGATATGGTCGCCAGCTTGGAATTAATAAAGATCTTTGGACTAAAGAAATCGCTCAGGTAGTTATTAATGATTATCAAAATATTTATCCCGAATTAAAAACTAATCAAGAATTTATTATTGATAATCTGGATAAAGAAGAAGGGAAGTTTAACCGCACTTTAGAAAAGGGCTTGCTGGAGTTTAAAAAAATATCCGGAACGGAGATTAATGGCGCCCAAGCTTTTATGCTCTATCAAAGTTATGGTTTCCCCTTAGAAATGACCGAAGAGCTAGCTCAGGAAAATAAAATGAGGGTTGATCGCCTGGGCTTTGAAGCCGAACTAAAAAAGCATCAGGATTTATCTAGAACTGCTGCTGCAGGAAAATTCAAAGGCGGTTTAGCTGATGCCAGTGAAGAAACCACGAAGCTTCATACCGCCGCTCATCTTTTAATCGCTGCTTTAAGAAAAGTTTTAGGTGAGCATGTGACGCAAAAGGGAAGCAATATTACTCCGGAACGCCTGAGATTAGATTTTTCCCATCCGGATAAGATGGCCCCCGATCAAATTAAACAAGTCGAAGATCTAGTTAATAACGCTATTCAAAGTAATTGGCCGGTTGTTTTAGAAGAATTATCATTAGAAGAAGCAAAAAAGCAGGGAGCGATGGGAGTTTTTGACTCAAAATATGGCGAAAAAGTAAAAGTTTATACTATAGATAAATTCTCCAAGGAAATTTGCGGCGGCCCGCACGTGACGGAAACCGGCATTTTAGGACATTTTAAAATTCAGAAAGAAGAGGCTTCCAGTGCCGGCGTGAGAAGAATTAAGGCGGTATTAGAGTAAATTATGAATCTTGATTTAAAAAATATTACTCAAGGAGTTAAAGGTTTGGCTCTTGATATTGATGAGACTTTATCTTGGACAATCGGTTATTGGGTGGAAAAAATGCAGGAAAAATTCGGGAATCCGGAGAATCTAACTGTCAAAGAAATGGTGGAAAAATATCGCTATAGCAACAACATTCCCTATTGGCAGCATACCGAAGCTTTGGATTGGGTTAGCCACATGATTTATTCTGACGAAATTCAGAAGGAATTGCCGTTGATTGAAGGGGCTGATTTTTATGTTAATAAAATCAATAAAATAATACCGATTGTCGCCTATATTACTGCCCGGCCGGAAAAAGTGCTAAATGGGACAAAAGAGTGGTTAAAAAAGCATGGTTTTCCCGAGGCTCCGATAATCTGCAAGCCGAGAACAGTTAAACACAGCGAAGAGAACAATAATAAATGGAAAGCAGATATTTTAAAGCAGTCATACCCTAATATTATCGGTATAATTGACGATAATGTTAAATTGTTGGAGTTTTTGGAGAACGACTATCAGGGGACTGTTTTTTTGTATGATCATATCCATAATCAAGGATTTTCCAATACCGTAGCTTGCCAGAATTGGCTATCTGTCTATGAAGAAGTAAAACGGCTTTATAAAAGGCTCAAGGACTCTTGACAACCACGTTACTTATCTCTATAATAATTTTATTATCAATATATTAAGATTATTATCAAAATAACTTAAATATTATTTAAAGAAATTTTGATAAGGCGCTTGTAGTCTTTATCAAATTTTTTTGTGTTAATGTCAAATCAACCAGAAAAAACAAACGACAGTTCATCTACCCTTAACGCTAAGGACTTTATTGAAATGCAGGGAGAAGTGCTGGAACTTATGCCCGCGGCGAGTTTTCGCGTCGCCCTGGAAAATGGACATGAGATTCTCGCCCATCTATCAGGCAAGATGCGGATGAACAAAATCCGCTTGCTCCCCGGAGACAAAGTTAAACTGCAAATCAGTCCTTATGATTTAACTAAGGGGCGAATTATTTACCGGATGTAGTAAATAAGTAATGAATTGGTAAGGCTAGCAAATAATCAATTATAATTAATTTTAGAATTTCTATATGAAAGTACGAGCCAGTGCTAAAAAAATCTGTAAAGATTGCAAAGTTGTGCGACGCAAAGGTCGGGTCCACGTTATTTGCAAGAACCCTAAACATAAACAAAGACAAGGGTAATTTTATATTATATGGCAGTAAGAATCGCGGGAGTAAATATTCCCAATGACAAACGAGTAGAAATTGCTTTAACCTATGTTCATGGTGTCGGCCGTTCAAGATCTAATAAAGTCTTGGCCGAAGCCAAAGTGGACAAAGATACTCGGGTTAAAGACTTAAAAGATGACGAAATTAATCGTTTACGGGAAATTATTGAAAAAAAATATACGGTGGAAGGCGATTTGCGTCGTGAAGTCGCCAGTAACATTAAACGTTTAAAAGAAATTGCTTGTTATCGCGGTTTGCGCCACGGTAAGCATTTGCCGGTGCGCGGTCAAAGAACTAAGACTAATAGCCGTACCGTCCGCGGCAATAAGCGCGTCACTATGGGGAGCGGTAAGTCTAAAGCCGGCCTGCAAAAGACCTAATTATTTATCAAGCTTAAAATATGTCTGAAGAAGCTAAAAAAGACGTCGCTAAAGACGAATCGGAAATAAAAACCGTTTCCGCTAAGAATCCTCAGGAGTTAGACAAAGAACCTAAGGAGAAAGAGGAAAAAGAAGGGGTTGATTTTTCTTTTGATTCGTCCGACGAAGAATTGCCCGAAGAAATAAAACAAAAATTAGAAAAAAATAAACAGGCGCGGGCCAAAAAGAAATTAATCAAAAAGAAAAAGAAGAAAGTCGCTAAAATCGTCAAAGTCGGTCGGGCTTATATCCAAGCAACTTATAATAATACGATGATTACCTTAACGGATTCCAGCGGCGACGTTATTTCTTGGGCGAGTGCTGGTTTAGCCGGTTTTAAAGGCGCTAAAAAAGCGACGCCTTATGCCGCGCAAATTATCACCAAAATCGCCACCCAGAAAGCCAAAGAAGAATACGGTTTGCAAGAAGTGAGCGTTTTTGTTTCCGGTGTCGGCACCGGCCGCGAAGCCGCTATTCGCGCTTTAAACGCTAATGGCTTAGACGTCACAGCTATTAAAGACGTTACGTCAGTTCCACATAATGGCTGCCGTCCTAAAAAACCACGCCGAGTTTAATTATAATTTTATGGGAAGAAATATTGATAACAAATGCAAGCAATGCCGTCGTGTCGGGGAGAAGCTGTTCTTAAAAGGAGAACGGTGTTCAACGCCGAAGTGCGCGATGGTTAAGCGCAACTACGCGCCGGGTTTTCACGGTCCGAAAGGGCGCAAGCGTTTAAGCGATTACGGTTTACAGTTGCAGGAAAAACAAAAAGCCAAAAAATACTATGGCTTATTGGAAAAGCAACTGCGCTTAACTTTTGAAAAAGCTTCCAAAAAACAGGGTGATGCCGGTAAAAACTTTTTACGTTTACTAGAAATGCGTTTAGATAACGTGGTTTATCGTTTAGGTTGGGCGACTTCTCGGGCGCAAGCCAGACAGTTAGTAAACCATGGTCATTTCACCGTCAATGGCAGAAAAGCGAGCGTCCCGTCTTTTTCCGTCAAAGTTGGCCAGGTGATCAAAATCAAAAAAAACAGCCAGCCGAACCGCTATTTTAAAAATTTAAATGAAAAATTAAAGAAAGCGGAACGGCCGAGTTGGTTGAATTTTGATTTAGCTGATTTGAGCTCTAAAGTTTTACATGAACCAAAAGAAACTGATTTGCCGCAAAACCTTAATGTGCAGATGATTATTGAGTATTACTCAAAATAAAGGTAAAAGCTATTAATAAAAACATATGCAAAACATTGCTAACCCTAAAAAAATTGATTTTAAAACAGGTAGCAATCCCCATGAGGGAATTATTACGGTTGACCCTTTATTCCCGGGCTACGGGATGACGCTGGGCAATTCTCTGCGTCGCGTTTTACTCTCCTCACTTCCCGGAGCGGCCGTTATTGGCGTTAAAGTTAAAGGCGCCAGCCATGAATTTATGGCTTTGCCGCACATCAAAGAAGATGTTTTGGAAATGATTTTAAATTTAAAACAATTACGCCTGAAGATGTTTACTGACGAAGAAGTTCGTTTGGATTTAAAGGTTAAGGGTAAAAAAACTGTCACAGCTAATGATATTAATAAAAATAGTCAGGTAGAAATAAAAAATCCGAATTTAGTTCTAGCCCATATTACTGATGAAGCTGGGAATTTGGAAATGGAAATCGTAGTTAAATCTGGTCGCGGTTACCGGATGCCCGAAGGCACGAAGAAGGAAAATCGCGAAATCGGTTATATTGAAATTGATTCAATGTTTTCGCCGGTCACTCTAGTGAGCATTAACGTGGAAAATACCCGCGTCGGTAAAATGACTAATTGGGATAAGCTGGTTTTGAACGTCAAAACCGATGGGACGATTACGCCGGAGGAAGCTTTTAATGGGGCGGTCAATATTTTAGTGGAACAATTTAACGCTTTACTTTCGAAAACCGTTGAAGAAAATATGGCTGAAACAGCCGATCGCGAAGAGTCAATAATCGAAGAAGAAACAGAAGAAACCGCTAAAGCCGAAGATAAAAAAGTTAAGAAGGAAAAGAAGGAAAAGAAAGAAAAAAAGATCAAAAAATAATTTAGTAAATTGAAATTACTGATATGCGTCACAGAAACAAAAATAAAATTTTAGATCGGAAGAAGGGACCGCGCGAACTAATGTTGCGTAATTTAGCGTCCAGTATTCTGCTTTATGAAAAGGTAAAGACGACCAAGGCTAAAGCTCAAGCTGTCAGGCCGCTGGTGGAAAAAATGATTAGTGCCGCAAAAGCCGGCGATTTAAACTCCCGTCGCGGTTTGATAAAAGTGCTACTTCAAAAAAATGCCGTTAAAAAAGCTATTGAAGTTTTAGGCGTCCGCTATAAAAATCGTCCGGGCGGCTATACCCGGACCACTAAATTAGGCGTCCGAGCCGGTGATGGAGCGGAAATGGTCCAAATCGAATTAGTATAATCATATGAAAAATATTGAAAGGAAATTACATCAACTTGATGCCGAGGGTTTAACCATTGGTCGCTTGGCGACTAAAATCGCTACGATTTTGCGGGGGAAAAATAAGCCGGAGTACGAAGCGCATTTGGATTTAGGCGATATTGTAGAGGTAAAAAACATTTCTAAAATGAAATTTACCGGCAAGAAATTTGATCAGAAACAATATCACCATTTTTCCGGATATTTAGGCGGTTTAAAAAGTAAAAAAATGTCCGAGATTTATGTTAAAGATCCGGGCAATGTTTTATATCGCGCCGTTAGGGAAATGCTCCCGCCGACTAAACTGCGGATAAAGATGTTAAAAAGATTAATTATTAAATAATATGGTTGATAAAAAGAAAAATATCATCAAAGATCAAGATGATCAGGAAATAATTGAAATTCCGGCCGAGGAGAATTTAGAAGAAGAAAAAGACTGGGCGAAAAATGAAGTCGCTGATTTTAGCGGTAAATATATTAAATCAGTCGGTCGTCGTAAACAAGCCGCGGCTCAGGTGCGCTTATACGAAAACGGCAAGGGCGTCATTATGGTTAACGGTAAGCGGGCGAGCGAATATTTTCCTGGCGATGGTTTTGGTTTGATTACTCAACCCTTAAAAGCCACCGGTCATCTGCGTGATTTTAATTTTTCCGTCATCGTTTCTGGCGGCGGTAAGATGGGGCAGATCGACGCGGTCCGCTTAGGCATTGCCCGCGCCATTTTTGCTTTTGATCCGGCCACTAAGGAAGCTCTAAAAGTCAACGATTTTCTGACTCGCGACCCGAGACAAGTAGAAAGAAAGAAACCGGGTCTGCGCAAAGCGCGCAAAGCGCCGCAATGGAGCAAACGTTAAACCTCGAAATATTAGACAAGCAACATATAAAAAACGCCCTCGTAAATCGGGCGTTTTTTTGCTATAATTTTTATATGGACAATTTGATAAAAAAACTAGAAGAGTTGCGCGAACGCTTTTTAAAAACCAAAGCGCTTTTAAATATTGAACGAAAAATCGTCCAGGAGAAAGAATTACGTCTGCAAATGGCGGCGCCGGATTTTTGGAACGATCGCGCGGCGGCGGTTAAAGTCGGCCAGGCCGCTGAAGCGCTGGCTGACGAAACTAGAGAATGGTTAAAGATGGAAAAAGAAATTAGAGAAGCTGAAGAAATTGCCATGTTAGCCGAACAGGAAGGCGGCGGGGAGATGACCGAAGAATTAGAAAAAAAATACGAAGAACTGGAAAAAAGCTTTTCTCATCTAGAATTTTTGTCGCTTTTTTCCGAGAAGTATGACCACGATAATGTTTTATTAGGAATTCATGCTGGCACCGGCGGCGTCGACGCTCAGGATTGGGCACAGATGCTAGAGCGAATGTATTTGCGCTTTAGCGAACGAGAGGGCTGGAAAATCGAGATTTTAGACCGTATTTACGGTAATGAAGCCGGTATTAAAAGCGTAGTTTTAAGAATCGTCGGTCCTTGGGCTTACGGCTATTTAAAAAGCGAAAATGGTGTGCATCGGATTCTACGCAACTCACCTTATGACGCTGACGGCTTGCGCCACACTTCCTTCGCTTTGGTAGAAGTGATTCCGGAAATTAAAGACGATGGCACGATCATTATTAAAGATGAGGATTTGCGAATTGATGTTTATCGCTCGAGCGGTCCGGGCGGGCAAAGCGTTAATACGACGGATTCGGCCGTGCGTATTGTTCATTTGCCGACCGGTCTAACCGTGACTTGCCAGACTGAAAGATCGCAGCACCAGAACAAGGAAAACGCTTTAAGAATTTTAAAGACTAAATTGTATCAATTAGCTTTAGAAGAAAAAGAGAAAGAAGAGCGAAAATTAAAAGGCGAAGTCCAGAAAGCTGAGTGGGGCCGGCAGATTCGTTCCTATTTCTTTTATGGTAATCAATTAGTCAAAGATCATCGCACGAATTATGAAACTTCTAACGTGGAGGCCGTCGTTGACGGCGACCTGGAAATGTTTATGGAAGCGTATTTAAGGTGGTTGAAAAAATAGACTTTATCTAAACTTTATCTGAGATATTGTAAAATGCCGTTAGTAAACTAATGGCATTTTTTTATGGCTAAACTTTGGCGTTCTAAGGCCAGACTATTTTTATTTATTAATTTGACCTTCATCGCCTTAGTCTTTTTATTTGGTTTTCGCTCCGGCGCCTATCGCCCCAAAATTACTGCGGCTGATTTAGCTTCTTATAATAATCATTATTTAACAATTACCGCCCGCGTTTGCGAAGAAGCGGATATGGATTATAAAAGTCGGCGCTTAACGGTTTGCATCTGCGGTAAGATTAGCGGTCAAGCTCTTATCACTACGAATTTATATCCGGAATACGATTACGGTGATTTTATTAAAATCAGCGGTGATTTAGAAGCGCCGCCAAAAATAGACGGGTTTGACTATGAAAGTTATTTGGCGCGTTATGATATCTATTCCGTCATGTATTACCCGAAAATTGAATTAATAAAGGGAACGCTTACGAGGCCGCAACAAGCTTATTTAGGTCTAATGAAACTAAAAAAGGGAATCAAGGAAATTATCAATGCCAATTTAACCGAGCCGGAAGCCGGTTTGGCAAACGCTCTACTGCTCGGTTATCGCCGTACGGTCAGCCGTGAAGATTTAAAAATATTTTCGCGGGTGGGCTTAAGCCATATGATTGCCATTTCCGGCTCGCACATTACGATTTTAAGCGCCATGATCATTAATTTTTTCTTGGCCTTGGGTTTTCGGCGCCGCCGCGCTTTATTAATTATTTTCGGTTTTTTAGTTTTATATCCGCTGGTTACCGGTTTAGCCGCCTCAGCCGTGCGCTCGGCGATTATGGGCGGCTTGGCGTTTTTAGCAGTTTATCACCAAAGAAGTAGCTCTTTAATAAACGCCTTAGTTTTTTCCGGCGCCCTAATGCTTGCTTTCAATCCCCGACTTTTAAGGGACGACATCGGTTTCCAATTGTCTTTTGTCGCTCTTCTCGGGATAATCTATATTTATCCGCTGGGCGAACGAATCACGTCGCGATTTTTAAATAAATTAAAACTAAAACATCGACTGAAAAGTATCTTAAAAACCGTTTTGGATACGGTTAATTTAACGCTGGTGTCGCAAGTCGTCATCTTGCCGATCGCGCTAGTTAACTTTAAGCAACTTTCTCTTATCGCCCCCTTGGCTAATGTTTTGGTTTTATGGACTTTTCCGCCGCTCCTAGCCTCTTTGATAATTGGCACCTTTTTAAGCGCGCTTATTCCGGCCCTAGGTGTTCTCTGGTTTTTGCCGGCTTATCTATTATTAAAATTTATTTTTATCATTTCTAAGCTACTAGCTGAGCCCAGTTGGGCAGCCATGAATGTTAATAACTTTAATTGGTATTTCGGGGCGGGGTATTACCTGTTTTTAGCGGGCTTGATTTGGTTTTCCCGAAAGCAAAAAACTATCGCTTAAATAAAAAAGGAGTCGTCTTATAGCGGCTCCTTTTCTAATTCTTTTAAATATTTTAGGCTTTGTTCAATGTCGGGTATTTCACTTTCTATTTCCAAGTAGTTTTGATAGTTTATTTTTTTAAGTGTTTGGATAACTCTGCACCAATCGATTATTCCTCGGCCAAGAGGAAGATGCGGGTCAACCCGGTGGCATTTAGTTAAATTTGTTTCCGGACCGCCAAAGTTATCATGGACATGGATGTGAAAAAGTTTGTTGCCAATTTTTTCTAGCGCCCGTAAATAGTCTTCGCCGCTGATATTGGCGTGACCGATATCCAAAGTATGGCCGAAGTTTTCTTCATTGACCGCCGCGACAGTTTCTATCAGATTATCTATTCGGCAAGCGCGATCAGGAAACCAGAAACAAGTCTGAGCTTCGTTCTCCAGACCAATGTTGATTTTTTTCTTTTTAGCATATCTGGCAATTTTTTTGTAGATTTCAATTTCTAACTCAGGTTGTCCGGAGATTTTTAAACCGTAAGGCTCTAGGGCAGGGTGGATAGTGACTAATTTGGCTTCTAGATAATCAGCCCAGTCAATTGCCTGAAAAATTTGTTTTAAGCTTTCTCGCCGGATTTTATCGTTAACATCATTTAGATTGCCGCTTAGGTGTTGGGCATGAACCGAATAAGACAGTCCCTTTTTGGCCTTAAGCTGTTTTAAGAATTTTAACTCCGCCCCGAAATCTTTATCGTGTGGGTAATTAAAGTCAATTTCTATAGATTTAACTATATTTGCTAAATATTCTATATCCCGAAAGAATTCGGACTTAGTTTTTCTTGAGCCTTTGGCGGCTATGTTTAGTATCATATATTGTTATTATAGAATTATAAGAATAAAATTAAAAGTCTGTTTATTTGTCATAGTCTCTAGAAGAAAAGGATTCCTAGGTTTTTTGGATGGTTTTTATAGTTAAAAATAATTTTTTTAAAGCATTTTATGATTCATTTTTAGCGTTGACGTTATCAGTAAAAATCTGGTATTATTAAGTGAAAATAAATTGCCAAAAATTTATTTTTATGTCAAAAAAGAACATTAAAAACAAAATATAGAAAGGAACCCTAAACATGGAAAAACACTGTATAAAATGCACAAATCCGTTCGGCAGACACATTGTTAACCCGATAACTGGGCGGGAATTGGATTTTTATCCAACCGAAAAAGGGCTTATCTGCGAAATTTGCAGAGACATTGAAATGGCTGGAAGCTTGCCGCCCCAAGAAGAGCTGTCAGCAGAATTCTTCTCATTCCTGGACAGTCAGAAAGAAATTTTGTTCGCTTATTCCGGCGGTCTGGATAGTACCGTAGTTTTAGTTAAACTGGCGTCCGAATGTCGGACGCGCGGTATCACGCTTAAACTTTTTACCTTGAAGAGCGGCGTTAAAGGTACAATCGCCGATAGAAATGTTGAGAATGTTATTGATTTTCTCGGCTTGTATGATAACCATCTCAGTGTTGATATCTCCAGCCGTATTCAGGACAATAAAAAAGTTTTGGAAGTGGCAGGAAAACCATTAGCAACTGTAGATGTTTATAAGGCTTGTTGGGAAAAAGGTATTCTGCCTTGCGGCCGAATATGCAACTCAATGTTCGATGAGGTTTATGATTCTATTATGTCGCGTCTCGGCTTCAACTTGCTGATAACCGGCGGAGATACGCCCAAAAAGAACCAATCTGGCCGATACTCTATTTTCTGGAAGAAACCAAGCGGGATAACTATCGTTCGTGGCGCCTGCGCTTTTGCTTTAACTAAAGCAGGCAATACGCGTTTTGTTCGCGAAAATGGTATCCCCTGGAATAACCCGGAATGCGGCGGTTATGATACTGATTGTCTGGTTCCAGGCGCTTTTTTTGCCAAAGCACTCTCTTTCAAGGCTGAACAGCCGATTGAGGTAGTCGCTGAAAAGTATCCGATTATCCTTGATTATCTTACAGAAAGGGTCAGGTTCGGCGTGATTGATTATGAAGATGGGCTTAGAGCCGCCTCTTTGGTTGATATCGCCAGTCCGTCCTCTTATGCTGAGTTAATTGAAATTTTTTCTAACCATTTTCAGAAAGGAGACTAATATGCAAATTACTAACCTTCACCACTTAGCTGTTCCTTGCTTGGTAGATTTGAAAGGGACAGGGCATTCTCCTTATCTTGGAGATGAGGAGTTCTATCTTAATCCCCGCGCCCTAATCCGTTATGAGCCAGGTGGAGCAGTAATCAGTTCCCCTAATCTCTATTCGTCTTTTTTGTTCGCGGATGAGGAACTGGCCGCTTGTCTCAAGAATAGCCATTTTACCGGCCGCGGCTTGCCGCAGCACCTGGTGTCCACCCTATTAGATAACGGAATAATATCCCCCCAACCGAGCGGGGATGGCTACCGGGAAATGTCTGTTTCTGTCAGTGGCTTACCGACCCAAGTTCTCCTGGATGTAACCTCTTTTTGTCCTTGCGATTGCATCACCTGTTATCACAAGCTTGATCTTGACGGTTATGTCCCCCCTCTGGCAGATGTCCTGGAAAGGATATCAATCCTGAAAGAGTTAGGTCTGGGGTTATTTGAGGTTACGGGCGGAGAGCCTTTCTCTCGCCCTGATCTGGAAAAAATCTTGGAGCGCCTGGAAGAGGATAAAGTCTTGTATTATGTGGTCACTAACGGTGAATTTTTGCTCAATGCTTCTGACCGTTTAGTCGCTTTATTGCGGGCTGGGTTAGGTCTAGCTATCAGTCTGGACGGTATTGGAGAGGAGCATGACCGTGTTAGACACCGCTTCGGATTGTATGATAAAATGATTGCAGGTGTTGATAAATTGCGCTCGCAAGGAGTGCGGGTGTATTTTATCGCCACCCTCAATCAGGAAAACATCGGTCTGGCTGGCAGGATGGTCGCCGTTGCCAAGAAATATGGCACGACGGTTCATTTTCGCCCCACTATCAAGACCGGCGCCGCCGCTGATAATAATCTGGAAGGAATAAGGATGACGCCGGAATTAATTGAACTCCTTAAGAATCCTAATGTTCGCAACGGCTTACTGAGTACCAAGAAAATCATTTCTGATTCCCGCTATTACGGCTGTGGAATTCGAAAGAGAATATCGGTTGATAGCCGCGGCACCCTTTATCCTTGTGTCATGGATCGTCTTAGCCCGCTTGGCAATATAAGCGGGTATACGGCGGCTTCCTTGGTCAAGGATTTAGAGGCTGAAACTAGGCGGTTGCTCAGCGTCAACCCGGTTTGTCGGGATTGCCAGCATAATAAATTAGAAATTGTTTGCGGAGGATTTTGCCGCTTCTCTAAGATTTATAACACTAAAAACCATGAAAGCCATGAAACAGGAAAAATATGATAACTCTGGAGCTTATCAGGTTATAGCTCGTCTTTATGATAAATTAATGGGGGACGGGAAATATCCTGACTGGGAAAAATTGATCCGGGAAGTAGCCATAAAGTATCAGATTAAGACGGGCGTCTGCCTGGACATTGCCTGTGGAACCGGTAACATTTCTCGTTTCTTAGTTGAAGCTGGTTTTAAGGTGGTGGGAGTTGACGCTTCGACGGAGATGATAGCGATTGCCGGAAAAAAATTGCCCTCAGAAAGGTTCGTAAGAGCTGATATCAGGGATTTTGATCTGGGAGCTGGATTCACTGCCGCGCCGTTCGCCGTATCTTTTTATGATTCTTTAAACTACCTATTGTCTGATAAAGATATGTTGTCAGCCTTTTTGGCGGTAAGCCGCCATTTAAAGCCGGGAGGGATATTCCTCTTTGACATGAATCCGATGGATCATGTTGCTATAGCGCAGAAATTCCGGCCGCGAGTTTTTAAAGAAGATGATTGGTATTCCGTTTTTCAATTCGGAGGTAAAGACAGATTCTGGACACTGGACATTGACCTGTTCACGAAGGAGCCGTCTGGCCTTTATAGGCTCGATCGTGAACAGCATGTTGAACGAGGTTATAATAAAGAACATATCCTACCTTTGCTGGAACAAGCTGGTTTTGCGCCGCTTGAGGTAAGGGAACAATACAAAGTCTATGAAGATGGCGAAAAACATCTGAGCAGGCTTTATTTCATCACAAAAAAACAATAAATCACTAAAAAAGAAAGGAGTGAGCTATGGACGAACTGTTAGTAGTCGTTGAAAAAACTGCTTCTGATCAGAGCTCCTGGCAGATGGGCATCGAAGAATTTAATGCTAATGGCTGCCTCATCAATGGAGACTGAAAAAAAAGAGCAGTGTAAAACACAAGGGTTCCGTCAACAGTTGGCGGAACCCTATTTATTAATCCCGAAACAGATATCGAAATGGAAAAAACCTTGATATTAAATCCAGCGGTTGTTTATCGCAAGAAAAACGGCATTTACGCCGTGTATCTCGATTTCAACTATTTCTTCTTTTCCGGCCCGGCTTCGGATCTAATCGATGGTTTGCTGTTAGCTCTCGCCGCCGGCGAGAGCTTGAATTCTTTCCCGTCCGACTTTTTAGCTTATCTTGTTTCGAAGAAAATTATTACGGAGGAACAAAAGCCATGAAAGGATTTACGCGCGAAGAATTGCTGGAAATGGCTTGGGAAAAGCCGATTCTAGCACAGATAGGAATCACGAGCCTTTGCAACCGCCACTGCCCATTCTGCTATGCTTGGCATCGGGCGGCGGAAACGAAGCCTGATCTGCCCTTGCTGGAATGGCAGGGCATGATACTTAAGCTCCGCCGCCTTGGCGTTCAGAGATTGGACTTTACCGGCCGGGAAAGCTTGCTTTACGATGAAGCCACCGCCCTGTTCGCCTGGTGCAAAGAACAAGGATTTGAAAATCGGCTTAACACTAATGGGACGGTCGATGTGACGGCCGCCTTACCTTATATTGACGAAATTGTTTACTCTGTCCACGGCTTAGGCGATATCCATGACCAAATCATGGGCAGCCCGGGAGATTTTTACCGCGTCAAGGAGAATATGGAACGGACGGCTAAAGCGGGAGTAAAGATTTCAGTCAACATGTCTCTGCTTAAAAGTAATTATCATCAGCTTAATTTGGTATTTGATTATTTTGACTCCCAGTACGGACTCTACAAGTTCGCGCCTTTCCTCCCCGTGCCGTCCCTTTACGGGAAAGATTTTAGCGGAACGGGGTTGGAAATTAACCGGGAGTCGCTGTCAGATTATCTTGATTGTCTGCGCCGGATACCGGTTGAAAAGCTGACTTTAAAACACGGTTTCCACAGCATATTTATTGCCGAGAGAAAACATTACCGCGACAATGGTCTTCTGCTGCCTAACTGTGCGGCCGGGAAGTATAAGTTAATCGTTGAAAACGATGGACGAGTATTTCCGTGTAATTTTTTCAGAAGCCAGGAGTTTTATTGCGGTAATCTGCTAACCGATGACGAAACGACAATCTGGCGCTCCGGTGCCGGTTTTAAGCATTTTCGCGATTTGGTATTAGGGGAAAAAATTCCCGCTGAGTGTTCCCAGTGTTTGAAAAAACCCCGCTGCTATTCCGGCTGCCGGGCTTGGTCATTAACTTATCAGAAAGGAGGTTTTGAAAATGTCAAAGATAAACGCTGTGACCCTGGGTCTGCATTTATTGGAAGTTGAGATAACGACTCGCTGCGATTTGGATTGCCTGCATTGCTACAACCGGACTAACAAGGAGCAGAATTTGCCCTTGTCGGATATTATAGGTCTACTTGATTTTGCCGAGAATAAAGGCGTTTCAAAATTTATCATCTCCGGAGGTGAGGCCGCTAAGCATCCGGCATTCCAGGAATTAGCAAAAATTCTCAAGGCAAGACGGCCTAATCTCAAATTAGTTATTCAATCTAACGGTTCAATCGGCCAGGTTGATCTGGAAAAAGTCAGGGCCTTTGATATCGTTCACCTTAGCTTTGATGCTGAGGATTCCGGCGTTCGGGATATTTCCGTAGCCGGCACTCTGGATACCGCTAAAAGATTTTTGGCGGCCGGCATATATACTTACTTATTCTCCACCGTTCATCCCGGCAATGTTGATAAGATAGATTATCTGGTTGATTTAGCTAACAAAAACAGGGTTGATATTGGTTTCAACCTGTGTGTGCCGGGCAATAACAAACAATTACGTTTGAGCCGGGAAGAGAGGTTAGAGACGATAAAAAAGCTGCATAGCCTTTATATCGCTAAGAAAACTCCCCGCTTTACTTCTCCCTTAGCCGCCGTATTGAAAGGGCAGGAAACAGAAAGCTATGTTGGTATTAAGGGGGGATGCACGGCCGGTATAGCCGCTTGTGTAGTTCTGCCTAATGGTGATGTCGTACCTTGTCCTTTCTTCCGCCTGAAGGCTGGTAACATCTATGAAAACGATTTGGAGTCGATTTGGCTCAGTTCAGAGATGTTTTCCCAGTTAAGACGGCGTCCTTCATTCAGAGATCCTTGCGGAACCTGTCGCTATCTTTCGTATTGCGGCGGCTGCCGGGCGAGAGCTTATGGCGAAAACCACGATCTCGCTGGTTCCGATCCGGATTGCATACTTTGATCTTTATAATCCAAAACCGCTCCCCAGTTGCGACTGAGAAGCGGTTTTTTAAATTTATCAATTTATTTTTTAGGAGTTCTTTTTGTTCCCGCCTTCTTCATTTTTAAAGTCTTAGTTTCACTTGCTTTTAAAGCCGGTTTTCTTTTCGCCTTAACCCGTTTCGGTTTGGCCATCGTCCGGATACAAGAAGTACAAATTTTAACTTTAACGCCGTCAATCAGTTTGCTTTGTAGGTTAATATTCTGTCTTTTTAGAGTTTTAATTTTAGAGTGAGAACGACTCGCACCTTTCGTAGCGACCCGACCGCAAAGATCACATTTTTTACCCATATTATTGTTTTAATTTAAAAAAAATTTTAGAACACCCCTATCTTAACAATATTTTTAAAATTAATCAAGATGTGCTAGAATGGAGCTATATGATTTATGTCTTCGAAGTAATTGTGCTGGTTTTTTCGGCAATTGTCCATGAGTACATGCATGGCTGGATGGCTTATCGTTTAGGCGATTCAACCGCGAAAGACGCCGGCCGCCTGACTTTTAATCCCTTGGCGCACTTAGAGTGGTTCGGGTCTTTTTTCTTGCCTTTAGTAATGATTATTACTAGAATGCCATTTGTTTTCGGCTGGGCAAAACCAGTACCTTATAACCCTTATAATTTAAGAGATAGAAAATACGGCGATGCTAAAGTTGCTCTGGCTGGCCCCTTGGGGAATCTGATTATTGCCTTATTTTTTGGCTTATTTTTGCGATTTTTTCCTTTTGTGAGTCTGACTTTTTCCGGCCTTTTAAGTATTATCGTTTACATTAATTTAGTCTTAATGATTTTTAATCTAGTTCCAATTCCGCCCCTGGACGGTTCTAAAATCCTCGCCACTTTCTTATCGCCCAGTGCACGCGAGAAATACTTACATATGGAACGAACTGGCTTTATCTTAGTAATTTTATTTGTAATGTTAGCCGGAGGAATTATTATGCCAATCGTTAATTTTCTCTTTAGAATCATTGTTGGCGCTTAATATGGTTGACCTTGACTTATGATTTATATTTTGTTAAATTAAATACGTCATAAAATTAGTCTAAAATCCATCCTGAATGCTCAGGATTATTTTTAATATATTTTATCATTATTATGCCAACTATTAATCAATTAGTTCGCCAAGGTCGCAAGAAAATCAGTGCTAGACGAAATGCGCTCGCGCTTCATACCAGCCTTGATTCTTTGCACCGCAAGAAAAACGATACCGCCAAAGGGGCGCCCTTTAAACAGGGAGTCTGCTTAAAGGTAACCACCACTACCCCTAAAAAGCCGAATTCCGCTTTACGAAAGATCGCCCGGGTTCGTTTGTCTAACGGTATGGAAGTAACCGCTTATATTCCGGGTATGGGCCATAACTTGCAAGAACACTCCATCGTTTTAGTCAAAGGCGGAAAAACCAAAGATTTGCCGGGTGTTCGTTATAAAGTCGTCCGCGGTGTTTTTGACGCTTCCGGCGTGGAAGCCCGTCGTCAAGGTCGCAGTTGCTATGGCGCTAAAAAACCAAAGAAATAATTAATCATTAAATACTATGAGAGGTAAACCAGCTCCTAAGAGATCAATTGAAGGCGATTCTAAATATAACGATAAGAATATCGCTAAATTTATCAATTACGTCATGGAAAGAGGCAAGAAATCCGCCGCAGAAAAAATCGTCTATGGCGCTTTCAACATCTTAAAAGAAAAAACCAAACAAGACCCCCGACACATTTTCAATAAAGCGATTAAGAAAGTTTCGCCGCTGGTTGAAGTTCGCGGTAAACGCGTCGGCGGTGCTAATTACCAAGTGCCTTTCCAGGTCCGCGGCGAAAGACGCTATTTCTTGGGTTGCAATTGGATTATCGGCGCCGCTAATGACCGCAAGGGCCGGGCGATGGCCGAAAAATTAGCTACGGAAATTTTAGATGCTTCTAATGGTGAAGGTACAGCAGTTAAGAAGAGAGAAGCGGTTCATAAGATGGCGGAAGCGAATAAGGCTTTTGCTCATTTTTCGAGATAAAAAAATAATCAATAAATAATTTTCAACAATAATTTATGCCTCGTGACTATTCTCTAGAAAATACCCGCAATATCGGGATTATGGCGCACATTGACGCTGGTAAAACAACTTTTACTGAGCGCGTTTTGTTTTACACTGGTAAGAAACATAAAATCGGCGAAGTGCACGAAGGCGCGGCCGAAATGGATTGGATGGAACAGGAAAAAGAAAGAGGGATTACCATCACCTCCGCGGCGACCACTTGTTTTTGGAAAAATAAAAAAATTAACATTATTGATACTCCCGGGCACGTTGACTTTACGGTGGAAGTTGAACGCTCACTGCGCGTTTTAGACGGCGCGGTGGCGGTTTTTGATGGCCAAGCCGGTGTCGAGCCGCAATCAGAAACAGTCTGGCGTCAAGCCGATAAATATCATGTGCCTAGATTATGCTTCGTCAATAAAATGGATAAGATGGGCGCGGATTTTTACATGAGTCTGAATTCTATTCGGACGCGCCTTAATTCAAAAGCGGTCGCGATCCAATTGCCAATCGGTGCTGAAAATAATCTTTCTGGTGTAATTGATATTTTAGAAAAGAAAGCCTATCAGTTTTCCGGTTTTAACGGCGTAAACATGGAAGAAATTGCTATCCCGGAAGACCTGAAAGAAAAAGTTGATCAGTTCCATAATGAACTAGTAGAAAAAGCCGTGGAATGCGATGAGAAAACCATGGAAAAATATTTGAATGGCCAGGAGATTACTAACGAGGAACTGAAAGCGGCGATTAGAAAAGGCGTAATCGCTAACGCGATTTATCCGGTTTTATGCGGTACCGCCCTACAAAATATCGGCGTGCAATTGGTTTTAGATGCGGTTGTAGAATATTTGCCGTCGCCTTTAGATGTGCCGGAAATCGAAGCGACTGATGTTCGTGACATTGAAAAGAAATATCCAATAACAGCTGATGATAGTAAACCTTTTGTCGGTTTGGCGTTTAAAATCGCGACCGACCCTTTTGTCGGCAAATTATGTTTTGTTCGAGTCTATCAAGGTGTCTTATCCGCCGGTTCTTATATCGTTAATTCTTCTAAGGACACTAAAGAGAGAATTGGTCGCTTAGTGCGTATGCACTCCAACCACCGCGAGGAAATTAAAGAAATTTACGCCGGCGATATCGCGGCAGTTATTGGTTTGAAAAATACAACGACTGGCAATACGCTCTGCGCTGAAAATAATCCCGTTTTATTAGAATCAATTACTTTTCCGGAACCGGTTATTAAAATTGCGGTGGAACCGAAAACTAAGGCTGATCAAGAAAAAATGGGCGTGGCGCTACAACGCTTAGCTGAAGAAGACCCGACTTTCCGCGTTGAGACCGATGAAGAAACTAACCAAGTTTTGATTTCCGGTATGGGCGAGTTACATTTAGAAATTATCGTTGATCGGATGCGTCGCGAATTCGGGGTGGAGGCGAACGTCGGTAATCCGCAGGTATCTTATCGTGAAACAATTACCAAAATGGCTGAAGCTGAACATAAATATGTTAAACAATCCGGTGGCCGCGGCCAATACGGACATTGCTCTTTGCGCGTTGAACCGCTGGAAGCTGGTAAAGGTTTTGAATTCGTTGACGAAGTGAAGGGTGGCGTCATTCCGCGGGAATATATTCCGGCCATTGAAAAAGGCGTTAAAGAAGCCTTGCTGTCTGGTGGCGTAGCCGGTTATCCGATGGTGGACGTGAAAGCCACGGTTTTTTACGGCTCCTATCATGAAGTTGACTCTTCGGAAATCGCCTTTAAAATGGCGGCTATTTTTGCTTTCCGCGATGCCTGTCAAAAAGCCGGTTCGGTTTTGTTAGAGCCGATCATGAAAGTGGAAGTGACTACCCCGGAAGAATACATGGGTAATATTATTGGTGATTTAAATGCCAAGCGCGGTCAGATTGAAGAAATGACCGATCGCGCCAATATCAAAGTTGTTCGGGCGAAAGTTCCTTTGGCCGAGATGTTCGGTTATTCCACGTCACTACGCTCTATGAGTCAAGGTCGCGCTAACTATACTATGGAATTCTCGCATTACACTGAAGTGCCGCGTAATATTTTGGAGACCATCAAAGAAAAACAGGGAAAATAATTTAAATTTTTTATGCCCGAGAAGTTCATTAATCAAGAAAATTTTGCCAGTTTGGTCGATGTGGTCGAAGAAAAAATCAGTAAGAAAGCTGAAACCAGGGAAGAGATTGAAGAGCGAGTTAAAAAAGAAATTATCGCCAAGGGGCAAGAATTTAACAAAGAAGGTTTTGAATTTTTTGGCCAAGAAATAGATAAGGTAAATTATAAACTAATTGAACCGAAAACCAGAGTTTATCCTGATAAATTACCACATAATTTAGATTGGAAATTATTTTCCGAAAACATTACCAAGGAAGAAAAAGAACAATTGGCTTCGATGTTTAATAGTTTACAAGATTATCTGGGTGCTTTTATAATTACTGATAATTTTACTAGTCATTATGATCGTGGCGAATGGGAAAAAAAGTTACGTCAAGAACTAAGCCCGGCCGCTTGGAATTGCTATAAAAACAATCGTTTAGGATTGACCAATGGTTTTCGCCCCTTAGCTTTTTCCAACTATCTTACCGAGTGCCAGAAGGACAGACAGGCAAATGATAAAATGTTTATTGACCCTCAGGTTTTATCGCGATTGGAGACTTTTATCAACATGATACCGGCCGAAATCAAGGACGGCACAGTTTACGGAAGAACTGATTTGTCTAGAAAAATAGAAATTGCCGATAAAGAAATGCCGCTAATATTTTCGGCGGTAATCAGAACTTTAGGTGAAAGAATTCCTAAAGCCAAAAATTAATTTTAATCATATGTTCCCCGAACAATTAAAAAAAATTCTTAAATTAATTAAGATGACCGGTGATCGGGTGATAATTTTTGACGCTAGTTTTCCACAGGATTCATATGTTGTTATGGATTTGGATCGTTATGCCGGAATGATGGGCGCCACTAATCCTTCCGAGAAAAAAATTGCGTCTAATCCAGGGGAGAAAAATCAGGAATTACCCCTTGATCAACAATCGAAGACCGAAGAGAGTGGAAATTTGACAGAAGAAGATTTAACTGATAAAATTAATCGCGAAATCTCAATGTGGAAGAATCGAGAAAATTTGCCGTATTTAGCCGAAGAAGATAAGCCGAAAAAGGCTTGGCAAATTCCGCCACAAGTGAAGGATAAAGCGCAGGGAGTTGAGGGTTGAAAAGTAAAAGATTAAAAAATTAATTTTGTAATTTTCAATTTTTAATTATTAATTAACTTAGTTCGGCTGGGTTCCTTAGAGTCTTATGACTCCGCAGGGAAAAAACCCCGTGGTAAACGGGGGCCGTACAACAAAAACATGGCAGACAAATTTGAACGCAACAAGCCCCATGTGAACGTCGGTACTATCGGCCACGTTGACCATGGGAAAACCACTTTAACCGCCGCGATGTTAGCGGTTTTAGACGCTAAGGGTTTAAAAGCCTCCAAGAAAGGCGTTGGTGAAATTGATGCTGCTCCCGAGGAAAAAGCTAGAGGGATTACCATCGCGACCGCTCACGTTGAATACGAATCGGAAAAACGTCATTATGCGCACGTTGATTGTCCTGGTCACGCCGATTATGTTAAGAACATGATTACCGGCGCCGCGCAGATGGACGGTGCGGTTTTGGTTGTGGCTGCGACTGATGGTCCGATGCCGCAAACCAGAGAGCATATCGTTTTAGCCAGACAGGTTGGTGTTCCTTATATCGTTGTTTTCTTGAATAAATGCGACATGGTTGAAGATAAGGAATTAATTGACTTAGTAGAAGAAGAAATTCGCGACTTACTTAAGAAATATGAATTCCCGGGTGACAAGACCCCGATTATTCGTGGTTCTGCTCTAAAAGCTTTAGAGAACCCGACTGGTCCTGACGCTCAGCCGATTTTAGATTTAGTTAAAGCTTTAGACGAATATATTCCTGAACCAGTTCGTGATGTTGACCACCCTTACTTAATGCCGATTGAAGATATCTTCTCTATTGAAGGTCGCGGCACAGTGGTTACTGGTCGTATTGAAAGAGGTGTCGTTAAAGTTGGCGATGAAGTAGAAATCGTCGGTTTGATGGATACTAAGAAGACGACCGTTACCGGTATTGAAATGTTCAATAAATCCCTAGATCAAGGGCAAGCTGGTGATAACGCCGGTATCTTGCTGCGCGGTACTAAGAAAAATGAAGTGGAACGCGGCCAGGTTTTATGCAAACCGGGCACGATTACGCCACATACAGAATTTACCGCCGAAGTTTATGTTTTATCCAAAGAAGAAGGTGGTCGTCATAAACCGTTTTTTAACGGTTATAAACCGCAATTCTATATCCGCACGACTGACGTGACTGGCGATATTACTTTACCGGCCGGAACCGAAATGGTTATGCCGGGCGATACCCTTAACTTAAATATTAAGTTAATCGCGCCGATTGCTTTGGAAGAAAAACAAAGATTCGCTATTAGAGAAGGTGGTCGCACGGTTGGTGCTGGTGTCGTTACCAAAATTTTGAAATAAGTAGTTACTTTGCCTCGCTCTTTCCGCCAGCCGGCGGACTAAAGAGCGAGGTTATAGTATTTATTTAAGAAATAACTATGTCCGAAATTAAAAAAGAAGAAAAAGATTTCAAACAACGGATCCGTATCAAGATCAAAGCTTTTGATCATAAGATTATTGATCAATCGACTAAAACCATTATTGATACTATTGAACGCAGTGACGCCCAATTTTTTGGTCCGATACCGCTGCCGACCGAGAAGAGAAAATACACGGTTAACCGGTCAACCTTTGTTCATAAAGATGCTCGTGATCAATATGAAATGCGTGTTCATAAACGTATGATTGATATTATTGATCCGACGGCTAAGACTATTGAAGATCTGACAAATTTGAACTTACCGGCCGGGGTTGACGTAGAAATAAAAATGTAGTAATATAAAAAAGAAGATAAAAATTAGCTAATAATTGATTAAATAACTCTGTTAGTTCAGAAAGTGTTTAAGCGAAAATTAGCTAAAATTTGGAGGTAAACCAGTAAAAATCAAATAATAAAAACAGGGAACAAGTTTTACTTTTTATTGTTTATTTTTGAAGCTGGTTTAATTCGCCAGTTTTTTGTTTTATTAAGAGGAAAGAATTAAAATATTTTGATTAATGAGCGCCAGGTTTCGCGAAGCGAAACTAACTTGGTAACATATATGGCGAGCCAGAAATAATATTTTTTAAAATTTTAATTTTTAAAAATAATATTTTGGCGAGTCCGGGTATAATAATACTATGAAATTTATTTTAGGAAAAAAAATGAGCATGACCCAGGTTTGGGTGCAGGATAAAGTGATCGCGGTAACACCGGTCTTGGCCGGTCCGTGCCCGATTACCCAGGTTAAAAATAAGACCAAGGATGGTTATAACGCCTTGCAGTTAGCTTTTGGCACCCGGAAAGAAAAAAATATTAATAAGGCGCAATTAGGCCAAGTTAAAAATTTAAATATTAAACCGGCTCATTTGCGCGAATTCAGAATCGAAGAAACAGCCGCTTTTAAGGTTGGTGATGTGGTCAGTGTGGAAACTTTCGGCGCAGGCGATAATATTAACGTTACCGGAACCTCCAAAGGCAAAGGTTTCCAAGGCGTGGTTAAACGTCATCATTTTCATGGTTTTAGAAAAACTCACGGCAATAAAGATCAGGAGAGAATGGGCGGTTCAATCGGTCCGAAAGGCCCGGCCCATGTTTTTAAAGGAACCAGAATGGGTGGCCGCATGGGTGGCGAAAGAGTGACGACGACTAATTTAGAAATCGTTTCCGTCGATGCCGCGAAAAATATTTTATATGTTAAAGGTGCTGTCCCGGGGGCGATTAATGGTTTAGTTTTAATAGTCGGCCAAGGCGATTTGCAAGTTAATCAACAGTCGGCCGCGTTGAACACGCCAATTACTACGGCTACTATGGCGGCCGCAGAAACGGCCGACGAATCAGAACCTAAGGCGGAATCAGAAAATGTTTCTGAAAGTGCTAATTCTTAATTTGTAATTAATCGTTTATCATATGTCACTCAAGATAAAAGTTTACAATCAAACCGCCGAACCCGTTAAGGATTTAGAATTAACCGCGAAAATTTTTGGCGTTAAAGCGAATAATGAGTTATTACACCAAGCTGTTATTGCGCAAATGGCCAATGGCCGCCAAGTATTAGCGCATACAAAAGATAGAAGTGAAGTCAGTGGCGGGGGCAAAAAACCCTGGAAACAAAAGGGCACTGGCCGAGCGCGCGTTGGCTCCAGCCGTTCACCGCTCTGGATTGGCGGCGGTGTGACTTTCGGACCGACCAAAGATCGCAATTTCAAGCAAAAGATTAATCAAAAAATGAAGCAAAAAGCGCTGTTTATGGCTTTAACGGATAAGTTAGATACTAATTCTTTGGTAATTTTGGATGAATTAAATTTGGCAGAATATAAAACCAAGAAATTCAATACTATTTTAACGGCGCTGGAGAAAAAGGTTTTAAATAACGATCGCCGTGATATTTTGGTGTTGACCGAGGCTCAAAATGAGAAAACGCAAAATTCCGCCCGTAATTTAAAGGGCGTTAAAGTTATTAATTTGGAAAATATTAATTTACTGGATTTATTGAATTATAAAAATTTATTGTTAGCGGAAAGTGCGGTTAAATTTTTGACCGAACGCTATAGTAAGTAATTTTAGATCTAAGAATAAAAAACATATGGCTTTATTTGGGACAAAGAAAAATACTTCTAATGAAGAAAAAGTAACCAAATCGGCGCCAGTCGTCAAAAAAAACGTGCCTGTTGCCGCCCCGGTTTCTATGAAGGATCTATATGCCGCCGCGCCGGTTAAAACGGCTAAAGGAGCCGCCAAAGTGGCTAAAGTCGGTTTAAATCATGAGTTGTCTTATCGGCTTTTGGTCAAACCTTTGATTACGGAAAAAGCGACCAACTTAAGCGCGGAAAATAAATATGTTTTTGTAGTGTCCATTAAAGCCAATAAGATTGAAATCGCTAAGGCGATCGAAGCGACCTACGGCGTTAAGCCTTTGGCAATCAATATTATCAATCGCGCCGGCAAAAAAGTGGCGCGCGGTAAAGTGCGCGGTCAGAGAAAAGACTGGAAGAAAGCGATTGTCACTTTAAAAAAAGGCGAAACGATTAAAATTTACGAAGGAGTTTAATTTATAAATTATTAGTTTGTCTATATGGGTATCAAAAAAGTAAAAGCGAATACACCGGGAAGACGCGAAGCGACTTTTGATGATTTTAAAGATTTAACCAAATACCAGCCGGAAAAGAATTTGATTGTGATTAAGAAAAGACGCGGCGGTCGCAACGCCCAAGGGAAAATTACTATTCGTCACCGCGGCGGCGGCGCTAAGCGTTTTATTCGTTTGGTTGATTTTAAGCGGGACAAATACAATGTGCCGGCAACGGTGGCCGCGATTGAGTATGATCCGAATCGCGGTGCGCGTTTAGCCTTGCTTAATTATGCCGACGGGGAAAAACGTTATATTATTTCGCCTTTAGATTTAAAGGTTGGCGATAAGATTTTAAGTTCGCGAGAATTAATTGAAATAAAAACTGGTAATGCCTTACCGCTTCAGTTTATTCCAGCCGGCATGGCGGTGAGTGCGGTTGAACTTGAACCGGGTCAGGGCGCAAAGATCGCCCGGGGCGCCGGTAATGTTGTTTATGTTATGGGTATTGAAGGAAAATATGCCCAGATAAAAATGCCGAGCGGCGAAATTAGACGGGTAAAGAAGGAATGTTTAGGTACGGTTGGCCAGGCTAGTAATCCGGATAAACGCCATATTTCTTTAGGGAAAGCCGGCCGCAGTCGTCATTTGGGCATCCGCCCGACCGTCCGCGGTACCGCGATGAACCCAGTTGACCATCCACATGGCGGCGGCGAAGGCAAACAATCAATCGGTTTGCGTCATCCGAAAACTCCTTGGGGCAAGCCAGCCTTAGGGGTCAAGACCAGACGCCATCATCCGAGTGATCGTTTAATCATTAAAAGACGAGCGAAAAGAAAATAAAATTTAAATACTATGTCCAGAAGTTTGAAAAAGGGACCGTATGTCAATTTGCGGTTAATCAATAAAATAAAAAATCTTAAGCCCGGTGATAAGACCGTTCTTAAAGTTTGGGACAGAGCTTGCACAGTCACTCCGGCCATGGTTGGTTTTACTCTCGGTGTTCATAATGGCAAGACTCATTTGCCGGTATATATCGTGGAAAATATGGTGGGCCATCGTTTGGGTGAATTTGCTCCGACCCATAAGTTTTTAGGTCACGGCGGGAAAATTGCCAAATCTTTGGCGGCCGACGCTAAGAAATAATTATTTTTACTTATATGGAAGTTAAAGCCAGTTTAAAACATTTAAGAATGTCACCGCGGAAAGCCCGCTTGGTGATTGATATCGTTCGCCGGATGCCGGTTGAAGCCGCTTTAGATCAATTGCGTTTTATCAACAAAAAGGCGACCGAACCGATTGCTAAGCTAATTAATTCGGCTATTGCCAACGCGATCAATACCTATAATTTGGAAAAAAGTAATTTGTATATCAAGGAAATCCGTTCAGACGAAGGCGTGATGTTAAAACGTTGGATGCCGCGGGCTCACGGGCGCGCTACTTCCATCCGTAAACGCGGTTGCCACTTGAATTTAGTTTTAGCGGAAATAAAAGAGAGCGGTAAAAAAGAAAAGAAAGTCGTCAAGGTGGCCGACCCGGTCAAATTGGATAAATTAGCTAAAGAAGGAGAGAAAGCCGCCAAAGGAGTGACTAAAGCGGAAAGAGAGAAAGGGAAAAAAGCGGCTGGTGAAAAAACAAAAATATTTAGACGAAAAGCCGGTTAATAAATAATTTTTTCAATATATATGGGAAAAAAAGTTAATCCGAAAATTTTACGCATGGGCATCACCAAAACTTGGCCGTCTTTATGGTTTGAAAAAGGTGATAAGTATGTGCAAAACGTTAAACAAGACATCGGTATCCGTAAATATTTAATTAAAGAGTTCAAGGAAGCCGGCATTGATCAGGTTGAAATCGTACGCAGTATTAACAAGATGGAAATTAATCTGACCACCGCTAAGCCCGGGCTAATTATCGGCCGGGGCGGTAATGGCGCGGAAGAATTAAAGAAAAAATTACACGTTAAATTCTTAAAGAATTTCCGAATGGGTGAAATTAATTTGAATATCAAAGAAGTGAGTCGACCGAATTTAAGCGCTCAAATCATGGTTCAGAGCATGATTCTGGATTTAGAAAAAAGAATGCCGTTTCGTAAAGTAATGAAACAGACTATCGCTAAAATTGAAAGAGCCGGCGCTTTAGGGGCGAAAACTGTGGTTTCCGGTCGTTTAAACGGCGCGGAAATCGCCCGCACGGAAAAATTGGTTTGGGGCAAAGTGCCGCTTCAGACTTTAAGAGCGGACATCGATTATGCTCGCGGCGCGGCGCATACTACTTACGGCGCCATCGGTATTAAGGTTTGGATTTATAAAGGAGAAGTTTTTGAAAAAGATAAGCAAGCTAAAGGTGAAATAATTGCTGAATAATTTTTCAATCTTTTAATTAAAAATATGTTAATGCCCAAGAAAACTAAATGGAGAAAAGACCAAAAACGGCGCCGGGGAGGTAAGGCTAGTCGTAATTTAAATATTAGTTTCGGCAGCTATGGTTTAAAGAGCTTGACGGCTTGCTGGGTTTCTTCTCGCCAAATTGAGGCGGCTCGCCGCGTCATGACCAAGTACGTGAAAAAAGGCGGTCGCATTTGGATTAGAATTTTTCCGGATAAGCCGGTCACCGCTCACGGAGGAGAAATTCCGATGGGTAAAGGTAAGGGCGCGGTTGATTTTTATGTCGCGATTGTCAAACCGGGCATGGTTTTATTTGAAATGGAAGGAATTGATCGGGCGACCGCTAAAAAAGCCATGGAATCGGCGGCGCATAAATTACCCTTAAAATGCCAATTCATCAGTAAAGAATAATTTTAAATATATGGATTTCAAAGAATTAAAAACCAAGGATGCGGCTGATTTGAAAAAAATATTGGACACCACCCGTGAAAAATTACGCGATTTGCGTTTTAAGGATTCCAATAAGCAATTAAAGAATATTCGCGAGATTCGAAACGCCCGACAGTTAGTGGCTCAAATTTTAACTTTAATTAATAAGCAAAAATAATATGGCTGAAAAGAAAATAGAATCTACTCCGCAAAAGGAAATTATCCGCAAGAAGTTTGTCGGCCAGGTTGTCAGCAATAAAAACGCGAAAACGATTGTGGTTGAAATTAAAACTGTCCGCAAACATCCCAAATATCAGAAACGTTATATTCAAAGTCGCAGATATAAAGTTCATGATGAAAAAAATAAATATCAGGTCGGCGATCAAGTGACTTTTGTGGAATGCCGCCCGATGAGCCGCGGTAAAAGATGGCGCGTAATTAATTAATAATCATATGGTGCAAGTACAAACATATTTAAAAGTCGCGGATAACTCCGGTGCCAAAGAAGTACAATGTATCCGGGTTTTAGGCGGTTATAAGAAGCGTTACGCTCGCGTCGGTGATATTATCGTTGCGGCCGTCAAAAGCGCCACGCCACATGCCGCTGTTAAAAAAAGCGATGTCGTTAAAGCGGTGATTGTCCGAACGCACAAAGAAATCCGGAGAAAAGACGGCTCTTATTTGCGTTTTGACGATAACGCTTGCGTTATTATTACTGATTTAGAAAAGAAAGAGCCTAAAGGCACTCGTATTTTCGGACCGGTCGCCAGAGAAATCAGAAAAGCCGGTTTTGTAAAAATTGCCTCGCTGGCGCCTGAGGTTTTATAAAAATATGAACATCAAAAAAAACGACAAGGTAAAAATTTTAAACGGTAAAGATCGAGGCAAAATCGGTAAGGTTCTGCAAGTTTTTGAAAAGGAGAACAAGGTTAGCATTGAAGGCTTAAATTTACTGATAAAACATCTTCGACCGCGCCGAGCCAATGAAAAAGGACAGAGAATCGAATTTCCTGCTTTTATTAATGTTTCTAATGCAGAATTAGTTTGTCCTAAATGCGGCCGAGCGACCCGCGTAAGCCATAAAATAGTCAAAGGTGAAGGTAAAAAAGATAAAAAATTTCGTGTTTGCAAAAAATGCCAGGAAATAATCGAATAAGCTTAAATTTATGAGGTTAAAAGAAAAATATAAAAAGAATATCGTGTCGCAGATGGAGGCCAAATTCGGTTTTAAAAACGACATGCTCGTGCCGCGCCTAAACCACGTGGTGCTTAATGTCGGTTTTGGTCATCACGCTAAAGAAAAAGAATTTATGGCTAGCGTGGAAAAAGGTTTGACTAAAATCAGCGGTCAAAAACCAGTGTTTACCAAAGCCAAACAATCAATCTCCGCTTTTAAAATCAGGGAGGGTCTGATAATCGGAGCTAAAGTGACTTTGCGTGGCCAAAGAATGTATGACTTTGTGGAAAAATTAGTGGATATTACTTTCCCGCGCGTCCGCGATTTCCGCGGTTTAAGCGTCCAGGCGGTTGATCGTAGCGGTAATTTGACGGTTGGCTTTAAAGAATATTCCTCTTTTCCAGAAATTCGCGCGGAAGAGATTGATAATATGTTCGGCCTGGAAGTCTGTTTATCAACTTCGGCCAAAACCAGAGAAGCGGGCTTAGAATTATTCCGTCTTCTTGGTTTCCCTTTTAAAAAAGAAAGCAAATAATTTAAATATATGGCAAGAACAGCTTTAATCGTTAAATCAAAAAGAAAACCGAAGTTTTCCACCCGCCTGATCCGGCGTTGCTGGCGCTGCGGCCGCAATCACGGCTATATGCGCGATTTTAAATTGTGCCGGATTTGTTTTCGGGAATTGGCCGATAACGGTGATTTGCCGGGAATTAGAAAATCCAGCTGGTAATATCAATTAATAAGATAATCAAAAATATGATGGATCCCATCGCAGACATGTTTACAAGAATTAGAAACGCTTCCGCGGTCAAAAAGCCGGAGTTGGTTTTGCCAATGAGCAAATTGAAATATGAAATTGCCAAGATTTTAGAAACGGGAGGCTGGATTAAAAAAGCGACAATTATTCCCGGCGGTTTAAACGGTCGACACAATAATTTTGACGAACTCCAAATTGTCCTAAAATATCGTCAGAACGGCAAACCGCAAATTAACTCTATTCAAAGAGTCAGCCGCCCGGGCCTAAGGGTTTATGTTTCTAAAGATGAAATTCCTAAAGTTTTAAACAATTTTGGTATCGCCATTATTTCCACCTCTCGCGGTTTAATGATCAATAAGGAAGCGAAAAAACAAAAAATCGGCGGCGAAGTCATCGGCGAAATTTATTAATTACAAGTAAAATTTATTTATATGTCACGTTTAGGAAAATTGCCAATCAAACTGCCAGCCGGCGTTCAAGTTGCGCTTAAAGATCAGGAGATGATTTTTAAAGGTCAAAAAGGAGAGCTAAAATTAACGATTAGCCCGGCAATGGAAGTCAAAGTGGAAAATAATGAGATTACGATTAATCCTCGGAAAGATAGCCCGATTAAGAACGCGAGCGCGCTTTGGGGCTTATTTTGGAGTTTAATTCGTAACTGCGTGAACGGAGTCAGTGTCGGTTTTACTAAAAAATTAGAAATTAATGGCGTTGGTTACCGCGCCGCCGCGGTGCCGGGAAAACTGAATATGAGTTTAGGTTTTTCTCACCCGGTGGAATTTAAACTGCCCACGGGGATTACCGCGACGGTTGAAGGCAACACTATTACCTTGTCAGGCGCCGATAAAACTTTAGTCGGAGAAACTGCCGCCCGAATCAGAAAAATTAGAAAACCAGAACCTTATAAGGGAAAGGGAATTAAATATTCCGATGAAATTATCAGACGTAAAGCCGGTAAAGCCGCTTCCAAGGGTAAATAATAAATTGAGATTATAATTATATGGATAAAAATAAGGCTAAAACCCAAAAGAATATTCGTCGTCACGCCCGAGTCCGTTCCAAAATTTCCGGTACGGCGCTTTGCCCGCGCTTAAGTGTTTTTCGTTCCAATCAAGGAATGTATTTGCAGTTAATTGACGATTTAAACGGCCAAACTTTGGCCAGCGCTTACCAGAAAGAAATTAAAACAGCCGCTAATAAAACCGATTTGGGCAAAGAATTAGGAAAACTCATCGCTCAAAAAGCGAATGCTAAAAAAATCACCCAAGTTGTTTTTGACCGCCGTTCCTATAAATATCACGGTCGAGTTAAAGCCGCGGCCGAGGGGGCGCGTGAAGGCGGTTTAAAGTTTTAATTTGTTAATAATAATTTTTGCAATATGTCTGAAGATAAAAAAACAACTACCGCTAACTCCGAGATCGCTGGCGTTCAGGCCGCTACGGCTACCGATAAAGGGGCAGCGGCCACAGTCGCTAAAGATATTTATGGCGGCCAAAACGGATCGACCGGACCGAAGCGCAGTTTTGGCGGTTCTGGCGGATTTAATCGCGGGCCGAGACGGGGCGATCGCCGTGATGACCGACCCAAGGATGATATGGAACAGCGGATTTTGGAAGTGGCGCGCGTTACTAGAGTTATGGCCGGCGGCAAAAGAATGAATTTTCGCGCTTGTGTCGCTTTGGGCGATAAAAAAGGCAATGTTGGTATTGGTCTTGGTAAAGGCGCGGACGTAACTATGGCCGTCAATAAAGCGGTTAATCGCGCCCGGAAAACTATGGTCAACGTACCGCTTATCAAGGAAACAATTCCGCACGAAATAATTCATAAAATGGGTGCCGCTCGCCTGATTCTCAAGCCGGCCAAACAAGGACGTGGCGTTATTGCTGGCGGCGTTACCAGAGTAATTTTAGAATTGGCCGGAATCAAAAATATTACTAGTAAAACCCTAGGCTCAAAAAATAAAATTAATAATGCTCGTTGTACGCTGGAAGCCTTAGCGATGTTGCGCCGGGTAGAGCCTAAAGAGAAAAAGCCGGAGAATAAAATCGAAGCAAAAATTGAGGGCAAAGAAGAAACGGCCAAAAAACAAAAATAAATTAGAATTTTTAACTGTATTTATATGTTGTCACTTAATACAATCACTAAAACCAAGGGGGCGAGCAAAAAGAACAAACGCGTCGGTCGCGGTAACGCTTCGGGGCACGGAACTTACAGCACTCGCGGTTTAAAAGGACAAAAATCCCGTTCGGGCGTTTCCGGCCTGAAACGGCTGGGTTTGAAGAAACAATTATTGAAAATTCCTAAGGTGCGCGGTTTTAAATCTTTAAATCCGAAAAATCAAGTGGTGAGTGTTAAAGCGATTAATAATAATTTCAAAGATAACGAAACGGTCAATTCGGAGGCGTTATTTGCCAAAAAATTAATCTCTTCTCGCACGCAAGCAGTCAAGATTCTGGGTAAAGAGAAATTGACGGTTAAGGTTAAATTTGAGAATATAAAGATGAGTGCTAGCTTGAGAGAACAAGTAAAATAATTAGAACTATATGTTCGATAAATTACTGCAAATTTGGAAGGCTCGGGATTTGAGAAACAATATTTTGTTTGTTTTGTTGATGCTAGTGATTTTTCGCTTGGCTGCCCATATTCCTATTCCGGGTGTCAACGCGGTCGCTCTTAAAAATCTTTTTGCTTCCAACCAGATTTTAGGTTTAATGAACCTGTTTTCTGGCGGCGGCATGGAAAATTTTTCTATTGTGATGATGGGCGTGGCGCCTTATATTACTTCATCGATCATTTTCCAACTCTTAGGCATGATTGTTCCGTCGATTGAAGAAATGCAAAAAGAAGAGGCGGGCCGGCAAAAAATAAACATGTGGACGCGCTATGCGACCGTGCCTTTGGGCGCTTTACAGGCTTACGGCATGATTACCTTATTACGTCGCGGATCCGCTGGTATCTTGGGCAATATTAGTCCTTTTGATTTTGGCGTCATGATTTTAATGATTACCGCTGGTTCGATTTTCTTGATGTGGATTGGTGAATTAATTTCGGAAAAGAAAGTCGGTAACGGTATTTCTTTGTTAATCTTCGCCGGGATCGTCGCCAGTTTGCCGCAAACAGTTCAACAAATTTTAATTACTTTTGATCAGACACAATTGTTTATGATGATCGGTTTTGCCGTAGTCGCGATTATTACCGTAGTCGGAGTGGTTATTATTAATGAGGGTCAACGGAATGTACCAGTGCAATATGCCAGGCAGATAAGAGGGAATCGCGCTTTTGGCGGCACCAGTACACATTTGCCCTTGCGCGTTAACATGGCTGGCGTTATCCCGATCATTTTTGCTATTTCCGTAGTTCTTTTCCCGCCAATGATTGCGCAATTTTTAATCCATGCCAAGAGCGCTTGGGTAGCGGGAGCGGCTAATTGGATAATCAACTTGTTTAATAATCAGTTATTTTACGGTATTATATATTTTTTACTGGTGTTTGCTTTTACTTATTTTTATACCGAAGTTATCTTTCATCCTGAACAGATCGCGGAAAATTTGCAGAAGCAAGGTGGTTTTATCCCGGGAATCCGTCCCGGTAAGCCCACTAGTGAATATTTGGCTAATACTACACATAAAATTATTTTAGTTGGCGCTTTATTTTTGGGTTTAATTGCTATTTTACCGCTCATAATGCGCTATCTTACTGGTGTGCAAGCTTTTTCTATCGGTGGTACCAGCCTCTTAATCGTGGTTTCCGTGGTTATTGAAACAGTTAAACAAATCGAAGCGCAGCTGACCATGCGAGAATATGATGGTCTATAAAGATAAATACTCAAAAATACTTTAGATAAAGGCTTGGTTTTTAGCACCAGGCCTTTGTTTTTTTAGGTTTTTACGGTATAATTAAAGAAGAATATGGAGAGACTAAGTTATAATTAAAATAAAATATATGCTTGAAAACAAGGAATTTAATCCAATTGATCATGAAGCGGCGACTGCCGACCTGACGTTAGCAACTGAGGACCAAGAAAAAATACAGACCGAAAACTATAATTTATCACAAAAATTAGCTTGGGAAGAGTTTCAAAAATTCAGTCTTAGCCCAGAAGAAGCGATCGCCTGGTTTGACGCTAAATATGAAGCCTATGGGGATACTCCAATCAGGTTGCGGGATAGAGACGGAAACTTATTGGAAGAAAAACATCTAGAGGAAATTAGTCCCGAGGAAAAAAGCAACCATAGTTGGGGCAAGTTAAAACTAATCCAAACTAATTATAATCTTCATTTCATAGAGCATTTTTTAAATGAGCCAGAATTGCTGAATATTGCCGAGAAACAAGGAAATACTCTTAAACGGACTGTTCAAGTTTACCAGGATAATTTAAAAAAAATGAATACGGCTAGCTAAAGCCAGATAGATTTATATGGATCTTAAAAGCATTGCTAAAGATTTAAAAGACCAGACCGATTACCGCTTGGATCAGCGTTTCGAGGAATTAATGCGTAAAAATCCGCGCTATCAAAATCTAGACGCGGGTAATCGGGAATTAATTTTTGACTTACTCCGAAAATATAAAGAAAAATTACGTCACGGTATTAAGCCTTCACGGCTAACCGTTAAAGAAGACATGTATCATCTTTATCAGAATCGTTTGAAATTGAATTTAACCTATAATGATTTAGATCAGATTAGAGACTTACTCGCCGGTTTAAAAGGATAAACTATGAGTGATATAAAAAATCTACCTGGCGCCGGAGTCGGTTTCAGAGCTTCCACGGGCGCGGGTAATTTTTCTAAAAAATTTTCTCGGGCTGTTCGTTTCGGCGGGCTACATAATTTAGCGGACAATAAGGACGCGGTTTTAAAGGCGGTTAAACAATACGAAGAAAATATTCGCGTCGGTAAGTTTAATCGTCTGCGCCAATTGGGCGCTTGGCGAAAAATAAAATCTTTGGATAAGAATATTTCTAAAGAGGATCGACGCGAAATAAAATTAGTCTTAAAGCACTTAGGCGAAAAAAAATCCGGCTCTTTGAATGAACAGGCAAGTTTCGGCGCAGAAGAAAAATCTGAAAAAGCCGAACCGGTAGTGCCAATGAATTTGAGAATCAACCGTGATCCGAATAATGAATATAACTTTTCCGACTTAAGAAACAAATTGCGTCCTAACGCCACCGCGCGCGTCAATAAAGCGCTCACTTTGACGCGGCCGCAAATGTTAAACGGCAATTCTCGGGTAAAATTAACGCCGTCGGGTCGATTGGCGATAACGCCCGATAAATCAGTTCCGCCGCTTGGATCATCCGGTCAGCCAGCGCCCGGTAATAATTTAAAATTAACTCCCTAATTTAAATATATGGTTCTAAATTTTGTAGTAATTATTTTGGGTTTATGTCTGTTTGAAATCATAAGCAGCATTGATAACGCGGTCGTTAACGCTAACATTTTAAAAACTATGACCCCTAAATATCGAAAGATATTTTTATTTTGGGGTCTGCTATTCGCGGTTTTCGTTGTTCGCGGCGTTTTGCCTTTTATTATTGTTTGGATTGCTAATCCAGATTTGGGAGTCTGGCAGATAGTTACGGCGACTTTTTCCGGTAGTCAGGAAATAACCGAATATTTAGAAAAATCAAAGCCACTTCTTCTTTTGGGCGGCGGAATTTATTTATTCTTTGTATTTTTGTCCTGGCTGTTCTTGGAAGAGAAAAAATATTCTTTTTTTGTGGAGGGTTTTATTCATCGCCAAAGCGCCTGGTTTTACGCCTTCGCCTCGATTATCACGACATCCGTTGTTTACTTCTCTTTGAAGGATAACCCGATTTTGGCGCTCGCGGCGACAATTGGCGTCTCCGCTTTCTTTATTACCGACGGTTTCAAAAAAAACGCCGAAGAAAAGGAAAAACAGTTAATGAATCCGGCGATGGGGGCTTGGAGTAAGATTTTGTATTTAGAGGTTTTAGATGCTTCTTTCTCCATCGACGGCGTGATCGGCGCTTTCGCTTTTACGGTTAGCGTCCCTTTAATTATCTTAGGTAATGGTTTGGGCGCGCTCGTCGTGCGTGAATTTACTATTCGGGGTATTGATCTAATAACCAAATTTCAGTATTTAAAGAATGGCGCGATGTACGCGATTGGCGTCTTGGGCGCGATTATGGTTTTAGAAAGCTTTGGCCAAGAATTTCCGTTTTGGCTCGCGCCTTTGAATATGATTTTATTGCTAGGAATCTTCTTATACTTATCAATTAGAGCCAATCGCAAGGTTAAAAAAACAACGGTGAAAATTTAATTTTTTTATGGTTTATCTAAAAACAGCGGATGAAATTAGGACAATCAAAGAAGGCGGTCGCCGGCTAGCTATTATTTTGGCGCGTTTAGTTGAAGAAGTAAAACCAGGAGTGGAAACTGGCTATTTAGAGGATTTAGCAGAAAAAATGATCAAAGAGACCGGTGGTCGGCCAGCCTTTAAAAATTATCCGATGGGCGGTGGTTTATTTTTTCCTTCAACCCTGTGTGTGTCGATTAACAACGAAGTAGTCCATGGGGCTTCCTTACCGACTCGTTTGATAAAAGCGGGGGATATCGTTGATTTGGATATCGGCATGGAATGGCCGATTGATTCGACTTGGCGAACAAAGTTTAAAGCGCCGATTAATAAGCATTCTCCAAACGGCGGTTTTTTTACGGATATGTGCGTGACCGTACCGGCCGGAAAAATAGACGTGGCCGCTAAGAAGCTATTGAAAGTATCTCGAAAATGTTTAGATTTAGCTATCAAGCAAATCAAGCCGGGGAATACTCTTAATGATTTAGCTCGGGCTGTCCAAAAGCATGCTGAAAACCACGGTTATGGCGTGGTACGCGATCTAGTTGGGCACGGCGTCGGTTATTTTGCCCATGAAGAACCGGATGTTTTTAATTTTGAGATTAACGAACAATCCAGGGAAAACATTGTTTTTAAGCCAGGCATGGTAATCGCCGTTGAGCCGATGATAAATGCTGGTGACTGGCGAATTAAAGTCCATTTAAACGGCTATACGATTTTAACCAAGGACGATTCCTTATGCGCGCATTTTGAACATACCGTGGCGGTTACTGAGAAGGGATGTGAGATATTAACCAAGTGAATATGAGCGAGGAGAATAACAAATATTTAGGAGTTGATTGGGGCGAAAAGCGGATCGGCCTAGCCTTAGCGGATGCGGAAACCTGTATCGCCTTACCCTTTAAAACCGTGAGCACGCTAGCGGAGGTTTTAGAAGTGGTTAAGCAAGAAGGGGTTGATACGATTGTGGTCGGGAGTCCTAAAAAAATGAGTGGCGCGGTGGCCGACAATCCGCTTTGGCTTAGTTTTATTGAACAATTAAAAAAACAAGCCGGCGTGCCCGTGGAATTACTGGACGAACGTTTGTCTAGCTTGGCGGCCGATGCTTTGGCCGGGGAGAGTAAGGAAAAAGCGGAACGTGATGAAATCGCCGCGACGATTATTTTACAGGATTACTTGGATAGTAATTAATTGGTTAACGACAGAAAATGTTTTTGGGGAGCGAATGTTTTTTCGTAGAGCAAAAATTAACGTTAGTTAATTTTTGCCACAGAAAAAACCCTGAGCGGAGAAAAATATTTCCTGTTGTTAATGAATCTTTATGGATGAAACTAAAAATACACCGGCCCTAATTTTAAATCGCCAGCCTTATCGCGAAAATGATAGTTTAGTAACCGTCTATACGCTTAATTTCGGCAAATTAAGTCTGGTGGCGCGAGGGACGAAGAAACTACAATCAAAATTAGCTGGTCATTTAGAACCAATCAGTTTAGCCGATATTTTAATTATTAAAGGTAAAAGTTTTGATTATATCGGGAGCGCGATTGTCCGCGATGCTTATCTGGGTCTTAAAGATGATTTGAATAAACTGTATTATGCCGGTCGGGCGATTGCTTGGTTTAATCGTTTGGTTAAAGAAAATCAGGCTGATGAGCGTTTATTTTATTTATTAGTTAATTGGTTGAAAATTTTAGATAATTATCCGACCGCTGAATTTAGTAAAGCAAACGGCGAATTGTTTTTAATTTTCTTTTCTTTGAAATTAATGTCGGAACTAGGCTATCAACCGGAAATGCACTATTGTTTAAATTGTAAGCAAAAGATCAAGCCGGGAAAAAATTATTTTAATCTACAGAACGGGGGAGTAATCGGCGAAGAATGTTATGAAGGACCTAGCCAATCTCTATTGACTATTTCTGATAATTGTGTTAAACTAGTTAGATTTATGATTAGTAATCGTTTTCAGAAGGCTAAAAAGATCAAAACCAATAAAAAATTAATTAAAGAATTATCGTTTTTAATTAATAGTTTTATTAATTTTCAACTTTAAAAATAATAAATATGCCCAAGAATACGCAAAAAACCATTAAAGAAATTGAGGAAATTTTTCAGCAAACGATTAGTAAACTTCAGGCTTTGCATCAGCAAAAAATGGAATTAATCCAGTATTATTCTGATTTAGAGAATAAAAATGAATTAGAAAAAGTTAGACAAGGAATTAAAAAAAATTAAATTTAATTATATGACTATCTCTGAAAGAGAAACTAAATTAGAAAATGAACAGCAGGAACTTTTAAATTTATTGTCGCGCCTGCCAGAAGTTAACGCCGCCGACCAGGCAATCAGGCAGGCTAAGGGTACTCAGAAAAAAGATAAAAAAATAGAATTTAAAAAGAAATTCGGTTTAAATTATGCCGCCGATATCGTTGAACAACTAATCGCGTTTAAAAAATCGGAGGCTGAAGTCGTGAATGAAGCGGCGGTAGCTCAATTTGCCGGGGAAAAAGCAACAGAAATTAAAGAAATTAGCGAAACGCAAAAAGCCACGGAACAAAAGGCAATCCAAACTCTAACTAATCCTGACTATATTCAAGGAGCGGAGTTGATTGACGAGAAGCGGACGGAAGAAGTCAAAAAAGGAATCGTCGCGATTACCGAAGCTTTACTAGTCGCCAAGGCGGCGGAAGAAAAAGATGCGGCCGTAGCCGCGCTCAGAGAATCTAGAAAAATTGAACGGGTGAAAACCCGAAAACCTTTAGAGGGTCAGAAACGCCAGTCGGTTTTTAAGGGTCAATTTGAAGCCGCCAAGGCGGTTTTTTCTAAAAAATCAGAAGAAGAATTAGAAGGCGCGACGATTAAGGAAACCAATGAGAATTTTACCAGGGCCGCTCGTAAATTATGGAAAGATTTTGCCGTTCATGGCGTTTTAAGAAAAAATCAGGAAACCGGCGAAATAGAATTACAGAAATTTACTGATCTTGACGGTAAGGCGGCGACGGGGTTATTGAAGGCCGCCGGTCTAGACATAAGAAAATTGCAATACGTTTATCCCGGCGAGAGCTTGCCGGGCTATACTAATATTGATACTGGCGGCAAATCTGGCGTAGAATTTCAAGAAACGGATAAAAGCGTTTTTATTGATCATCACGGCGCGGAAGAAAATAATAGCTCTTCTACCGATTTAACTTATCAAACTTTAGTAAAACTTGGCCTGCTCAAGAAAGAAAAGCATTTAGACAAATTAGTAGAATTTGTAAACTACGAAGACAGTAAGACTTTCCCCAACGAAGAGTTTTATTTTAAGGACTCTGATAAAAATCTTTTAGGTTTGTCGCATTTCATGAAATTTGAAAAATTGGAGGAGTTTTTTAAAGACGGACATACGCCGACAGAATCTTTAAAGAAAGAAGATTTAATGAAATACGGTTTAATTTATAAAGACAATCACGGACAAATTATTGATCGGCCTGCCGAACAAAAAAAGATAATTGACGATTCGCTGGCCAAATTAAAAGAAATTGAAGAACAGGGAATGATTTTTGAATCGCCGGAATACGGCCGGATTGTTGTCGATAAAAACGGGCAAGTTAAAGGTGGCGGAACAGCCGCTAGAGCATATGACTGCCCGGTTTATATTAATTGGAATAAGACTGGTTTTTTTATCAGCTCTAAAAAACCCTTGGCCGCTGATTTTATTTTAAGTGAGGGGATAAAGGTTAGAAATCGAATGTATTTAAAGTCAGCGGATCAAGAGCCCTTAAAAATAACTTTAGAAGAAGTTTTAGAAAAATTCGGAGTGAATTTGGAAAAGCGAGAGCTAACTGGCGCAAAGAAATCTCCGGATCAGGAAGGAATAAACGCGACGGAACGATTGATAAAAGTCATTGATGATTTTGAAAATCGCGTTGTGGCTGAAAAAGAAAAGTTATCTAAAGCCAGTGAACAAACTAATCAAGCCAAAAGAGAAAAAGATATTGATAAACTTTTAACTTTAACCGATCTTTTATTCTTAGCCGGCCAGTTAAGATCGGAAATTGAGCAGGCGCAAGAAGTTGGTCGCCCGGAAATGGAAAAGTTAATTGAATTAGAGCACAAATTAGAGGAGTTTAAAACTGCTGTTGAGCCGACGGTTGAGTCAAAAGTGGCGCCAACTCCGGAAGTACCGGTCGCGCCAACTCTCGAGCCAACAGTTGAACCAACCCCAGAATCGGCCCCGACTCCAGTTGGGGAAACGCCAAACGCTCCGGTTGAAGAACCGCAAAAATCGCCAATTGCCGAAAATGAATTGGAAGAATTAATAAAAACTAAATTAAGCCAATTTGGTATTTCTAAAGATGACATCGGGCAAATAAAAAACTTTAATAATTTAAATACCGCCCAGCAATTATTAGTTATTGAAGGTTTAAAACAAATGTCCCTGACTAATGTCAAAGATAGCGCTAAACAGGAATTTGCCGCGGATGTTCAAAAGCGTAATTTTTTTGGCAAAGTTTGGAAAAACATTACCAAGAATTATGAGATCGCCAAGAACGAAAAAGCGGCCGCCCAGCAAAAACGTTGGGGCGGTCTGAAAGAACATCAAGAAAATTTAGAGCGACTGACTGAAATGATTAGCACGATGGACTCATGGGCGGAAGTCCGGGAAGGGAAGGTCTTTGTTAATTATTTAGGTCCTGACGATTTGACAATCAGTAAAGAGTTGGCGCCGGAGCAAAAAGAGCTTTTGACTGATTTTAATTTAGCGGCGCAGAATTTAGCTAGTTTGCCTCAAGATTGGTCTTTTGAAACCGCTAAAGCTGAAGAACGTGATCAGTATCAAAAAGCCTTAGAGGAATATAATCTTTTAAAAAATAAAGTTTTAGAAATTTACAATCAGGAATGGGGCGAAAAGTCAGCTTTATTAACTATGAACAAGGTGGATTATCAGATAAAAATGCAGCAGTTTTTAAATGCTCATCCGCAGGCGGAAAAAGAATTAGATAAAATCGCCGATCAAAAGGCTTGGAAAAAAATGCTGGCGGGCGTTGCCGTCGAGCGAGGTTCTTATATGGCGGCCGGTTTTGCTTTAAGAACTTCCTTAATTGGAATGATTGGCGTTGCGGGGTTACCTTTAGCCGTCGCCGGGATAGCGGCTTATCGCGCCGAAAAACGCGCGGCTAAAAATCTCCAGGAAAAAGATATTAGCGGCCGGCGCCAGGAGACAAACCAATTAGGATGGGAGGCCGATAGAAAATATTCATTACAAGCTTTACAAAAATTTGTCCGAGATACCATTCCCACGGAACATTTTTCCAAAGAGAAACAATTTTCAAAAACGACCCCTGAAGAAACAACAGAAATGATGAAAGATATACCGGAAGAAGCCGTAAATTATTATTTGGTTAGAGGTAATCTAAAAGAACTTAGGAAACTATGTAAAAATTATGATAAAAATAAAAAAAGCTCTTTTTCAGAAAAGGATCGCGCCGAAATTTGCCAAGTAATTGAGAGCGTTCCTCAGGCAATAAAAACCTGGCTGAAAACGGCTTCGCCGGAAGAAAAGGAAGAATATTGGCACCGGAAATTGCAGTATGAGGAGGTGAATGCTTATTCTGATCAAGAAAAAATGAAAAAAAATGATAAAACCGCGAAGCATTTTTGGGGAGCGGAAAGCTTGACGCAAAAATTAAATTTATTAATCAATAAGCTTCATTCAGAGTCTGATCAGGCTAAGCGAACGGAATTATTCGATTCTTTACGCGTCCGCGTTGATTTTACGGAAGAAAAATTAGAGGCCGGTTTGGTCAATTTTGGCCTTAATGCTCAGGGTCGAAGTTTAGGTAATAACTTAGCGCTAACACAAGCCTTGAGTGAAGCGCGCCTGGCCTTAATTTGGAATAAAGAACAACTCCAAATGGAAACCAAGCTGGAAAATCGCTTGGAGCAATTTATTGATCATTTTGATTTTGAACATAAACTAGATAGAGCCCGAAAAATTTATATCGTCAAAGAAACTGCTAAAGGTGCCGTAATCGGCGCGGCTTTTACCATGGCCGGTTCAGCTTTACGAGGACTACTTAGCTCCGGTGCGGAAGTTTTAGAACAATCTAACACTGGTATCACAAAAAATACCGAAACTTTAATTAGAGAGACGTTAAGAGCCACCGAACAAAATAAATCTGGTGGCGCAAGTCCCTGGGCGCATTTTAATAAAAGCGGTGCTAACCCTAATTTTAATAAAGAGATGGCTGAGGCAGTCGCGGTTGGCCATGGATATGGTGGATCCCAAGCGGATATCATAAGTAAATCGGGAGCAATTAATGAGTTGGAAGTTTCTAATAATCAAGAAGCTCTTGATGTTGCTAAATATTCATTTGAAAATGAGATTTCTAATGCTGATTTAGAATCCGGCCAAACCGATTCGGTTTGGCGCTCAACCGAGCAGATTTTTAATGATCATGCTAAAGAATTAGGTTATCAAGGCGATTTAGATAATCCTGAAGAATTGCATCAATGGGCCGAAGCGCAAACTGCCAAAGCGATTAATAATACAGACGATTTAACCGATAAAGTTTTTGAAGGTAATAAAGTTATTTTAGAGCAAGATGCTAACGGTGATTATACGGTTCGCGTGGAAGAGGGAAACGGTTTAACTCCGGGTCATTTAGAAACGGCTGCCGAAACCGAACAGGAAATAATTAAGCCAGAAGATAAGCCAGGGGCTGAAACAGGAGCCGAACAAATGTCTGAGTCAGAAGCAAACCAGGTTAAAACCGAGACTTCAGCGGCAGAAGATTATCAGCCGGCTGCTAAAGGCGGAGCGCAACAAGAGTTAGGTCAGCTTAATCAAGGCCTCACGGCTGAAGAATTTTTAGGCAATACCAATAAAGGACTAACCGCCGAGGAATTTATGGCTTCGACTAAGGGCGGTACTGCCGCTCATAATCTAGCAGAGAAAGATTTGCAAGGTATTCCTGATAATCATTTTGATAACGATTCTTCAGAGGAAGAGCTAATTGGTAAAAAGGGAAAGCAAGAAGTTGATACTAAAGTGGAAGAAATAACTAATAAGCCTAGACTAGTTGCTACAGAAATTAAATTAAGCCCGGACAAATGGGACAAAATTAATGATTTAACAGAACGCCTCCATAGCAATAAACGAGTCGGTGAAAATAGGTTGATTTCCGAACTAGAAAAAATAAAGGGTAGTAAGCTGTCAAAAGGTGAACTGATTGAAACCGAGCTTATTCTTAAGAATCGGCACGAGAATAATTTTGAAGAATTAAAAGGAAAAATAAAATTCCTTTTCTATCAGTTTGAAATAGATAAAAAGTAGATCAAATAATAAATAAAAACAGGCTAATGTTAGCCTGTTTTTATTAATCTCTTAAGATGTTTTTATTTCTTGCTTAAAACTCTAAAATCCGCTAAAATTTAGATAGTTAAATAAGACTATTTTTATAAAATCTGGGCTCGTTAAGGGTCTGGAATTAATTTAGTTATATGTCAAGAATTCTAATTGCCGCCGCTAAACAGCAGAGCCAAGGAGAGGTCACTCTCGCCGGATTTGTTAGAAATCGCCGCGCTCATAAGGGCGTGATTTTTGTAGATTTACGCGATATTTCTGATGCTATGCAGATTGTTTTCGTTTCCGGCAATAATAATTACGACTTGGCGGAAAAACTAAATTTAGAAAGTGTAATCGAGGTAACTGGCGTTTTGCAGGAGAAACCGGCCAAAAAAGGCGAAACTAATTCCGTTAAAGATTATGAACTAGCGGTTACCAGCGCGAAATTAATTTCTTTGGCTGACGAGAATTTACCAATTCCAGTTTTAGCTAAAGGTGATAATGAAGCTAATTTAGAAAATCGTCTGGACTTCCGCTGGCTTGATTTGCGCCGCGAAGAAACCCAGCTAGTTTTTAAAGTTTGGACTAAACTAGAAGCCGGAGCGCGCGACTATTTCTTAAAAAATAATTTCTGGCAGATTTATACGCCTTGTTTAATGAGTACGGCCTCAGAAACCGGCTCGGAAGTTTTTGAAGTTAAATATTTTGAGAAGAAAGCTTATTTATCACAATCGCCGCAGTTTTTTAAACAAATGGCCATGGCTTCGGGCTTGGAAAAGGTTTTTAGTTTCGGTCCGGTCTTTCGTGCCGAACTGTCATATACTACCCGCCACGTTACCGAATTTACGGGTTGGGATTTTGAAGTCTCTTATATTTCTTCCCATGCTGATTTAATGGACATAGAAGAAGATTTGTTAATTAATAGTTTTCAAAAAGTCAAAACGGATTTGGGCCTAGAAATTGAAATTCCCGCTAAGCCTTTTCCGAAAATTACTTTTGCTGAAGCCAAAAAGAAATTACAGGCGGCCGGTATCAAGAGTGAAAAAGAATTTGATTTTTCAACCGAAGAAGAAAAAGTCTTAGGTGAAATTATTAAAAAAGAAAATAACCATGATTTTGTTTTTGTTGTTGATTATCCGGTTGAAGCCCGACCATTCTATCATCAGCGCCACGAAGATGATCAAAAACTAACGAAAAGTTTTGACTTGCTATATAAAGGACTAGAAGTCACGACCGGTTCCGTCCGCGAACACCGGATTGAAATTTTAGAAAAACAAGCGGTAGAAAAAGGCATGAATTTAGAAGAATTGAAAGATTATTTGAATTTTTTCCGTTACGGCTGTCCGAACCACGGTGGTATTGGCATGGGTCCGGGACGAATAATTATGAAAATGTTAAATCTTAACAATATAAAAGAAGCTTGTTTCTTGCCGCGCGACGTCAAGCGCTTAAATCCTTAAATTTTTAATTATTAATATGCCACTCATTTCAATTAAATCTCTCTACCGCGAGACGGATAAATATTTAAAGCAGACAGTAACCGTGTCTGGCTGGGTCAGAACGACCCGTAGCTCCAAGGACTTTGGTTTTATTGAATTAAACGACGGCTCGTTTTTTAAAGGTTTGCAAATTGTTTTCGCCAGTGACTTAAGTAATTTCGTGGAGATTGAAAAAATAACGATTGGCTCGTCTTTAGAAGTAGAAGGCGAATTAGTCGAGTCGCCGGCCTCAGGCCAGGCCTTTGAACTAAAAGCGAAAAAAATCACGATTATTAATTTAGCCGCGGCGGATTATCCCTTGCAAAAAAAGAAACACAGTTTTGAATTTTTACGGACAATTGCTCATTTGCGCGGCCGGAGCAATACTTTTTCCGCCGTCTTCCGTTTACGTTCGGTTTTAAGCTTCGCTATTCATAAATTTTTTCAGGAAGAAGGTTTTGTTTACGCGCAAACGCCGATTATTTCCACGAGCGATTGCGAAGGCGCTGGCGACATGTTTCAGGTAACAACCTTGGATTTGAAAAATACTCCGAAAGACGAGCGCGGTGAAATTAATTATAGTGAAGATTTTTTTGGCAAGAAGGCAGGACTGACAGTCAGCGGCCAATTAAATGCCGAAGCCTTGATTATGGGCTTAAATAAAGTCTATACCTTTGGTCCGACTTTTCGGGCGGAGAATTCTAACACGACGCGGCACGCTTCGGAATTTTGGATGATGGAGCCGGAAATGGCTTTCGCGGATCTAAATGACAATATGGCACTCGCCGAAAAAATGCTTAAATATTTAATCAGCTATATCTTAAAAGAATTGCCGGAAGAAATGGAATTTTTTAATAAATTTATTGACGAGGGAATTAGTGAACGCTTAAATAATATCTTAAATTCCGAGTTTGGTCGCGTTACTTATACCGAAGCGATCGCGATTTTAGAAAAATCGGGCGAAAAATTTGTTTATCCGGTTAAATGGGGAATTGATTTGCAAACCGAGCACGAACGGTATTTAACGGATAAGGTTTATCAAAAACCGGTTTTTGTAACCGATTATCCTAAAGATATTAAAGCTTTTTATATGCGTTTGAATGACGACGGAAAAACCGTGGCGGCGATGGATTTGTTAGTTCCGGGCGTCGGCGAAATTATCGGCGGCAGTCAAAGGGAAGAACGTTTAGAAATGTTGGAGAAACGAATGGAAGAAATGAAGCTAAATTCGGCTGATTATGCTTGGTACTTGGATTTAAGAAAATACGGCTCGGTAAAACATGCCGGTTTTGGCCTAGGCTTTGAAAGATTAATTATGTATCTGTCCGGCATGGCCAATATCCGCGACGTCATTCCTTTCCCGCGAACGCCGAAGAATGCGGAATTTTAAATCGCTGATTTTTAAATATGAGCCTAGTAACTTTTATAATTTTACCCTCCTTGATATTTTTGCTAATTTTTATTATTTTAGCTGTCCGGGAGGAAAATAATAATATGAATAGTAAACAAAACGCGAAGTACGCTTTTTACTATCTTTTGTCGCTCGTGGCTTTGATTTTTATGAGTCTTTCGGTGGGGATGATTGTTTTTAGCATTATTGATAAGACTATTCCGGATGTGCTCAATTCAGTCGTTGGTAATTATGACGGTCAGCTCAAATTCGCGATTTCCGCGATTTTAATCGCCACGCCGATTTTTTATCTGATTATTAATTTGATTTATCGCGGCCTAAGGAAAGAAGAACTAGCTAAAGATTCCGGTATTCGCCGCTGGTTAACTTATTTCACGATTTTAGTTTCCGCCTTGATTATTTTAGGCGTATTCATTAGTGTCATCAATAGTTTCTTGGCCGGCGATTTGACGAGTCAGTTTATTCTTAAAGCTTTAACCGTCTTTATTATCGCCGCGATTGTTTTTACTTTTTATTTCTATGATATTCGCCGCGAAGAAGTGATTAAGAAAGATAAAATAATGAAGATATTTTTAGGGGTCTCTTTGGTTTTGGTCGTCGCCGCTTTTGTCGCTTCTTGGTTTTTTGTGGAATCGCCTAAAACCGCCCGCCAGCGCCGTTTAGACCAAGCCGTGGTTAATAATATTTATAGTTTGGAAAGCGCGGTTAATAGTTATTATGATCGTTATAAAAAATTGCCGGATAATTTTGAAGCCATTTTAGCCGAGAAAGATATTTATCTTGACCCCAAGGTTTTAGTTGATCCGGAAACAAAAACGCCAATTGTTTATCAAAAATTAGGCGATAAGGATTTTCAATTTTGTTCTACTTTCAGAACAGATAGCGCCGCGACGAATAATCAAGAGCGAGTGTCTTATCCGGCCGTGTCTTATCCGGCCGGCTCTAAAGAGCACGCCGCTGGTTATCAATGCCTAAAAGGAACACTTTGGGCCGTAGTCCAACCAACGCCAGTTAAACTATGATAGAATTTACTCAAGAAAAATTTTCCGGTCCTCTAGGGCTCCTATTGTCTTTGATTGAATCCGAGGAAATGGACATTACCGAGATTAATTTGGCGAAAATCGCCGACGAATATGTGAATTATGTTCGCCAGGCGACCGACATTGATCCGGAAGAGTTAGCTGATTTTTTAGTGGTCGCGGCGAAATTGTTGTTTATTAAATCCAAAGCGCTTTTGCCCTATCTTTATACGGGCGAAGAAGAGGAAGAAATTGATGATTTAGAGCGTCAGTTAAGGATGTACAAGGAATTTGTTAACGCCAGCTTAAAGATTAAAGAAATCATTAATCAGAAAAAGTTTTTATTTTTGCCGCCCCTAATTAAGAATCGCCGGGCGCAATTTAATTTGCCGGTTTTTTCGGCGCCAACGAAAGTAACGCCGGAAGTCTTGCGGGCGGTTTTAATGACCCTTGTAGAAGCTTTAGCCAAACAGCAGGAGGAAAAATTGCCGGAAAAAAAGTTAGAACCGAAAATTAATATTGAAGAAAAGATAATTTTAATTAAAAAAATGCTTTTGGATAAGTTGCGGGTTAATTTTTCCAAACTGCTCGCCGCCGCGGAAACGCGCACGGAAATTATCGTTAGTTTTTTGGCGGTTTTAGAACTAGCCAAGCAGAAGGAACTATTTTTTGAGCAAGAGGAGTTGTTTAGTGAAATTCATTTAACGACGAATAAATGATATGAAGAATCATATTCACATTATTAAAATGGGCGGCACAATTGAATTTATCGACCAAGCCTATGACGCTATTAATAAACAGCTGATGAAATTAGATACCTCGGTTGATAATTATTTAAAGAACGTTATTAAGCCGCATTTTGAATATAAGGTGACGAGTATTTGTGAAAAGGATAGCCGTGATATAAATAATGAAGATCGAGACCGGCTGTTAAAAACTATTCAAAAATCCGAACAAGAAAACATTTTAATAACCCACGGTACCTTTACGATGGTTGAAACCGCCGAATTTCTAGATAAGAACTTAGTAAAAGATAAAAAGATTATTCTTACCGGTTCAATGGTGCCGGTGGTTGGTTTTTCTGCTTCCGATGGCCCCTTTAATTTGGGTTTTAGCTTAGCTTCTTTCCAAAGCGTTAAAGAAGGGGTCTATATTTGTATGAATGGCGGAATTTTTAAATGCAATGAAATTAAAAAGAATACGGAAATATTAAGATTTGAATAAATATGTCATTAAAATCACAACTGGAATCATTATTATTTGTCGCGATTAAGCCATTAGGCGCTAAAGAGTTAGCGGTTTTGACTAACGCAAAAAGCAAAGAAGTTGAGGAAGCTTTGGAAGAGTTAATGACGGATTATAAAAATAGAGCCGGTGGCTTAAACATTATTAAAAATAATAATCAGTATCAAATTACGACCGCCGGTGAAAACGCGGCTTTGGTTCAAGAATTTTTAAAGGATGAAGCGAGCGGGGAATTATCACAACCAAGCTTGGAAGCGCTCACAATCATCGCCTATCGCGGCCCAATCGCCAAATTAGAACTAGATAGAATTAGGGGCGTTAACTGCAGTTTAATTATCCGCAATTTACTGCTTCGCGGCTTAATCGAAGAAAAATTTGATAAAACTAAACAAGAAAATTATTATACGGTGACCCATGATTTTATTCGTTTCCTAGGCTTGAGCCAAGCGGCCGAATTGCCGGATTACGAAAAATTAAACCGAATGGAGACCCTTAAAGAAGTACAAAACCATGCTTTGGAACCTAATAGTTAATTTAATATTGATATTATTTTTTGGTCGCTTTGATTCTACGGCCGTGACCAATAATGTGCCAATTGTTTCTTTAAAACCGAATGTTAAAGAAACGATCATCGGAGCACAGTGCGGTGCAGTTTTAGCCGGCCAAGATCGGTCTTTCTTTTATTCTAAAAATGCCGACGAAGTTCAACCGATTGCTAGTATTACTAAACTGATGACGGCCTTGGTGTTTCTAGAAAATAATCCGGGCTGGGAAACGACTTATGAAGTAACGCCAGCCGATAAAGTTGAGGGCGGCCGCTTGAATTTGTTTACCGGTGATAACGTTAGAATTAAGGATGTTTTTTATACGAGTTTGGTAGCTTCAGATAACGGCGCGACTTTAGCTCTAGTTCATGCGACGGGATTAGACGAGACAGAGTTTGTTAAAAAAATGAACGTTAAGGCCAAACAGCTCGGTTTAAATAAAACGCAATTTATTGATCCGATTGGTTTAAGCGATAATAATGTTTCGACGGCCCGCGAAGTGGCCTTTCTGGCGAAGGCCGCTTTAAATCAAAAAGAAATTCGTCAGGCGACCGAAAGAAAAGAATATAATTTTACGACCTTAGAAGGGAAGGCGAAGAAAGTAGAATCCACCGATTATTTATTATTTGATCCGGCCAACAATTCTTTTCAGGTTTTGGGTGGTAAAACTGGTTATACCGATAAGGCGGGCTATTGCTTTGTCGGCCGCTTCAAAGATCAAAGCGGCCAAGAGATAATCTCGGTTATTTTGAATTCCAGCGGCAAGAATGAGCGTTTTAAAGAAAGTAAGGCGCTCGTTAATTGGGTTTTTCAGAGCTATAATTGGTTTAAATAAATTAATAAAGAATTAACATAAATTATGCCCCTTATTAATAAGCTTTATTTTAGATTTCGTCATTTTTTTTCCGATCGTTTTCCTAAAATTTATTGTTTCTGCGATAATCGTAAATCAATTGTCAAGTTTTTTATTGCCGGCTGTTTCGCCGGTGCGACCGATATAGTTTTTCTTTTTTTATTTCACGGACTTTTAAAATGGGAATTAGTTCTTTCCACCAGTTTGGCCTTTGTTCTATCTTTTTTAGTCAGTTTTACACTCCAGAAATTTTGGACTTTCCGCAACTATGATGAAAAAGAGACAGTCAATCAGTTATTCCTTTATATTTTAAATGCTTTTATTGGTTTGAATATTAATGGTTTTTTAATGCATTTATTGGTTGTCAAATTTAATATTTGGTATATCCTCTCACAGATTATGGTTAATTTATTTTTAGGTTTTTGTAATTTTTTGATTTATAAATTTATTATTTTTAGAAATACGAAAAATGCAGTTGGTTGTCAATAAAAAACAATTGGGCGAAGCGCCGGAAACTTGGCTTAGGCACGCTGGCTATGCTTTTATTCCCGAGCGCGAAGACGGCGAGCGAAGTTTCGCGCGCCGCTTAACGCGTGATTTTTATCCGCGCTTTCACGTTTATTTTACCGCCGCCAATAATAATCAGGGCGAAGAAATAGTTACTTTTAATCTGCATTTGGATCAGAAACGGCCGGGCTATCAAGGTTTTAACCGACATAATGCGGAATATGACGGGGAAGTGGTGGAAAGAGAAATGGAGAGATTAAAAAGCTTTTTATTGCCGGAAATATTTCAAAATTAAATTAGTCTATGGGTCAATCGGAAGATATAAAATCAAAATTGGATATCGTGGAAATAATCCGCGAATACGTGCCGGTCAAAGCAGTCGGCGCGAATTTTCAGGCGCTTTGCCCTTTCCATAACGAGAAGACGCCGTCTTTTATTATTTCGCCGGAAAAACAAATTTGGCATTGTTTTGGTTGCGGCCGCGGCGGCGATGTTTTTGCCTTCGTCATGGAAAAAGAAGGTTTGGGATTTATGGAAACCTTGCGGCTTCTAGCGCCTAAAGCCGGCGTGACTTTAAAATATGAAAATCCGGAAGAATACTCCAAACGCAATCGGATTTTGGATATTTTAGAGTTAAGCGGCAAATATTACGCCCATCTTTTAAATCAAGCGGCCGGAAAAGCGGCCAAAGAATATTTATTAAAGCGCGGTTTAAGCGAGGAAATAATTAGTGATTGGCAAATCGGTTATAGTCCGGACGCCTGGGATAACTTAGATAATTTTCTAAAGCAGCGACCTTTAAGCGGTCAAAAATATACGGACGAGGAAATATTTTTAGCCGGATTAGTTACTAAAAAAGAAGGCGGTCGCGGTTATTATGATCGTTTCCGTGATCGGATTATGTTTCCGATTTGGGATGTGAATAATAACATCGTCGCCTTTACGGCCCGCGTTAATCCGCTTAAGGAAAAGACCGAAAAAATGGGCAAATATATTAATAGCCCGCAGACCAATGTTTATGATAAAAGCCGGGTATTATTCGCTTTAAATAAGGCAAAAAGTGCGATTCGCCAAGAAGATTTAGCGATTGTCGTGGAAGGGCAAATGGACGCGATTAGTTGCCACCGGCATGGTTTTCAAAACGTAGTTGCTTCTTCAGGGACAGCCCTTACGACCGAACAAGTTGCCCTTATTAAAAGATTTACCACTAATATCGCCCTGGCTTTTGATATGGATGACGCCGGCCAGTTGGCGGCCGATCGGGGGATAAAAGAAGTTTTGGCTCAGGAAATGAATTTGAAAATTATTGTTTTGCCCTATGGCAAGGACCCGGATGAATGCTTAAAAAATAATCCGGCGGATTTTAAAACAGCGGTTTTAACCGCCAAACCGATGCTGGAATATTATTTAGAAAAAATTACCGCCGGGCTTGATTTAAGCCAAGTGACCAATAAAAAAAATATTACTAAGAAAATGCTGGCGATGATTTCACTCGTCCATAACCGCTTAGAAAAAGATTTTTGGTTGCATAAATTAAGCGAGTTAGTGGAAGTTAATGAGAGCTTATTAAGAGAAAGCCTGGAAAAGAAAGCCGAGCCGGAAAGCGTAAATAAAAAAGGAAACGGCGCCAGCGCTTTAGGAAGTTTAAGCCGCGAAGAACGCGAAGCCGAACTATTATTATCAATTTTAGTTAAATTTCCCGATCTAATCAGTTATACTTTGAGCAATTTGGAACCGGAATATTTAGCCGGGGAAGAGAACGAACGGTTTTACAAGAACCTCGTTATCTACTATAATAAAGCTGCTTCTTTAGACTATGAACATTTCCGTCTTTATTTAGAAGAAGAAGCCGGCGGCTTGGAAAAACTCTTGGACAAATTAATTTTACTCGGCGAAAAAGATTTTTATAGCCATGACGATAATCAGGCTAAAGGCGAGATAATAAAAATTATTATTGATTTAAAAAAATACGGCCTGAAGAAAAAAATTAAAAAATTGGAAAAGGAAATTGCTCAGGCGGAAAAAGACGAGAAAACGAGCGAACTAGAAACACTGATGAACGAATTAAAAAGTTTAACCGATCAAATAAAAGAAATTAATTTAAATTAAATATGGCTAAAAAAGAGCCGAAAAAAATAAAAAAGACCACGCCGCCGAAGAAGCAAAAGGTCCGGAAAGTTCAAAAGACACCGAAAAAACCAGCTAATCTTAGCAAAAAAAATCTGAAAAAGAAGAAACTGAAAAAAGTTGTTTCCCGGCCGGTAAAAATCAAAGCCAAGGAAGCGCCGCATCAAGTAGTCAAACCGACCGAGGAAACCATGAAGCGGTTAATTGATAAGGGCCGGCTGCGCGGTTTTATCACCGAGACCGAACTACTTTATTTATTTCCGGAAGTGGAGGAATATGTTTATGATTATGATGTCTTTCTAGGCGAACTGCAAAAAAACGGGATTAGAATCGCGGAAGATTCCGGTCGGATTTTAGATATGGCTGAGAAAAAAGCTCAAGAGCCACCTTTAACCGGCCGCGCTTTAGCGCACCAGAACGCTTTAAACATTGATTTGTCAAAACTAAGCGCCGACTCTATTCAAATGTATTTAAAGGAAATCGGTAAAGTGCCGCTTTTAACCGGCGAAGAAGAAGTGGAACTGGCTAAGCGCAAGGAAAAGGGCGATAAAGAAGCCGAGAAAAAAATTATTGAAGCTAATTTACGCTTAGTCGTTTCTATTGCCAAGAAATTTGCCGGCGCCAAAGGCATGAGCCTTTTGGATTTAATTCAAGAAGGCAATATCGGTTTGTTCCGGGCCGTAGAAAAATTTGAATATCGTAAAGGTTATAAATTTTCAACTTATGCGACTTGGTGGATTCGCCAAGCGATTACCCGCGCTTTAGCCGATCAATCGCGCACGATTCGTATTCCGGTTCATATGGTAGAAACGATTAATAAATTTCAACAGGTTCAGCGAAATTTAATTCAGGAATTGGGCCGCGAACCTTTGGCTGATGAAATTGCCGCCGAGATGGGCGAGGAATTGGAAAAAGTACGCTACATCATGAAAATTTCTCAAGATACGATTTCTTTAGAAACGACGATTGGCGACGATGAAGAAGACTCAACCTTAGAAGATTTCATTGAAGACGTAAAAAATGTTACGCCGGATAGAGCGGCCGCTTTGCAACTTTTACGTGATTACGTAAAAAATATTGTGGCGCAACTTTCACCGCGCGAACAGAAAATTTTAGAAATGCGTTTTGGTTTAGTTGACGGTGTGGCCCATACTTTAGAGGAAGTCGGCCAGGAATTTGAAGTGACGCGCGAACGTATTCGGCAAATTGAATCTAAAGCCTTAGAGAAGATTCGGAAGTTTAAGGGCTTAGAGAAATTAAGGGATTATTAAAAGCGGCTATTAAAATTAGAATATTTATGGCCACTAAAAAAATAGTTTTCCATAAGAATTTTACCCGCGATACGACTTTACTTCTCCAACAACTTTGGCCGATTTGTATGGAAGACGGCTTAATGGAAATCGTTCCCAGGAATCCATACCGTCCCTCGGTTGTAGATCATATGCATAATGGTACTATTGAAATTTGGGAAAACGATCGGGCGGTGGATTATATCAAGAAACAGTTTATAAAATTTAGCCGGAAGAACCCGCGCGAGGCATTGCGTTTTCTTGAAAGATTTAAAGCGAAGAATAAACCATTGGCCGATATTTGGCGGCGGGGCGTATTAGGAAGCCTTAAAGAGCTCAAGGATTTTGTTGCTTTGGTTCTAAGCAATATGGTTGGTGACCTTTTTGTCCTTTATATGGCCGAAGAAAAATCTATTCCGCCCGCTGTCCGGCGTCGGGCTTATAGCTTACGCGACGGTGATCATTATTTTTCCTCTTCCAATAAAGTTTTAGTCAGTACAATCAAGAAGCTTTTTCCAGAAATAAAAGATTATGCTAACGCTGTTCGCTTTGAAGACTTAGATAATATTCCTAGTCGCGCGGAGCTAAAGCGCCGTTATAAAAATTATATTTGCGTGGCTAATAAATATGCTAAAGTAGAAACTTTGACGGCTTACGCCCGAAAGACCGGCTATCAGTTTATTGAAGAAAAAGCGACGGCAATTTCCCGCGGGCTGAAGGGCCAAGCTGCTAATCCGGGCCAGGTGAGGGGGAGAGTTAAACTGGTTTTTACAACCCGCGATTTAGATAAAGTAAAAAAAGGAGATATTTTAGTTTCGCCCATGACGACCGCCAATTTTATGCCGGCCTTGAAAAAAGCGGCGGCGATTATCACTGATGAAGGCGGTTTATTGTGTCATGCCGCGATAGTTTCCCGCGAATTAAAGAAACCCTGTTTAATCGCGACGAAAGCCGCTACCAAATTTTTTAAAGATAACGATCTGGTTGAAGTTGACGTTGAAGCTGGGTGGGTAAGAAAAATAAAATAATATGCAAGTTCCGAGACGGAAAGGCGATCCCCGTTTAAATAAAAAAGTTGATCCCTATTTGACCGAAGGGAAATATCGGGAGCTAGTTGCAAAGCTGGAAAGAATGCGCAACTCCCGGCCCAGATTAGCCGAGGAAGTGAAGCGCTTGGCGGAAATGGGTGATTTCTCGGAAAACGCCGGTTATCAATTAGCCAAGGGCAGATTGCGCGGGCTTAATCAGCGAATATTGGATCTTGAGAATCATTTGAAAGTGGCGGTTATTATTGAGACGAATCCGAACACGGAAACCATTCAAATCGGCAGCCGAGTGACTTTAGAAAGGGAAGGAAAAGAAAAGACTTATTTGATTTTGGGCTCAACCGAAAGCGACCCAACCCATAGCGTTATTTCCTACCAGTCGCCACTGGGAGCCGTTTTAATGGGCCACAAGGCCGGAGAAAAGGTTGATTTAAGCTTAGCTGACAAATTGGTTGAATATATGATTACTAGGGTAGAACAGGCCTAAAACGCGATATTGACATAATTGGCTTATTTGTTAGAATGTATTTAGAAAATGTTTAACAACATTTTCTGTTATTAAAACTGAATATTATTCCCGGGTAGCGCAGCGGTAGCGCAGTTGGCTGTGAACACAAACTTTATGCGTGTCATAAAGGTTCTACGCAGCCCCTCTGAGTAATTAGAGGGTGAAAACGAGGTGAATTGCTGGAAGCCTAAATCGCAAGATATGGTAATCAGCAGCCAAGCCCTGATTCGTCAGGGAAGGTTCAGAGACTATCCCGAAAGGGAGTAGGCCCGTCTAGGAGACGGCCCGAAGCGCCTCGCATCCTTTTTATAAGGATGATGATATAGTCCACCCCTTATGGAAACATGAGGACAAGTGTAACCAATTGGTCGTCGGTTCGAATCCGACCCCGGGAGCATTGAAGAAAAATCGCTTTTATTTGTGATTTCAGAGAGCTGTTTATATGGCTCTTTGAATGAAATATTAGCGATTTTTTTGTTGCCAATTTCAGCGTTCCAAAGTAGAGAAAATAAGACTTCTCGTTTTTTCTCAAGAGACAGAGTCAGAAAGCCTTTTTTCATTCTTTTAGGCTCTAAAAACACATTTTTTATCCGTTCCAAAGTATCCGTGCCTGCCTCTTTTAACTTCTCTTTTAAGTCGCTCAAATCTTTTAAAGAGTTTATCTCTTCGTTATTCAGTTGCTTGTCCTTAGCCTCATAAACGGCCTTGTCTAGGGTTTTATCAAGGTAAGCGTCTAGTAAGGTATTTCGTCTTTCCTTGAGCTTGGCGAGCCGAATTTTTAGGGTTAACTCAAGCTCCTCTAAATAGTTTAGATTATTATTTCCTTGTTCTTTCTTGGTCTGATAGCACATTTCAATCGCCTCATCGTCAAATATTAACTTATCAAAAACGCCCAGTAATTCTTTATCCAAATAGTCCTCGGTCAGATAGACTTTATGCTCCTGGCAAGTATTCTTGCCATTGGTACAATAATAGTAAATATGTTTGCCTTTCTTTAGTGTGGCTGTTAGCAGACAGCCACACTTAGCGCATTTTAATAGTCCCCGAAAAGCGAAAGGAATAATTTGAGATTTAATGTGTTTTTTTACTCCTAAAATAACTTGGACATCGTCAAATAACGCTTTAGTAATGATCGGCTCGTATTTACCCAAATATTTAATGCCGTCTTTTTCCATAATTCCGCAGTAGAAAGAATTGGAAAGTATCATATGAATGGTACTGGGATAATATTTCTTTCCGCCCCGACTTCGGAATCCGTCTTCATATAAGATTTGCGATATTTCTTTTACTCCATATTGGCCAGTATTATACATTTCAAAAACTCGTCTGATAAATTTAGCCCGATGTTTATCAACCACTATCTTTAAATCTTTATTTAGATAACCGATAGGCGCAAGATTCGGCCAATAGCCTTGAGTTAGTTTTGCCCTTATTCCTCGTTTAACATTTTTTGATAAGTCTAAAATAAATTGATTAGCCATTCCGCTTTCCACATTGAAAAGCAAAGCATTATCGCCTGGTAAATACTGTCTTTCCATAGTCTGAATAATTTTCAGATTATTTTGTTGCAAGAGCCATTGGATAATCGCCGAGTCTATCGGATTACGAGATAAGCGGTCAATCTTCCAACAGATAACGCCGTCAATTTTACCTCGCTTGATCAAATTGATAAGTTCGGAAAATTGCGGTCTATTATCTGGTTTCTTGGCCGATTTGCTTTCTCTAAATGTTTGAATAATATCCAGTCCGAGATTCTCGGCCATTTTAATCATTTCTTGCTCTTGAGAATCCAATGACAAGACTTGCCGAGTATCGTCTTCGGTAGACTTTCGGCAGTAGAGGGCGTATTTAATTGTTTGTTCGTTTTTGTCGTTCATATAATTATTGTTTAATAATCAAAAAGGGCAGTCCTGGTTGCCTTAATCTAACAAATTAGCCCTAAGGTTAATTTATCGTTAAGCAGAACTGCCCATTTCGAGC